>Ga0209751_10002997_pt1 | contig 16523 bp, 14 predicted proteins | sample RifCSP13_1_FD_184019 | JGI IMG/M metagenome (GOLD analysis project Ga0209751, IMG submission 184019) | Soil microbial communities from Rifle, Colorado - Rifle CSP2_sed 13_1 (SPAdes) (version 2) | ecosystem: Environmental > Terrestrial > Deep subsurface > Rock core/Sediment | place: Rifle... | reverse complement strand
CCGTCGAGCGCCGCGAGTGCGACGGCCGCCGTTCGCGCCACACGCCTCGGCTGTAGGGGCCGCAATACGAATCCTCCGGAGGGGTCCAGGACTCGTGAATCGGAGTAGAGAACCATAGCCCGAACGGACTACCCATGTGAACCCCGACGATTGGTCTAAGTCTGCGGCCCGCGGAGGGCCGGGTCTGACAAACCCGTACGGAGGGGGCCGCACGGTCCTCGACCGCGGACGCGCCCGGACGTAGGGTCACCTCGAGGTAGCCATGGAACGCAGGGCATCCGACGATCTCGGCGGTCGCCTCTTGAGGTGGGTTGACGCCTCGCTCATCACTTCTGAGCAAGCGGAAGCGATCCGGGCGTTCGAGGAGGTCCCCGCGGAGCCAAGACGAGTACCTCTCATAGCCGAAGCTCTGGGCTACCTCGGAGCGGCCCTGGCGCTGGCTGCGGGGATCGTCGCGCTCGGGGATTCCTGGCAGGACCTCTCGGACGCCGCCCGGCTGGGGGCCCTGGGGGGGGCGGTCGTCGTCCTGCTCGTCGGCGGCTTCCTGGCTCGCGGGGATGAACCGGCCATCCAGCGGTTGGGCAGCGTGCTTTGGCTCCTCTCGGTCCTCACCAGCCTGTGGTTCTTCTCGACGCTCTTCGAGGACACGCTCGAGGTCCCCAACGACGCGATGAGGCTGGCAGTCGGCGCGGCGGGCGTCGCCTATGGGGGTGTCCTATACGCAGTGCGCCGGAAGGCACTGCAGCAGCTCGGCCTCGCCGCCGGCTCCGTCGTCCTCGCCTGGGGCGTCGGCGAGCTCGTCACCGACGAGAAGCTGTTCGAATTCGATGTGTGGATCGGACCTGCGATCTGGCTCCTTGGCGTGGCGTGGTTGGTCCTAACCAAGTTCGAGATCCTCTTGCCGGAGCAGACGGGGTACTCGATCGGCGCAGTAGTGGCGCTCCTCGGGCCGATGTTCCGTGAGGAGGATCAGCTGCTAGGGGCCGTACTCGGCATCGGGACAGCCGTCGTGCTGCTGGCCGCGAGCGTGCGCCTGAACGAGATCGTGCTCCTGGGGTTGGGGGCGGTCGGGCTCTTCATCCACCTCGTGCGCGCTATCGGCGAGGCCTTCGCCGACACGATCGGGATGCCGCTCGTACTGCTTGCCTCCGGGGTGCTCCTCATCGCGATAGCCTTGGCAGCCGTGCGTCTGAAGCGGTTCGGGAAACCCCGCGGAGCCGCCTGACCTGGTCACCCGGGCGACGGTAGGACGGAGAGCGACAATTACGCCATCTGCCTGACGCGGGGGTTGGTCGGCAGCGGGTAGCATCGATGTTGGGTTCCCGTTTCTCGAGGGGGCGATGGCACAAGCGCGCATAAGGGTGGTGGTCGCGGACCCGGCACCCCTCAACCGGGCCCTCGCGCGCCACTTCCTGGAGGAGGACGGATTCGAGGTCGTCGGCGACGCCGCCCGCGGCGCCGATCTGCTCGAGCTCGTCCAGCGCCAGCACCCCGACGCGATCGTTCTCGACGAGGAGCTTGCCGGCAAGGGCGCGCTCGACATCGTTCCTCCCCTGAAGGAGGCCTCCCCGGGCGCGAAGATCGTGCTCCTCGCCAGCCATCCTGGGCGAAGGGGGCCGAAGGGCGTCGACGAGACGCTCGAGAAGGGCGTCGGTCTCTCCAACCTCTCGCCGGTGCTCCGCCGACTCTGCGGGATCGGAGTCGCGCAGGTCGCCGGCCGCGGCCAGCGAGTTCCGCACCGACTGCGCCAGGGCTCGCTCGAACAGCTGAGGGCGCGCGCGGTGGCGGAGACCTCCGACCGGCGGCTCGCCGTGAGGATGGGTGCGGTGGCCGCGGTCCTCGCGCTCCTTTCGCTCGTGGCCCTGTTCCTGATCCAGGAGCCGGCGGCTCCCCCGCAGCGCACCGAGGGAACGCCGATCTCGACCGAGACCGACGGCGAGGGGATCCCGTCCTCCAACGAGGGTGTCATGTACGCGGCTCGGGCCCTCGGGCGCCTGCAGGATCTCCTGGCCGCAGTCCGCGCGGGCGACGACAGGCTCGGCGCCAGCATCGCGCGCCAACTGATGGCGGACCGGGCCGCGGCGATAGCGGCCGGTGCCGACGTCTCGGGTCTGAACGACCTCATCACCTCGAAGCTGGGGCCGCTCCTCGCTGGCGCAGGCCTCGACACGGTTCTCGCGATGGAGGGCATCTTCGGGCCGCTCCTTCCGCACATCGACGTGGGCCCCGATGGCGGAAGCGTCGTCCTCGGCACCGGGAACAGAGGGACAAAGCAGGAACCGCCCGGCGACGAGCCTCCGAACGAGCAACCCCCCGGTGACGAGCCACCGAACGAGGAGCCGCCGGACGAGCCACCGAACGAGGAGCCGCCGGACGAGCCACCCGACGAGGAGCCGCCCGCCGACGACGGGTTCCCGGGGGGCGGCAACCACTTCGGCTGGCGCAACAAGCCGCCCGAGGGCGGCTGGCACCACGGCTGGACCGAGCACCCCGGCAAGAAGCCATAGGTTCCGGTTAGCCCGTCCTCGACGACTCGTCATAGGCTTCGTCCGGCACCGCCCGAAGGGAGCGACGGCAACGGCACGCTGGAAGCAGGGGATCGTAGCCGTGGTTTGCGCCTTCGTCGCCTCGCTGCCCGCGGGTGCGCGGGCGGCCTTCCCCGGGCAGGGCAACCGAGTCCTGTTCGCGAGCGCGAGACACGACCCCGAGGGCGAGATCTACACCATGAACGAGGGCGGGCGCAGGGTCCATAGGCTGACGCGGGAGCCCGGCGTGGCCGACGAGCCCGGCTCCTGGTCCCCCGATGGACGCTGGATCGCGTTCACGCGATCGACGCTCCACGACACCGAGGTCCTCGTAATGCGTCGCAACGGCTCGCACGTCCGTCGCCTCACCCTCGATAGGCGCCTGGACCTGTGGCCCAGCTTCTCCCCCAACGGACGCTGGATCGTCTACGTGAGCGCCACCCGGAGCGGGTACGACCTCTTCCTCATCCGGAGCGACGGGAGCGAGAAGCGCCGGCTCACGCGCACGGAGCGGTTCGAGACCCACCCTGTGTGGTCGCCCCGAGGGGACAGGATCGCGTTCGGCCTTGCGGACGCGAGCGGCGGCATGGACCTAGCCACGGTGCGGCCCGACGGGACGGGCCGCCGTGTCGTTTGGGACGGCCGGTCGTTCACGCGCCTCTGTGACTGGTCGCCGTCCGGCGACCGGCTCCTGTTCGCCGACTACAGGCGCGGGCCGTGGAGCGAGCTGTACACGATCCGCGCGGACGGTGGCGGGAGGCGACGACTGACGGACGACGGGCGAGAGGAGTACAGCGCTCGCTACTCGGCCGACGGGCGCCTCATCTTCTTCGACCGCTACCTCCGAGACGGCGACGCCGAGATCTTCTCGATGCGGTCGAACGGGACCGGGCAGCGCCGCCTGACCGACAACGGGGTGTGGGAGCACCTCTTTGCCTGATGGAGTGACGAAGCCGGACCTGGCCGAGCTCGCGGCGCGGACCCCCGCCACGCGAGATCGCTACGTCGACTTCCTCCGCGCCGCGAGCATCGTCACGGTCGTCGTCGGCCACTGGCTGATCGGCGTCATCCACTGGCGGGGTGGCCTGATCCGCACGGCGAGCGCGATCGGTCTCGCGCCCGGAATCTGGCTCGGAACTTGGCTGTTCATGATCATGCCGATCTTCTTCTTCGTCGGCGGGTTCTCGAACCTGGTCTCCTACGACTCCGCCAAGCGCCGCGGCGAGTCGACGTGGTCGTTCGTGAGGAGCCGGATCGAGCGGCTGCTCCGTCCCTCGGTCGTGTTCCTCGCGATCTGGGCTGTCGTCCAGATCGTGCTTCACCTCACGGACACCGGCCGACCCACGGGGTGGTTCTTCGGCGACTTCTCGGTCCTTCGCGGGATGCGACCGCCGCCGGCGACCGTGCCCTTCGGCCCGCTCTGGTTCCTCGTGGTCTACCTGATCGTCGTGACGATGAGCCCGCTCACGATCGCCCTCCACAGACGGTTCGGCGTCTGGGTGCCGATCGTGATGCTGGTCGGGACGATCGTGGTGGACGTGATCGGCTTCGGCTTCGGCGCCTCATGGGTTCGGTTCTTCAACGTGGCCTTCGTGCTACTGCTCCCGCATCAGCTCGGGCACTTCTACGCGGAAGGGAGGATGACCGGCTGGCCGCGCTGGGTGTTCGGCGCGATGATCGCGGTCGGTCTCGGCGCGCTCGTTCTGCTCACGAACCCCTGGGTGTTCGACTGGCTCGCCGGCGACGCGCGGTTGCGCTGGTTCCCGAGCATCGGGCACTACCCGAGGAGCCTGATGGGCACCGACGTGGAGCCGATCTCCAACGCGTACCCGCCGACGGTCTGCTACCTGGCCGTGGGGATCTGGCAGATCGGCGCGGTCATGCTCTTCCGGGACGCCGCGAACCGGTGGCTGCAGCGTGAGCGTCCGTGGAAGGTCACGATCTTCCTGAACGGCGTGATCATGACGCTGTTCCTGTGGCACATGACGGCGTACATGCTCGCGATCTTCGCCCTCTGGCCGCTCGGGCTCGGCCAGCAAGGAGACACGACGCTCGGCTGGTGGCTCGAGCGGCCGATCTGGGAGATCGTGCCCGGCCTCTTCCTCGCGGCGATCGTGATCGTGTTCGGCCGCTTCGAGCGCGGCCGGGCCCGCGCAGCCTGAGTACGCGGCGGGCTACGCCGCGCGCCTCGCCTCCGGAGGGCCGGGGCGCCATCTCGCCGCGGGCGCGCCCACGAAGCCTCCCGAGGACACGATGCGGGCGACCGGCCGTGCGGTGTCCGCCCCGTCGAGCCGATAGATATCCGCGTACCCGCTGCGGCAGGCGACGCGACTGAAGTACAGCGTGTGGCTGCCGTCCATGTTCTCGACGAGGAACAGGTTGTAGGAGTCCCGCCCGTCGGGCAGCGAGAGGATCACCCGCCCGCGCTCGGGACCGCCGGTGCTCCAGCGGACGAGATCGGCGTTCTTGCCGCATCCCTTGCCGGCCCGGACGAAGTACGTTGCTCCGTCGGAGGCGACCGCCCCTGCGTACTGCCACTTGTCGAGCGGGTTCGGGATCCGCATCGTCTTCTTCGCGCTTACCTCGTGGCGGAACACGTTGCAGCCACCGCGTGAGCAGCGGTCCCAGACCGCGAAGTCGCCGTTCACCTGTTGCGGAGCGATCCAGGGAACCACGCCGCTCTCGTAGTCGAGCACCCTGGCCCGCCTCGTGTCCGTGTTGAAGAGGATCACGCGCTGCCACTCACGCCCTTCGGGAACGAAGCCGATGTTGTTGCGTTGGAAGAGGATGAAGTCTCCCGAGATCGTGGGTCCGTATTCCCAGATGTCGGTGTTCAGGCCGCTGGGCGGGTTCGAGCGGTTCCTCATGACGAGGTCGTACATCTTGACGTCCGAGCGGCTCTGCTTCGCCTGCTGGTAGACGGCCGTCGTCCCATCGACGCCGGTGCCCCATCCGAACGTACCGCCCTCGTTGAGCCGGAACTTCGGCTCGCCATCGGGCTTGGCGAAGGCGTCGTAGTGCCTCGGGCGGCGCAAGGTGTTCTGCGACCAGAGCAGGTACCCATCGCTGGCGCTGGCCTGCCACTCGTCGGCCTTGCTGTCTAGGACGGGCGGGTCGATGCCGGCTGTAGCCGTGGTGGCCAGGAGACTCAGAGGGAGCAGCAACACGAACGTGACACGGAGCGGGTGACCGGGAGAGCGAGACCTCATGGCTGACCCCTTTCGCGTACGGGCAACCCCGACTCTATGGGTCATCGCGGCGCAACCGCAAGTTCGCCCGGGTTACCCGAGGATCCGAGCCTCCCGGTAGCCGGCGTCGAGGCGGCGGCCCTCCTCGAAGCGGGACGGTGAGAACTCCGCGAGACCGGGATCGGTCTCCTCGCCGAGGGCCATCGCGGCCACCTCCCTGCCGAGTGCCGGAGCGAGCTTGAAGCCGTGGCCGCTCGTTCCGGCATCCACGAAGACGCCGGGCGCGATCTCCCCTATCACCGGCTGCCAGTCCGGGCTCACGTCGTACAGGCTCGCCCAGCCGCCGACCGCCTCCGATCGCTCGAGCCGGGGGACGCGCCGCACTATTAGGCGCGCAAGCCGCTCGACCTCGTCGCCGGTGATGTCCTGCTTGAAGCTGTCGGGATCGGCCTCCGCGGCCGGATGCAGCGGCCCCACCAGGTAGAGGTCGGCCCCCTCGGGGCACATGTAGTAGCCCAGAGCCAGGTCCGCGTGGGCCTGCACCGGCTCCGCAGTGCCCCACCCGAACGACGCGACGACGTGCCTCTCGACCGTTAGGGGAAGATCCACCCCCACGGTCCCACCGAGCGCTCGGGTCCAGGGGCCCGCGGCGAGAAGCACGCGCGCGCAGGCGATCGCCTCCCCATCTGAGGTCGCGATCGTGGCGCCGCCGCCGATCGCCGGCTCGAGCCCCGTCACCTCGACCCCGAGCCGCGGCTCGGCGCCCAGCTCAACGGCTCTTCGGAACAGCGCGTTGGTCGCCCCTGCAGGGTCGGCGTGACCGGCGTGCCTTTCGAAGGCCGCCAGCCCGACTCCCCCCAGCTCGAACCCCGGGAAACGCTCCGCCAACTCGTCGGGATCGAACAGATCGATGGCGATCCCGAGCTCGTTCAGATGTGCCACCGCGGCACGCACCTGGTCGGAGTCCTCCGGAGGGTGCAGGAACAGCATCCCGGTTCGCCGCAGCTCGGCCGTTCCCCCGTTGGTGATCTCCGCGAACCGCTCGAACATCTGGATGCTGTCCCGGGCCATCCGAGCCAGGAAGGTGTTCGTGTAGTAGGCGCGACAGATGCCGCTGGACCTTCCGGTCGGACCGCCGGCCGGAGTCCCACGCTCGAAGACGACGGTACGGACCCCTCGCGCGGCCAGATGGAAGGCCGCCGAGGCTCCGTGGATCCCCGCTCCTACGATCCCGACTTCTGCTCGCGCCATCTCGTTGACCTGCCGATCGACGTGAGGATAGCCTGTGTCGAATCCTCGACTGGAGGCTCCCCCCTGGAACGATCGCTCGCCCGGCTCACGATCGCTCTCATCGCGGTTCGCGCTTCTGCGCTGCCCGCCGCCGCGGCGGCCGGTGACCTGGATGAGAGCTTCGGTGGCGACGGAAAAGTCCGGATCGGCTTCGGCGCGCCCGCGAGCGCGCAGGGCGCGGTCGTTCTGGCAGACGGCAGGATCGTGGTGGCCGGCACCGTCGAGGGCGCCTTCGCCGTCCTGCAACTGCGTCCCGACGGCGGCCTCGACTCCAAGTTCACCGGCGACGGGTTGAAGCGGATCGAGTTCGACGAGCGCTCGCACGCGGAGGCTCTGGCGATCGACCCCGACGGAAGGATCGTGGTCGCCGGAGCCGTCCAGGAATCGCCGGCCGGAGGTGAGCGCTTCGCGCTGGCGCGGCTGCTTCCGAGCGGCCGCCTCGACTCGAGCTTCGGTGGGGACGGCCGCGTCGCGACCAACTTCCGCGGCGGTGCTGGCGCCTACGACGTCGCGATCGGCGGGGATGGGCGGATCGTGGCTGTGGGCGAGGGTGGTTCCGACTTCGCGTTGGCAGCCTACATGCCCGACGGCTCCCCCGATCAAGCCTTCGCGGGTGACGGCAAGCGGCTCGTCGACCTCGGCGGTGAGGACTTCGCCCGAGGCACCGTGATCCAAGGAAACGGCAGGATTGTCGCGGCGGGTAGCGTCCTGGATCCTCTTTCCGAAACGCAGGACTTCGGGGTCGTCCGCCTCATGCCCGACGGCTCATTCGACGGCTCCTTCGGAGACGCGGGCAAGGTGACCACGGACTTCCGTGGGGCCTCGGACCTCGCCCAGGACGTCGCGCTGCAATCAGACGGGAAGATCGTGGTGACGGGGTGGACGTCCCTGCTCTTCCGGCGGTTCGCGACCGTTCGCTACAGCGTCGACGGAACGCTCGATCGCACCTTCGGCGGCAACGGAAGGGTCGCAACGCTGGTGGGCAACCACGCCTCCGGGGCGGCTCTGTCGGTGGCCAAGGATGGGAAGATCCTGGTGGCCGGGACGGTCTGGTGGAGCGATACCACCTTCCTGGACCCTCGGAGCGACTTCGCCGTGGTGCGATACAAGCCCGACGGAGCGCTCGATCGGCGGTTCGGCGAGGACGGCCGCGTGACGACCGATTTCCGCAGGGAGGACTCGGGAAACGCCATCTCGCCGGCCCCGCAGGGACGCATCATCGTCGCCGGCACGGCTTCGGGCGAGAAGGGCGTCTACCTCGCCCTGGCTCGGTATGACGCCGGCTAAGGTCAGCTCGCCAGATACCTCACGACGGCGACCTTCTGGAACTCGCTCCATGACGCGTGGCCTGTGGCGACGACCTTGCCGTCGCCCTGGAGGGCTACCGCCTCGGCAGACGAGCCGTCGCGGATGGATGTGACGACCCTGCCGCGATCGCCGAAGGTCGAGTCGTAGCGCCCCTTGCTCGTCAGCCGGACCGCGGCGAAATCGTGGGTCCAGTCGCTCTGCACGTTCCCCACGGCGATGATGCGTCCGTCGGGTTGGAGCGCGATCCCGTGGCCGGACTCGCCGTCGGCACCGAAGCGCACCACGCGCCTGCCCTCGCGCCCGAACGACCGGTCGAGCGAGCCGTCGGCATCGAACCGGATTCCGGCGAACCCGTGTGCGTCTCCGGTCACCACGACAATGACCCGATCGTCGGGCTGAAGCGCGACGTCCCGGGCTCTCTCTCTGCCCTCCCAGAGCCAGGGTGTCACGACTCCTCCCCTGAAGGACCCCTCCGGAGAGCCGTCGGAGCGGAAACGGGCGACCGCCACACGCCGGAGCGAGTACGTCCTGCCGACCCCTCCGGCGACGACCACTCCACCGTCGGGAGCGACCGCCAGGCCGCTGACGGCCGTCGCTCCGTCGATCCGAAGCAGCGTCTTGCCGTTTCCGTCGAACGTGTCGTCGAGGCTTCCGTCCGGCTCGAACCGGGCAACCGCGAATCCCTCGCGCGAGCCGGCCGCGGCAACGATCCGGCCGTCGTCCAGCAGCCCGATGGAGCCACCCTCGACGGGTGCGCCGAAGGACACCTGACGGATACCATCGTGGCCGAAGGATCGATCGAAGCTCCCGTCCGTATCGAGCCCGGCCAGGACCATGGTGCCCGCCTCCCACCCCAGGAGCACGATCCGGCCGTCTTCCCGGACCGCTAGTTCCGTGAAGTTCACCCCGCCGAAGAAGAGTCGCCTGCCGTCCCCGTGGAACGAGCGGTCGAGCGACCCGTCGGGCAGGTAGCGCACGACCCCGAAGGCCCCGCCGTCAGTGATGTTGCTCAAGCCCGCGAGAACGGCGATCCGCCTGTCGTCAGATACGGCTACGTCGATACCCGAGGCCAGCCATTCGGTAGAGGCGAGCTCCGGGAACCCCGTCACGACCTTCCCGTTGCCGCTGAAGGACGGGTCGAGGCCCCCCGCCGCGGCAAGGACCGTCGCTGGACACGACGCTGCGGCGACGACGGAAACTACGATCGCTGCGCGGGCGCGCACCTGGACCTCCCGGGCTCGGGGCCCACCGTATCCGCGGGACGGAGGATGGGTCAATACGACGAACGGCCGGCCACGGGCGCCACGGCGAGCCCGGCTCGCGAGGCCGCGCGAGACACCGTCTGGTCCCACGAGACGAAGACGAGCGTTCCACCCTCCGAGGCGGCGAGCGCCGAAGCAAGACGGACGGCATCGCAGCCTCGCAGCAGGAATCGCTCGGCGATATCTCCGGCCGCCCTCGTCACGAGATCATCCGCCTCGATCACCAACAGCTGAGACCATCGGGCTTCGAGATGGCCCTTGACCTCCCGGAGATCCGAGTCGGGAAGTCGACCCGCGCGCCTCGCGGCGGCAGTCGCCGCCCGGACCTCGTACAACTCGCCACCGACACGACTAGCCGCCCAGGCCGTGGAGGCGGCGCGCGTTCCCCGCGAGCACGTCTGCGCCTAGACGTTCGGCTTCGGCGAGCGTCAGGTGGTCGCGATCCACCAACAAACCGAGCACCCTCTCGAGGGCCTCCCTTCCCATCCTTGCCGAGACGTACAGCAGCTCGGGCTCACCGACCTCGTCCGAGCCGTAGAGCACCTTGATCCCCGGCGCCGTGCCCAGGATCACTTCAAGCGCCCAGTCGACCATCGACCATCCCCACGGGATGAGCTCCGAGAGCTCGAGGTAGACGTGGGGCAGCACCGAGGCTATGTACGCGGCCTCCGGCATCCACGGGAATCCCGTGTGGATCAGCACCACCGGCTGGTGCTGGTGAGCCACCAGCAGCGGCCAGAGATCCTGCGGCCGCGCGTGCGCGAGCTGGATGTCGGGGTCGCCCCCGCCGCAGTGGATGTGGAAGGGGCGATCGTGGGTCCGCGCCACGTCGAGGGCGCGGTGCAGGAGGAAGTCGCGCACCGGCTTGGAGTGCTCGCGGCTCTCGCGGAAGTCGTCGCCGCGCCAGCGCGAGTAGGCCTCGGTCGCCTCCTGGGGGCCCGGGTTGGTGACGTCCAGGCCCGTCCGGTAGGCGATGATCGACTTGAAGGCCACGCACCGCGGATCGCTCGCGGCCGTCGCCGCCTCGTGCTCCACGCCGTCCACCAGGTCGTCGAACCCGCCCTCGCGGTGCTCGAGGATCCACGGCTCGAGCCGCGCGACGCGGTGCACCGGGACGCCGATCGCAGCCTCGAACTCCTGGCGGGTGATGGGCGGCTGCGGATACCCCTCGTCGGTAAGGACCTCGACGACGCCGGCGGCATCCAGTAGACCCTTCGTGTAGCCGAGCGGGTCTGCCCGAATGGCCGCGTCGCGAGCAGCGGTCACCGCCTCGCGCGTGGGCTCGCACCCGAGGCGCTCAGCGAGCCACCGAAGCGTGACCTGAACCAGCATCGTGGATGCGGCGAGATCCTGCATGAACGATCGGAGACCCGGGTCCAGGTGCGACGAGGAATCGAAGGACTCCCCCATGAAAGTCATCCGCGCCTCGAACCCGGCCGAGTCCCTGGCGAGCAGATCGTCCAGGCGATAGGGGTGCGTGTGGGCGTCGACGATCTCGGCCTCGGAAAGATCGACTCGGTTCAACGCGCCTCCTTTGTTCCTACAGATGCGAAGGATACGGTGGGTACGCCTAAGCGTCCCGATATAGGTCCCTGAGACTCACCTCAGGTCTGCGTCATCCTGTCCTGCTGCGGTCCTCCCGTCCACGACCTCGATGCGAACGGAAGTCGAGGAGGAAGGACCGGGAGCGAAGCGGGCTACGTCTTGGCGATCACCTCCAGTCTCAGGGCGAGCAGGTTGCGCGCCCCGCGATGGGACCAGCTCATCCCCCGTCGTTTGAAGCGGCGGTTGATGGTGAGCTCGATGTGCTTCTCCGCGGGCCCGGAGCCGTGGAGCCAGTGGCCGGGGCCCATCGCCTGGAACGTGTGCAGATGGGGGCCATTGCGGGCCAGGTAGCCCCCGAGCAGTCGGGCTTCCTCGGGGTCCCCGCCCACCTTGCCCGCCACCAGGTCCGAGGCCAGGCGCGCGGGTCCCCGGAAGGCGCGGCGGCGGAGACGAGGGAACCGGGCGGTCCTCCTCTTCGGCGGATACACGGGGTATGCAACTGGTGACGTGTTCGGCGTCGACGCCAAGCCCGGAGTGGCTGGATGGATAGGTATGGCAGCAGGAGTCGCTGCGATCACCGGTGCAATCGCGGCGTGGCGGTCGGGTAGGCGGCAGGCCGTGTCAGAGAGCGGGGCGGAAGAGTCCGCCGGCGGTTCTGGCGGGCCCCCGCCGGTGTGATCGGCACCTATCTGAACCCCCGGTGTCGCCAGGACCTGTTGAGAGGGGGATGTCCATGTGGAGCGTCACCAAGCTCACCGCGACGGCCCTGGGCGCAGCTCTGCTCCTGCTGGGTCTCGTAGCCTGCCGGAACGAGGCCCAGTCGGCGGAGGGCGGCGGAGCGAGTCTCACGATCACGGCCCCGACCGAGGGCGAGTCCGTGACCAGTCCGGTGGACCTAACCGTGCAGGTCTCCGGGACGGAGATCGGCCCGACCAGCAGCGGGAACGACCACTTCCACGTCTACGTCGGTGACAACTACGAGGTCGTCACCTCGACGCAGTCGCAGGTGGACCTGCCGGGCGGAGAGCAGACGATCCGGGTGGTGCTCGCGCAGGCCAACCACGAGGAGACCGACGTCTCCGATTCCGTGACCGTGGACGTCACGGGCGGCGGAACGACCGGGACCGACCAGGGTGGATACAAGTACGGCGGCGGGGGCGACTGAGCGCACGACGCTCCTTCGGAACCGCCCCGCCGCCCGCCGGCTCCACGCGACCGTCTACCTGCTGACCGCGTTCCTGGCGTTCTCCGGCGTCGCGGTTTCCGGTGAGGGCCGGCCGTCGCTGGAGGACCTGCTTGGCGGGCACGAGACCACCGCGGCCTCGCACCGCTGGATCGGCTTCCTGCTGATCGGGGTGCTCCTACTGGTTGCCGCCGTGAGGCCGGTCGCGATCGGAAGGTTCATCGCCGAGTCGGTGCGGATCCGGGCGCGGGAGATCAACTGGTTCAAGACGTGGCCGAGGTTCGTCCTCCGTCCTAGAAGGAACGCACCGTCCCGTCACGAGGGGCACTTCGATCCGGGTCAGCGCGCGTTCAACCTCGTCGTGGTCGTGTCCTTCCTCGCCCTTGCCGTGAGTGGCGTCGTGATGAGCTTGCCTGAGCGGTTCACCCAGAAGGCGTTCGCGGTCAGCTTCGACGTCCACGTCGTCGCGACGGTGGTGCTGGTTGTCGCAGTGGCGGGGCACATCGCGATCGCGTCGGGCGTGCTCAATCCCTACCGAGGGGTGGGCCGTGCGATGCACCTCGGGGGGTGGGTACGTGCAGACCTTGCAAGACGCCTCTGGCCGAGGTGGGCCGAAGCGCAGGAGCGGGACGCGCCGCTCCTCCGCGTTCGAACCTCAGCTCACGGTGACACCGATCAGGCGTCCGATCCAGAAGGTGGCGGCAGCCGCCGCTGCGCCGATAAGGAGCTGGCGCACCCCGCCGAGGGCCAGCGGGCGTCCGGTGATGAGGCCCACGCCGGAGCCGACCGCGAAGAGGGCGATGGCGGCCGCCACGACGGCCGCGACGAACGCGGCGGTGCCCGAGGCGATCGCGTAGGGAACGACCGGAACGGCCGCGCCGATCGCGAAGGCGAGGAAGCTCGAGATCGCGACCCCCCAGGGGGATCCAAGCTCCTCGGGGTTCAGCCCGAGCTCCTCGCGGACCTTGGTGTCGAGGGCGTGGGCGGGGTCGCGCATGATCGCCGCGGCCAGCGCCTCGGCCTCGTCCCTGGGGATGCCCTTCGCGCGGTAGATCAGGGCGAGCTCGTTGGCCTCCTCCTCGGGCATCGCCTCGATCTCCTCTGCCTCAAGCGCGATCTCGCGCTCGAACAGCTCGCGCTGGGAGCGCACGGAGATCCACTCGCCGGCTCCCATCGAGAACGCGCCGGCCAGGAGCCCCGCGAGTCCGGCGAGCAGGATCACCCGGCCGCTCGCCTGTCCGCCGGCCACGCCCATGACGAGGGCGAGGTTGGAGACCAGGCCGTCGTTCACTCCGAAGATCGCCGCGCGCAGCGCTCCGGAGGCGTCGCCCCGGTGCCAGCGCTCGCCCCGGACGATCCCGGCTCTGGCGGTCGAGGGCGAAAGCCCCGAGACCACGCGCGCATGGATCCGCTCGTCGACCGCCATCGACGGCTTGGCCTCGGAAACGCGGTCGTAGTGGGTGGCGTCGGCGACCTCTGCTCGCTCGACGAGGGGAAGCATCGCGCGGGCGCCGAAGCGACGTGTGAGCCAGACGAGAAGGCGGGTGCGAGGGCTGTGGCGATGGTCCTCCGGGCGGGGCTCGGGCTCTCCCAGCTCGACGAGCTTGGCCGACCAGTGGGCGGCGTGACGCTCCTCCGCGGCGCCGAGCTCGAGGAAGATCTCGCGCTGCTCGCCCTCCGAGCGCTCGGCGAGCGCCCGGTACAGGGCGGCGCCGTCCATCTCGTCGCCCCAGTGCTCCCGGAACTCCTCGGCTTTGGTCATCGCATGTTCACGGTACTAATCCCCAACAGCACCTGGGCCGACGCCGCAGCTGGTGGCCGGATCGAAACATGGGAAACGAGACCCGGGGTGCGATTCACTCGAATCTCGGGTGCATCACCCGGAGTGCGAGTTACCCGGTCGCGCGCCCCGGCCCGCAGACCGGCTCGCTAGCCTTCGGCCAGGATCGAGTACAGCTTGCGCCGCGCCTCCCCGAGGATCTCGGTCGCCTTCCCTACTTGCTCGGGTGAGCCGGCCTCGGCGAGCTGCATGGCTGCGGCGCCCACCTGGAAGACGGAGCGACGGAGATCCGCGAAGCCCTCGGGCTCGTCCCCCATCTCCCAGGGGGGCGTGCCCCCGCCGCGCCGCGACTCGAGCTGCTCGCGCCCGGCGTCGGTGATCGCGTACACGCGCTTTCCGTCCTCATCCTGGCCGGCCACCATGCCCTCGTCCTCCAGCATCTGGAGGGTCGGGTAGACCGACCCCGGACTCGGGCGCCACATCCCCCCGCTCCGCTCCTCGAGCTCCTGGATCACCTCGTAGCCGTGCATGGGCCGCTCGGCCAGCAGGTGAAGCACCGCCGACCGCACGTTCCCCCGACGGGCCCTCTTGCCTCTGGCCCAGGGCGGACCGAACCCCCCGAACCCGTGCCGGTGGAACCCCGGGAACCCCCGCCCGGCCTCGTGGTGATGCCGGGGCCCTTCACAACGCTCGTGCGCGCCCCACATGTCCGCCTCCTCAGTCTCCTCAGTGAGTAGTCGCGATATATCGTAACACGTTGGCGGAGTAACGTCTGTGGGGGCGGACGCATCCCCTCCGGCGACACCGCGTCGGGACACTCGAAGCTCGGGCGTGGCGCTCGGTGGGAAGGTCGGCTCTGGCGCGGGGGTTTCCCGGGACCACGTGCATGCTCGAAGCGCATGGAGTTCGACAACTTCGCGGAGATCACGACGGGCCTGTACGTCGGCGGTTTCCCGGCTCCCCACGACCCCTTCGAGCCGGGAGCCACGGTCGTGGTGCCTAACCTCCGAGCCGTCGGTCACACGCGCCCCGGCAGGGGGGCTCTTCCTCCACTGGCCGGTGAAGGATGGGCCCATCCCTCCGACGGAGACCCTCCGGGGCCTTGTCCAGCTGATCGACGCCCGCCTGCGCGAGGGAGCGGTCGTGTTCGTCCACTGCCTTGCCGGGAGGAACCGCTCCCCCCTGGTTGCGGCTCGCGTCCTGATGGAGCAGGGAATGACTGCGGACGAGGCGATCGCGCTGGGACGCGTAGACGTTATCGACACCCAGCGCGAGACCCCCTTGTGCCAGGGAACAGCATGCCGTGGTGCGCTAGCGTGCGGAATGTTCCTGGGAGAACGCGCGGCGCGCAGTACGTGGACCGACGAAGACTATGGATCGTAGTGAATCGTCCCGGACAGTTGGACTACGCTCGCTCCTGCGGGTCGCGCGTTCGACACGAAGCCTCTGACGGTACCGGTGAGTTCTCCGGTCGCGCCTTCGAACAGGCCCGTCCCTCCGACGACGACGTCGGTGAGCGTCCCCGCCACGGTCTCGATGGCAACGTGCCACGAACCCGCCGGGCAGATCGAGACGACCGTCTCTTCGAGGGAGAGTTGCCCCTCGGCGAGAGTGATTGTTCTCAGGTCGCATGTGCCGTCACACCTCGCACCGAACTCGATCGTCTCGGTCGCCTGACCGAAGGGCAGCACCTGCCCCGTGCCGCAGAAGCCGTCGGGGAAGACCGCACAGCCGCTATGGAAGTCTACCTGCGCCGGTTCTGAGAAAGTCGCAGAGATGAAGGTAGTGGTGTTCGCCCACGCCCCTGCCGCCGCGGCGAACGTCACGAGAAGAGCCACGGACACAACAACAAGGCCGCCTCGCATCGTCGATGCCTCCCCTCCCACGAGGCTTCCGTCCAGCGGTCGTACAACAAGGGCGGGAGGGAGTCAAGGGCGCATCATGCGTGCGGATCGCAGCTTGGGTCAGGACGCTCCGGTGCGCCGGTGTTCTGTACCCTGGGGCCGCACAGATGTGGCCTGGCATGCCGGGGCGCGTGACCAATTAGGACACATGAAAACCTTCAACGTGGCTCGACTGGGCTGGTAACGCAGAGCCACCGCCCCCGACCGGAATTCTTGGCGGCCCACGAGCCTCAGCTCGAGCCGCTTCCTCAAGCCGGCGAACAACGTCGGCCCGTGGCCCGCCAGGATGGGCTGCACGACAAACTCGTACTCATCGATCAACCCCAGATCCGCCAAGGCCAGCGGGAGCTTCACGCCTCCCACGAATAGGGCTTTGCCTGGCTCCCGCTTGAGCTGCTGAACGGCTTTCCCCAGGTCCCCCCGCACGAGCTCCGCGTTCCAATCGACCCGGTCAAGGGTGCCCGACACGACGTACTTCTTTGCCCCGTCGATCGTCCGGGCGAAGGGCACCATCCAATCAGGCCACGCTCCCGTCCGC
>Ga0209751_10002996_pt1 | contig 16535 bp, 15 predicted proteins | sample RifCSP13_1_FD_184019 | JGI IMG/M metagenome (GOLD analysis project Ga0209751, IMG submission 184019) | Soil microbial communities from Rifle, Colorado - Rifle CSP2_sed 13_1 (SPAdes) (version 2) | ecosystem: Environmental > Terrestrial > Deep subsurface > Rock core/Sediment | place: Rifle... | reverse complement strand
AAGGGCTACGGGCTCGCGATGACGGTCGAGGTCCTGAGCTCCCTCCTCGCGGGCGGGGCGTTCGGGGCCGCGACCTTTGCCGAGGGCGGGAGCGCGAACATCGCGCACTTCTTCGGGGCGATCCGCGTGGACGCGTTCCGACCGCTTGCGGAGTTCAAGCGGGACGTCCGTCGGTTCCTCGACGAGGTCCGCGACGAGCCGAAGGCGGAGGGGCAGGAGCGGATCTACGTGCACGGGGAGAAGGGGTTCGCCGCGGAGCGGGAGCAGCTCGCGAAGGGAATCCCCCTCGGGTCCAAGGTCGTCGAATCCCTCCGAAAAATCGGCGGCGAGGTCGGCGTCCCGTGGATCGCGTGACGCGCGGCAATCACGGGGTTACGTTCATCTGAGCGGACGGATTCGCAGGCCCCGCCATGCACGAGCGGGATGTCGCCATCGTCGGGGGCGGCATCCTGGGCACGTCCGTCGCCTACTGGCTCGCGGCCCGGTACGACGGGCGCATCGTCGTCCTCGAGCGGGAGGCGCAGGTCGCGATGCACGCGAGCCGTCGGAACACGGGCGTCGTCCACCGGCCGTTCTACCTGCACCCGACGAAGGCGAAGGTGTTCGCGCGCGCCGCACAGATTTCCCACGCCCTGTGGAAGAAGTACGCCCGGGAGAGGGACCTTCCGTGGCGGGAGGCGGGGACGTACAAGGTCGCTGCGGACGAGACGCAGGTCAAGGTTCTGGAGACGAACGTGGCGTGGGCCCAGGAGAACGGCATGGCCCCTTCCGAGGTCGAGCTCCTCGACGGGCGCGAAGTGCAGCGACGGGAGCCGAACCTGAGGTGCGCGGGCGCCCTCCTCGCGAAGACGGACGCGTGCGTGGACTTCGCGTCGTTCACGGGGGCGATCCGCGCGGACGCGGAGGCGCTCGGCGTGAAATTCCTCACGTCCGCGGGCGTGCATGGAATCGACGGTAAGGCGGACGGGGTCAAGGTCTCTTTCGAGGGCGGCCGTCCGGATCTCCGGGCCGCCTACCTGATCAACTGCGCGGGCGGGGAGTCCCTCGACATCGCGCACAAGGTGGGCCTCGGCTTCGAATACGCGGACCTCCACTTCCGCGGCGAGTACTGGATCGTCGGCAACGCGGCCGCAGGGCTCGTGAACCGGAACGTCTATGCGGTCCCGCGCCAGCCGGACCTGCCGTTCCTTGACCCTCACTGGATTGTGCGGTGGAACGGGGGGCGGGAGATCGGGCCGAACGCCGTGCCGGTGTCGAGCCCCCGCCAATACGAGGGGAAGTTCGGGCCCCCGCAGGACTGGGTCGAGAAGTTCTTCGAGCCGCCGATCGCGAACAAGCTCCGCCTGTGGTTCAACCGCGACTTCCTCGGGGTGACGGCGCGGGAGATGTTCAGCTCCCTGTCGAAGGGCGAGATGATGCGACGCGTCCGGCGGTTCATCCCGGGCATCCGGGCGGAGCACCTCCGTGAGCGCGGGTTCGCGGGGATCCGGAGCAACGTGCTCAGCCGCCGCGGAGCGATGCTCAAGGAGGCCGTGGAACTGCAGGGGCCGCACTCCTACCACGTCATCAACTACAACTCGCCGGGCGCGACGGGCGCGCCCGCCTACGCCGCGTACCTCGTCGACCGCCTGGCGGCGCGGGGCGACCTGGACCACCTGACGCCGAGCGCGAAGAAGACGGCGTGGGACTGGGACGCGATCGCGAAGGCGATGGAATTCGCGGCCTGAGAGGGACATGGTCGGTCGGCTCGCCGGCGGTCCCGCGAGACATCGAACGAACGGCCCCGGCCCCTTCGACCGTGCGTCATGACGGCGGGACGATCGCCGCGAGAGCCTGGCGGTCGCCTCCCTTCGGTACGAACGCTCCTTGCGAAAAGTGTTTACGGCCCTCCGCGATTCGCGGGCCGGGGAGTTCGATGGACAAGGAGAAGGTGATTGCGACGATGAACGAGGCGGTGCGGATGGAGCTGAGCTCGGCTTTGAAGTACCTCGACTTCTCATTTCGCGTATTCGGGCCGACCCGGAAGCCGATTGTCGAACACTTCCTTGAAGAGTCGAAGGAGTCGTTCGACCACGCGACGATGCTCGGCGACAAGATCGTGGCCCTCGGCGGGAAGCCCGTCGTGGCGGCGGACGCCCCGAAGGCACCAGGGAAGGGAACCCTCGACGACCTCTTGGGCGCGGCCGTGGAGAACGAGAAGGCTGCGGTGTCCATTTATACGGAACTGCTCGGTATGGTGCAGGACGAGACGCACCTGCGTGTCCTGTTCGAGAATCAGGTCCTCGCGGAGCGGGAGCACCTGGAGGAGCTCTCGAAGATGCTCCGCCGGTAATCTTTTCCCGAGGGGCGACCGCGCGCTTGGCGCAGCTGACGATTGGGTCCCCGCTTGTCCGCGGATTCTCCAGCGAGTCTTCGGGATCTGACGCCGGCAAGGGGACAGGACGACAGGACCCGGACCGCAACCACTCGATTGTCCTGTTCCCAGAGCGCTTCAGCCGATGGAGTTCGTTACGCAAGCGCCCGCTCCGAGTGGCCTACGTCCGCGTCTGAATCCAGTACGTCGGATCGTCGACGACGACGTACGTCGCAGCCTCCGTTCTCTCGCGGTCTTGGATCCAGCCCCGGAGCCGTTCGGCGGGATCCTTGCCTCTGCGCCCCACGTAGCGGAAGGGCAGGAGCGCCCGATCCTCGTCCGTCAGCCCGTCGCACAGGAGCCACAGGTTTCCCCAGCCCGTGTGGCGGTACTGCGCGAGGAGGTCGACGGGCTTCTGTTTCCCGATCTTGAAGTCCTCCATGACGACGTCCTGGACCGCGCGGAGGGCTCGATCGATCGCATCCCCGCCAACCTTGGCGGCGTTCGCGCCGCCTGCAATCTTCGCGTCTGCCTCCTGCAGGATCGGCGCAGCGATTTTCATGAGGTTCCGGAACTCCTCGTTCCCGAACCCGTCCGGGCACGGCGCGAGGCAGACGACCGTGCCTCCGGGCTTCACCGCCTTCGCGGCGGCGTTGATCGCCTTCCCCGCCTGGTAGACGTTGATCCCGAGGTGTCTGGCGGTGACGATCGCGACGTCCGCGAGCCGCGAAATCTCCGCGACGTACACCCGGTCGAGCACCGCACGAAGCTTCCGGTGGAGCGTGAGGATGTCACCGCCTTCCAGCGCAACGACCTCGTGCTTCGGGTTCAGCACGGACACGACCGCGTACACGACGCCGCCCTTCGCCGCCATCGCGTCGAGGATGATGCGCACCGCCTGTCGCTTGTACTCATACACGGGGTTCCCGTCGAGGACGCCCATGTCGACGTTCCGCGCGAACCCGAGCGTCCCGAACATGCGGAGATGGTCCGCCGTCGTGAGCGCGCGCCCCGCGATCCCGGGCACGAGGTGCTTCGGCCCGCCGCTCACGCCCGCGAAGTAGTGGTAGTCGAGGTCGCTGAGCGAGAGGAGGACCTCGGACCGCGCGGCCCGTCCGTTCAGCTCCACGGGCGTCCCGTCCGGCATCGTCCCCAGGCGCACGAGGTCCTCGTAGTCGTGGTGCATCGCGATGCGGTCCCGCCACGCGGGCCAAACCTCGTCCCCGAACATGAACGGATACTCCGCCGGCCTCGGGTCGCGGTGCGTCGCGCCCGCGATCACGATCCAGACGTGATCCCGGGAAACTCCGTGCCCGGCGAGCCATTCGAGGAGGCCCGGGAGGAGGCGACGCTGGTGCGCGCACGGACGGGTGTAGTCGTCCACGACGATCGTCACGTCCCCACCCCGGTACCGCCTCGCGAGCCACGACTTCAGGGAGGGAACGAGGTCCGGCGTGGAGGAGACCTCGAGGGACTGCAGGAGGGCGTCGTCGACGTCCCGCAACCCGGGCACCTCCGCAGGCGGTCGAAGGGGGATGAGGCGGCCTTGCGCAGGGACCGCCTCCGGCAGGAAGTCCTCGATCCACCGGTCCCCGTACGCGATGCGGGGCACGCGCTCCGCGATCGTCCGCGTCGTCACGGGGAGGTCAACGGGGCCCTGCGCTATAAAGCGGGTATGCAAGGGCGCATTCTTGCCGGCGCTCCGGCATGGGAGACCGCGAAACGAGGTCCCGAGCCGGTATGCGAAATGATGCGTACGTATGTACGTGTTGTATGTGTGTGACGTAGAAGGGAAGACGTCCGCATCCGGAGAGTCGTGGTCCGCACCGCGGTGCGACCGGACAGTCCCACGTTCTGGAAGGAGGTCGCGGCGACACCGGGCGGGGCGGCGCTCGCGACGTGCATCCAGTGCAACACGTGCACGAGTTCGTGCCCCGTCGAGGCGCTCGACGCGGACTTCAACGTCCGTCAGTTCATCGCCCGTATCCGGCTGGGCCTGCGGGAGGACGTGCTCTCCGACGAGGCGATCTGGTCGTGCGCGCGCTGTTACGCGTGCGTGGCGCATTGTCCCAAGAACGTCCGGCCGGGCGACGTCCTCGAGGCCGTACGCCATATCGCGCTCCGGGAGGGCCGCTCAGGCCCCGGCGCGCGCCACACGCGCGCGTTCGCGGACTCCGTCCGGAGGTCCGGGCGGATCCACGAGGCCCGGGTGACGTTCGCGTCCCTCGGGGTCCGTGGGCTCCTGCGGCAGGGACTCCTTCCTGTCCGCATGATGCTCCGCGGCAAGGCCCCCGCGCTCCGCCGCCACCCGATCAAGTCCGTCGCCGAGGTGCAGACCCTGATTCGTGCCGTGGAGGAGTCCCCATGAGATACGCGTACTTCCCAGGTTGCGTCGCGCTCGACAGCTGCAAGGAACTGGACGCCGCCACGCGTGCGGTCGCGGAGGAGCTTCAGATCGAGCTCGTCGACCTGCCCGAGGCGGCCTGCTGCGGCGCGGGGAACCTCCAGGAGAGCAGCCCCGACACCGCCCTCGCCCTCAACGCCCGGACCCTGTCGATGGCGCAGGCGGGGGGCCTCGACCTCCTCACCGTGTGCGGCACATGCCAGCTGTACCTTTCCCGTGCGGCAAAGCAGCTCGAGGACCCGGGGACGCGGGATCGGATCAACGGCCTCCTCGCGCGGACGGGCCGGCGCTACGACGGCGGCGTGCGGGTCAAGCACTTCCTCCAGGTCCTCCTCCAGGACGTCGGGCCCCGGAAGCTCAAGGCAAACGCGCGGCGCCCGCTCCTGGACCTCCCCGTGGGTGCGTTCTACGGTTGCCATCTTTTGCGCGCGCCCGGCGCGGAGGCATTCGAAGATCCCGAGGACCCGAGGGGGATCGAGCGGCTCGTCGAGATCCTTGGCGGGCGTCCCGTCGCCTACTCCCATCGAACGGCGTGCTGCGGGTTCCACGTCCTGACGACGCGCGAGGATCTCGCGCTTGGGTTGGCGGCGGAGGGTCTCAGCGAAGCAAAGGGCCAAGGCGCTCACGTCCTCGCGACGCCGTGTCCGCTGTGCCACCTCGTCCTTGATGCGTACCAGTCCAAGGCGGGGCGTGCCGCCAGTGAGCGGTTCGACATGCCGGTCCTCCACGTGTCCCAGCTCGTCGGCCTCGCGTTCGGCATCGACCCGGCGCGGCTCGGCCTCAAGCGTCACCTCGTCTCCCTGAAGCCCGTCGTCCGCGAGCTCGAGGACGAAGAGGTCGTGAAGGCGTGACCGCGCGGAAGGTCGGCGTCTTCATCTGCCACTGCGGTGGAAACATCTCGGACGTCGTCGACGTGAAGGACGTGCGCGAGTTCGCCGCCAAGCTGGACGACGTCGCCCTGGCGACGGACTTCCGGTTCGCGTGCTCGAACGAGGGCCAGGAGCGGCTCCAGCAGGAGATCCGGGAGCGCGGGCTCGACGGCGTCGTCGTCGCGTGCTGCACGCCGAAGATGTACGAGGACATGTTCCGCGCGAAGGCGGGGGAGGCGGGGATGAACCCGTACCTCCTGGAGATCGCGAACATCCGCGAGCAGTGCTCGTACGCGCACCGCCACGAGCCGGACAAGGCGACGGCGAAGGCGAAGCTCCTCGTGAAGGCCCAGGTGGAGAAGGTGCGCAAGCTGCGCCCCCTCGAGGTCCGGACCGCGCCGATCCAGCCGGGCGTCGCGGTGATCGGCGGCGGAATCGCCGGCATCCACGGGTCCCTCCTCCTCGCGAACCTCGGGCACAAGGTCACGCTCATCGAGAAGAGCCCGACGATCGGCGGGAACATGGCGCGCACCGTGAAGACGTTCCCGACGGACGACTGCGCGATGTGCACGCTGTCCCCGAAGATGAACGAGGTGTACAACCACCCGAACGTGACCCTCCTGACGTACGCGGAGGTCGTGGACGCAAAGCGCTCCCCGGGGAAGTTCACGCTCACCGTCGAGAAGAAGCCGCGGTACGTCACGGACGCGTGCATCGGGTGCAACCGGTGCACGGAGCGGTGTCCCGTGAGCACCGCCAAGAGTCCGATCCAGGTGGAATCGGAGTGGGAGATGGGCCTGTCGAAGCGCAAGGCGGTCTACCTGCCGTTCCCGCAGGCGCTGCCGCCCCTCTGGACGATCGACGCGGACCACTGCTTCTACTTCCAGAAGAAAGGCTCGTGCCGCGTGTGCCAGACGATCTGCCCCGCGAAGGCGATCGACTTCACGCAGAAGCCGGAGCGGGTGGAGGTCGCGGTCGGCGCGGTCCTCGTCGCGACGGGGTGGAAGGAGTACGACCCGACGCCCCTCGCGCACTACGCCTACGGGCGCCATCCGAACGTCGTGACGCAGCTCCAGTTCGCCCGCATGCTCGACTCGATGGGGCCGACGAGCGGGGTCGTCGCGAAGCCTTCGGACGGGAAGCCCGCGGACACGATCGTCATGGTCCAATGCGTTGGCTCCCGGGGTCCTCCGGGGGACCCGGTCGTGCACGAGTACTGCTCGCGCGTGTGCTGCATGGTCGCCGTGAAGCACGCGCAGCTCCTGAAGAAGGCGCGGCCCGAGGCTGAGGTGTACATCCTGTACAACGACCTGCGCGCGTTCGGGAAGGGATTCGAGGAGTACTACGCGAAGTCCATGGAGATTGGCGTGAAGTACGTCCGCGGCCTCCCGGGCCGGGTCCGCGCGGACGGGGAGACGCTCCTCGTCGACGTGCAGGACATGAACTCGGGCCGGAGGCTCGCCCTCCCCGCGGACGTCGTGGTCCTCAGCGCGGCGATGGAGCCGATGCCCGTGGACAACCTCTTGGCGGCGCTGCACCTCGACAAGTCGCCGGACGGGTTCGTGAAGGAGTACCATGCAAAGATCAATCCGACGGAGACCGCGGTGAAGGGCGTGTTCGTCGCCGGGTGCGCGCAGGGGCCGAAGGACATCACGGACACGATCGCGCAGGCGGGGTCGGCGGCGATGTCCGCGGCCGTCTTCCTCGGCTCGGGCCAGATGACCCTGAACCCGCTCGTCGCGGAGGTCGACCCGGCCCTGTGCCGCGCGTGTGACCGGTGCACGGAGGTGTGCGAGTTCGACGCCGTGCGCGTGGACCCGCAGTCGCTCGTGGCGGTCATCGACGAGACCGCGTGCGAGGGGTGCGGGAAGTGCACGGTCGTCTGCCCGACCGCGGCGATCAGCGTGCGACAGTTCACGAAGCCCCAGATCGTGGCTGCGATTGACGCGCTCGCCCCGCTGGCGGTGGCCCCATGACGTTCGAGCCGCAGATCCTCGCGTTCTGCTGCAACTGGTGCGGGTACTCCGCCGCGGACCAGGCGGGCGCCGCGAAGATGGAGTACCCGTCGGGGGTGAAGATCGTCCGGCTCCTGTGCACGGGGATGATGGACCCGTACTACGTCCTTCGCGCGTTCGAGCGTGGGTTCGACGGAGTCCTCGTCGTCGGCTGCCACGTCGGGTCGTGCCACTACAAGAGCGGGAACGTGCAGGCGAGGGAGCAGGTCGAGCGCGTAGAGCAAATCGTGCGCGCGCTGGGCTTGGACGGACGCGTGACGATGACCGCCGCCAGCGCCGCCGAGGGGAACGTGTTCGCGGAGGCCGCCCGGTCGTTCTCCGAGAAGCTCCGCAAGCTCGGGCCGAACCCGATCCGGGAGGTCGTGGCGCGATGACGAACGCCGTGCCGGTCCTCGCCGCTCCGATTTCGCAGGAGGCGACCTCCCCGGATGCCGCCCTGAAAATCCTCGCGCGAGAGGGGTGCATCCAGTGCAACAAGTGCACCTTCGCGTGCCCCGTCCATCGGGTGGACGTCCTCTTCTCCCCGCGGAAGGTGATCCTGCAGGCGTACCTCGGCGGCGCGGACGCGGTGAACGAGCGGGACCTGTGGGCGTGCCTCACGTGCGGGGAGTGCCAGGCGGCGTGCCCCACGCAGGTCCCCTATCCCGCGTTCATCCGCGCGAAACGGGTTGACCTCAGGGACGCGATGGAGCGCGGCGCCCCGTGCAAGCACGGCGGGTTCAAGGACATCGTCGCGGAGATCATGGCGAGGCCGAACCTGAAGCAGGATCGCCGCCAGTGGATCACGGACGGGCTCAAGGTCGCAGATTCCGGCGACACGATCTACTTCACGGGCTGCATGCCCTACCTCGACGGCATCTTCTCCTACTGCGACAGCGCGGAGATCGGCCGGGCGGCGATCCGGATCATGAACGCGGCGGGGATCGTCCCCGTTGTCGCGAACGCGGAGCGGTGCTGCGGCCACGACGCCCTCTGGAACGGGAAGCAGGCCACGTTCGAGACCCTCGCGAAGGCGAACGCGTCCTGGATCCGCGGGAGCGGGGCGAAGCGCCTCGTGACGACGTGCGCCGAGTGCTACTCCATGTTGAAGTACGAGTACCCGAAGGTCGTCGGCCCGTGGGACGGCCTCGAGGTCCTCCACATGTCCGAGCTGATCGTACGGCTCGTCGAGGAGGGAAAGGTGAAGTTCTCCCGTCCCGTGGAGGCGCAGGTCACGTACCAGGACCCGTGCCGGCTCGGCCGTCACGCGAAGGAGTACGAGGCACCGCGCGCCGTCCTGAAGGCGATCCCCGGAGTCACGTTCGTGGAGATGGACCGCGTGAAGGAGAACGCGATGTGCTGCGGCGTCGGCGCGTACTCGAACTGCGACGCGTTCACGAAGTTCATGCAGCAGGAGCGCCTCGAGGAGGCAGCGTCGAAGGCGGACCACCTCGTCACCGCATGCCCGCACTGCCGGATCCACTTCTCTTGCTACGTGGACGGGAAGCCGGTGGACCCGCTGCCCACGCTCAAGATCGTGGATCTGACCGTGCTCGCGGCGCAGGCGCTGGGGTGAGGCGATGGCGGTCGCGGAGGTGGAACACGTCGCGATGGAGCGCATCCTGGCGGCGCGCGGCATCGCCTGCGATCGCGGGGAGCTCCGAGGGTACGCCTCGGACGCATCGTTCCTGACCCTTGGAGTCCCGAGCCTCGTGGTCTTCCCGAAGGACGAGGCGGAGTGCGTCGCGCTAGTGGACGTCGCCGTGAAGCACGACACTCCGCTCGTCCCGCGCGGCACAGGGTCCTCAACCGCGGGTCAGGCGATCGCGCCGCCAAGGGCGGTGCTCGTGGACATGGAGCGGGTCGGTGCGTGCGACGCCCGCGGCCACCGCCGGGGCCTGTTCGCCCCGGACCTCGTGAATGCGCGGGGAGAGCCCGCAGACCTGACGAAGGCCTCGCCGGACGACGAGCTGTACGTCCGCGTCGGTGCCGGGCGGACGAGCGACGAGACGAACCGCGCGCTCCGTCCCCTCGGGTGGACGGTCGCCGTGACCCCAAGCAGCGGCTACAGCACGTTCGGCGGAAACTTCGCGACGAACGCGCGCGGGAGCGGGACGCCCGCGTACGGCCCGTTCGGAGAGGCGGTGAACCGCATCCGGATCGTCGCCTCATCCCCCGAGGGCGCCCGGGTCCTTGAAGTCAAGGACCGCGCCGAGATCCGCGCGCTGGCGGGCCACCACGGCCTGTGCGGCCTCGTCACGGAACTCGACGTCCGCATCGCTCCGATCCTCCGGGCGGAGGACATGCTGTGTGCGGTCCTCTCCATGGAGTCGTCGGATGCGGAGCACATCGGGGCGACGGCGGGAGCGCTCATGAAGCGGGTCGCGTCGTCCTGCCGGTACTACGCGGGGGAGTTCCTGTTCATCGACGGGGCTATCGTGCGCCCGGACGACCCGATTCGAAAGGACACTGTCCTCGGCGCCTACTTTGTGCCCACGCCTGGCAGTCGGCGCATCGTGATCCTGTACCGCGGGCGAACGGACGCGATGGCGGCGCTCCCCGGGATCGCGAAGGAGTTCCCCGAGGTCGCGTTCCGCGAACTCTCGTACACGCAGTTCCAGGCGATGATGCGCGTTCGGACGGCGGCGACGGGCAAGTCCGTCGCACGGTTGAACGTCCCAGGATGCGAGGACTTCATCGTGCAGGACCCGGCGCTGTTCGGGAAAGTGTTGGCGGCGATGTTCGCGGTCGTCGCGGGGGCTGAGGGCCGACCCGTGGGCCATCACTACCCCGAGGGCGTCGTCGTGCACTACCGCCCGCAGGCGAAGGTCGAGCGCGCGGCAATCGAGGAGGCGTGGGCCCTAAACCAGCGCCTTCGCGAGGCGGTGCTGCGGCCGGAGCTCACGACGGAAGACCGACGGGAGCACGGGCTCGGGCTTGCGCTCTTCCGCGACGGCCCCGCAAGCCGACACGAGATTCTCCGACGCCTCAAGGCAGCGTACGACCCCGCCAACGTGTTCTGCCCGCACCTGCTCGAGCCCACCTCCGAGGCGCGGTTTGTGGGCAGCGCCTTCAGAGTGTAGTCCCGCGGACTGCGGACGGAGCTAGCGCCGGTCTCGACCTCGCCAGCGATTCCCACCGCCACGACCCCTCGGGCTTCCCCGACGAGGGCCGGGGCCGGACCGAGGACCGCCGCCTCGGGTCTTTGGCGGCGGTGGCGCCTGATAGTCGAAATCCGGGAACGTGACGCGAGGAATCGTTCGTCCGAGGGTCCGCTCGATGGACCGGAAGTCCCCCTCTTCCTCCTGCGCCACGAGGGTGATCGCCTCGCCCTCCGCCTCCATGCGCGCCGTCCGCCCCACGCGGTGCACGTAGTCCGTGGCCACCATCGGGACGTCGTAGTTGATCACGTGGGTGATCCCGAGCACGTCGATCCCGCGCGCCGCCACGTCCGTCGCGATGAGGATCTGGTGGCGCCCCTCGCGGAACCCGCCGAGCGCGGCCTCCCGTTGGCTCTGGCTGCGATCCCCGTGGATGCGCGCGACGGAGAGCCCCGCCTGTTCGACCTGGCGGGCCACGCGGTCCGCGCGACGCTTCGTCCGGACGAACACGAGGACGGACATCATGTCCTCCCGCCCGAGCAGCCGCATGAGGAGCGGGGTCTTCAGGTGCTGGGGCACGGGGAACGCCTCGTGGCGGATCGCGGCGGGCGGCCGGTGCGGCGGCGAGACGGAGATGCGCAAGGGGTTCCGCTGGATGCCGCGCGCAAGGCCTTCGACCTCGGGGGGCATCGTCGCAGAGAACAGGAGGGTCTGCCGCTCCCGGGGAAGCGCGTCGACGATCCGCCGCACGTCGGGGAGGAAGCCCATGTCGAGCATCCGGTCCGCTTCGTCGAGCACGAGGACCTGGAGGCCGCGGAAGTCCACGTTGCGGCGCCCCATGTGATCCAGGAGGCGTCCCGGCGTCGCGACCACGACGTCAACCCCGCCCCGGAGCGCGTCCTCCTGCGGGCCCATCCCGACCCCGCCGTAAACGGCCTTCCCGCGGATTCGGCTCCCTCGTGCGAGATCGTGGAGGGCCTCCTCGATCTGCGCGGCGAGTTCCCGGGTGGGCGTGAGGACGAGGACGCGGGTCCGCCCTGTCGGCTGGCCGTGGATCCGCTGAAGGATTGGAAGGAGGAAGGCGGCCGTCTTGCCCGATCCCGTCTGCGCGGTCCCGATCACGTCCCGCCCAGCGAGGATCGGGGGGATTCCTTCCCTCTGGATCGGCGTCGGCGACTCATAGCCGAGGGCGCGGACGGCGCGGAGCAACATCGGGTCCAGGCCCAGCTGCTCGAAGGTCGGGTGTTGATCCATCGACGGTCGGTACGGTCGCCGGATGATAAGGTTTGCCGACGGACCCACGAGTCTTCGGACTTCACGCACCGCTGACTCCGGCTGAATCCGCGCGTGTCCCGAGCTAAGTCGGCATATCGGGTAAGCCGTGTTCGCCCCGATACCGATATATAGGTGCGCCGGTATCGGATGGAAGGAAAACATGCCGATACCGATATCCTCGACTGACTTCCCTCCGACCATCTGGCGGCGGGTCCAGTCCAACCTGGCGATTCTGAAATCCCGACGACCTCTCCCCAAGGACGCTGTGGAACGGCTGCGTCAGCAAATCCGTCTTTATCACACCTATCATAGCAATGCCATCGAAGGCAATACCCTTACCCTGAAGGAGACCCGGCTGATTCTCGAGCAGGGGATTACGATTGGTGGGAAGAGTCTGCGCGAGCATCTGGAAGTGACGAACAATGCAGGGGGCTTCGACTGGATCTGGAAGACGGCTCGCCCGCGGCTCCGCTTCGACCACGTCCTGTTGAGGAAACTCCATGAGCTGGTGACTCGTGGCATCCTCGAGGACCCAGGGCGCTACCGCCGACAACAGGTTTGGATCGGCGGGTCCGCGCATGTCCCGCCCGCTCCGCGGGAAGTCCCCGGGCGCCTCGATGAAATGTTTGAGGAACTTCCGCGCATCCAGGATCCCGTCGTGCGGAGCATCTACCTGCATCATCGCCTCGTCTTCGTGCACCCGTTTCTCGACGGCAATGGGAGGACGACCCGACTTGTGGCGAATCTCTGCCTGCTCACCGCTGGATATCCACCCATCGTCCTCAGGGTCGAAGATCGGCGGCGGTACTACGCTGGCCTCGAAGAGGCCGACTTTGGACGGTACAAGCCCTTCGCCACCTTCGTCCTCCGTGCCGTCGACGAAGGGCTCGTGCTGTTCCTCTCCGCGGTTCTGCCGGGACGCGCACTGCTGCCGCTGAAGGAGTTGGCCCGCGGCACTCCGTACTCCCAGGAATACCTATCGTTGCGGGTTCGTCAGGGAGCGCTCGAGGGAGTGCGAATTGGTCGAACCTGGTATTCGAGCAAGCACGCGCTAGCCGAGTACGCTAGGTCGATCAGATCAGGAACCCGACGACGGTGAGCCGTCCTCATTGACACCACGTGCCTCCTGGGGGGACTCCTTCCCAGGGAAGAGCAGTGGACCGGGTGGGATTTGAACCCACGGCCTCTACAATGCCAATGTAGCGATCTTCCAACTGATCTACCGGCCCGCGTTCGCGCGGATGATGCCCCTTAGCTTAACCCTTTGGCGGCGCGCTTCGATTCGCGATTCGTCTTGCCCGGGTCCTGAGGCAGCGTAGGCGGGGAATTCGGAGTGGCGGGATTCGCATTCTCTGATTCATCGCCGCTCTTGTGACGGCGTGAAGGACGGGCAACCCGCTTCTCGTCGCCGAACATCTCGAGGCGCTGGACTCCGCGCACCTTCTCGCCTGGGACGTCGACGGGATACTCGCCGGTGAGGCATCCCAGGCACAGGTCCTCGCGCGGGTGACTCAGCGCTTTGATCAGACCGCGCAGGCTGAGATATCCGAGGCTCGTCGCCCCGACGAAATCGCGAACCTCCTCGACGGTCCGCTCGTTCGCGATGAACTGGTCTCGCGTCTTCATGTCGATGCCGAGGTAGCAAGGCGCGCGGATCGGCGGGCAGCCGATGCGGAGGTGGACCTCCCTCGCGCCCGCGTCCTTGAGGATGCCCACGATCTTCTTGATCGTGGTCCCGCGGACGATCGAGTCGTCCACCAGGATCACGCGCTTCCCCTTCACCGCGGTCCGGATGGGGTTGAGCTTGAGGAGCACGGAGACCTCGCGGTCCGTCTGCTCAGGCATGATGAACGTACGCTCGATGTACCGGTTCTTGATCAGGCCCTCCACCACGGGGAGCGCGCACACGCGCGAGTACCCCTGTGCTTGCGCACGCCCCGACTCCGGGACGGGGACGACGATGTCCGCCTCGACGGGGTGCTCCCGTGCGAGCTCCTGCCCGATCCTCACGCGCGCGTCGTACACGAGGCGGCCGTCGAGCACGCTGTCCGGCCGCGCGAAGTACACCCATTCGAACATGCAGTGCGCGGTGTGCGTCGGGTGCGGGATGCGGATCGAGTCGAACCCATCCGGGCGCAGGCGGACGATTTCTCCGGGCTTCAGGTCCCGGATGAACTTGCCGCCAAGGGTGTCGAACACGACGGACTCCGAGGCCACGACATACGAGCCGTCGATCTCGCCCACACATAGCGGACGCACCGCCAGCGGATCGCGGATCGCGTACACGGTGTCCTTGATAAGAAGGACGAGGGAGTACGCGCCCACGAGGACGGACGTGAACTCCTTGAGCGCCCGCTCGAGGTCGCCCGTCCGCGCGATCTCGTTCGCGAGGAGGCGCACGATGACCTCGCTGTCGGACGAGGACATGAACGCCCAGCCCTTCCGCTGCAGCTCCGTCTTCAAGTCCATCGCGTTGATGATGTCGCCGTTGTGCGCGAGCGCGATGTCCCCGATGCTCGACTGGCACGAGATCGGCTGCGCGTTCTCCAGCACCGACGATCCGGTCGTCGAGTACCGGACGTGGCCGATCCCCGCGTGGCCCGAAAGCTCCTCGAGGTCCGGCGGGGAAAACACCTCGTGGACGAGCCCCATCCCGCGGCGGGCCCTCATTTCGCCGTTGAACACGGCGATGCCCGCGCTCTCCTGGCCGCGGTGCTGCAGGATCCGCAGTCCGTAGTACAGGTTCGGGGCGACATCGGTCTTCCCCGCGATCCCGATGATCCCGCACTTTTCCGCGGGTTTGAAGGCCGCCCAACCGTCCGCGCGGTCGGCCGGCATGGTCAATGCCTCTTTGCCCACGTGAAGTTCCGACGCTTCGCAGAAAACCCGAAGCCGCAGGACGCGCACTGCTTCTGGCGAATGTGGTAGGAGTGCCGCCCGCATCTCCGGCAACGGATATGCGTGCTCCTGACGCCCTTCTTCCCGAGGGCAGCGGTGCCTTTCGACATCCGGGCTCACCTCAGGGGGACACGTAGATGACGTTGTCGCCCCGCACGATCGCGAGGTCGACCTTCCGCGTCGTCTCGTTGTTGAGAAGTTCCTCCGCGTTCTTGAGGACGAGGTTCATGTGGGGGTCGAACCCGTCGAGGATGCCGCGGTACCCACGGCCTCCCTTCAGCTCGACCATGACGTTCTGACTGATGCTCTGGTTGAGGAGGGAAAGCGGCTTAATCATCTGTCCTCGATGTGCGGATACTGGGCGCGCGATATAAACCTATGCGGTTTTCGGATTAAGCCATCGCACCCGTGCACGGGTTGCGGGCACGAACGCCCGCTCGCAAGGCCTAAGCGCCCTCAGACTTTCGCGAGGAGCGCCTGAAGGACGTCGTGCGCGTTCGTGTACTTGCCCTCCGGGAGGGTCTTCGAGAACCAGTCGCGGTCCTCCTTGGGGTAGTCCGACATGTTATTGCATGCCGCCAAGATGGCTTTCCGGTCCGCCGGATACATCACGTCGTTCTTCAGGTGTCCAAGTTCTGTTGCGAGGTTGCTCATTCGAGTTGCCCCCGCCGTGGGACCGTCGGGGGAGTATTTAGGGCTTGTCCCCACCCCGGGATCCTCGGCCCCGTCGCGGTTAAGAGGGACGCCCGTCCTTCCTTGCCTTATGGCCGCCGAACGCGCGATCCCGACGAAGCACGGGGCGATCACGCTCGAGCAGCTCGCGGAGATGCAGCCTGGGATGGCGCGCCTCATGGACGAGTACGCGCAGAGGTTCTGGACGATGTACTACGCCGCCAAGGGTGGCAACTGGGCGCTCGCGGGGTACATGCACTCCGAGATGACGAAGCTTGGGAAGATCGTCCCCGTGGTGCGACCGAAATACGCGGAGGGGATGGCGGAGTTCGAGCGTGGCTGCATGGAGCCGCTCTCGGCGGCGATTGCCGCCGCCGACTGGCTCTCGTTCGACGCCGCGTACCGCGGCGCAATCGAGGGTTCCGACACGTACCACGATCGATTCGCGAAACCGTTCATACGCTTCCGTCTGCCGCCAGAACCTCCGCCGCTCCTCGAGATGGACCCTGACGCGCGACGACCGAGGGACTGACCGCGGACCTTTTTCTACGCGCCACGATTCCCTGATTTGGCGGTGGTCTCGTGGAGTACGTAACGCTCGGGCGGAACGGACCCAAGGTGTCCGAGATTGGGCTGGGCATGTGGCAGGCGGGCGGGATCGCATGGGGGGCGGACGTCACCGATGACGCGTGCATGGCGGCGATGCGCCGCGCGCACGAGCTCGGCGTCACCCTGATTGACACCGCGGAGGCGTACGGGCAGGGTCACAGCGAGGAGGTCGTGGGCCGCGCGATCCGAGAGATTGGACGCGACGAGCTTGTGATCTCGACGAAACTTTCCGGGGCACACCTGAGGGCGAACCTGGTGGCCCGCGCGTGCGAGGCGAGCTTGCGCCGCCTCGGAATCTCCGAGATCGACCTCTACCAAATCCACGCGCCGGACCCGTGGGACCAAGCTCCCCTGAGAGAC
>Ga0209751_10002995_pt1 | contig 16537 bp, 14 predicted proteins | sample RifCSP13_1_FD_184019 | JGI IMG/M metagenome (GOLD analysis project Ga0209751, IMG submission 184019) | Soil microbial communities from Rifle, Colorado - Rifle CSP2_sed 13_1 (SPAdes) (version 2) | ecosystem: Environmental > Terrestrial > Deep subsurface > Rock core/Sediment | place: Rifle... | reverse complement strand
AAGCCTACCCTTCGCCCTCGATCGATGCCCGCGCTACGATGGCCGCGCGCGCCCCCGTAGCTCAGTGGACAGAGCGAGGCCGTCCTAAGGCCTGCGTCGGCGGTTCGAGTCCGTCCGGGGGCGCCAGCACCCCCACGCAGCGCGCCGCCGAGGAGCGGACGCGCGGCTCGCTGGCAACGGCGACGCCGACCGGCCGGTCGTGTTTGTCCACTCGCTCGAACCATGGCACGAGTCGCTCTCGCGCAGGTCTTCGATCGCCCGCTTAGCGTCGTACTCGGGCTCATCGGCGCCGCCCACATTCGAATACGTAGCCTCCGGGACGTGATCGGCGCGACCTGCCAGCGTGCCGGGCGGGCGAGGCATCGCGTGACACCGACCGCGTCCCAGTCGGGCGAACCTTCCGTCGCCGGTCGGCATGTCGCCCCGGCCACCCCGGCCAACTCCTCGCCGAACGACCGAACGACCAGGAGAGACTCGGATCGGTCGCTCGACCGGTGCCGCAGCCGTCGCTGCCTGTGCCTCACCTCGGCGCAGCGGGACCTGTGATCTCCGGAGCCTTCCGCCCTCAGTCGCGGTTCATCGTGGTGGAGATGTCAGCCTCGTTGCCCGCCGCGTCGGCCAGCGTTCACCACGCGGGCGCGAACTGGTCGCCGCCAACTGATCGTCGCTGGGGGTGACCGCGGCCCCAAGTCCGTCCGGGGGCGCGAGACCACGCGCCTGCCCCCGGGCGACCTCGGCCGACATCGGGCTGTCCCTAACCAGCGACGTGTCTGGATACAATCCGGCGACCCCAGAGGAGGAACCCAGTGCCGCTGTTCATGGATCGACACGATGTGCCCGGGGTGACGGCCGAAGCGGTCGCTCAGGCCCACATGAGCGATCTCGAGGCTCAGGGCAAGTACAGGGTCCGGTTCCTGGCCTACTGGTTCGAGGCCGACAAGGGGGTGGCGTTCTGCCTCGCCAACGCGCCCGAAGGCGCCGCCGTGGCAGCCGTCCACCGTGAGACCCACGGTCTCATCCCCAACGAGATCATCACCGTATCGGAGGATGGCGTCCTCCGGTTCCTCGGCCGGATCGGTGAGTCAGTCGACGAGACTCAGATCGCGAACTCGTTCCGAACGATCCTCTTCACCGACCTGGAGGGTTCGACGTCACTCCTCCAGGCAGTAGGAGAAGCAGCGTTCATGGCCTTGCTCACGGAGCACGACCTGATCGTCCGACGGGCGCTCGTGGCCGGCCGAGGACGCGAGGTGAAGCACACCGGCGACGGGATCATGGCCTCATTCGACGACGTGGCGCGGGCGCTGGCATGCTCACTCGCGATCCAGGACGCGTTCGAGGCGAGAGCCTCCGGGGGAGCGGCGCCGGCGCTTGCGGTGCGGATCGGCATAGCGGCCGGCGAGCCCGTCGACCACAACGATGACCTGTTCGGCGCGACGGTCAATCTGGCAAGCCGGATCTGCGCCGCTGCCGACGCTGGACACATCCTGGTCAGTGACCTCGTCCACGACCTGGGCAGCGGGTTGAGCTTCTCGTTTGACGGGGGGAGGGACATCGAGCTGAAGGGATTCGTCGGCCTGACCCGTGTCTTCGAGCTCGTGCGGACGCGGGCCTGACATCCCTCGGCCGCTGCTGTCAGATCACGGCGCCGAATCTCGGGCAGGACCGCCACAGACGCTCGGGACCCGGAGGCGCGAACGGGAGGCGCCACGGGCTCCACGGGCGGGAGCACTATCAGGATGAGGAGCAACGGATATGGTCATGCTCGAGACGGCCAGCCAGTTGAGCACGGTGCCGCTGGATCGGAATGAGGTGTTCGGCCGATGCGATCGCTCCAGCTGAGCCCACGGGAGTTCTCTCACCGGGAGCGGGTCCTGGTCGGGGCTGGACTCGTCCTGATTGTGTTCCTGCTCATGAGCCGAGACGCGCTCGAGCGCGGGTCTCCGACCGGCGATGCGGTCCCATGGCCCGACTACCCGGCCGACCTGCGGGCTCGGATCGACGCCGATGTCGCTGGCCGTGATTGTGCAGGCCTCGAGATCGAGCTTAAGGAGGCCAGGGCTGGCGATCGATCGATGCTCGTGGAGGTGGGTCACGACAACGCTCGACTGATCGCCTACGTCACCGAGCAGATGCGCGCCATCGACTGCTAGCCGAGACGTCCGCCACCCGCCCATGAATCTGGGGTTGAGTGAGGCCTCGGTCCGCCCCACACCCTCCTCGCGAGCGGCCCGGCGGGCCATCGCGATCGCCTCCTCCGTCGACGCCATTGGCGGCTCCGCGGGACCGGACGTGCGACACTGCGCCCGCCCATGACGACCTCGACACGCACGCTCGCGACGCGCGCGGACCTCCGTGACATCGCCATCGTGGCTCACGTCGACCACGGCAAGACGACACTGGTCGACGCGATGCTCCGCCAAACGGGTGCGTTCCGGGCCAACCAGGTCGTCGCCGAGCGAGTCCTTGATTCTGGGGACCTCGAGCGCGAGAAGGGGATCACGATCCTGGCCAAGCAGACGACCGTCGACCACGACGGCGTGCGCCTCAACATCGTTGACACACCCGGCCACGCCGATTTCGGCGGCGAGGTCGAGCGGAGCCTGCTGATGGTCGATTCGGTCCTCCTCCTCGTCGACGCGGCCGAGGGACCGCTGCCCCAGACGCGCTACGTCCTCGGCAAGGCGATGGAACGCCACCTGCCGGTCGTCGTCGCCATCAACAAGATCGACCGCTCCGACGCCCGTCCGGCCGAGGTCCTCGACGCCGTCTACGAGCTGTTCATCGACCTCGGGGCGGCCGACCACCAGATCGAGTTCCCGGTCGTCTACACGAACGCCAAGGCAGGCACGGCGACCCGCGACCCGGCGATCCCTGGTACCGACCTGCGACCGCTCCTCGACGTCCTCGTCGAGGTGACGCCGGCGCCCGTCCACGAGCCGGGCCACCCGCTCCAGCTGCTGGTCACGAACCTGTCCGCCAACGACTACGTCGGGCGGATGGCTGTCGGGCGGATCCGCAACGGGTCCATCCGGACGGGCCAGCGGATCAGCGTCGTTCGAGAGGAGGCCGACGATGCGGCCGGGTCCGTCGAACCGGGGCGGCTGGTCACGCTGACCGGCACCGTCACATCCCTCCAGACCGCTCACGGCATCGAGCGGGTCGACATCGAGGCGGCCGGTCCCGGGGAGATCGTCTCGGTCGCGGGCCTGCCGGAGGTGACCATCGGAGACACGATCACCGACCCGGCCGATCCTCGACCGCTGCCGCGTCTCGACGTCGACGAGCCGACGCTGCGGATGACGTTTGGGGTCAACACCTCGCCGCTCAGCGGACGGGAGGGGAGGTACGTCACCGGTCGTCAGATCAGGGCCCGCCTCGATCGCGAGATCCTGGGCAACGTCTCGATCGAGATCCACCCGACCGAATCCGGCGAGGCCTACGAGGTCCGCGGTCGGGGCGAGCTCCAGCTGGCGATCCTCATCGAGCAGATGCGCCGCGAGGGGTTCGAGCTGACGGTCTCGCGCCCCGAGGTCATCCTTCACGAGACCAGCGGCGAGACCCTCGAGCCCTACGAGCGGGTGACCATCGACATCCCGCCCGACTTCATAGGCGAGGTCCAGCAGGCCGTCGCCGGGCGCAAGGGCCGCCTCGAACAGATGTCGAGCGACGCCGACGGCCGGGTCCGCCTCGAGTATGTCCTGCCCGTCCGCGGCCTCATCGGCTACCGCGGCCAACTTCTCACCGAGACGCGAGGCACCGCGCTGCTCCACCAGATCGGCGAGGGCTACGGGCCGTGGGCCGGCGAGGTCACCCACCGGACGAGCGGCGTCCTCGTCGCCGATCGGACCGGGACGTCGAACGCCTACGCCCTCTTCAACCTCCAGGACCGGGCCGAACTCTTCGTCGGGGCGGGCATCGAGGTCTACGAGGGGATGATCGTCGGCGAGAACAGCCGGTCGGGCGACATGGACGTCAACCCGACGAAGGAGAAGAAGCTGACGAACATCCGGACCCACGCCCACGACGAGGCACTGCGGTTGACGCCGCCGCGGCCGCTGACGCTCGAGACGGCGATCGAGTTCATCGCCGGCGACGAGCTCGTCGAGGTGACGCCGTTGTCGATCCGCTTGCGCAAGCGACTCCTCTCGCAGCACGGCCGGCGCCGCGAGCGCGGTCGCGAGGAGGATCGCCGCCGCGCGGAAACCTGGACTTCCTTCTCCATCGGTGTCGCCCTCGGGGCGCTTGCCACATATCTGTTGCTCGTGATCCTCGTACCCGATACGGGCGATCGAAGCAGCGCCTACGTGACCGCCGTTGTCGTCGGGGCGGTCGTCAGCTGGGCCTGGCCGGTCGTCATCGCCTTCTGGCTCGGACGACGGGCCAAGGAGCGCCGCGAGGACCAGATCGAGAAGGAAGTCCAGCGCCAGCTCGACGAGGAGCGTTCTCGCCAGGGCTGACGACCACCGGGCGATGACCGTCGGCACCTCATTTCAGGGCCGCTCGCCCTTGCGGCAGGGGGCGCCCGGCGGTTGACTGTGGCGGATACTCGACCGCCACAGAGGTGCATCGCAGCCATGCGCATCAACCAGGGTTTCCTCGGCTGGGGCGTCTTCCTCATCCTCGTCGGGGCGATCCCGCTCGCCGTCAATGCCGGGTACCTCGCAGCCGACCAGGTCGGTGACTGGTGGCGATATTGGCCGCTCATCCTCGTTGGTATCGGCATCGGGATCATCCTCAGCCGGACGGTCCTCAACTGGCTCGGAGGGCTCGTCGTGGCGGCCACCTTTGGGCTGATGGTCGGCAGCCTCGTTGCCAGCGGGATCACTGGCGGCGGCGGCTTCCCGATGATCGGCTGTGGCGGCGATGGGGGGGCCGGGACGCCGTTCGCGGCCCAGTCCGGACAGCTCACGGGCCAGGCGAGCGTCCATCTCGATCTCAACTGCGGCGACATGAAGGTGAACGCGGCCGAGGGATCGGGCTGGAACCTCGAGGGTTACACGGCCACCGGTGAGCCTCCCGAGGTCCAAAGTGGGCCCGCATCGCTGGCGGTCGAATCGCGAGAGCGGACCGGCATCGGCTTCCTGGGTGCCAGGGACTCCTGGCGGCTGACCCTTCCGAATGCCGTCCCTCTCGATATCGATCTCGGGCTCGACGCCGGGTCCGGCGATCTCGACATGACCGGGGCAGCCCTGGGTCGCGTCCAGGTCGACATGAACGCAGGTGATATCCGTCTCAGCCTCGGCGGCGCGACGGCGCTGACCGGTCTCGACATCGGTCTCAACGCGGGCTCGATCGGGGTCAGCCTGCCGGCCCGGTCCGTCACCGGCGCAATCGAGGCGAACGCGGGCTCGGTCCAGATCTGTGTCCCGTCGGGGGTCGGGCTGCGGTTGCGAACCACCGACAACCTGACCGTCAGCTACGACTACGAGGGATACGGCCTCGTGAAGGAGGGGGATAACTGGACGTCACCGGGCTACGAGTCGGCGGCCGTCAGGATCGATCTCGCGACGCACGGCGCCGCCGCGTCCTTCAGCCTCAATCCGGAGGGCGGATGCGATGGATGACCGACTCTACCGGTCCCGCACGGATCGGATGATCACCGGCGTCGCCGGTGGCCTGGCCGAGCGGATGGACGTCGACCCGTCGCTCGTCCGCGTCATCTGGGTCCTCCTGGCGATCTTCTCCGGTGGCGTCTTCGCGCTGATCTACCTGGTCATGGCCGTCGTCGTCCCCGAGCGACCGGCGGGCAGCTTCGCAGGCCTCAGCCCGTCCGGGCCGGCAGCGGAGGCTCCCGCACCGGGAACCTGGATCGGGCCGGATGGCGAGGCCGTGGCGGCATCGGCCTCCGTTCCAACCGCGGCGGCGGAGCCGTCGCGGCGGCCGGGTGCGGGGGCGATCGTCGTGGGCGGCGTCCTGGTCGTCGTCGGGGCAGCGGCGTTCATGGAGCGGTTCCTGCCCCAGATCGACACCTCGATGCTCTGGCCGATCGTCGTCATCGCGCTTGGGATCGGTTTGGTAGCACTCGCCTTCCTCAGGCCGTCGCGCGGTTGACGAGGGAGGCCACCAGAGGGTCGATGAAGGTGTCGAAGATCGTCCGCCAGTCGTAAGCCGTCCGGCTGCGGACGGCGGCGCGGTAGACGGGATCGTTCGCCAGTCGTTCGCGGATGAGGGCGGCGATGTCGGGCGGGGGGGCGTCGGGCGAGAAGTAGACGGCCTCCGCCCCGGCGACCTCGCGGAGGGCGGCGATGTCGGTGCAGAAGACGGGCAGGCGATGAAGCCCGGCCTCCAGGATCGGCAGGCCGAAGCCCTCGTCGCGGCTGGCCAGGAGGAGGGCGTCGGCGAGACGGTAGAGGTCGGTCACCAGGCGACGGTTCGGCGGTCCATCGACCCACTCGGAGACGACATGGACCGCGTCGCCGACGCCACGCTCGTCGGCCAAGCTCCGGAGGCGCCCGAGGTAGGCTCGCGATCCCGGGTCGTGCGGGTCGAACGCGCCGGTGACGATGAGGATGGCGCCGTCCATCTGTACTCGCAGCGCGGCGAGCGTCTCGATCGCCAGCTCGAGGTTCTTGCGCGGGTTGAGGCGGACGGGAGCGAGGAGGATGGGTGCGGCTCGCTCGACGCCGCGCTCCCGGATGAGGCGGCTCGTCGTGAGGTGCAGCCCGACGGTCTCGGCGCGGTCGATCCCATCGGGGATGACCCGGACGTCATCTCGGGCAAGCCCGGTCGTCCGGGCGTAGGTGGCGGCTCGGGCGGCCGAGATGGCGACCGACGTCGTCCCGGGCCAGGCAGTACGGACGAGGTCCCATGGCCAACCCGGATGGAGTTCGTCCCGATAGGCGGCCATCGCGGCGGCGACGTCGTGATGCCACAGGACGATGGCCGGTCCAGACAACGCCTGGCTGATCGTGTGCAGCGCCGCGGTCAGGGCGAGGTTCATGTGAAGCGAGGCGACATTGTGGGCGATCACGACGTCCATCGAGGCCGTCGCGTCGGTGAGGAAGTGGGTCGCCTCGTCGACCATGGCCGCGAAGTCGCCGGGGACCCTGCCTCTGTCGAGCTGGGCACGGGCGGCCCGCACGCGCGGGGCGAGCGTGTCCGCGATCGTCGTCCCGAGAAACGCGACGCGGGGATCGGGCGAGCCGCCGCGACCGGCGATGATCGTCACGTCATGGCCGGCGTCCGCCAGCAGGGTCGCGTGGCGTCCGACGACCACCTCGACGCCACCGACGACCGGTAGGGCCGTGTAGTGGAGAAGCGCGACGCGCCCCGTCCGGGTCACACCTCGGCACCGAAGCAGTCGACCAGTAGGTCCGTCAGGTGGCGCTCGAGGACGGTGAACGAGAAGTGGGTCCGCCCGACCTCATAGTTGCGAGTGGCCCAGGCGGCCGCTTCGACCGGGTCGTCGAGAAGGCGGCGGGCCTGGTCGATCGTGCCGGGGTTGATGAACTCGTCGAACCAAACGACGCGGAAGCCCCGTGGCCGGAGATCTACCTCGTAGGTCGAGTAGTTGTTGACGAGCGTCGGGCGGCGGTGGAAGACAGCCTCGAGGAACGCATTCCCGAACCCCTCGATCTGGGATGGGTAGGTCACGAAGTCGGCGGCGTGGTAGAGCTCATCGAGGGTGAAGCGTCGCACTCCCTCGGATCGCGCGTCACCGTTCTCGTCGACAAGGTTCGCCGCGAGGACGAGGGAGACACCGAGCAGGTCCGCGTACTCGAGGACGCGCCGCTCGTAGGCGCTTCCCTCGTCTCCAGAGGCGTGAGAGATGACGAGCCTGGCCGGTCGCCCGAGCCGGCGGGTGAACTCGATCGCGTGCTCGATGCCCTTGCGGGCGACGATCCGGGTCGGCTGAAGGATCAGGAGCTCGCCCTCCTCCATCCCGATGGCAGCGCGAGCGGCCGAGATCGCATCGGCCGACACCGGGGACGGCGGTCGATCGAAATCCATGACGTTCGGGATGACGCGGGCCGTCACACCTCGCCGTGACGCCAGGTCGTGGGCCTGGATCGAATTGATGACGACGTGCTGGATCGGCGGATGGGCCGGCGGGAAGGCGGCTGCCAGGATGTCGGCGACGCCATTGACCATGAACCGCTGACGCTCCCAGTGAAGGTCGTGGTGATGGGCGATCGTGGGGATGCCGGTCTCGGCGATGAACTCGGAGATCGCCAGGCCGAGCGGAAGGTTGAGTGGGATGGCCGAGGCGTTCTCGACGATCAGCAGGTCGACGTCGAACTGCCGGCTGAAGGCGTAGAGCTCTGCCTTGAGATGCAGTTGCAGCTCGTGGATCCGATCCGAGACGGCGGCTGGGCGGACGACGACCGTGAGCCCGTGGGTCGCCGCGAACTCGGGCTCGGATGCGTGCGAGGCATAGACAGCCCGGTTGATGGCGGCGATGTCCGGGTGGCCGAAGAACGCTTCGGGTACGACGCGCGATCGATCGCCGGGTCGATCCGACAATCCGGAGAAGTAGAACGTCTGAGCTCCGAGGCGCTCGAGGACGGTGGCCCACTTGGACGTCTCGAGGGAGACGCCGTCGGTACCGGCGAACCTCGTCGAGACAAATCCGACCCGGTGCGTATCGGTCGATGCCATCAAACCTCCGGTCGATACTGTGCCCGCCTAGGATGCCACCCGAACGAACCCTCTGCGGCAGGCGCTGGACCGTACTCATCCGGACGGTCCGTGACTGGCGTCTCGTACCCTGTCGAAGCCAGCTCGCCACACGAGGTCCGAACATGGCTCACCCGCTCGTCGACCAGCTTCGGTTCACTCGCTCAGAGTTCCAACGGGGCATCGGCGACACGCCCATCGCCGACGGGAACATCCAACTCGGGCCGATGAACTCGATCGGCTGGATCGTCGGTCACATGGCCTGGCACGAGCAACTGTACTGGCTCACGCGGATGCAAGGTGTCACCCCGGTCCCGGCGCTTGACGATCTTGTCGCGACGGGCAAGCCGGCGACCACGCCGCCGCTCGACGAGATGCTCGAGGCATGGCGGACGACGACGTCGGCCGCCGACGCATGGCTCGATCGCGTCAGCCAGGCGAGCCTCGCAGAGCCCCTCCGGTCCAGCCCCGTTCCGCGGACGATCGGCTCGGCTCTCCTCCGGGTGACCTACCACTACTGGTTCCATACCGGCGAGATCCTGGCCATCCGTCAGCAGCTCGATCATCCCGACCGACCGGAGTTCGTCGGCCCGGCGCTCGACTCCGAGCATCCCTATCGACCCGAGGCCGAATGACCGTCGTCGGCCGCGATCCGTGAAGAGGGTTCCCGTCCCGGCCGACGTGCGCAGCCGGGCGGAGGCGCGTGCCGCGGCCCGACGGGCGAAACGATGGGTCGAGGCCGACCGACTGCGGTCCGAGATCGAGGATGCGGGCTGGACGGTGGTCGACGACGGCCCGCGGTACCGGCTCCCCCGCCCGCCCATCCGGCCGATGTCGTGGACGGCGAGCGGGTTCGCTATGGCCGGAGCGCGAGCGTCCCATCGGTGCTCGGCCAGGCCGCGGTGGGCCCGGCCAGTGTCGTCATCGTGGCTACGACCGCGCCCGATGACATCCTCCGGGCGATCCGATCCGTACGGGCGACGTCCCCGGACGGCACCCAGATCGTCGTCGTCGCCGACGGACCGGAGGTCGACCTCGGTGGTGGGCGAGTCGAGGCATCCCTCGGTAACGGCGACGAGATCGTCCTCACGAGCGCCAGCCTCGGCTACGCTGCCGCCCTCAACTGCGGCATCAGGCGTGCCCGCTCGAGCGTCGTCGTGGTCATGGACGGCAGCATCGAGCTGATCGGGGATGCGCTGTCGCCGCTGATCGACGCATTGACGGACCCGGCGATCGCCGCCGCCGGACCATACGGGATAAGGTCGCAGGACCTGCGCCGATTCGACGATGCACCGGCCGGTGACGTCGATGCGATCGAGGGCTATCTGATGGCGTTCCGGCGCCAGGACTACGTGTCCCGCGGTCCTCTCGACGAGCACTTTCGCTTCTATCGCAACCTCGACATCTGGTGGAGCCTCGTGCTGCGCGACGAGGGCGAGCAGGCGTCGTCGCGGCGGGCGGTGGCGATCGGTGGCCTACCACTCATCCGCCATGAGCATCGGGCCTGGTCATCGCTGCCCGAAGCCGACCGGGACCGTCTGTCGAAGCGCAACTTCTATCGCCTCCTGGACCGCTTCCGGGACCGCCGGGACCTGCTCACCGGTGCCGGGGCGGGCTAGAAGTCGGTCCGGCGATGCACGTCGCTCGAGCCGTCCTGACGATCGACGAGGTCCCAGCCGAGGGCGAGGATCCGGTCGCGCAACCCATCGGCCGCTGTGAAATCGCGGGCCTGCCGTGCCGCGGTCCGCTCGAGGGCCATCCGCCATACCTCGGGCGGCACCTCGCGGTCCTCGGTCCCGACGACCAGGTCCCAGGCCTGGTGGAGTCCCAGACCCAGCACGAAGTCGACATCAAGCACGAGCCAACGCCGCTCATGGTCCACCAGCTCGGGGTCGGTGAGGATCCGTCTGACCGTCGCCAGGGCTGTGGGCGTGTCGAGGTCGTTGTCGATGGCCTCAGCCAGCTGGTCGTGGAGCGCGCGACCGGCGGCCGAAAGCGGAGCCGGCGGCTCGTGCGCCCGATCGACCCGCGGGAGTGGGTCGGCCGGCGGGATCCCGTGACCGTTGGGCGCTGTTGCACGGCCCCGTGGTCGGTCTGGCGCCGAGCCGGCCTCGAGGGCTTGAGGCGAGTCCCAGGGCCCCTCCAACGGTGGTCGCCCGAGGGCCACGAGCGCGCCCCGGAGCGAGGAGAGCCCCCTGGCGGCCGCCGCCAGCGACTCGTCCGTCAGGTCGAGCTTGTGGGCGTAGCGCGACGACAGTGCCAGGTAGCGGAACGCGAGCGGGTCGATGGACCCACCGGCCAGCTCGGTGATGCGGACGAAGTTGCCCGCCGACTTGGCCATCTTGCGACCCGACGAGGTGAGGAAGGCGCCGTGGACCCACGCTCGGGCCGGGACGCGGCCCGTCAACGCGGCGGTCTGGGCGATCTCGTCCTCGTGGTGAGGAAAGATGTTGTCGACGCCGCCGGTGTGGATGTCGAACTCGGGTCCGAGACAGCGCATCGCCATCGCCGAGCACTCGAGGTGCCAGCCGGGAAAGCCGTTGCCCCAGCGGGTCGTCGGCCACGACAGGATCCGGCCCTCGCCGGCCGGCTTCCAGAGGGCGAAGTCGGCCGGGTCGCGCTTGTCGGGCTCGATCTCACCCCGATGCCCCGCCCGGAGTGCGTCGAGGCTGTTCCCGGAGAGGCGCCCGTAGCCGGCGAACGAACTGACGTCGTAGTAGAGCGTCCCCGAGGTGCCCCGGTAGGCGTGCCCACCGTCCTCCAGCCGCTCGGCGAGGGCGATCATCTCGGGGATGTGCTCCGTCGCCCGTGGGTAGGCGTGTGCAGGCAGGATGTTGAGCCGGGCCTTGTCGGCATGGAACGCCGCTTCGTAGGCATCGGCGATCTCGCCCGGTGTCTTGTCCTCGAGTCCCGCCGCCATCAGCATGGGGTCCTCGCCGCGATCGAAGCGTTCGTCGCGAAGATGTCCGACGTCGGTGATGTTCTGGACGTGGGTGACCCGGAGCCCGTGCCAGAGGCACGCCCGCCGGATGAGATCTGCCAACAGGAAGGTCCGCAGGTTGCCGATGTGGGCGTAGCGGTAGACGGTCGGCCCGCAGGAGTACATCCGGACGAGCCCTGGTTCGATGGGCTCGACCGGCCGGATCCGTCGAGTCAGCGTGTCACGGAGCCGGAGGGTCACGGGCGTCCTTTCTGGGCGACGAGGTCGATAGCCGCGCCGGCTGGGTCGGTGACCATCGTGCCACGATGCGGCGGACCTTGGTCGGGAGGTCCGTGGTGGGTCCCGACCTATACTCCGCGGCGATGCCGCGCCTTCCCTCAGAGTCCTCCGCCCGGTGCCCGCGCGCCTGATCGGCGGCGGGGGTCGTCGTCCTCTCGGCCTCATCGTCGCAGCCGCCGTCACGCTGTCCCTTGTCCTTGCTCCGGCGATCCGCCCGACGTCCGGGGAGGCCCGTGCGGCCGCTCCCGAGGTCGTACGCGTGGCGGCCGACGAGCCGTCGACACTCGACCCGGCGGCGGCCGGTGACACGTCCGCCGCGTTCGTCATCCCGCAGCTGTTCGAGAGCCTGACGGCCTTCGACATGGACCTCGTCCTGCGGCCGGCCCTCGCTCGATCGTGGGAGGTGACGGACGATGGCACGACGATCACGTTCGTACTGCGTGATGGGCTCACCTTCTCGGATGGCTCGCCGCTGACCGCCGCCGACGTCGTCGAGAGCTGGTTGCGACTCATCGATCCCGACGCTCCATCCCCGCTGTCCTCGCTCATGGAAGATGTCAAGGGAGCGGCCGCCTACCGACGCGGCGAGATCGGTCGCGATGGTGTCGGGATCCGCGTGATCGACGGTCGGGTCGTGGTCACGATGGAGCGACCGGGTTCGGACTTCCCGGCGATCGTGTCCGGCGCAACGTTCGCGGTCGTTCCTCCGGCCGTCCGGGCAGAGGGAGCATCGGTCATCGTTCCCGATGGCTTCGTCGGCAGCGGCGGCTACACCCTCACGGCAATCGTCCCGGACCAGATCGTCCTCCGGGCGAACGAGCGCTACTGGGCAGGCAAGCCGGCGATCGACACCGTCGACCTGGTCACCGAGAACGGCTCCCATGTCCCGGTGCCCGAGTTCGAAGGCGGCGCCGTCGACTACGCCGGGCTGTATTCCGGCGACGCAGCCTGGATCGGCTACGACGCCACCCTCGGCCCGATGATGAGGTCCATCCCCAATCCGACCACCACCTATGTCGGCTTCGATACCAGTCGCCCGCCCTTCGACGACGTGCTCGTCCGCCGCGCCTTCGGGGCAGCCGTCGACTGGCGGCGGATCGCCGCCACTGGCGGCGGTTCGGGAACGACGCGGGCGACCTCGATGGTGCCACCCGGCATCCCCGGCCGCTCGGAGCGTGACTTCCTGCCGCCGTACGACCCTTCGGCGGCGCGGGATCTCCTGGCGCGGGCCGGATTTCCGGCCGGAATGGGCTTCCCATCGATCAGGTTTGTGACCCTCGGGCTGGGACTGGATGCGGCGATCATCGCCGAGGTACGTCAGGTCCTTGGCATCGACATCGACTACGAGACGATGGAGTTCGGTGACTACTCCGAACGGCTCGACACGGATCCACCGGCGATGTGGTCGATGAGCTGGCATGCCGACTACCCTGGACCGAACGACTTCCTGGGCATCCTCCTGCGGACGGGTTCATCCAACAATCCTGGCCTGTGGAGCTCGGGCGAGTTCGATTCCGCCATCGATGACGCTCTCGCGACGACCGATCCTACCGCCCAGCGGTCAGCCTTCGACCGGGCGGAGGCCATCGTCCAGCGAGACGTACCCGTCGTCCCGGTCATCTATGGGGAGGACTGGGCGGTCGCCCGCGACGGATTGCTGGGAGCGATCGACAACGGTATGGGTGGTCTTCGCCTGGCCGGGCTGGCCTGGCAGCGGTGATGGACCGGGGCCGTCGACGCCTCACGATCTCGCTGGTGGCCATTGCCATCGGGCTGTTCATCGCCGTCCAGCCGGCCGCCGCGGCCGAACCCGTCGTCTTCGGGGATCCCGTGGCCGATGTCACGTTCGGGTCTGACATCACATTCAGCCAGCCGGTCACGACCGTCGGGGAGGTCGCCCGCGTCGAGCTGCTCCTTGGATTGCCAGGTGCGCTGGGGCCTCATGCCATCGAGGTGCCGGGCCGAGTCCAGCCGGGTTCGACGACCGTCCGTCATGTCTTCGAGGCCAAGCCCGGCGATCTCACCCCGAACACCCGCATCGAGGCCCGCTGGCGCCTGACGGGAGCCGACGGCACCGAATCGGTCGGCCCGGCCGTCACCGCCCTGTACGCGGACGACCGATTCGTCTGGCGCACCCGGATCGATGGTCTCATGCGACTGCATTGGTACGAGGGGGACGACGCATTCGCCGACCGGGCGCTCAAGATCGCGGACGACGGTCTCGAGGCGGCGCAGTCGTTCCTGGGGGTGACCGAGACCGAGCCGATCGACTTCTTCGTCTACGCCACAGCGGACGACATCTACGAGGCCCTTGCGCCCGATCGCGAGAACGTCGGCGGTCAGGCGTATCCGGCGATCCGGACACTGTTCGCGCTCATCACCCCGAGCGAGATCGACGACCCGTGGGTAGGGATCGTGCTCCCGCACGAGATCACCCACCTCGCCTTCGACTCGGCCGTCGACAACCCGTACGGCTACCCTCCCAAGTGGCTCAACGAGGGGGTCGCCGTCTATCTGTCCGAGGGCTACACGACGGGACACCGGGCGTCGGTCGAGGCCGCGGTCGGCGGTGGGACGCTCATCCCGCTCGACGGCCTTGTCGGCCAGTTCCCGACGACCTCCGATCGTTTCGGGCTCGCCTACTCGGAGAGTGTCTCGGCGGTCGACTACCTAGCCCGGACGCATGGCGAGGCCGCTCTCAGGGGGCTCATCGCGTCCTACGGGAAGGGGATGGGGGACGACGAGGCGTTCGAAGCGGCGATCGAGATTGACCCGACCGCGTTCGATGCCGCCTGGAGGACCGAGCTTGGGGCGGACGATCCGATCGTCCACGGCCCTCGCGCGGGCCAGGCGGGCCCGGTCCCGGACGGCTGGGGGGTTGAGACGGACCCAGGAGGGTCGCCCCTGCCCGACGTGACCCCGGATGGCACGTCCGACACGACCAGCCAGGGGCTCACCCTTGTCCTGGTCTCTGCAGCGCTCGCTCTCGCGGCCGTCGGTGCTCTCGCCATCCGGCTTCGCCGCAACCAGCCGGGTCGAACGGCATGAGCGCACTTGCGCCGAGGATCCGCGCGATCCCCTCGTGGCAGATCACCCTCGGAGCGGCGCTACTCGTGCTCGGCTTCCTCATCGCCACCCAGTTCCGGGCGGAGGAGCCGCGAGTCCGCTACACGACGCTGGAGCGCGGCCCCCTCGTGGCCACGGCGCTCGAGCTCCAGGCGGGGCAGGAGGCCCTGAAGGCTCGGATCCTCGCCCTCAACGAGGCGATCACGACGGAGCTCAGCGGCGGTGAAGGCGATGCGACCCTCATCGCCCAGCTCACCGATGAGCACGAGGACGCCCGGCTGGCGGCCGGGCTCATCGCGGTCGAGGGGCCGGGACTCGTCCTCCAAATCGAGGACGCCGACGGACCGCTGCCGCCGGGGGTGGGGGAGGCCGATCTTCGCGTCTCCGGCCGCGACATCCGGACCGTGGTCGATCAGCTCTGGTTGGCCGGCGCCGAGGCGGTCGCCGTCAATGGCGAACGCATCGTGGGTCCGACCGCCGTTCTCGAGATCGGCGGCTCGATCCTCGTCAACTCGGCCTACCTCACACCGCCCTATCAGGTCGCGGCGATCGGCGAGCCGGGACTTTACGATCGGCTCACGTCCGAACCCGGATTCGCCCGATTCCTCACCGACAGGGCGGCTGGCGCAGGCATCCGCCTCTCGGTCGCCGAGCCCGGCACCGTCCATGTACCGGCATATGCGGGTTCGGTGGTCCTGCGCTACGGTCGCCCGGAGGAGGGTGCCTGATGCGCCGGCCGGGTGCCCAGCTCGCGATGACGGCAGTGCTCCTCGTCCTCGGCTTCCTCGTCGTCGTCCAGCTCCGGGCACAGAGCGCCGGTTCGGCCCTCGACGCCCGCTCGACCGAGGAGCTGACGACCCTCGTCGGCAACCTGAACACGAGGAACGATCAGCTGCGTGCCGAGGTAGCCCGTCTCGAGACCAACCTGGCGGGCGTGGTCGCCGACCGCCAGACGGGCCGCTCGTCGGTCGACAAGCTACGCGAGGACGTTGCCCGGATCCGCGCCTGGGCCGGCGTCGATGCGGTGATCGGGTCGGGCATCCGATTGTCGGTCCGAGGACCCCTCGGCGCCGCGGCTGCCGCCGATCTGCTCAACGAGCTGCGCAATGCCGGCGCCGAGGCCGTCGCCGTGGCCGATGTCAGGCTCGTCCCGGGCGTGGCGATCAGTGGCGAACCATCTGCCCTGAAGGTGGGAGGGACTCCGCTCGGCGATCCGTTCCAGATCTCGGCCATCGGCCGCTCCGAGGTCCTGTCGGGCTCGCTGTCGAGGATGGGCGGCATCCTTGCCCGGCTTGCCGCGACCGACCCGGATGTCGCCATCACCGTGACCCCCCTGGAGCGGATGACGATGCCTGCCAGTTCGTTCTCGTTGATACCTGCCCATGGCACCCCGACCCTCTGATCGGCAATCCGGCCCGCCGCTCGAGCTGGCGATCGGCGACGTGCTGCGGCTGAGACGACGCCACCCGTGCGGTGACGACACATGGTCGGTCGTCCGGCTCGGAGCGGACATCGGCCTTCGCTGCCGGGGCTGCGGCCGGCGGATCCTGCTCGAGCGACGATCCATCGAGCGGCGATTCGGCGGCTTCGTCGAGCAGGCCGCCCGACCGAAAGCCGACGAATGACCGACGA
>Ga0209751_10002992_pt1 | contig 16547 bp, 19 predicted proteins | sample RifCSP13_1_FD_184019 | JGI IMG/M metagenome (GOLD analysis project Ga0209751, IMG submission 184019) | Soil microbial communities from Rifle, Colorado - Rifle CSP2_sed 13_1 (SPAdes) (version 2) | ecosystem: Environmental > Terrestrial > Deep subsurface > Rock core/Sediment | place: Rifle... | reverse complement strand
TGGACATTTTGTTCGTAAATGCCGCGGCGACCTCGATGCCTATCGCCGGGATTTTGTAGCAGCCGGAAAGCATCAGTCCGGTAAACGGCGGAATCGCCGGAGTGAAAAGCTGATGATAGGCGCCGATATCGGCGACGGCTTTGTAGCGCAGGCCTAAGATCGTCCCGTCTTTCTTCACCGCCGCGGCCACCTCGCCAACCTGGCCCCGGCCATGGATCGTCGCCTGCATGTTCTCGCTGCGCTCTTCGCTCCATTTAACCGGCCGGTTGAGCTTGAGCGCGAGGTAGCCAAGCAACGCCTCCTCGGCATAGACGTTGAGCTTGCTGCCGAACCCCCCGCCGACGTCCGGCGCGATCACGCGCACCTGGCTCTCGGGGAAATTGAGCAGCTTGGAAAGATGGGTTTTCAGAATATGCGGTATCTGAGTCGACGACCAGACCGTGAGTTCCTCTTCAGTGGCAAGATAGCGGGCCACCACGCCGCGCGCCTCGATGGCGTTGGGCGCCAGGCGCTGATGCACGAGTCTCTGCTTGACGACTTTGTGCGCCTGCTTGAAGGCATTATCGACGTCGCCCTGCTTGTGCTCCCAGCGGAAGGCCGTGTTGTCAGGCCATTCGGAATGGATCACTGGCGACCCGGGCGTGAGTGCTTTTTCCGGGTCCATGACCGCCGGCAGCGGCTCGTATTGCACGGCGATCAAGTCGAGCGCATCGCGCGCCGTGTAGCGATCTTCGGCGATGACCGCCGCAACTCCCTCGCCCACGTAACAGACTTTGTCGACCGCCAGGACGTAGTGCTTGGGTATTCTGAGAGTCGGGTTGCCGGCGGTGGTCGGCAGTGCGCCGATCTGATCGCGCAACTCCGCGCCGGTAAAAACCGCGACGACGCCAGGATGTTGGCGCGCCGCGTCCGTGTCGAGGCTTTTGATCTTAGCATGCGCGTGCGCGCTTCGAAGAATCGCGACGTAGAGCATGCCCGGAAGCCTGACATCGTCCACGTACTGGCCGAGCCCGCGGATCAGACTTGGGTCTTCGCGCCGCTTAACTCTCGCCCCAACAAGTTTACTCACCGGCATCGCTTCGCTCCAGTTTCGAGTTCCGGGTTCCGCGTCTCGCGTTCTTCAACTCGAAACACGAAACTCTAGACTCGAAACTGCTTCCTCGCCTTCCGCTTCATCCTCTTGGCCGCCATCTGCACCGCGTCGACGATATGCTGATATCCCGTGCAGCGGCAGAGATTGCCATCGAGAGCATGACGAATCTCCGCCTCCGTCGGTTGCGGATTTCGCTTGAGCAGTTGATACGCGGACAGAATCATTCCGGGCGTGCAGAAACCGCACTGAAGCCCGTGGCATTCCCAAAAGGCCTCCTGGAGCGGATGAAGTTTCTCCCCCTGAGCCAGCCCTTCGATGGTGAGAAGGTCCGCGCCGTCCGCCTGCACCGTCAGCACCGTGCAGGACTTCACCGCGGCGCCATTGAGAATGACCGTGCACGCGCCGCAGATACTGGTGTCGCAGCCGACATGCGTCCCCGTCAGCCCTGCCACGTCGCGCAGAAAATCGACCAGGAGCAGCCGGGGCTCCACTTCGCGGGTTTGCGCGACGCCGTTGATCTTGACGGAAACCCTTTTCTTGGACAGCGCCTCCATCACTTTTCCCTATAACCCAATCTCACCTCGCTGATCAAGGTATTTTATCCGCCTACGCAGAAGACCCCGGGAGTGAGGCCGGGGATGAATGCGTCGGACGGACCCTCCGTAGCTTGAAGAGCGAAGGAGGGTCAGTGCTTCGGCGGATTCCGCCGAAGAAATTAGAGATACCACGGGCGCAAGCCCGTGGAGCTTCATCTTGATGAAAATTTAGGTTGAATTTTATCCCTGCGGCCCTTACCATTGTTGTTATGAGGTCTCGATCCACGTTTTGCAGGTGAGGATGTCAAAATTCTTGACCGAGGCAGGTGCCATAGAAAATGAAAAAAATTAACTTTTCCAACACATTACGGTGCATCGGACAGGACCTAAATCGGCGTGACTTCAAGGTTTTCGATATCTGCAGCGAAGGCGATCGCTATCTTGTCCGGGGCGGCTACGAAGCTCCCACCGCCGCCTTCCCTGTAACGATCCATTACACGGCTGCGGATATCAAACAACTTGTTTCGGCCGGCCCGGACAAGCGCGGCAAATTGCCCCCGGCCGAAGATTTTGTAAATCTGGAGCAGGTTCTCCGCACATTTGGCGGCTATCTGGATAAGCTAGAAGCCCGCCTCATTCGCCTGACAAATTCCGAATCCCAGGGGAGCGGCCATTCGTTCAGGTTGGAGTACGAAACCCTCGAAGGCGACCGCAAAATTGAGGAACACAGCACCGCGACCGTTTACGATATGTGCGTCGCGATGTATAAGCGCCGGGGCAGAATGACGGGCACGAACGGTATGTTTAGGCACCAACGCGGTTGACGCCTCATCGCCATGCCGTTAAGCCGTTGCTCTGTTAACATGGCTCAATTCCAGCGCGGCGTAGCCGCAAACAAAGCAGCAATCGACATTTCACCACAGAGACATAGAGTTCGCAGAGTTCGGAGTATTTTTTGATCCAAAACTCTTTACTCCGCGCCCTCCGTGGTTCGACAGGTCTCACGACGTCCCGAGCCTGTCGAGGGGCGCGCCTCTGCGGTGAGTTCTCTTGTTGGTCGATACGGTAGGAATAGCCACGAGAGAATTTGTGCAACCGACGCCAACTCTCAAGCAGTGTAAAATGAAGCTCCATTGAGGTGGATCTATTGGACTCAACGGTCGATTTCTACTCGCTCCTCGAGGTAAAACGGGGCGCTTCGCCGGCTGAAATCAAGAACGCCTTTCGCAGGATGGTCTTTCAGTATCATCCGGATCGAAACCCAAATGACAGAGCCGCCGCAGAAAAGTTGAAACGCGTCCTCGAAGCCTATGGAGTCCTCTCGGATTCGGCCAAGCGGGCCGTCTATGATCGTGAAACGCACCCGGCGTCCGAAGCAGAGACACGGCAGTCCGAAGAGCAATTTGGCAACCATGTCGGCACGGGATTCAAACATTCCCATGACTTCCAGCAGAAAACTGCGCCGGAGCCGAAGTGCCCCCAATGTTCGGCCGTGGGGGTCGATCAAATCGTGTCCCGCAAGGGCGGCGCCGGCACTTCCAAGGGCAAGCAATTTGTTCTCTCGCCGTTCAATATTATTTTCTGCGGTGCCTGCGGCCATGTTTATGGAGTAACCGCGCAGCCTTCATAGAACGGACGAAACCGGCTGGCCGCTTTAAGCGATGGAAAGCAACCGGTTCTCCGGCCTGTCCGTGAATTGTCCGGGTCTTTGTCCGGGTCTGGAGGCAACAAAATCATCGATGACGGCGCAACGACGGAGCGCCAAACCGCGGAGATCGCTGCCGCTGGCGACAACCTACAGCAGATTGACGAATTCTTCGACCGTGATCCCCGCGCCTTTGATGAGTCCGCGCAAGGTTCCTCGATCAAGCTCTTTATGATCGGGGATGGGAAAGATGGCGGCCATCGGCGCGGTAGTAGATCATGTGGCTGCCGGTTTGGTGATGAAAAAGAAAACCGATCTTTTGAAAGGCTTTGGCTGCTTCCCGGCCAGAGATGACGGGAAGGGGCGGCATCAGGCGGCGATTTCGATGAAACGGACTTCCGGCGGAGCAATGGGATTGTTCATCCCGCGGCGAACCTCAAGGATGCCTTCGATCGCTTCCTTGATGTTTTGCAAGGCTTCTTCATTGGTCTTGCCTTGAGAGACGCAGCCAGGCAAGGAGGGACACTCGGCAACAATGTAGCCGTCTTCACCAGGCGTGAGTGTTACAACAAACTGTTTCATGTGGCCCTCTCCTTCCATAGATGAGTAAAGGCTATACCAACGAGGGCGGCTGCGCAACTTGAGGCGAAGCAACTTTACCGACGAAATCCAACGGAAACCGACGATATGAGCGATAGCTGACAGATCGGCAACGGAGAGTAATTCCGTTTCTGTTGGCCTCCCCTTCGACCGAAGAGGCTTGCCGGCGCGCTCGCCCTCTCTGTCCGTTCGATGCTCAAGAAACTTTTCGGCTGGTTCACCGAGCGCTTTGACACTCCCGACCTCAAAGACGCCAGGAAATAATTTTCAACTTTAAGATAAACTAGCAATTGGCAATTCCACGGTGGAAGAATTTGGTGGGCCGCCCCGGGATCGAACCGAGGACCCGCTGATTAAGAGTCAGCTGCTCTACCAACTGAGCTAGCGCCATTGACCGCCAGTAACGTAGGGCGGTCGACCCGCGCGCGAAATCTGGGCGACACTTCAAAGCATTTCCTATCGATGTTAGGCGAGATAGTAAAACCCCCTGCAGCGAAAGCTTTTTTGCTTTCTCACTGAAAGCAGCCTATGATTTTCCGATGCGAGCAGGGGCGACATTCGACAGCTCCTTTTGGGTCCATTCGGTCTACCTCGAGCTTGTAGATTATCTCTTGGTCGACTTTGATCTCTTTTGTACGGCGGCAGTGGAAAGGGAAATGGGCGGACGAAACCCTACGAGCCTTCGCCTCCGGTCTTTGCTCGCAAACAAAAGCATTCAGCGGGCCACGGCTAGATCGCAGAAGATAAAACTTTATGGAGACGGGGAACGGGCGGCGATTAATCTGGCGCTGGAACGGGAGTTGTTGTTACTGATCGATGACTGGAGACCTTACGAAGCCGCGCGCTCAGCTGGAGTAACAGTGTTAAATTCAGCCGTCTACATCGTTGGTCTTTGCCAGCAACACAGGATACAATTTGCGCAAGCCGTTGAGGCGATCTCAAAGCTCGCCAAGCGAGGAACATTGACACCGGGATGGATCCAATCGGCCCTGAAAGTGATTGCGAATATACGCAAGGAGGAAGCAAATCTGTGAAAAGCGAGAAACAGACGAAGAAAACCTTAAGCATCACGCTTAGCGGTGAGGAGGATCGAGTATTGAGCCGTCTTTGCGCGCTGAAAAAGACCAGAAAGGCGAGCTACTTCGCAGATCTAGCCAAAAATCAAGTGAAGAAAGAGCTCCTGAATTTTGCTGCTGAAGAGTATCGAAAGGGCACCGCATCTATTAGCGCATTGGCGACGAAAACTGGCCTGGATGCACCTAGCATCATGGAAGAGGTTGCACGAATGACCGGAGCGGATGAGCGGGCGGTGGAAGGTTTTTTATCCGCGGTCAAAGCGATCTCAGACCTTAACAACGATCCCGAATTCTATCGACTTGCCGTTAAGGCTGTAAAAGCTTGACGACAATTTCGGTCACGCCAGGCATGTCGCAACATAGAGAAATTTGGTGGGCCGCCCCGGGATCGAACCGAGGACCCGCTGATTAAGAGTCAGCTGCTCTACCAACTGAGCTAGCGGCCCGTTCACCAAAATCGAGGATCGAAGATGGAGAATGGAAGATCGCGATCCGTGCTCTATCCTCGATCCTCCATCTTCGATCTTCGACCCTTTCCAAAATTGGGGTGAGTGAAGGGATTTGAACCCTCAACCCCTGGAGCCACAGTCCAGTGCTCTAACCGTTGAGCTACACTCACCGCAATAGCCCCACCTCTCCCTAAAACACTCCAGTAAGCAGTAGGCAGGGAGCAGTTCCTCACCCCTGCATCGCCTTGACTGCTTGCTGCGCGCTGCTTACTGCTAACTTCTTCAATGCTGGCGCGCCAGAAGGGATTCGAACCCCTGACCTACGGCTTAGAAGGCCGTTGCTCTATCCAACTGAGCTACTGGCGCAACAAAAAAGTGCTGAGTAACGAGTGCTGAGTACTGAGGAAAAAGTTCTCATCCATTGTGAATGACTTGGACTCAGAACTCGTTACTCAGCACTCAGCACTTTTTGTTGGTCGGGGCGAGAAGATTTGAACTTCCGACCCCCTGCGCCCAAGGCAGGTGCGCTACCAGGCTGCGCTACGCCCCGTCAAACGACCAGCGTCATTCTACACGGGCAGGGGTTTAAATCAAGGTTTTGCGTCCAGATCGACGAGAGACGGCAACATCTCGGCGAGCTTCTTAAGCGCTTTACCGCGGTGGCTCACCGTCGCCTTGGTTTCGCGGTCGATCTCACCAAATGTTTTGCCGAAAGGAGGATAAAAAAACAGCGGATCGTAGCCGAACCCGTTTTGTCCCCTGAGCTCGAAGGCAATGCGGCCTTCGCAGGATTCCCGCACGGTCCACGCTTCCATGACGTGCGATTCAGGGGCGCAGAGCGAAAGGGCACAAACGAAACGCGCGCTCCGTTTCTCTTCCGGCACGCCAGTCAATTCGCGCAGCAACTTCTCGTTGTTCTTGTCGTCGTCGCCTTCTTCGCCGGCATAGCGCGCTGAGTAGATGCCCGGCGCGCCATTGAGTGCGTCGACTTCCAGACCGGAATCGTCGGCCAATGTGAGCATGCCGGAATATTCCGCCAGCGCGCGCGCCTTCTTGAGCGCGTTTTCCTCGAATGTCGCGCCGTCCTCGACGACAGCGGGCCAACTGCCGAGGCTCTTGAGCGAAAGAATTGTCAGTGGAAGATTCTTGAGAAAAGCCTGGACCTCGGCGAATTTCCCCTGATTGGTAGTTGCGACGAGCAGTTCGGTCACGGTCGACAATTCTAGGAGCGAGCGAGCAAAACCTGCTTTTGCGCCTTGATCAGTTCGCGAATGCCCTCTTGTGCGATCTCCGCCATATGTTCCATCTGCCTCCTAGTAAAGGGGACACTTTCCGCCGTGCCCTGCACTTCGATGAATTTGCCGGAGCCGGTCATGACGAAGTTCATGTCGACGTCAGCGCGGGAGTCTTCCTCGTAACATAGATCCAAGAGGATTTTCCCGTCGATGATGCCGATGCTCACGGCCGCGACCGAATCCCTGACGGGATCGCTCTTGATGATCCCCCGGTCGAGCCAGCTCCGCACGGCTTCCACGAGCGCCACGTATGCACCGGTGATCGACGCTGTGCGCGTGCCGCCGTCGGCCTGGATCACGTCGCAATCGACCCAGATCGTGCGCTCGCCGAGACTTTTGAGATCGGCGATCGCGCGCAAGCTGCGGCCGATGAGCCGTTGAATCTCATGGGTGCGCCCGCCGACTCTGCCGCGCGCCGACTCGCGCCCGATGCGCTCCTGGGACGACCCCGGCAGCATGCCGTACTCGGCCGTGATCCAGCCTTTGCCGCTATTGCGCAAAAACTGTGGCACACGCTCTTCGAGTTTCGCCGTGCAAATGACTTTCGTGTCGCCGACTTCGATCAACACAGAACCGTCGGCGGTCTTCAAATAGCCCGGCGTGATTTTTATCGGCCGCAGTTCCTTAAGTTTTCGTCCATCGCTTCTCATTCGTCATCTCAGATAATTGCCGTTCAAAACGTTCCAATCGTTCAAGTCGTTCAAAACCCCACCTCTGTCCTCCCCCGCGTCGCGGGGGAGGATGAAGGAGGGGGTTGAACATCTTGAACTGTTTGAACGATTTGAACCTCCGTTGACTTTGCTTAGCTATTCAAATGAAAAACGACCATCTTTAGTTCCGTCATCTCCTCCACCGCGTAGCGCGGACCTTCCTTGCCGAATCCCGAATCCTTGAGGCCGCCGTAGGGCATCAAATCGACGCGCCACTGCGAGCCCCAATTGATGTGGAGGTTGCCCGCTTCCACTTCGCGCGCGAACTTCATCGCCCATTCGACGTTCTCGGTGAATATGCCCGCCGCCAGCCCGTAAATGCTGTCGTTCGCCAACGCGACGGCTTCCTCGATCGTATCAAAAGGTGTCACCGCCACCGCCGGCCCGAACAATTCGTCACGGGAAATGCGCATATCCGGGTGCACGTCGGCGACCACCGCGGGCATATAGAACGCGCCGCGTCTGCCACCGCCGGCGACCAGGCGCGCGCCGCCCGCCACCGCTTCGTTAATCCAACTGTCGACGCGTACCGCCTCGCTTTCTTTCACCATCGGACCGACTTTTGATTTCTCGTCAAGCTGATTGCCCGTGGTCAGCGCTTCGACTTTGGGCCTGAGTGATCCCAGCAAGTCGCCGTAAACCTTTTTTGCCGCCAATACTCTCTGCGTAGAAATACAGGTTTGACCGGCATTGCCGTATCCGGTCATCGCCAAGACCGTCGTGACCTTGTCCAGATCGGCGTCGGGCATGACGATGACCGGGCTGTTGGAGCCGAGTTCCATGGTTACTTTTTTGATGCCCGCGGTCCGGCAAATGCGGTCGCCGATCTCCCGGCTGCCGGTAAAAGTCACCTTGCGCACGCGCCGGTCGGCGACCAGAGCATCGCCGATCTCGCCGCCCGGGCCGGGGATGCACTGAATCCCCTCCGGCGGCAGTCCCGCTTCGAGCAAGATCTCAGTGAGCTTCAAGGCCGAGAGCGGCGTGTCCGAAGCCGGCTTGATGATGACGGTGTTGCCTGCGGCCAGGGCCGGGCCGACCTTATGGGTTACCAGGTTCAACGGGAAATTGAACGGCGCAATCGCCGCCACCACGCCGCAAGGGATGCGCAAAGTGAAGCCGAGCTTCTTGCTGCCCGTGGGGTCGGCGTCTAATGGAACCGTCTCGCCGTGGAGCCGCTTGGCCTCCTCCGCCGATCCCATCATGGTTTCGACGGCCCGGCTGGCTTCGCCACGACCCTCGGCGATGATCTTCCCTTCTTCCTTGGAGATGATCTGGCCCAACTCCTCGTTGCGCGCGGCCATCATGTCGGCCGCCTTGCGCAAAATCTTCCAGCGCTCGTAGCTCGAAAGCTTCGCCATCACCTTGGCGCCGTGCTCGGCGAACACTAACGCTTTCTCCAAATCAGCAGCATCGGCCCGGGGCACGGTATCGATGATCGAATTATCGAAGGGATTATTGACTTCGATTTTCTTTGGTTTATCGACCCAATTTCCGGCGATAAAATTCTTCATTATGATCGACCTCCGTTCCGATAATCAGATTGAGAACTGTCTTTCATTTTGCATTTTGCACTTTGACTTTTGCACTTTCGATCCTCGATCTTCCATCCTCCATCCTCATTCATCGCTGTTCTCCCCGCCGCCTCGGTAAAAACTTCGCCCGTAAGCCCGATGAAAAACCGTCCACTTCGAGCCGGGCTCTTTCTTCGGGAGATTCTGAATCGCCTGGATCTTGCCGTCGAGATCGTCCAGCGCGTGCAACATGATCGCTTCCACGGTTTGCGGCAGCTTCGGCGAGCCGAACTCATAGGCGCCATGATGGCTCACCAGCAGGTGCTTGATAAGCATGGCCAGCTCGTCGGGGAAATCCGGGATCGTGGAAATCTTTTTGTTCACCATCTCCACTTCCATTACCAGATGGCCCAAGAGTTGGCCTGCGTCGGTATATTCCACGGCGCGGTCGAAAGAAAATTCGTAGACCTTGCCGATGTCGTGCAGGAAGCCGCCGGTGAGCAACAGATCGACATCGACCCCCTGATAGTTTTCCACTACTATTAGAATCAGCTTGAGCAGCGACAGCGTGTGCTCCAGGAGGCCGCTTAAATAAGGATGATGGATCGTCTTGGCGCCGGGCGCCCGTTTGAGCAATTCCATCAGCTCCTGATCGGCGAAGCAGGCCTCGGCGAGTGCAAGCAGGTGAGGATTTTTCATGCCGCGCAGGATCGTTTGCAACTCCCCCAGCATGGCATCGGGGTCGAACGGGCTTCTGGGGAGAAAATCTTCCGCCGCGACGTTTTTCTCTTCGACGCGCATGACATCCTGCACCCGGATCTGCACTTTGCCTTGATAGAGAGTCGCCTGCCCGCGCACGCGCACGAAATCGTTCCTATCAAATCCCCTGCCTAGATCGTCCGCCCGTTCCCACACCCGCCCCTCGATTTCGCCGCTGCGGTCGAGGAGCTTTAGCACCAGGTAACTATTGCCGCCTTTGGTCACGCCGTGGTTCTTCGACGATACCAAAAACAGCGAATCCACCGGCTGATTGTCATGAATATCGGCAGCGTAAAGAGACTTCATATCACCGACCCATAACCCTTACCTTAACGCATTAGCCAAATCATAAAGCGACCGGATAAGAAAGCGCTGGAGGAATATCACCGCGATCCAAACGACGATCGGTGAAAGGTCGAAGCCTGTGCCATATACCGGTAGCCGCCGGCGCACGCGCTCGAGCACGGGCTCGGTCGCCGAATACAGAAACCGCACGATCGGATTGTAACGGTCGGCATTGACCCAGGAAACGATCACCCGCCCGACGATAATCCACAGATAAGCCCACAAAATATAGTCCAGGACCTGGGCGACGGCGACCAGTAAATTGGCGATGACGAACATTTTGCCTCTTAAGCTTTGCGCGGGCCGAAGAGTGCGGTGCCGATGCGCACGATGGTCGCACCTTCTTCGATCGCCACCGGATAATCGTGTGTCATGCCCATCGACAGCTCTTGCAGATCGACATGGGGAATTCGTTGCGCATTAAACTTGTCCTTCAGCTCGCGCAATTCGCGAAAATAGGGACGGCTCTCCTCCGGCTCTTCCCGAAACGGCGGAACCGTCATCAACCCCGCCACGGCGACGTAATCAAGCTTGGCAACCGCTTCCAACAACAACGCAAGGTCGTCTTTGGCGATCCCGCTTTTTGACTCCTCGCCCGCCAAGTTGACTTCGACGAAAGCGCGGATCTTTTTCCCTATTCGCTTTCCCTGCTTCTCCAGCTCCCGCGCCAACGCCACGCTATCCATTGTTTCGATGAGATCAAATATTTCCACCGCCGCTTTCGCCTTATTGCGCTGCAAGTGGCCGATCATATGCCACTCGACGGATTCCGGAACTTGCGATTTTTTCGCCTCCGCCTCTTGAACGTAGTTCTCCCCGATCAGAGTCACGCCCGCAGCGATCGCCTGCCGAATCGATCCGACGCTTTGAGACTTGGCGGCTCCCAGCACCTTGACTTCGCGCGGATGGCGGCGGCATTTCCCGGCGATCTCGCTGATGCGATCGAGAATTTTATGATAGTTGCCGGCGACATCGACCATGCGGTGAATTGCTTACCACATTCAAACCGATAATTCACTCCTGGAAAATCCAGCGGCACGGCCACGTCAAAGTCGGTTTTGCGTTAGTGAAATGAAATGATCTGACAAACCCCGTATGTCCCAAAATCCCCCCTTCCCCCCTTTTTCAAAGGGGGGGATTGAAAGTCTCCCTTTGTAAAGGGAGATTTAGAGGGATTTTCACTCTACTCAACACGACTTTGACGAGACCCTGAACCCAGCAGCCGGTTGAAGCGCGGCGGCGAATCCAGTAGAAGTGTCTACGCGCTACAAATTTTGCGACCCACGGAGACCTCAGGTTATGCCCGTTGAATACCTTCCCATCATGGCGCGGAATTCCGCGCCGAAACCGCCACGAGTCCTAGCCGCGCCGTCCAAGCCGTCGTGGTGCGCGATAACGAAGCCGTTAGAACGGTCGCGTGTCGCGCTCTTGACCAGCGCGGCGCTGCGGCTTGCCGGCCAGCCACCGTTCGTCCCGCGCGAAGACTTGAGTTACCGGCGCGTACCCTCCGATCCGGCGGCGGGCGAAATTATTATCGACCACCACTCGGGCATCGGCCGCGTACCGAAAACGGATCCGGAGATCGTCTTTCCCCGGACCGCGCTGGCCGCATTGGCCCAAAACGGAATCATCGCCGAGCTTTCACCTTGGCACTTTTCGTTCATGGGCGGGCTGCGCCAGCACAAAGAGATCGAGAACGAGCTCGCTTCGGCGATCGCCGGTGAGCTGGCAACGGCAGAAGTCGACTTGGCCCTACTAGTCCCCTACTGACCCTTTTGCCACGAGACCGTCGGTCTCATCGCTCATGTCATCGAAGACCAGGGCATCCCCACTCTAGTCATTGGCACGGCTATGGACATCATGAGCAGAATCAGGCCGCCGCGCGCGGTTTTCGTCGATCATCCGGTCGGGCGCACCTTCGGCCCGCCGCATGACCGCGCGCGCAACCAAGCCGTCTTGACTCGGGCATTGGCCGAGCTTGCGAACTTTGCTCGACCCGGCGAGATTCGTGATCCCGGCTTCCGCTGGTCACCTGACGGCAGCCGCGCTTGGGAAGAAGAACTGCGTACGGAAATGCTCCACGACCATTGACAGAATGGACCAACTTGGTGTTAATAACGATCTAAAGACCGCCAGCAGGATAAAAAGGAGCGATCCATGTCTACACCGCGGATGAAGCTTTGCCTTGTTGCCATTTTTTGCACCGCCCTCGTTGCCCCCGCCTACGGCGCCGCGCCGTACTACGAAGGGAAAACGATCAAGCTTATCGTCGGCTTCTCAGCCGGCGGAGGTTTTGACACCTACTCCCGGCTGATCGGTCGCCATCTGAGCAAACATATTCCGGGAAACCCCTCCATCGTGGTGGAGAACATGACCGGCGCCGCCAGCCTGCTCGCCGCCAATCATGTATATAAAGTCGCCAAGCCCGATGGCCTGACGATCCTTAACTTCCACGGCAATCAGGTCATCAACCAAGTCATCGGCAAACCGGGTATCGAGTTCGACGCCCGTCGTTTCGAATACATCGGCATTCCGACCCAGGACAACGTCGCTTGCGCTTTCCACAAATCGAGCGGCATCACCAGCTTTGACGCGCTGCGCAGCGCAAAGACGCCGGTGAAGATCGGCGGCGTCGCGCCGGGCGACACGACTTATAATACCGGCAAGCTCTTGATCGCCGCCCTCAAGTTGCCCATACAACTCGTGGCCGGTTACAAAGGCACGGCCGAGGTTCGACTCGCCGCGGAGGCCGGTGAAGTGGCCGGCGGCTGTTGGCAGTGGGAATCGATCAAGTCAATCTGGCGCCAGGGGCTCGACTCCGGCAACGTCTCCGTCGTCTTGCAGGTCAACGCCAAGCCACACCGCGAGTTGGCCAACGTACCGAATGCCATCGACTTCGCGCCCAACGAAAACGCCAGGCAAATCCTCAAATTTGGCGGCCACGATCCGGCGGCGATCACGCGCCCCTACGCCGTCGCGCCGGGGACGCCGAAAGAGCGCGTACAATTGCTGCGCAAGGCGTTTGCCGACACCCTCAAGGACCCCGAGTTCATCGCCGACGCGAAGCGCTCGAGGTTAGATACCGACCCATTGACCGGTGAGGAGATCGAAAAAATCGTCCTGCAGCTTTTCAAAATCGATGCGGCGCTCGTCAACCAACTGGCGGAGATTTTAAAGTAGATGGATGGAGGCGGGAGCGCTGCCAAAAATTTATAATAAAGGAGTAATCATGAAAAGAGCGATGATAAAGCCACTGGCGTGTTTATTTCTGGCGCTGACCTTCCCGGCAAGCGCGGCGTTTGCCCAGCAGCCCTTCTACCAAGGCAAGACCGTCAGAATCATCGTCGGCGCCTCCGCCGGCGGCGGCTACGACACCTACTCGCGCACCATCGCGCGCCACATCGGTAAACACATCGCCGGCAACCCGACCTTCGTAGTCGATAATATGCCGGGAGCCGGGTTTCTCATTGCGGCCAACCATATCTACAAAGTCGCCAAACCGGATGGTTTGACCATCGGCCATTTTATCGGCGGGCTCTTTTTACAGCAGCTCCTGGGCAAGCCCGGTATCGAGTTCGATGGCCCGAAATTCGGCTTTATCGGTGTCCCGACCCAAGACAACTATGTCATCGGCATCTCCAAGAAAACCGGCGTTACAAGTATGGATCAATGGATGTCTACCAAGACGGTTGTCAAGCTGGGCGGAGTGGGCGCTGGTTCCGCCACGGACGATATTCCCAAAGTCTTCATGGCGACCATTGGGTTGCCCGTGCAATTGGTCTCAGGTTTCAAGGGAACAGCAGATGTGAGGTTGGCCTACAATAGCGGGGAGGTTCAAGGGGTATGCAACGCTTGGGAGTCCTTCAGAGCGACCTGGCCGAACGAGCTGAAGTCCGGCGACGTGACAATTGTCCTGCAGACGACCGCCAAACCGCACCCAGAGCTTCCCAATGTGCCGCTGTCCATCAACTACGCCAAAACTGACGAAGCCCGGAAACTGATCCAGGCCTTGGTTCACAGCGTAGGGCCCGCGGCCAGGCCCTATGTGCTGCCTCCCGGCACGCCGAAGGACCGCGTGCAGATCCTGAGCCGGGCGTTCATGGACACCATGAAGGATCCCGAGTTTCTCGCCGATGCGGCGAAAGCGAAGCTTGACATCAATCCGCTCGACGGCGCCGAGCTCGAACGCAACGTCCGCGAGGTCTTTAATCTCGATGCCGCGCTGCTCCCGCGGGCGAAAGAAATTTTGAAGTGACAGCCCGCGAAGCGGCTGTCATCCTGAGCGCCAGCGAAGGATCTAACGCGCTTCGCGGCCGTCATCCCGAACGAAGTGAGGGATCTTTAACTCGCAGCGACTGTCGGCACGAACCCTTCGTGTCTCACTCTGAACACATTGGCGACTCTTAGGGCAGACTCCGTGAGGGATATTCAACCTTCGGAAATAGTGATACAAAATCCTCCGACTATCACTCAGAGTGTGTGAAAAAATCGCTCATGGTTCTACACGCTCACCACGAACGGGATAGCATAGATAGAAGTTCAGGTAATTAGCCGTTCGTCCTGAGTTCGTCGAAGGGCGATCGGCTATTTTTTCACACACTCTCAGAGTAAGGCGAGTATCCTCTAAGTCTGGCGTCTGACTTGGTAAACTTGCGCAAGTCTGGTGCCTCGCCAAGCACTCGTCTTGCAGATCTTGGCTTACGCAATCAACGCAAGTCCGACAGGCTTTCCACATGCCTTCCCAACTCCAGACCGAGACCCCGATTACGTGTTGGCCGCGAGACGTAGCGCGGGGGCTTGTTATTCTCCTGACTTCTGATTAACTCGATGGTTGAAATGACTCAACGGGTTCGCGACTTCTTTTTTGTTTTGCCGATCGACGAGTATAGGCTTTTGAAAGAGTGCCTCCCAAGGCACTCGATTGGGTATGAGGCGCTCGATCTCGCCGTTCCGGCGGGCGACGAAAAACGCGCCTTTACTTGTAGCGAAAATGAACTCCGGGACGTTATCCAATCCGTCGTACGCAAGTTTCCACTCGGTAAGGCCCTGGCAAACTTGATCCGGCAACAATGGCAGCCAAAATCTAAATCCCCGAAAAAGAGACCGAAGAATCCGAAGAAGCGCTAACTTCATATCCTCCGCGCCTTCTTACATTGTACGTATAGTGCGTCGGGCGAGTGACGTAACGCGGGTAGGTGCGCCCGCCGCGGCGAGCTCCTGATCCGCGACTACTGAGGAGAACGTCTGACACGTTGACGCGACCAAAGCGAATCTCGATCTCAACCCGCTCGACGGCGCCGAGCTCGAGAAAAACATCCGCGAGGTTTTCAATCTCGACAAAGCGCTGGTCCCGCGCGCCAAGAAGATTCGGAAATGACAGCCGATAAAGTCTGGAGTGATGGGTTTCGGAGTATTACTCCACCACCCCATTTCCCGAGCGAGTTAAAACCCGCAATCCGCCGGCGTCACATCGACGGTGGCGATATGCTGTTTGTCCTTGTCGAAGTATGAGTAGCGCAGCGTCACGCCTTTCTTCAAAAACTCGTCGCGGGTCTCGGGACGCCCACAGGCACCCTGGGTGACTCTTTGTTTTGCGCCTGCGGCGAATTTCTGGTGATCCAATTTCGTGACGGAATAGCTGACCAGGCGATAGTTATAAATGAGCATGCCCGGCGCGCCCGCCACAGGCATGAGCTCGGTCTCCTGGTCGATCATCACCGGCACGGAGCGGTTGATCTCGGCGGCGATCCTGCTTAAGTATTCCTGCGAGCGCGGGTCTTCTTCCTTTTGGAAAAAGCCCGGTAGAACCCACCAGACCAGGTAGCCCGCGATCAGGCCAGCACCGACCCATAGGATTACTTTAGTGATGGTGAGCTTGCTCATGGGAACGGGGTTCCTCGATCAATGAAATTTTACGACACCCGCAGTTTCGGATCCAACGCGTCGCGCAGCGAGTCGCCGAAGAGATTGAAGGCGAAAACCGACAAGCTGATGGCGATGCCGGGATAGATCGCCATCCAGGGCGCTTGTTCGGCGAATTCCACCGCCGCGCCGCGCAGCATCAAGCCCCAGGCGGCTTCTGGTTCGGTTACGCCCAGCCCGAGAAAGGAAAGCGAGGCTTCCAAAAGAATGGCCTGTCCGAGAAATGCCGTGAGCATGATTAGGTACGGCGCCATGACGTTGGGCAGCAGGTGACGGAAAATAATCCGCACATGGCCGGTGCCCAGAGCGCGCGAGGCTTCCACAAAGGGAGTTTCGCGCAACGAAAGCGCGCTGCTGCGCACGACCAGGGCGCAGCGCGGGATCATCGGCACCGTAATCGCCAGAATGACGTTCGTGCTCCCGGTGCCGAGCACTGCAACCACCACCAGGGCCAAAACGATCAGAGGAAAAGAAAGCAGTATATCCATGAAGCGCTGAATGATCAGGTCGGCCTTACCCCCGAAGTAAGCGCTGGCGACACCGATGATCGCGCCGATGGACGCGCCCATAAAGGAAGAGGCAAAACCAACCCATAAAGCGGTGCGC
>Ga0209751_10002991_pt1 | contig 16553 bp, 19 predicted proteins | sample RifCSP13_1_FD_184019 | JGI IMG/M metagenome (GOLD analysis project Ga0209751, IMG submission 184019) | Soil microbial communities from Rifle, Colorado - Rifle CSP2_sed 13_1 (SPAdes) (version 2) | ecosystem: Environmental > Terrestrial > Deep subsurface > Rock core/Sediment | place: Rifle... | reverse complement strand
GGAATCGTGCGTGTGATCGTAAACACCGGGCACGCGGTGGTGAAGATCCACGGGTTCGGCGGTCCGGGCGCCTCCGCTCCGAGGAGGAGGCTCTGCCCGGCCACGTTCGTGCCGTCCACGTACACCCAGTACATCGTGCAGGGAGTGAGGTCCACATCGTGGAAGTACAAGACGCTCGTGTTCATGCTCAGCCAGTGGGGGGTGAGCGCGATTTCAGGGACGGTGCGGATGATCGTGTTCGAGGCGTTCATCCGGTCGCTGAACTGGACGTAGATCCACGAGTACAGCGGGACGCCCGTCGCGTTGTCCTTCGGGTCCGTGTACGTGATGTAGGGATTGGCCGCTGGGGCCGGGTCCGAATCGCCCGCGCGGCCGAACGGAACGGCGGCGGCCGTGGAGAAGGTGATGAACAGTGCCGCTAGAATCGCCCAATCCCTCCCCCGATGCCCCTCGGACCGTGGCGGTCTCGCTGCCAAGGGCGTGTCCCTCCCCATGGAACCCAGGGGGGCCAAGCCACGTGCGGGGGCTTGAGGGTTGTGGTCCGACCGCGCGCAGGCCCGCGGCCATTTTGGCGGCGAGAGGGCTACGCCTCTCCGAAAATCTTCTCGACCATCCAGTGCGGGTCGAACGCCTGGAGGTCGTCGTACGTCTGCCCGGTGCCGACGAAGAGGATCGGCTTCCCGACCGCGTGGGCGATGCTCAGCGCGGCGCCGCCCTTCGCGTCCGCGTCGATCTTGCACAGGATCGCGGCGTCGAAGCCGACCGCCTCGTGGAACCTCCGAGCCTGTTCGATTGCGTCGTTTCCCGCGAGCGCGTCCCCGACGAAGACGATCATGTGCGGGTTCGCGACGCGCTTGATCTTCTTCATCTGGTCCATGAGGTTCACGTTCGTCTGCATCCGCCCCGCCGTGTCGATCAGCACGACGTCCTTCTTGCGGGCCTTCGCGTGCTCGACCGCGTCGAACGCAACCGCGGCCGGGTCCGCGCCCGCCTGGTGCTTGATCAGCTTCGTCCCGAGGCGGTCCGCGTGGACCTCGATCTGCTCGATCGCGCCCGCGCGGAACGTGTCCGCGGCGGCAATCACGACCCCGTAGCCGCCCTTCTGGAGAAGGTTCGCGACCTTCGCGATTGCGGTCGTCTTCCCCGTCCCGTTCACGCCGACGAACATGATCACGACAGGCTTGGGGGCTTTCTTCACGAAGTCCAGGAAGTCGATCCGCTCCGCCGCCAGGACCTTCTCGATCGCATGCCTCAGCGCGATCTCGACGCCCTGCTCGAGGGAGACCTCGCGCGCAATCCGGCGACCCGCGAGCTCCGCCTGGACCCCGTCGAGGATCGCCTTCACGACCGGCCCCGCCACGTCCGCCTCCAAGAGCGCGATCTCGAGGTCCGCGAGGACCTCCTCGAGCTTCGCCTCCTTGACCTTGCGACCCTTCTCGCCCACGACGGCCTCGGGCGTGAGGTCCTTGATCTCCTCCGCGGCCTTCTCCCGCCAGCCGAGGAGCTTCTCCTTCAGGAGCTTGAACATGGCCTATCCTGGCGGCGCCGCCTGCTGGGTCGCGTCGTACAGCTCCTGGACCCGGCGGCTGTGCGCCTCCGCCTGCGCCTCGAGCTGCGCCATCCGCTCCGCGAGGCCCCGCTCCGCGTCCTCGATCATCTTCGCCCTCGCGTTGAGCCGCCCGATCGCCGCGGGGAACGTGAGCTCGATCGCGACGTCGCTCCCGACGCCGACGATCACGGTCTCCGCGTCCTTCAGGGACCCGACGACGAAGCTGTTCGCCCCGATCGGGAGGAGGAGCTCCGAGCCGACGCCCGCGTCCTTCGTCCGCTGCAGGGTCTCCCGCGCGCGGAGCATGTCCTCGAGGGCGGCCTGGAGCGTCTCCGCCTGCCGCGCGAGCGCCTCCATCTGTCCGCGGACGAGCTCGAGATTCGCGGCGGCCCGTCGGAGGGCCGCGTCCCCGGACGGCGCGCTCACGGCTCGCCCCCGACGCGGAACCGGACCACGGGATCCTGGACCTGCTCGAGCGGGATCGGCGTCACGTCTCGGATCTTCACGAGGTCGCGCCTCACTCGGTGCTTGCTCCCGAGGTCCGACACGACGCGCTCGACGGCGGCGTCCGGGGAGTCCGCCGCGACCTCCTTCGCGAATTTCGTCCAGTCGCGGGCCATCCGGAACGTCCCGCGGACGAGGAACGCCTGCATCGGACGGACGGAACGGAGCGCCGTATTAAAGGGTCACGGCTACACGGGTGGCGGCGCGGGCGGCGGCTCCGGCGGGGGCGGCAGCTCCGGGTGGAAGTGGCGGTAGATGTCCCGCGCGATTGCGCTCGTCATTCCCCGCACGCTCGCGAGCTGGTCTTCCGTGGCAGCGAAGACCGATTCCCGCGTCTTGTACCCCGCCGCCAACAGGGCCCGCGCGCGGGACGGCCCGACGCCCTTGATCGTGAACAGCTCCTCGAGGAACGCCTCCTGCCCTTTCCGGGACGACTCGAGCGCCTCCGCGCGCTTCCGCCACTCCTCCCCGTTCGGGTCGAGCTTCAGCGCCTCCGTGTACGACGCGAGCGCCTCCTCGGGTTCCCCGAGCTTCTCGAGGACGGAGCCCTGAAGCGCCCACACCTCCGGGTCCCGCGGGCTCCAGGCGAGGAGGTCGTCGTAAACGTCGAGCGCGCCCTCGAAGTCGCCCTTCTCCTCGAGGATCGCCCCCTTCGCGCGCAGTGCCGCGGAGTTCCCGGGCTGCTTCGCGAGGGCGACCTCGAAGGACTGGAGGGCCTCGTCCTTGCGGTCCGCCCGCCGCAGCGCGACGCCCCTCCCGACGAGCGCGTTCACGTTGTCTGGGTCCACGGCGAGGATCGTGTCGAGGTCCGCGAGCGCCTCCTCGTACCGTCCCGAGGCCGAGGCGACGAGCGCCTTCGAGAGGAGCTGCGGGACGTTCACCGTGAGGGCGTCGATGTGCGCGCGGATCCGCGGGTCGGACGGGGCGAGGAACAGCGCCTCCTCGAGGATCCGGACCGCGCCCGCACGGTCCCCCGTGTTCACGACGCACTCCGCGCGCCGCAGGCGAGCGTCGATGTCCCCGGGAACGATCGCGAGGTACGACGCCCACGCGTCCGCGGCCTGCGCCCAGCCGCGCTCCGCCTCGTACAGCTGCGCGCGCCCGGAGTACGCCTTCGGGTTCCGCGGGTCGAGTTGAAGGACTCGGTCGTAGTTCCCCAACGCCTCGTCCCGCCTCCCGAGCCGCAGGAGAGCGACCGCGCCGGCGAGGAGCGCCTGCACGTTCTCCGGCTCGATCTCGAGGGCTTCGTCGAACTTCGCCAGGGCCTCCTCGAATCGGCCGTCGGAGAACAGCCGGCTGCCCTCCTCGAGGATCGCGGGGAGGTTGGCCTCGGGTTCCACCGGGGCGGGCTCCGCGGCGACCTCGGGCGGCGGGGGCGGTGGGGCCGGTGCCGCGCTCGCGAGCGCGGGGACGATTGGCACCCGCTCCAGCGGTGCAGCGACCGGCATTGGCGGCGGAGGGGGCGGCGGCGTCGCCGCGGGTGCGATCGGCGCGCGGGCCCGGTAGTAGTCCGCGTACGTCCGCTCCCCGACGCCGGCCTCTTCGACATACCGGACGCTGTAGATGGAGCCCGTGCTGAACTGCTTGCGGAGGGGGCGGGCGTAGACGACCCACGCCGCGTTCAGGATCGCGAGGGAGAGGAGGACGACGGGCAGGATCGTGGACAGCTCCACCGCCACGGTGTGATGCCACGTGAGCTGGACCTGGGCATCGCGGTTGCCCGGATTCCGGAAGCTGAGGCGGAGCTCCTTGACTCCCCCGAAGTCGGGCACATCAAGAGTGACGGTCCCGCGGAGGTCGAGCATGAACTGCGTGCTCTCGCCGTTGAAGTATTCCAGGTCGAGCCGCGCATTCGCCTGGCCGGAGATTATGAGGGTCCCGGAACGAGTCGGGGCGAGCCCGAACGCGTCCGTACTCGCGAACGTGTAGTTGCGGGTTTCCGAGGGCGCGATCACCGCGCCGATCGGCGCGTCGAGCGAAGCCTCGATCGCCTGATGGGTCCAGGGGACGACGAGCACGAGGCCGAGGGCAAGGCCGAGCACGACGACCGGCATCGCGCTGCGGATCGAGTTCTTGACGAGGAGGTACTTCTGGCTCTCCCGCCGGGCGTACCGGATCTCAAGGGTCCGGAACGCGAGGTTCGCGAACGCGCCGATCAGGAGGAACACGGAGCCCACGGCAAAGAACGGGGCGATGGGCAGGTAGAACGGCTTCACGGAGGCCCCCTCGATCGCCATCCCGTACACGGAGAGGGAGACCGCGAGGACGAACAGGAGGACGATCGTCAGCCGCTTGATCCGCCGGATGCGGAACAGCTCCGCGCCCTCGAGCTGCTCCCGGTACGTGGTCATCGGGCTCCCCTTACGCCAAGGTTCCGATTCCGCGGCACGCCAAGAAGACGGCGGCGTACTCCGGAACGGTCTCAAGAGGGGGGGTCAAGTTAAAGGTTTCGCCGCGGAGATGGACGGTGATAGGCTTGGCCAGACGGAGCGCCACGGGCTCGTCTGTGAACGATGCGGACGTCCCATCGCGGAGCGGCACGAAGTCGTCCAACGCGTCGCGCGTCAGCGGGACGACCTGCAGCCCGGACTTGCCGTGGAGCGAGGACGGCAGGCGGATCAACCGCTTGATGTCCGACGTCACGGGCTCGTCCGTCTCCGCCCGCGCCCGAATGCCCTCGAGCTCGAGCGGGCCGAACGTCTCCACGCGGACCTGTTGGAGCTGCGTCACGACGGCGAGGATGCGATCGCGGTTCTTGTCCCGAAGGACTTCGAGGTTCCCGCCCTCGCGGAGTCGGTCCACCCCACGGATCCCGCTCGGCTTGTGCGCCTTGAACAAGTTCTCGTAGAGGTCCGATGCCCCGGAGGCGCCGACGCCCTCGAACCCGGCGAGGAACTCCACCGCCTGTTCCGGCGGCATCGTTTCCAGGCGGTCCGCGAGGGTCACAATCCCCCGGGCGAGCTTCCCCGCCCACCCAGGCTCCGCGACCCTAGGCGTCACGACCATCTTCTTCACGGCCGCGTGGCCCTTGAACTCTTTGACGTCGAACGCGCTCTCCCGGAAGAACGAACGCACGTCCACCTCCTTGCCCGTGATGTAGTCGACAATCTCGCGCCGCTCGTGGGACCCGAGGGACCACACGCGCTCGTCGCTCACGTGGATGTGGTACCCGCGCCCGCCGGAGAACACGATGCGGAGGGACTTCTCGTCGAACCCGAAGTCCTGCACGAGGAAGTCGTCGTGGAGCTGCACGATCTTGCGGCGCACCGCCTCGAGCATCTCCTCGTAGGTCATCTCCTTCGCCTTCGGGATGTGGTCCGCGTCCAGGTCGAAGATCAGGTCCGCGCCGAGCCATCCCTTCTCCTCCATCGTCGGGGCGTCCGGCTTCTCGTAGTACGCGGAGCTGTAGTACACGTGTTGCGGCACGCGGCCGATGAGGAAGTCCCGCACGTCCTGCGCGGTCCCGAACCCCGTGTGCCGCATCATCAGGCCCGGGCCCCAGAACATGAACCCGAACTCCCGCCGGGGGAAGCGGTCCGGGAGGTGGAGGTCGACGGACCGGTAGTGGCGGCGGAACCGCTCCTTGATCCAATCCACGGTCTGGTCCTTCGCCTTCTGCTCCTCCCGGCTCGGCGGCCCCGCCATCGCCCGACGAACCGGAGGCGCGTAGTTAAGGGTTCGGCCCGGAGGCGGGGACCTACTTCTTCGCGGCCCGCTTCACCTTTCGCGCGGCGCTCGTCGTGGCGCGCGCGGCCTTCCGAGCGACGGACTTCGCGACCTTCTTCGTCTCCCGCACCGCGGGCTCGACGGCCTTGGCGGCCTTCCCCGCGGCGGGTTTCACGGCCGTCGCGGTCCCGCGCGCGACGTCGCCTGCGCCTTTCGCGACGTCCTTCGCGACGGGCTTCGCGGCCTCCACGACCCGGTTGAAGACCGCGGCGGTCGCCTCGAAGACCTCGCGCCCCGCCCGCGTCAGCTCCTCGCCGACGGAGGGCTGGCGCATGCCGCAGAAGGAGCAGAAGTCCGAGTGGTCCGGGATCTGCCGGTGGCAGTTCGCGCACTCCATGCGGGGACGGACCCCTCCATGCGGCTTTAACCTGTGCCCGGGCCCCGGACGTCGTATGAAAAGGTTACGCCCTGCCCACCTTCGGCCGCGTCCGCGGGTGGGGGCGGGAGCGTCCCGCTCCGCAGCTCGTGGAGCCGAATGACCTCGATCGGGAGCCCCGCGAGTTCTCTCCGCAGGCCCTCCACGTGCCCGTCCCCGACCACCGCGACGACGGCCCCGCGGGTCGCGTGCAACTCCCGGATCGCGCGGGCCATGTGCGTGTTCCGTTCGTCGATGAGGACCTTCTTCACGTGCGGGAACTCGTGGGCGAACTCCTCGATGTACGAGGCGTTGTCCTGCTCGTACCGCGCGAGCTCCTTCTCCACGCGGCGCTTTGAGACGAAGAGGCCCGCGAGGGACGCGACGAGGAGCTTCACCCGTTCCTCGAAGGACATCCCGCCCCAGACCTGCCCGAAGACCTCCGCGGAGTCCCGATCGATGAGCGCGAGCTCCGCGCCCACGTCCTTGGCGGCGTCTGCCGCCGCGAGCATCTCCTCGCCCACGCGGCCCCCGTACTTGTCCGCGATCCGCTCCTGGAAGAACGAGAGGAGGCGGTACACCACGGGCGCGTCACCGCGCGTGTCCCGCTGCTGGAGGGCCGTCCATCGGACGCGGTCGAGCTCGATGCCCACGACCCGGGGTCGCCGGGACGCGATGATCTCGTGGATCTGGCGGCGGAGGTCGAACACGTGCCCGACGCCGACGAGCGTGATCACGCGAGAACCTACCGCCACGGGACGGATATACGTTGGCTCAGTAGGATGTCCGCTCACGGACGACTTTCCCGTACATCCGGACGATCTCCTCCGCGCGGGCACTCCCGCGGTGGAGCGTCTTCCCAGGGATGACGATCCGGTGGATCAGCGCGCGCTCCCTCCCGAGGTCCACGATGTCCCCGACCTCGAACTCCTCCTCTGGCACGGCCTCGATCTGCAGCGGGACGGTCCGGTTCCCCTTGTTGACGGAGACGGGGACGCGGACGCGGTCGACCCGCTTCGCCCACAGCGTCCGCACGTCCCCCGCCTTCGCCGCCGGCACGCGCCGTTCACCGACCTCGATCGCGGTGACCTCGAGCCGATGCCCCTCGTGGTCCACGCGGTCGCCCACCGCCACAAGCTCCTCCGGACCGAACTCGATCTCGGACCGCTCGGACTCCTTCCCGACGCTCACAACCGCCGGAATCACGACGGGTTTGTCCTCCCGGACGGTCACGGATCGCACGGCGCCGCACGCACCGCACTTCACGGTCCCCTGGAACACGAGGGCGTCCTTCCCCGCCAGGCGACCGGAGAGGACGCGGTGCGGACCCTCTTCCCCACATTCCTCGCACGTGAGGACGAGGGCGCTCGGAGCGACCATCGAGGGGCGTACGGCCCACCGCCAAAAAGGCCTTTCGCTCAGAACCGAAGGCGCCAGCCACACGTCGACGTCAGGCCGGTCCGACGCAGACGCAGCGGGCCGCTGCACTCCGGGCACTTGGCGGTGGCTGCGAACTTCTCGAGCCACGCGGCGCGGACTTCGGGGAGGTCGGCGGCCCTCAAGTCATCCAAGACTTGGCGGAGCTCGCGCGTCGTGGCGAGCGGCACCAGCGCGGCGGGGTCTACGACCGCCGCGTGTTCGGCCTTGCGCTTGACCTTGATCCGCATGACCAGTGGCGCGGCCGCGAATCCGAACCCGAGGCCGATCACGTGGGCCTCCCACGCGATGCCGCCAAAGAGGCCCGCGGGCGCGAACACCAAGAGGAACTGCACGAACACGAAGCCGACGACGTAGTAGATTGCGGGGGCGGCGGGGAGGGGGATGGGGATCCATATCTGAATCCGTTCGCGCGGGTACAGGCGTCCGAACGCGCCGAAGATCGCGCTGAGCGCACCGGAGGCGCCGAGCAGGGCGTATGCCGGGTCCTGGAGATGGAGGAGCTCGAAGCCGAACGTCGCGACCATGCCGCCCGCGAAGTAGAGAACCGCCCATCGGAGGCTGCCAATCCGATCCTCGAGCAGGGGGCCGAGCATGAGCATGAAGAGGAGGTTGAACACGAGGTGGAAGAACCCGCCATGGAGGAACATCGACGTGACGTACGTCCATGGCCCGGCGTGGAAGGGGCCGAACCGAGTCACCGCGAGGTCGGCATAGAACCTCGGCCAGAACGGGAACTCGGGATAGGGGATGGGCGCGCTCACGAGCTGGTCCACGTAGCCGAGGGCGAAGACCGCGATGAACGAGACCCCGAACGTCAGGGAGAGCGGCGCCTTCCGCCACGCGGAGTACGCGAGGGCCGCGGGGATCGACGCCGCCGCGAGGAGGGCGAGCGGCTCCACGGCCGGGGGATGCGTCCAACGGTTAAAGGGGTGCGGGGGGATGGGGCCGCGTGCAGCCGGACCCGGCGATCACGGTCGCGCACGACCCCGCGGTCTACGCGTCGAGCGAGGACACCACCCTCCTGCTGCGCGCGGTCGAGGTCCGGCCGGGCGAGCGGTTCCTCGAGGTCGGGACGGGGACGGGACTCGTCGCCCTCCACGCCGCCAACGTCGCGCGCGCGACCGCCACGGACGTGAACCCGGCGGCGGTGCGGCTCGCCCGCCAGAACGCCCTCGCGAATCGCCTCCCGCTCGCGGTCGTCCGCTGCGACCTCCTCCGTGGGCTGCGCGGGCCGTTCGACATCATCGCGTTCAACCCTCCGTATCTGATCGAACGGATTGGCGGCGAATGGACGGACCGCGCGTGGCAGGGCGGCCCTGCAGGCGACGAGATCATCCTGCGTTTCCTCGCGGAAGTCCGGGACCACCTCGCCCCGACCGGGCGCGCATACCTCCTCGTTCCCTCGAATCGGGAGCGCGCGCTGGCGGTGGCGCGAGAGCGGTTCCGCGTCCGCGTCGTCGCGGAGAGACCGCTGTTCTTCGAGACCCTCCGCGTACTCGAGCTAACGAATCCCGGATAGGATCTCCACGATCCGCTCCGCCGCGCGGCCGTCCCCGAAGGACTTGCCCTGCGTGCCTTTCGGATTGAAGTCCGAAATCGCCGCCAGGATCTCTTTCTTGTCCGCGCCGACGAGGACGTTCCATCCGTCCTCCACGGTCTCAATCCACTCCGTCTCGTCGCGGAGGGTGAGGCACGGGATGCCGAAGAAGTACGCCTCCTTCTGCACCCCGCCGCTGTCCGTGAGGACCTTCGCGGCTTCCATGAGCAGACATTGGAAGTCGAGGTAGTCGAGGGGCTCCGTGGCGGTGACGTTGGGCCCGAGCGCGAGCCCGAGCTCCCCGATCACCTTCCGCGTCCTCGGGTGGACGGGGAACACGACCCGCCGTCCGCACGCGCCCAGCGCCTCGACAATCGCCCGGAGGCTGTGCGGGTCGTCCGTGTTCGACGGCCGGTGCACGGTGCACAGGAGGTAGTCCTTGGCGGCGACGCCGAGCCGCTTCAGCGTGTCCCGCTGTCGTGCCTCCTGCGCGGTCGCGAGCGCGACGTCGTACATCACGTCGCCGACGAGGTGCACGCCCGCGCGGATCCCTTCCGCCGCCAGGTTCTCGACCGCGGTCTGCGTCGGGCAGAAGAGGAGCGCGGAGAGGTGGTCCGCGACGACGCGGTTGATCTCCTCGGGCATGTGGCGGTTGTGGGACCGGAGGCCCGCCTCGACGTGGGCGAGCGGGAGGTGGAGCTTCGCCGCCGCCAACGCCGCCGCCAACGTGGAGTTCGTGTCCCCGTAGACGAGGACTGCGTCGGGCCGGTCCGCGAGGAGGACGCGCTCGAGCTCGACGAGCATCCGCCCGGTCTGCTCCCCGTGCGGCCCCGAGCCGATCCCGAGGTTCACGTCCGGCTCCGGGATCCGGAGGCTGCGGAAGAACGAGGCGCTCATCTCGTCGTCGTAGTGCTGCCCCGTGTGGATCAGGACCTCCGTGTGCTGCTTCCGCAGCGCCGCGCTCACGGGCGCGGCCTTCACGAACTGCGGGCGGGCGCCGACGACGGACGCGACCCTCATCCAGATAGCGCAGACGAGTCGCACCACTTAAACGCGATGCCTGGCGACACGCGCCACAAGGTTTTAGAAGAGGGGCCCGGTTCCCGCGGCATTGAAGGCCGCCGTCGTCGGGTTGGGCTACGTCGGAGTCCCGGTGGCCGCGGCGCTCGCGGACGCGGGGGTCCGGGTGGTGGGGATCGACATCGACCCCGCGAAGGTGGCGGCGATCAATGCGGGGCGGAGCCCGCTCGTCGGTCGCGAGCCCGGGCTCGACGAGCTGATCCGGAAGCACGGGGGGAAGCGGCTCACCGCCACGGCGGACTACGCGGCGTGCGCGACCGCGGACGCCGTCCTCGTGGCCGTCGAGACGCCGATCGACGAGGACACGAAGGACCCGGACTACAAGGCCCTCCGATCCGCGCTCCGCTCCCTCGGGGCGAACCTGCGGAAGGGCGCCTTGGTCTCCATTGAGTCCACGATCGCGCCGGGAACGATGCAAAAGCTCGTGAAGCCGATCCTCGAGCGGACCTCTGGGAAGCGGACGCCGCGGGACTTCCTCCTCGTCCACACGCCGGAGCGCCTCACGGCGGGCAAGCTCCTCCACAACCTGCGGACCGTGGACCGCGTGATTGGCGGCGACGATCCGCGAAGCCTCCGGAGGGCGCTGAACCTGTACGGGAAGATCGTGAAGGCGGGGATCCACCCCACGAACCTCCTCACCGCGGAGATCGTGAAGACCGCGGAGAACACGTACTGGGACGTCCAGCTCGCGCTCGCGAACGAGCTCGCCCTGATCTCCGAGGACTACGGGGTCGACGCGTACGAAGTGCGGAAGCTCGTGAACACGACGCCGCGACGCGACCTCCTCGTCCCGGGCGCGGGCGTGGGCGGGCACTGCATCCCGAAGGACCCGTGGCTCCTCCTGTCCGGCCTCGGGAGCTATCGAGCGTCCCTCGTCCCCGCCGCGCGGGAGATCAACGACTTCATGCCGGAGCGGATGGCGACCCTGACGGAGGACGCCCTGCGCGAGGCGGGGCGGCGATTGGCGGGGGCGACGGTCGCGGTCCTCGGGTTTGCGTACAAGGAGAACACGGACGACGCGCGGAACTCCCCCGCGATCCCGCTGATTCGAATCCTCCGGCGTCGCGGCGCGGACGTGCGAATCCACGACCCGTTCGTGAAGCGACAGCGCGGATTCACCGTGCAACGGAAGCTGCCGGACATCCTGAAGGGCGCAGACGTCGCGGTCCTCGTCACCGCGCACGACGCGTACCGCCGGGCGGACTGGAGGGCGCTCGGTCGGAAGATGCGACGGCGCGCGTTCGTCGACGGACGGTGCGTGTGGGAGTCACCGCCAAAGGGCTGGGTGTATCGGGGGATCGGGCGGGGTCAGTTCTAGAGGAACACGAGCTTCTGCTCGCGCTGCGATCGCACCGCCGCCTCGACGACCCGCAACGTCTCGATCGCGTCCTCTCCCGTGACGAGCGGGTCGCGTCCCTCCTTCACCGCCGCCAAGAAATCCTGGAGCTCCCGCTTGAGCGGCTCCTCCTTCTGCACGGCGACCTGGCGGGTGTCGTAATGGAAGGACACGCGGTACAGGTCCGAGGGGTCGTACTTCTGCAGCGTGGACGACGAGATCACGATGGACTGCTCCGTGTAGTCCGCCTCGACGAAATTCTTCAAGCACGTGAGGGCGAACGTGCGGACCTTCATCGGCGTGAGCCAGGAGACCTCGACGACGCCGCTCACCCCACTCCGGAAGTTCAGGAGGATCGTCGCGTGGTCCTCGAACTTCGCGTGGACCTTCCGGCCGCCGAGCGCATACACGGAGTCCACCTCCGCGCCGACGATGTGCCGCAGGACGTCCACATCGTGCACGCCGAGGTCCATGATCACGCCGACGTCCCGCACACGGTCCGGGAGGTTGCTCACGCGCCGCGCGCTCGCGGTCACGAGGTCGCCCCACTCCCCCGCCTCCAGGGCCTTCTTCACGAACGCGACGACGGGATTGTGGCGCTCGATGTGTCCTGCCGCGAGGACGACGCCCGCTCCCTCCGCGGCCTTCACGATCTTCCGCGCCTCCTCGACGGACGGGGCGAGCGGCTTCTCCACGAGGACGTGGACCCCCGCGTCGATCAACTCGAGCGCGACCTTGCGATGGAGCTGCGTCGGCACCGCCACGCTCGCGGCCTCGACGCCCGCGGCGATCAGGTCTTTCGCGGTGGGGTAGAACGCGCACTCCGTCCGCGCCGCCACGCGCTTGCCCACGTCCGGGTCCGCGTCCGCGACGCCCACGAGCTCCGCGATCTCCGAGAACACGCGCGCGTGGTTCTGTCCCATGCTCCCGACGCCGACCACGCCGACGCGCACGACCCCGCCGTATCTGGCGCGCGGTAATAGGCTTTCGGGCCTTCGCGGCGAAAAGCGAAAACCTCATTTCCGCCGCCGGCTTCGCGCGGCCCGATGGCAATCGACCCCGTGTGCAGGAAACCGGTCAACCCGCACACCGCGACGGGCGGGATGATCTGGTACCTCGGGGCCCCATACTACTTCTGCAGCGATGACTGCCGGGAGCGGTTCGACGTGAACCCGGCGTGGTACGCGCCGAAAGGGCCAATCGTGCCCGGGGTGGCGTGAGGGCTACTTCGCGTACTTCGCGGGGTTCTTCTCGAACGTGGTCCTGCACCCGGTCGAGCAGAAGTAGAACGTCTTCCCCTGGAAGAGGGACGTGCCCGCGGCCTTCGTCGATTCGATCATCATCCCGCAGATCGGGTCCTTCACGAGCGCCATGGGCGCGGGGACGCGGCCGCTCTATAAATCCGTGCGCCTCAGCGGACGACAAGGACCGGGAGCGGCGCCGCGCGGACAAGCTTGTCCGCGACGCTCCCCATCAGGATCCGCGCCATTCGGCCCCGGCCGAGGGAGCCGATCACGATCAGGTCGACGCCGCGCTGCTCCGCCTCGCGCAGGATCGTCGATGCGACGTCGCCGCGGGAGAGGACCTTCGTCGCCGCCACGCCGTACTCCCGCGCATGTTCGACCGCCGCGTCGAGCATCTTGCCGAGCTGGGCCTCAAGCGCGTCCAGGTCGACGATCCCGACCTCGTACGCCTCCGGGCCGACAGACACGACGTGCTGGACGACGAGCTGCCCGCCGGACGCCTTCGCGAGGTCGACCGCCACGTCGAGGGCCTTGTCCGCCTCCTTCGAGCCGTCGTACCCGACGAGGATCCGCTTCGGGAGCACGGGCGGGACAGGGGACTGCCAGGCCAAGAACCCTTTGGACCTACACGACCCGGCGGCCCCCGAGGCGGCTCCGGATCTCGGCGACCTTCTCCGGCATCCCCTGCTTTTCGTAGAACGACATCGCCTCGTGGAAGTCCTGCGCCGCGCGATCCGCGTCCCCGAGGGATTCCCGGAGCTCCGCCTGCATCTCCCAGGCGGTGGCGACACCGACCCAGTTCCCGATCTCGAACAGCCGCTCGCGCGCCTTCTCGAACGTGAGGAACGCGAGGTCGAGCCGCTGCGACTTCCCGTAGAGGGCCGCCAAGTTCAGGAGCGCCCATCCTTCGCCCTGGATCCCGTCCGCGCCGTGCCGCACGTGAAACGCGTCGAGCGCCGCCATCAGGAAGTCCTCCGCGCGGCGAACGTCCCCTCGACTCCCCGCATAGACGCCCGCGCCAAGGAGCGTCCGCCCGAGGACCGCGGGATCCTTCGTCCGTTTGGCGGCGGCGAGGGCCTCGTCGAACGCGCGTCGGGCCTCCTCGAACCGCTTGAGGACCATCAGGGCGTTCGCGTGGCGGAGCCGCAAGTCCACGAGGTCCGCGCCGGGCCCGACGGTCGCGTCATCGAGCAGCCGTCGGTAGTGGGCCTCCGCGTCGGTCCAGCGAAGCGCCTGCTCGAGTTGGATCCCTTCCTCGATTGCCTCGGCCAGATTGGAAACCACGGGGCGTCGAACGGCGCCGGCTACTTGACCTTAGCCCCGGCCTCTTGGACCGCCGCCACAATCGTATCGCGGTCGGAATCGGAGACGAGCGGGTGCACGGGCAGCTCGAACAGCTGCGGAATCACCTTCTCCGCGACCGCGCACCGGCGGCGCTTCAGCCCCGCCAACGCCTTCTGTTCGTAGAGCGGCATCGGATAACTCGGACGGGAGCCCACGCCGCGGTCCGTGAGGAACCGGACGAGGTCGTCGCGCGACCGGAGGAACTTCGGCGTCGCCCGGACGACGTACTGGTAGAACGCGTGGACGCGATCCGAAGGCTCCGCGGGGGCGAGGAGGCCCTTCGCGTCCTGCAGGCGCTCCGTCAGGTAATGCGCGGTCTCCCGGCGGCGGCGGACAAACGCGTCGAGCTTCCCGAGCTGGACGAGCCCGATTGCCGCGCACACCTCCGTCATCCGAAGGTTGAACCCCACGACGTCGTGGACGTACTTCGCGCTCTGCCCCTGGTCCCGGAGCATCCGGGATCGCTCGGCGACCGCATCGTCGTCCGTCACAATCATCCCGCCCTCCGTCGTCGTCATGTTCTTCGTCGGGTAGAACGAGAAGCAGGCGGTGTGGCCCAGGGCTCCCGCCTTCTTCCCCTGATACTCCGCCCCGTGCGCCTGGCACGCGTCCTCGAGGACGATGAGGTCGTGGTCCGCCGCCACCTCGTTGATCGGCGCCATCGAAGCCGTCTGCCCGAACAGATGGACGGGCATCACCGCCTTCGTCCGCTTCGTGAGCGCGCGCTTGAGCTTCTCCGGATCGAGGTTGTACGTCTCCGCCTCGATGTCGGAGAACCGCGGGCGCGCCCCGGTGTGGATTACCGTGGCGGCGGACGCGAAGAACGTGAGCGGAGGGACGATCACCTCGTGGCCCTTCCCGATGCCGTGCGCGAGGAGGGCGAGGTGGAGGGCGGCGGTCCCGTTGCACACCGCCACGGCGTGCTTCCGGCCGACGTACGACGCGAACGCGTCCTCGAACGCCTTGACGCGCGCGCCCTGCGCGAGCATCCCGGAGTCCAGGACCTCGAGGACGGCCTTCCGCTCCTCGTCGTCGAAGTTCGGCTTCGCGACCGGGATCAATGGGGCACCCCGAGGACGAGCGTCTTCTTGCAGTGCGCGCAGGACATCGCGTCGTCGAGCTTCCGGCCGCACTCGCACACGTATCCCACGGCCTTGGCGGGGACGCCGACGACGAGCGCGTGCGGCGGCACGTCCTTCGTGACGACCGCGCCCGCGGCGACCATCGCGCAGTGCCCGATCGTGAGGCCGCAGAGGACCGTCGCGTTCGCCCCGATCGAGGCCCCGTCCTCGACGACCGTCTTCACGACCTCCCACTCCGCGCCGCGCTCCTCCTCCGGGCGGAGCTTCCAGTCCGGCCGAGCGGCCCGCGGCGACAGGTCGTTCGTGAACGTCGCGTGCGGGCCAACGAACACGCGGTTCCCGAGCGTCACGCCCTGGTACACGGAGACGTAGTTCTGGATCTTGCAGTGGTGGCCCACGACAACGTTCGCATCGATGTAGACGCCCTTCCCGATCCGGCAGTGCTTCCCGATCCGCGCGCCCTCGCGGACCTGGGCCTGGTGCCAGATCTGCGTCCCGTCCCCCACGGACGCGTCCTTCGAGACCTCCGCCGTCGGATGGACCTTCACCGCCACGGGACCGCCTCATCCGGGCGAGCGCATTTCAACCTTCCCGTCGCGGTGCGCAGCGGTTCCAACGGGATGTTCGGGATACTGAGAGCGCCGCGGACCCCCCGAAGCTTCTTATATCGCGGCACGAATGAATTCCCGGGGTAGGTTTCGTGAGGGTCGCACTCGCTCTTCTCCTGGTAGTGGCGGTGCTGTCGTCCGCGTCGCCTCCGATCGGGTCCTCGCCCACCGCCAACGGCCCAATCGCGGTCTCCCGGTACAACATGGAGCGGACCGGGGTCGCACCCGAGGTCGGCGCGATTGCCTGGCCGGAGGTCCTCTGGACGTTCCAGACGAACGGGACCGTGGCGACGAGCCCGCTCGCTGCGGACCTAGACGGGGACGGCTCCGTGGAGGTCTTCTTCGGCGAGTTCAAGCCGGGGGACGCCGGCGACGGCAGCCGCCTCGGATACGTCGTGGACGGCGCGGGGCGTCTCCGGTACGCGGTCCCCCTCCGGCACAACTCCGTCGCGTCGGCGGCAGCGGACCTCGACGGCGACGGGATCCTCGAGACGGTGTTCTCGGAGGCGTCGCACACGGACGTCGCCGGAGGCATCGGATATTCCGCGTTCCGCGGGGCCACGCAGCTCTGGCGGTTCACGACGCCGTTCGATGGCGGTGAGGGATTCTTCGCGTCGCCCGCGCTGAGGGACGTGGATGGGGACGGGCGGCTCGACTTGATCGCGGGGAGCATGGACCACACCGCGTATGCCCTGCGTGGAACCGACGGCAGCGTGATTTGGCGGTCGGCGCGGTTCGAGCACTACGT
>Ga0209751_10002990_pt1 | contig 16557 bp, 16 predicted proteins | sample RifCSP13_1_FD_184019 | JGI IMG/M metagenome (GOLD analysis project Ga0209751, IMG submission 184019) | Soil microbial communities from Rifle, Colorado - Rifle CSP2_sed 13_1 (SPAdes) (version 2) | ecosystem: Environmental > Terrestrial > Deep subsurface > Rock core/Sediment | place: Rifle... | reverse complement strand
TCGAGCCCGCGGAGCCGGCCGATTGCGACGACCGGGAACGCCTCTTCCGCTGACTAATCTCGGCTCAGGCGCTCGGCCAGTCCATCCCCGAAGGGGCACATTTGAGACTTGACGGGCTATACCGCTCGGTACGGGGCAGTCGAGCAGGCCGTGTCGGGCTCGCGCGGCGCGAGATCAGCCGCGCGGAGCCGGGTCGTGCTCGAGCGGGTGGGCGATACCCTGGCGCACGACGTATGCCGCGGCCTGGATGCGGTTCTGGAGCTGCAGCTTCTCGAGCGCGTTGTGGACGTGATTCTTGACCGTCCCCTCGGTGATGGACAGCGCCGAGCCGATCTCCTTGTTCGACAGCCCGTCAGCCACGTATTGGAGCGTCTCGAGCTCGCGCCGTGTCAGGATCTGGGCCGCGGCTGAGGCCAGCGGGAAGCGCGCCAGCTCAGCGTCCGTCGGCTCCGGGGAATGCGCGTCAGGTTGGGCGGAGGCTCTGGGCGGCAGGTGGGATCGGTCCGGGGCGGGCCTGGTCTCGACGACGGCATCGGCTGAGCTGTCGGTCGGCGCGCGGCGGCGGAACTCGGCCAGCAGCCGGCCGGCCATGACCGGCGATATCGGCGACTCGCCGCGCCGCACCGCGCGCAGCATCTCGTACAGCTGCTCCGGCTGGAGGTCCTTCAACAGGTAGCCGTTGGCGCCGAAGCGGACGGCGTCGAACAGGTAGTCCTCATCCTCGGACACGGTGAGCACGACGACCTTGATCTGCGGCAACTCGTCGCGCAGCATGCGCACTGCCTCGACGCCGTTCATGATCGGCATCTCGATGTCCATCACCACGAGATCCGGCAGCAGTGCGCGGGCGCGCTCGAGTGCCTCCTGGCCGTTGACCGCCTCGCCGACGACGGCGAAGTCGGACTGCTCGGCGATGAGCGTCGCGATGGCGCGTCGGAAGAGCGGCTGATCGTCGACCAGCAGGACGCGCGTCGGCCCCGCCACCCGGCCGTCCTCAGACAGCGCCGACACTGACGGCTTCCTCGCTTGTGATGGCAGCGGCCGGAACGGGTGGCACGAGGGCAATGATGCGCGTGCCGCTCTTGGGCGCCGATTCGATGATCAGACTGCCGCCGATCAACTCCATCCGCTCACGCATGGCCTGCAGGCCGAAGCCGCCGTCGTGCGCGAGCGCTGCGTCGGCCACGCTGAAGCCGCGGCCGTCGTCCTCGACCAGGAAGGCGACCATGCCGTCGCGGGTCGTGACGTGAACCGTCGCGTGGCGCGCACGGGCGTGCTTGCGCACGTTCGTCAGTGCCTCCTGGATGACCCGGATGACGTGGATCTCCGCCTGCGGCGTGAGGTTCGGCGGCTGGTCGAAGTCGGTCTCGAAGGCCGTATCGATGCCGGCCTGGTGCTCGTAACGCTCCAGGTACGCGCGCAGGTTCTCGAACAGGCTGCGACCTGCGCGGCTCGACTCGCGCAGGCCGAGTATGGCCTCGCGCACGTCGCGATAGGCGTCCTGGGCGACGCTGGTCAGCTCGTCCAGGCTGGCGTTCATCTGGGGTGACTCGACGCGCGCGACCTTGGCCCGCAGGTCGACCAGGCGCAGGTGGATGAAGCCCAGCACCTGGGCCAGGCTGTCGTGCATCTCGCGCGCGATCCGCTCGCGCTCGGCCAGGATGGCCATCTGGTGCTCCTGCTCGCGCAGGCGCGAGCTGCTGATGGCGATGACGGCGAGCTCGGCGATGCGGTGGATGAAGCCCCACTCGCGCTCGCTGTAGTGAGCGCCGACAGCGGGGATCACGACCACCTCGCCGAAGGCCATCTCAGGGCTGGTCAGCGACAGCCGCAGCCGCTCCCCGCCGGCGCGCACGACGGAGTCGCCGTTGCGCGGGCGCACCGACGCGATGGTCAGTCCGCCGTCTTCGCCGCGCTGCGCGATCGCACCCACTCCGGGCCCGGCTGCCCCAGGGAGCGTCTCGATCAGTAGCGCGCTCGACGCGCCGAGACTCACCTGGACCGCGTCCGCGTCAAGCAGCTCGCGCGCATGGTCGACGAGCGCTGAGAGCGTCTCGGCCAGCGCCTTCTGGCTGGAGATGCGCAGCAGCACGTCGTACAGGCCGCGGTCCTCTGTCTCACGCCGCTGTAGTGAGCCGATGAGCTGGCCGATCTCGATCGAGCACGCCAGCTGGTGGCCGATGTTGTTGAGCGTGGCGCTGGTCAGCACATCCGGCTCGAAGGCGTCCGGCGGGAGATGGAGGCGCATTCGGCCGACGATCGAGCTGCCGTGAGCGAGCGGGATCTCGACCAAGTGGGGCGTCTGCTCGCCCACGACCGCGAGCGAGGCGTGGGGCGCGCGCAGGACCTTGCGCTCGAGCGCCGGCTGCCGACCCGGCTGGCGGCTGAAGACGATGACGGAGGCCTCGGTCGCACCGGTGCGCTCGGTCACGACGTCAAGGGCTGCGTCGATGATCTGCTCGACAGCGAGCTCGCCCTGGACCGCGGTCGACACGGCGTTGATTGCCGTCAGCTCGCGGTTCTGGCGCATCACCTGGCCCTCGGCGCGGTCGATCAGCCGGAACATGACGGCCGCGAAGGCAAGGATGCCGATGGCGGCGATGGCGGCGATGGCCACGTGCTCCGCGTGCTGCAGCGGATCGGCCGCCACAAACATGAAGCGGAAGGCCTCGATGATGACCAGAAACAGGATCGGCAGTCCAAAGCCGAGCCAACGCAAGCGACGCAGGTCGGCTACCGCGTGGCGGGCCGGTGTGCCCCGATCGTAGGTCATGTAAGTCCTTCCTCCACGCGTGGGCGTGCGCAGCGGATCCCTTCCTGGACCCAGGGGTGATGGTCGTTCGTGACACGACGCGGCCGCAGGGCCGCACGGACCGTTTGGCGGTGCCGTTCTACCCCCGCGCCGCCCGCAGGCGTGTCGCCTGGTTCGGGACTAACGGACCCCCGAAAGGGGCCAGCCTGCGCTGCGGTCGCGCCGTGCTCGCGGCCTAGGCTGCGTGTCGGGAAGGGCCATGCCTGCCGGGTTAGGCGGGCCGGGAGCTACCGATTGATGCGCTGCGCATCCGCTGCGACGAGCGAGTTGTCATATCGAGGCGCGGCGTGACCATGGCCGCGCGCCGTCGCTCACGCCTGGGGACTCGGCGTCGTGCCGCGAGCCGAGCGCTGCGCCGCTTTGGGCGCCGCGCGGTCGCCCGGACGCGCGCCAACATCGTCCGCCTGCGCCGGCCAGCGCTCGTCGTCGTCGGCGTCATCGCGCTGGCCACGATCCTTGGCGTGGGCGCCTTCGCGGCGAGCGGCTTCTACGGCCAGTACGGCGCGCCACGCACTCCGGTCAGCGTCCGCTCGTGGCAGCTGCGCCCAGCGTCGTACCTCGCGTCCGATTGCCGCGGCTGCCACTCGGACGCGGCTGCCGCGACCACCGGCCAGCCCCACGCGCGCCTGCTATGCGAGACGTGTCACGTGCCCAGCGTGGCCCACCCGGGCCCGGTGACCGGCGTGGTCCAGATGCTGCCCGCGACGGACGAATCTGATTGCGTCGTCTGCCACGCTGCGCTCCCCGGCCGGCCGGTTGACTTTTCCCAGGTCGCGGTCGATGTCCACTACGCCGGTGCAGAGTGCCTGGCCTGTCACGACCCGCACACCTCGACCGCGGTCAAGCCGCGCGAAGTCATCCATCCGCTGGCCCACCTCCCGCCGTGCGCCACATGCCATACGCCGCTTGGGCTGAAGGCCTACCCGGCCAACCACGAGCCGGCGCCGGACGAGGTCTGCCTCGCCTGCCATCGTGTGGGAGCGGGCGGCTCATGACCGACCAGCCGGACGTCCTCGCGCCACTCGCGCAGCCAGCCGCACCGGCCCAGTCGCCGATAAGCCGGCGCACGCTGCTCAAGGCAGCCGCAGTCGGCGTGCCCTGCCTGATCGGCGGCGGGGCCATCTTCGAGGCGCTGAGCGCGCTGACCTCGACGCCCGTGCCGACGGTCGATCCGATCGTCGCAAACTACGACGCCGCGGCGCACCGCTGGGGCTTCGTGGTTGACGCCGTCGCCTGCATCGGCTGCGGCAAGTGCGTGGTCGCGTGCAAGACGGAGAACGGCGTGCCGCTCGACGAGGAGCACACGCGGACATGGATCGAACGCCGCACCGTTACCACGGCCGGGGCGGTGATCGTGCAGTCGCCTGAGGCGGGCAGCTACGGCTTCGAGGAGGCTGCCCTGCCGATCGCCGCGGCCGACGTTGCCGCCAGCCAGTTCGTCGCCCGGCTGTGCATGCAGTGCGAGCTGTCGCCATGCACCACCGTCTGTCCGGTCGGTGCCACCTTCCGCGCCGCCGACGGCGTGATCCTGGTCGACGAGACGCGCTGCATCGGCTGCGGCTACTGCGTCGTGGCCTGCCCCTACGGAGCGCGCTACCTCGTGCCCGCCGGCGCGCGCACACCTACCGGGGTCGCCGGCGTGGCCGACAAGTGCACCTTCTGCTACCACCGCGTGACCCGCGGCCAGCAACCGGCGTGCGTCGAGGTCTGCCCGGTCCAGGCGCGCAAGTTCGGCGACCTGAACGACCCGGCGAGCGAGGTCAGCGTCATCCTGCGCGATCGCGCGACGCGGGTGCTGCGGCCCGAGCTCGGGACGAAGCCGCGCGTCCATTACCTGGGCCTGGAGGATCGGCTGGCGTGATCCTCGTCCGCGTCCATGGCCGCCCCGTACCGCTCGATCCGCGGCACGCCTGGCGTGCCATCCTGACAGATATCGCGGCGATGCCGCGCGCGCTGAAAGGCTGGCTGCTGTTCCTGTTGCTGCTCATGGCCATCGGTGCCATCGGCGCGGTGCGCGCCCTCCTCCCGGGGGACAAGGGCATCGCCACGACGCCCACGGTCGAGTGGGGGCTGCTCATCGTCGGCTACGTCTTCTTCGCCATCACCACCAGCGGCCTGTGTCTCGCGTCGTCCCTTGGAACCGTATTCGGCATCGACCGCTTCAGGCCGCTCGAGAAGCGTCACGCGGTGCTGGCCGTGCTGTGCCTGGTCACGGCCTTCGGCGTGATCGCGCTCGACCTGCACTTCCCGGTGAGGATGGTCTTCGGGGCCGTGTTCAACCCCGCGCCCGCCTCGCCGATGTGGTGGATGGGCGTCTTCTACGCCGCCTACCTGGGCTCGCTCCTGGTCGAGGTGTGGAGCATCTTCTGGCACCACCCGCGCATCCACCAGTGGTCGTGCCTGAGCTCGTCGGTCATTGCCGTGTTCGCGCCGCTGACTCTGGGCGCGGTCTTCGCCGTGCTCGAGGCGCGCGCCTTCTGGCACGGCCTGTTCACGCCGCTCCACATGGTCGCGGCCGCGTACGTCAGCGGCGTGGCCGTGCTGGCGATCGTCTTCTACCTCGTCGGGCGTCTGCGCCTCGTGGGCTGGGAACGCGGCGTGGCCGTCGCCCAGCCGGCGATCCGTGGGCTGCTCGGCCTTGGCCTGGCGGTGCTCAGCCTGCTCGTGGCGCTCCAGCTGTTCTCCGGGTTGGCCAGCAGCGACGCCGGCCTGAGCAGCGCGACGCGGCTGCTGCTGACCGGTCCGCTCGCGCCAGAGTACGTCGGTGTGCGCCTGGTGAGCGGCCTGACCATTCCGCTTCTGCTCATCGCGCTGCCGCGGACGCGCACCCCGCGCGGCCTGCTGGTCGCCGGGCTGCTGGCGATCATCGGAGTGTTCGTCGACCGCCTGACCTTCGTAGAGGCCGGGCAGCTGGCGCCCGTGACCACCGTCTCAGGGGTCGTCTCAGCTCCGTTCGCAGCCTACTCGCCGTCACCGGTCGAGGTTGCCATCGTCGTCGGCGGCATCGCCCTGGTGGCATTCCTCTACACCCTCGCCGAGCGCTATCTCGACCTGTCCGAGTCGGAAGCGCACGTGATGATCTGGATGCCGCGCTGGGCAATCTATGGGTTCGCGACCGCCGCCAGCGTGGCGCGCCGGGCAGCGGGTGCGCTGCCACGCTTCAGATTGCCGCGCCGCCGGCCCGCGGTGACGGTCGATGAGCCGACCGGAGCCGATGGTCCAGCGGAGGCGGCCGACTGATGCGTCACCTCCTGCGCCGCTTTGGCTTCCAGCTCAGCCTGATCGTCCTTGTCGGCCTGATCGGCACGTTGGGCCTGTTCGTGGTCGTGGTCGTGCTGCCCGACCTGCAGGCAGGCGCCGCTGGCCCGACTGTTGCGCCGTCACCCAGCGCGACCGCGCCAGCCGTGGTCATGTCATGGGTCGGCCTGCCGGCCAACGCCGACTGCGCCGCGTGTCATGAGACGGAGAGCGGTGTCGGCGTGCGCACCGTGCCCAAGATCGCCCACCCGTTGCGCGGCTGGACCGATTGCACGGCCTGCCACGCCAACGATCGGCTCGTGTCGACGGCGCCCGGGCATGCCGGCATCCACGCGACCGACTGCCTGGTATGCCACGAGCCGGCCGATCTGCCGGTGCCGCTGTCGCGGCCGCACCGCGAACTGCAGAACCAGGACTGCCTTGAGTGCCATGGCAAGACAGAGCCGCTGCCGGCCGACATGGCCCACCGTGCCCAGTCGGTGTGCTGGCTGTGCCACCGCCTGCCCGACGAGCCGCCCCCGGCGCCGCTGCACGCCATCACTGCCGGCCAATCCGATTGCCTGACCTGCCACTACGCGGGCGATGTCGGCGCACTCCCGGCCGACCACCTGTCACGTGGCGCCAACGAGTGCGTCCTGTGCCACGTGCCGTCGCCAGGCTCGTCCTTCACGCCCGGGCCGTCGTTCACGCCCGGATCGGTCGTGACAGCCACGCCGGGTGCCCAACAGGGATTGCGCTGGCCGCTGGTCTTCGTCCGCCGCAGCTGACGCTGGCGTGACGCACTAGCTGTCACGCCCGACGCTGAGACTGCCTCTCAAGGCCCGGCAGGATTTCGGGCGTTGACAATCGAACGCCTGTTCGATACGTTGTCTCGAACAGATGTTCTATGCCGGGAGGCAAGAGAGATGGCAATCGTGAGAGTCACCCCTACCCAAGTTGACGTCAGCTGCGGCTTCTTTGATGGCCGGCCGCACCACATCCGCATCGCCAACGAGAACGTGCCGGTGATCGAGATCGCCCAGGTGCGGGACGAGCTCAGGGCCTACCCCGTGGCGCGCGGGCCGCGGCGCATATTCGACGTTCGCACCGCGGACGCGCGCCTGCGCCTGTCATACGAGAAGCGCCGCCGGCGCTGGTTCCTCGAGGGGCTCGAAGCCGCGTAGCAAGCCGACCCTCGTATGAGGCTCGCGGTTGTCGGCTGGGTGCGACAATCGCGGGCGTGGATAGCAAGCGAAAGGCGCGCGCCTGCACCGCAGGGGCTCGCCCGGAGCGCGCAGCAGCGGCCCGCAGGCCGGCTGCGGAGACAGAGCGGTGACTCCCTCCGATACGCTCGCCGGACTGACCCTCTCGGAGTTCTCTGACCGCCTCGCCTCTGCCGAACCTGTACCCGGAGGCGGAAGTGCGTCGGCGATCGCCGGCAGCTTCGCCGCGAGCCTGCTGGCGATGGTTGCCCGGCTCAGCGTCGATCGGCCCAAGTACGCCGGCTACCAGCAGACTCACGCGCGGGGCCTGGCGACCGGTGAACGCGGCCGCGCGGTGCTGCTCGAGCTGGCAGACGCCGACGCGCGCGCTTACGTCGGCTTCGCCGCCGCTCGCAAGCTGCCCAGGGAGACGGCTGACGAGCAGTCTGTGCGCGACGGACGGACGCGCATCGCGGCGCGCGCGGCGAGCGAGGTGCCGCTGTCCGTCGTTGACGAGTGCGCGCGCCTGCTGGATGACATCACGGCCATGGCCGGGCGGAGCAACCTCAACGCGGCGAGCGACCTCGAGGTCGCCGCGCGGCTCGCCGCCGCAGCCGCGCGCGGCGCCGCCGCGAACGTGCTGATCAACCTGCCCATGGTCGGCGACGAAGGTTACGCCGCGACCACGACGGAGACGCTTCAGGGCATGCTCGAGGCGATAGAGCGGAACGCGGCGACGGTCGCCGAGATCTGTGGCGGCGGCGCATTGCGCGAGCCCGAACCGGAGTGACCGCCGCATCATTGGGGGCCGTGCTGCGCTACGACGAGCCGGCGCGCATCCTCGATGGCCGGCCGCTCGCCGCGCGGATCCGCGCCAGCGTGCGCCGCCAGGTGACGGCCTTCGGCCGGGCGTACGGCTTCGAGCCACTGCTCGTGGCGGTGATGGTCGGTCACCAAGCCGCCTCGAGCGTCTACGTCCAGCAGATCTTGCGCTCGTGCGCGGCGGTCGGCATCAGGAGTCGCGTGGTCGAGCTGCCGCGCCAGACCACGGCTGACGAGCTGCGCAGCAAGCTCGAGGCGCTGAACAAGGATCCGGAGGTGTGTGGGGTCATCGTCCAGCAGCCGCTGCCGCGGCACATCCCGCTCTCTGTCCTCACGGACACGATCATGCCGGCCAAGGACATCGACGGCATCCATCCGCTCAACACCGGCCTGATGACGCTCGGCTACGAGGGCTTCCTGCCGGCGTGCGCGGAGGCCGCGGTAGAGATCCCCAAGTTCTACGGCTATTCGCTCGAGGGCAAGCGTGCCGTGGTCATCGGCCGCAGCAACGTCGTCGGCAAGCCCGTCCAGTTGCTGCTGATGCGCGAGCACTGCACGGTCACGGTGTGCCACCGCCGCACGCGCGACCTGGCGGCGGAGATCGCCCGCGCCGAGATCGTCGTCTCCGCCGCCGGCTCTGCCGGCCTGGTCACGGGCAACATGCTCCATCCCGGCGCGCTCGTGGTCGACGTCGGCATCAACGTCGCCAACGGCCGGATCGTGGGCGACGTCGACTTCGACTCCGCGCTTCGCGTCGCAGCGGCGATCACGCCCGTGCCGGGCGGGGTCGGACCGGTGACCAACGCGATCCTCGTGGAGCACCTGGTTCGCGCAGCGCGCTGGCAGCAGACCGGCCACCCGATCATTGCCGGCCGCGGCCGCAAGCGCCGCGCGGCGTGACCTGGCACACGGGCGCGATCGCCCAATGAAGTCAAGCCTCGAGATCGCCCGCGCCGCCCACCCGCGGCCAATTGCCGACGTCGCGCGCGACCTTGGCCTGCGCGATACGGAGGTCGAGCTATACGGCACGTACAAGGCCAAGGTCAGCCCGGACGCACTGGAGCGCCTGGCCGTCCAGCCAGACGGGCTCGAGATCGTCGTCACCGCGATCACCCCGACGCCTCTTGGCGAGGGCAAGACCACGACGACGATCGGGCTGGCGCAGGGCCTCAACCGCATCGGCGTGCGCGCCGCGCCGACCATTCGCCAGCCCAGCCTGGGTCCGGTCTTTGGGCTCAAGGGCGGCGCGGCCGGCGGCGGCTATTCCCAGGTGCTGCCGATGGAGGAGATCAACATCCACTTCACGGGCGACCTGCACGCCGTGGCCGCGGCGCACAACCTGGGTGCGGCGTTCCTCGACAACCACCTCTTCCGCGGCAATGCCCTGGGCATCGACCCGGCCACCGTGCGCTGGCCGCGCGTGATCGACGTCAACGACCGCGCCTTGCGCCGGGTGATGATCGGCCTGGGCGATCCGGCGGACGTGCGCGAGGCAGAATGGCACATCACCGCCGCGTCCGAGGTGATGGCGATCCTTGCCCTGGCGAGCGACATCCACGACCTCCGCGCTCGGCTGGGACAGGCGATCGTCGCCGAGACCTTCCAGGGCGAGCCGGTGACGCTGGGCCACCTCCGCGTTGCCGGGGCGATGACGGTGCTGATGCGCGAGGCGATCAAGCCCAACCTGGTGCAGACGCTCGAGGGCGGCCCCGCGTTCATCCACGCCGGGCCGTTTGCCAACATCGCCCACGGCAACTCGTCGGTCATCGCCGACCGGATCGCGCTCAAGCTCGTCGACGCCGTCGTGACCGAGGCAGGCTTCGGTGCCGACATGGGCTTCCAGAAGTTCGTCGACATCAAGTGCCGCCTGTCGGGCATCCGGCCCGCGGCGGCGGTCATCGTGGCGACGATCCGCGCGCTCAAGATGCACGGGGGTGTGGGCCACGTGGTCGCCGGCAAGCCGCTCGACGCGGCGCTCTTGCAGGAAGACCCAGACGGTGTGCGCCGCGGCTGCGACAACCTAGCGCAGCACATCGAGATCGTGCGCGGTTACGGCATCCCCGCGGTCGTCGCGATCAACGCCTTCCCGGGCGACAAGCCGTCTGAGGTGGCGGTGGTCACGGAGGCGGCGCTCGCAGCCGGTGCCCGCGCCGCGGTGGTGACCGATCACTTCCGGCACGGCGGCGCGGGCGCGGAGGACCTGGCGCGGGCCGTATGGGATGCCGCGCGCGAGGATGGCGAGCACTTCCGCTTTCTGTCGCGCGACGACGCGACGCTCGAAGAGCGGATAACGCGCATCGCCACCCGTGTCTACGGCGCGGACGGCGTCAACTTCTCCGGCGAAGCGAGCAAGGCGCTGGCCGAGTTCGAGCGCCTGGGCTACGGCCACCTGCCGGTATGCATGGCCAAGACGCAGCTGTCGCTCAGCCACGACCCAGCGCTCAAAGGACGGCCGAAGGGCTTCCGCGTGCCCATTCGTGACGCGCGGCTCTTTGCCGGCGCCGGGTTCGTGACCGCCTACTGCGGCGACATGCTGATGATGCCCGGCCTGCCGTCGCACCCGTCGGGCGAGGACGTCGACATCAACGACGCCGGCGAAACGGTGGGCCTGTTCTAGACCACCCGCTTTTAGGCCAAAGCCACCCAGAAGGCGGCCAGCACCAGTGCACCGGAGGCCGCGCCGAGCAGCGCCACGCCCCAGGCGCCCCAGTCGATCGGGCCGAGCGCCATCTCGGCGTGGCCGTGGTCGTCGTCGCTGAGCGCCGTGTGGGCGTCCATGTGCGTCACCGGGTCGTGCTCGGCCACAGCGTCGTGGTCGGCTAGGGCTGTGTGGTCGGTCACGGGAGCACCTCGGTCGTCACCAGCTGGTCGGCAGTCAGGGTAGCCGGGATGTTCGAGCCGGGCAGCCCGCGCATGAAGTCGATCGATTGCGCCCAGCCGGCGGCATCGATCGCGCCCAGGCCGTGTGCGTCCGTGTTGGGGGAGTGCCACATCTCGATCGTCGCGCGCAGAATCGCCAGCTGAGTGGCGCGATCACTGCCCAGCTCGGGCACGACCGCGATCGCGTCGTCGAGGCCGGCCTCCGGATCGGCGCCGACCTCGGTCATGGCACGCAGCGTGGCGGCGACGAAGGCGCGGAGGGCGTCGCGCTTCGACGCCAGCGTCGCCTCGCCCACGGTCAGGCCCGGCCCGGGCAGCGGCGTGATCGAATCGATGTCGAGGATGGTCGTCGGGAAGCCCTGCAGCGCGAGCTTGACCGGCTCGTTGTTGCGGAAGCCGGTGGCGGCGTCGACGAGGCCCTGCTGGAGCGCGATCTCCTGGCCGTACTCTGGGAAGGGCTGGAGGCTGATGTCGGACGGTGTCATGCCCGCTGAGGCGACTAGCGCCTGGAGCATGATCCAGCTCGAGCCGTACTGCCCCGGAATACCCAGTGTGTGGCCGCGCAGGCCGTCGGCCGAGGTGATGCCGCTGTCCGCTGCGACCATCACGATGCTCGGGAAGTGGGCATAGATCGTCGCGACGTAGCGGACTGTGATGCCCTGGCCGACGGCCGGGATGATGCTCGTGCCGTCGGCCAGCCCGATGTCGACCGCGCCCCGGCCGATGAGTGTGATCAGGTTGGGATCGGCCTCGTGCTGGAAGGTCACGTCAAGGCCGGCGGCGCGGTAGTAGCCCTGCTGCTGGGCGCGATAGAACTGGGCGAACTGGACGTGGGGTATGTAGCCCAGGCCCACGGTCAGCTTGGTGAGCGGCTCGGCAGTCGGCGCTCCTGGGCCACAGCCCAGCACGACCGCGGCAAGCAGCCCAAGCACAACCACGAAGCGGCGGATCACGACGTCACCTCCAGGCGCCGACAAGGGCGCGTTCAACCAGCACCACGACCAGGTACAGCGCCACGGCAATGGCCGCGATGGTGGCCAGCGTGGCGAACATGAGCGGATAATCGAACATGCTGCCGCGGGCGATGTTGATCAGCACGCCCAGGCCGCGATCGGCCCCGGCCCACTCACCCACGATCGCACCGATCACCGCGAGCGTGACGCCGACGCGCATGCCACCCAGGATCTGCGGCAGCGCCGCGGGCAGCTCGAGGTGGCGCAGCACCTGCCAGTGCGTCGCACGCAGGCTGCGTCCCAGCTCGAGCAGCCGCCGGTCGACCGAGCGGATGCCGACCATCGTCGAGACCGCGACCGGGAAGAAGACGATGAGGGCGCAGATCACGACCTTGGGCAGAAGGCCCGTTCCCAGCCACAGAACGAGCAGCGGCGCGAGGACGAGCACCGGCGTGGCCTGGGCAGCGACGAGGTAGGGCGAGAGCAACCGCTCGGCCAGGCGCGAGCGGGCGAGCACGTAGCCGAAGCCGACTGCGAGCGTCGCACCCGCCGAGAAGCCCAGCCCGATCTCCGACAGGGTTGCCCAGGCATGGGGCGCCATGGTCCCGTCGAGCCATGCGTCGACGAACCGCCGCGCGACCACCTCCGGCGCAGGCAGGATGAACTGGGGGTAGTTGCCGACGATCACGACCAGCTTCCAGGCGAGCACGAATATCACCCCGGCGGCGATCACTGGCAGGAAGGTGCCACGCCACCTCATCGGATGGGCCCGCTGCCGAAGGGATCGAACCAGGCCGGTGCGCCGGCGCGCTCGAGCACGTCATGCACCGGCGCCGCGGCGGCCTCCTGGGCGGCAATGTCTGCAGGGGATCCACCGAGGTGGGCGCGGATGGTCGCGGCCGCGCGCGAGAACGCCGCCGAATCCAGCGCATCGGCGAGGCGCGGCCGGCCAAGCGGCACGGCAACGCGCGCGGCGACACGGCCCGGGCGAGCGGTCAGCACGACCACCTCGTCGGCCAGGAAGACCGCCTCGGCGATGCTGTGGGTGACGATCAAGATGGTCGTGCCGGTGCGCTGCCAGATGTCGAGCAGCTCCGCGTTGAAGCGCTCGCGGGTGAGCGCGTCAAGTGCGCTGAACGGCTCGTCGAGCAGCAGGATCTGCGGGTCGCGTGCGAGCGCCCGCGCGATCGCCGCGCGCTGGCGCATGCCGCCCGACAGCTGGTGCGGGTAGGCCCGCTCGAACGCCGCCAGGCCCACCAGGTCGAGCAGCGAGCGCGCGCGCTCGCGCCGCCCTGCCGCGCCGACGCCGGCCAGCTCGAGCGGGAACGCAACATTCTCGATCGCCGTGCGCCATGGAAGCAGGCGCGGCTCCTGGAAGACGAGGCCCACGCGCTGGTCGGCGTCGGCCACCGCCGCGCCGTCGATCTCGATCGTGCCCGCATCTGGCGTGAGAAGACCGGCCACGAGACGCAGCAGCGTGCTCTTGCCGGAGCCGTTCGGGCCAAGCACCGCGGTAATGCCCGTCGCCGGCACGTCGAACGAGACGTCGTCGAGCACGGTCACCTGCCGCCCGTCGATGACGAAGCTGCGCGACACGTGATTGAGGCTGATCTGTGGCCTTGCCGGACCGGTCAGTTCGTCCTCCCGCCCGCAATTGGGCGCGCCTGCACTCAGTCGGGGCAATCGGGCATCGGGGGACGATCCGGCTCGTGCTGAACCGGCCGGCCTCCCTTCTCCCATCCGGACTGTGACCGTCGGCTGCCTGCCAGGGCATCCACCTTCGCCACGAGCGTGGCTCCGGGTCGTGGGCTGGCCTGCGCGGTCACTCGAGACCGCCTCGGCCGACCACCGGTCGGGAATTACACCCAACCCCGAAGGAGAGGCGATATTGCGTTTGCTGCGTCAGGATAGCTGCGCCCGCAGAGCTATCGTGGAATCGTGCTCACCGTCCTGCTGACCAGACATGGCCACACCGACCGATCCGAGCCCGAGCAGTACCTGGGCCAACGCCTGCCGGCGTCGCTCACCGTCCGCGGCCGGCGCGACGCGCGCGCACTCGCCCGCCGGCTGGCCACGGTGCCGATTCAGCGCGTCGTGAGCAGCCCGCTCGGCCGGGCGGTCGAGACGGCGCGCATCATCGCCACCGATCATGGCCTGGAGGCAGAGCCGGACGAGCGGCTGACGGAGCTCGACTACGGTGCCTGGGAGGGCCACACGCTCGATGAGATCGAGCGTCTCTTTCCGGGCGAGTTCGAACAGTACGAGCGCGACCCCGCGACGCACCACGTCGGCGGCGGGGAAAGCGGCTACCAGGTGGTCGCGCGGCTGGCGCCGCTGTTCGACGAGCTCGTCGGCTGGGCAGAACAGGGCAAGGCAGGTGGCGAGCGAACCGCGCTGGTGGTCGGCCACTCGTCGGTCAACCGGATCGTGCTGGCGATGCTCCTCGGCGTGGAGCTGAATGACTACCGCCGCCGCTTCGACCAGGACTGGGCCAACCTGACCGTGCTGCGCTGGGCCGACCGCGCGTCCGGCCCGCGCCTCCTGCTGTCGAACGACCAGAGCCACGCCAAGGGCATCCGCGGCATCACGTGGTGCTGAGCTCCGGCTCTATCCTCAGCGCGATGAGCTCGATCAGCCTGACCGGCCGCGACCTGACGCTGGCCGATGTCGCTCACGTCGCACGCGACGGTGCCACCGCGATGCTCGATCCGGCCGCGCGCGAGCGCGTCCTCGCCAGCCGGCGCACGGTCGAGGAACTGGTCAGCGCCGGTCAGCCGGTCTACGGCGTGACGACCGGTTTCGGCCGCCTGGCCACGGAGCGCATCGAGCCCGCCGACGCCGACCGGCTGCAGCACAACCTGCTGGTGAGCCACGCCGCCGGTGTCGGCCCGGCGCACGATCGGCAGACCGTCCGGGCGATGCTGTTGCTGCGCGCGAACACCCTGGCGCGCGGCCAGAGCGGCTGCCGACCGGAGATCGTGGAGCGGCTGCTCGACTTCCTGCGCCTGGGCATCCACCCCGTCGTCCCCGAGCAGGGCTCGGTCGGCGCCTCGGGTGACCTTGCGCCGCTTGCCCACCTGGCGCTGCCGCTGATCGGCCGCGGCCGGGCCGAGGTGGATGGCCAAGTTGTCGAGGGCGCGGAAGGTCTGAGGCTGCGCGGGCTGGAGCCGCTCAGCCTGACCGCCAAGGAGGGCCTGGCGCTGCTCAACGGGACGCAGCAGATGACGGCCATCGGCGTGCTCGCGCTGCTCGATGCCGAGTCGCTGCTGGCGAGCGCGACCGTCGCCGCGGCGATGAGCACAGAGGCGCTGCTCGGTACGGACGTGGCCTTCTCGGAGACGTACCAGCAGGCTCGCCCGCACCCCGGCCAGGCGCGCGTCGCCGCCCAGCTGCGCCGCCTGCTGCGCGACTCTGCACTCATCCGCTCCCACCACGCGCTGGCGCACAAGGTCCAGGACCCGTACTCCATCCGCTGCGTGCCGCAGGTCCATGGCGCGGTCGCCGACGCCCTTGCCCACGTGCGCGGCGTGCTGGAGATAGAGGTGAATTCCGCCACCGACAACCCGCTCGTCTTCCCAGACGGTGCGGACGTCGATCCCGGCGCGGCCGCCACCGGCGGCGGCCGGGTCATCTCCGGCGGCAACTTCCACGGCCAGCCGATCGCCCTGGCGATGGACGTGCTGGCGATCGCGGTTGCGGAGCTGGGCTCGATCAGCGAGCGGCGCATCGCCCAGCTGGTCGACGGCCGCTCTTCCGGCCTGCCGCCGTTCCTGGCGGAGCACGCCGGCCTGAACAGCGGCCTGATGCTCTTCCAGTACACGGCCGCCGCGCTGGTGTCGGAGAACAAGGTGCTTGCCCACCCCTCGTCGGTCGACTCCATCCCGACCAGCGCCGACCAGGAGGACCACGTCTCGATGGGCCCGGCGGCCGCCCGCCAGGCGCGCGACGTGGTGCGCAACGCGGCGACCGTCGTGGCGCTGGAACTGCTGTGCGCGGCGCAGGGCCTCGACTTCCGGTTGAAGGACGGCCTCACGCCCGGGGCCGGAGTCGCCGATGCGCATCGGCTGGTGCGCGAGCAGGTCGCTCACCTCGAGGACGACCGCGACCCGCAGCCGGACATCACGGCCGCCCTGGAGCTGGTGCGCCAGGGGAAGCTGGCCGATCTGACGCGCGAATGAACCGCAAGACGGTACGGTGACCAACCTAGACGGCGGCGGCAATCTGCGCCACCAGGTCACGGCCATCGAACAGTGACGGCCGTGCGCATCGTCGACGTCGCCGACGGAAGCTCGTTTGCGCTCATTCCACCGTGCGCCGACGGGCGCTTCGACCATCGCACGTGCGACTACTGGGAGGATGCTGAGCGCGGCTCGAAGGCCAGCCGCGCGTCCTGGCTTGAGACTACCCCGGTCACGCGGCCGCTCGCCCAGGCGCTGGCCGACAACCCGTTCGCGCCGCCACCCAGGGCCGCGGCGCCTAACCCCTTCGCGACCGGCGAAGACGAGGACGACGCGCTTGACAACCCGTTCGCGCCGCGCGTCCAGCGATTCCTCGAGAAGAACGGGTTCGGGCCAGCCGCGCTCTATCTTCGCAACCTCGGGCCCCACACGCTCTCGGGCTACAAGGAGCCGGTGCTGCGCCTCCTGGCAGC
>Ga0209751_10002986_pt1 | contig 16580 bp, 19 predicted proteins | sample RifCSP13_1_FD_184019 | JGI IMG/M metagenome (GOLD analysis project Ga0209751, IMG submission 184019) | Soil microbial communities from Rifle, Colorado - Rifle CSP2_sed 13_1 (SPAdes) (version 2) | ecosystem: Environmental > Terrestrial > Deep subsurface > Rock core/Sediment | place: Rifle... | reverse complement strand
CGAGTATGGGCGACGCACGGTGAGTGTCACGTCCCGCAGGACCCAGCGGCCGGGCTCGTACGCCGCCCATACTCGCCGAAACGCGATCTCGCGCGACAACCCCGGGAAGGGGTGCGCCTCGGGCGGGTCCACGTCGTCCGGCTCGCGGTCCAGCACCGCGAAGATACGATCCGCAGCGGCCACCGCGTTTTCGGCCTGCGCCGGGAACTGCGCCAAAGCTTTGACCGGCGGCAGCAGGCGCAGGGTCACCGCGAGGAACGCGATCACCAGCTCCGGCCGGAGCGTCTGGCCCCCCACCGCCGCCATGGTTCCAAACAGGAGCACCAGGATCACCACCGCCGCCCCCAGCGTCTCGCTCAAGGGGTGGGCCAGCAGGGCCAGTTTCTCGGCCCGTACCACGCCCTCCAGGTAGCGCTCGGCGGCGGCGGCGAACCGTCCGCGCTCATACTCCTCGGCCCCATGCGCCTTGACCAGGCGCGCGCCTTCCACCGTCTCGCTCATCACGGCAGCCAGTTCCCCGCGCTGGTCCAGCGCTTCCGCCAGCCGGCGGCGCACGCCGGCGATCACCGGGCGGAGCAGCAGCGTCAGAGCGGGGGCGAGCACCAGCGTCAGCAGCGTGAGCCGCCAGGAGAGGGCAAACAGGATACCGAGGTACACCAGCACCAGCGCCCCGTTCTGGAGCCCCGAGGTGAGCGCCTGCCCCACCACGGTCTTGGCCTGGTCCGCGTCGGCCGCGGCGTGGGCCACCAGCCGCCCGCCGCGAACGCCCTGGAAGAACCCCAGCCCGAGGCGCTGGACGTGCCCGTACAGCGCCAGCCGGAGGTCGCGCGCCACGCTTTCCTGGATGCGGGTGCGCAGGTACCCCGCGGCGTACACCGCCACGTTCTTGAGCGCGATCGCGGCGAGCAGCACGACCACCACGTTGCGCAGCGCCACCATCGGCGCGCCGCCCCGCAGCCAGGGCCCGAGCAGCCCGTCGAGCATCCGCTCGACCGCCGTCGGCGCGCCCGTGGCCGTGGGCGACAGACCAAAGAGCAGCCGGAGAAACGGGATCAACAGCGCGAAGCTGAACCCGTCGAGCGCCGAGGCGACGACGGCGGCCAGCACGCCGGCGGCAAACGCGCCGGCGTAGGGCCGCATGAAGCCAAGGAGGCGGCGCAAGCGTGCCACGTTAGCGGGCGCTGCGGGGCGTGAGCAGAGCCACCGGCACGATCATCTCCTCCGGCGTCACGCCGCCGTGGAGAAAGGCGCCGCGATAGCGGCTCTGATACTCGCGCAGCTTGGTGGGATAGACGAAGAAGTGATCGCCCACGGCGAGGAGGAGCCGCACGCCCAGTCGCATCTTGGGCAGCCCCCACGAGGGCAGGTCCTCCACCAACAGCGCCGTGTCGGGCCGCTCCGCCCGCAGATCCTCGCCGAACTTGTACCGCAGGTTGGCGGTGGCGTCCCGTTTGGCGAAGACCGTGGCCGGCGTGTTGCAGTGGATCGAACCGTGGTCGGTGGTCAGCAGCACGGGCACGTTGCGGCGCTCCGCTTCCCGGAGGGCCCGCATCAAGGCCGAGTCCTCGAACCAGGTCCGCGTCAGGCTGCGCAGTGCCGCGGCATCCCGGGCCACCTCGAAGAGGATGGCATGCTCCCCGCGGCCATGGGTCAACTGGTCCACGAAGTTGAACACCAGCGCCGTGACGCCCGGCTGCGCCAGATACCCGGGGAGCTTCTTGAGCAGCTCTTCCCCTTCGGCCGCCGTGGCCACCTTCTCGTAGCGCACGACGGTCGTGGGCGACACGACGTCCGCCATCTGCTCGGCCAGGAGCTCGGCCTCGTGCGCATTGAGACTCTCGTCGTCGCGCTCGCCCCACCATTCCGGATGGCGCGCCGCGATCTCCGCGGGAAACAGGCCGGCGAAGATGGCGTTCCGGGAGAACGGCGTCGCGGTGGGCAGGATGCTGAAGTAATAGGACACCTCGACGTCGAACATCTCAGTAATGAGCGGGCGCAACAGCTCCCACTGGTCGAGGCGGAGACAATCCACCAGCACGAACAGCGCCTTGCCGTGGGCGCGAACCAGCGGCGCCAGAAACTCGGCGCAGACGTCGGGCGACAGCGGTGGCCGATCGCCGGAGGCGTCCTGGAGCCACTTGGGGTAGCGGGCCCGCACGTAGTCGGCGAAGTCGGCGTGGAGGCTGCGACCCAGGCCGGCCAGCGCATCGCGCAGCCCCTCCTGGCCCCCCTGTCCCAGCCGGGCCTCCCACTGCGCCAATTCCGCCACCAGCTCGATCCATTCGCGCCATCCCAGCCCCGCGCCGCGGCGCTGCTCCAGCTCGCGGAAGCGGGTCACGAAATCCCGCGCCACCCGCTGCTCGCGAATCCGCTGGCCCTCGACCAAGCGGGTGATCACGCTCAATACTTGCCGCGGGTTGACCGGCTTCACCAGGTAGTCGTCCATCTCGATGCCGATCGCCTCGCGCATGGTCTCCGCCCCTTCGCTCTTGGTGACCATGACGAGCGGGATGGAGGGATCAATGGCGCGAATCTCTCCCACCAGCTCGAGGCCGCGCCGGCCGGGCAATTGCTCGTCCAGCAAGACCACGCCGTAGGGCTGCCGCCGCAACAGCGCGAGCGCGTCGTCGCCGTGCGGCGTCCGCTCCACCACGTAGCCGTGCTCTTCGAGGAAGAGCACGTGCGCGGCCAGCGATTCGAACTCGTCGTCAACCCAGAGAACGGTGTGCGGGCGTTGCATCGAGTAGACAACATAACCAATGGAATGACCAAGGATGAATGTTCAAGGACATTCACTCTGGCCGTCGTTTCGCCCCGCCGGTACATTGGGCCTCCCATGCCGCCGGGCCCGCGCGTCCTCGTCGTCCGGTTCAGCTCGCTGGGGGACGTGGTCCTCACCACGCCGCTCCTCCGCGCCATTCGGAGCCGGCACCCCGCCGCCTTTGTCACCGTCGTGGTCCAGGCGCGCTACGCCGACGTGCTGGCCGGCAATCCCGCGGTCAACGCGATCGTCCCGGTGGAGCCGCGGGAGCCGGTGGCCGGCATGGCGCATCGGTTGGCGCCGGCCGCCTACGATGCGCGCCTCGACCTGCAGGATTCCTTCCGTTCGCGCGGGCTCCGCCGGGCGCTGGGCGGCGCGTGGGGCGTCGCGGACCGGCGGCGTGCGGCGCGGCTGCTGCTCATCTGGCTGGGCCTGGATACCTACGGAGCCTATGTCTCGGCGGCGGAGCGCTACTTCAGCGCCGCGGGCGGGCTGGATCTCCGCCCGGATAAGGCACCCCCCGAGGTGTTCCCCACCGTAGACGACGAGGCCCGCGCCGCCGAGCTGGCACCTCGCGAGTGCGTGGCGCTGGCGCCGGGCGCCAGATGGGGCAGCAAGCGTTGGCCCGCCAGGCACTGGAGGGCGTTGGCGGATCGGCTCCTGGCCCGCGGCCTCGGCGTGGTCGCCGTGGGGGGCGCCGAGGAGCGGGAGTTACTTTCCGGTCCCGGCATCGCGGAGGCGTACGGACTTTCGCTCAGCACCACGGCCGCCGTTCTCCGGCGTGCGCGGGTCGTGGTGGCGAACGATTCCGGGATGCTGCACCTCGCCACCGCCGTGCGCCGGCCCGTCATCGCCCTCGTCGGCCCCACCGCCCCAGCGTTCGGATACCTCCCGTACGGCGTGCCGGCCCAGGTCCTGGAGCGCCCGCTCGCCTGCCGGCCGTGCAGCCCGTCCGGCAGCGACCACTGCCCCCTTGGCCATCATCGGTGCATGATTGAGATTGAGCCGGAGGCGGTCGCGGCCGCGGTGGAGGGGGCCGCGTGAGCGACACCCTAGCGCCGGCGGAGGAGCGGCTGCTCGAGGCACTGGCCGATAGCGCCCGAGGCCCCAAGCGGAACGGGGTCTTCGCCCTCTGGATGTTCGTCCGGACATGCAGTGGCGTGTTGCCGCCCGACGAGCTGAGCCCGCGGGTCCATCGCCGAAGGCTCCAGGGGCTAGAGCGGCGCCTCACGAGTCTCTCGGTGCCCGCGCCGCTCAAGCGGGCCCTGACGTCGGCGCTACGGGAGTTGGCCGACCGTTCCGGCGCCGCCGCCGGAATCGCGCTGCAGCGCCTGGTGGCGCCGGCGCGTGAAACCCTGGGAAGCGAGGTGGCCGAGGTGATCGGATTGGCCGCGAGGATCGCCAAAGAAGCGAGCCACGACCACACGCCCGCCCCGTGACCGCCATGCGCCCACGCAAGGTTGACCGATCCTCGCTCACCAACCTGATCCAGCAGGTGGACGCCCAGCTGGAGACCGGGGCCAATTCGCCGGACACCGTGCCCACCGGTTTCCCGTCGGTGGACCGCCTGTTGGGTGGCGGCCTCCGGCGCCGTGACCTGGTGGTCCTGGGCGGCGACGTCGGGTCCGGCAAGTCGGCGCTGGCCCTGGGATTCGGGCTGCGGGCGGCGCAGGCCGGGCATCGGGTGGCGTTCTTCTCGGGCGAGATGGACGAGGATCGCCTGCTGGAGCGGGCGCTGGCCATCGAAAGCCGCACCCGGATCGACGACATGCGGCGCGCCACGCTGTCCGACGAGGCGCGGGCGGCGGTGGGCGCCGCGGCGGTACGGATTCGAGACCTGCCCATCCACTTTTTCACGCTGTCCGGCGAACCCTTCGACCAGGCGCTGGCGCCGGCCTGGCGTCACGACCCGTCGCTCGTCGTGGTGGACTACCTCCAGCTGCTGCACGCGCCCGGCGACCGAGCGACGCAGGACGAAGACAGCGCCGGGGCGCTGCGGGCGCTCAAGGCCCTGGCGCTCGACCGCCGGGTGGCCTGCCTCACCCTGGCGCAGCTCCCCCACCACGTGGCCAAGCGGGATGACCCGCGTCCCACGCTCGACGACTTCGGCGCGCTGGGCGCCGTGAAGCAACACGCCGACGTGGTGCTGCTCATCTACCGCGAAGAGATGTACCACCCAGGTGGAGGCGTCGAAGGCGCCACGCAACTTCTGGCGCCGAAGAACCGCAACGGACCCACGGGGTTCGCGGATCTCTACTTCTACCACCAGTGGCTGCGGTTCGAGGACATGCTGGATCCGGACTAGCGTCGTGAGTCAGAAGTTCGTTGTTGAGCCGCACGCGCGGGGTGGGTTCCAGAGGGGGCGTTGGTGCGGCGTGGTCACGGCGCGCAGGGCGCGTCGGTCATTCAAGGGCGATGCGAGAGCCGGTGGGTCCCTTCGGGCGCCCGGGTGCGGGTGGACTCGACGGCACTCGCCACCGCCGCCCCACACCACCCCCGAGTGCGCCGAGACCACACCGCACCCCAGCACCCTGCGGGACCCACCGGCTCTCGCATCGCCCTTGCCTGTGGCGCCCAAGCGTCGAGTCCACGCCGCACCACAGCCCCCCGCGGAACCCACCAGCGCCTGACCATCGAACAACGAACTTCTGACTCACGACGCTAGTCCACGACGGCGTCCACTTCGATCTCCACCAGCATCTCAGGGTCAATCAAACCCTTCACTTCCACCATGGTCGCGGCCGGGCGGATATCGCGAAAGACCTCGCCGTGGGCCCGGCCGACGGCCTCCCACTGCGAGATGTCCGTCAGGTACATGCGGGTCCGGACCACGTCCCGGAACGAGGCGCCAGCGGCCGTCAACGCTCGCTCGACGTTTTTCAAAGTCTGCACCGCCTGGGCGTAGGGATCGCCCACCCCTACGATCTTGCCCCCTTCGCCCGTGGCCGTCGTGCCGGATACGTACACGTGGGCGCCCACGCGGACGGCGCGCGAGTACCCCACGATGGGCTCCCATGGAGCGCCGCTGCTGATCAGTTGGCGTTGCATGTCGGTTCTCCCTGTGCTCCCGGGAGTTCGCGCCCCGGAGCAGGTTGCTTCTGCCGCTTCTGCCGCCTCTGCCGCTTCTCCAGCCCCTGCGGCCCCTCCGGCCACGGCTATATTGTACCCTGGAGGAGAGTAATCATGGCCGGCCACAGCAAGTGGAAGCAGATCAAGCGAAAGAAGGCGGTGACCGACCAGCGGCGCGGCGCCGCGTTCACCAAGCTGATCAAGGAGATCACGGTCGCGGCCCGCCACGGCGGAGGGGACCCGGCGGGCAACGCGCGGTTGCGGGCCGCGATCGACGCGGCACGGCAGGGCAACATGCCCTACGACAACATCGAGCGGGCCATCAAGAAGGGGACCGGCGAGCTCGAGGGCGTCAACTACGAAGAGGTGATCTACGAGGGCTACGGACCCGGCGGCGCGGCGATCATGATGCAGGTCACCAGCGACAACCTGAACCGAACGGTCGCGGACATTCGCCACCTGTTCTCGCGTTACGGAGGCAACCTCGGGTCACCCAACTCCGTGGCGTGGATGTTCGACAAGAAGGGACAGATCTACCTGGACGCCTCCCGCTACGACGAGGACGCGGCGCTGGAGGCCGCGCTGGACGCCGGCGCGGACGATCTCACCCGCGAGGGCGACCAGTTCATCATCACCACCGAGCCTACCGCCCTGCACCACGTCCAGGATGCCTTGCGCGCCAAAGGGCTGGAGCTGGCCGAGGCGGAGATCGCGCTGACGCCCAAGAGCACGGTCACGGTCCACGGGGCGGACGCCGAGAAGCTGCTGAAGCTCATGGAGGCGCTGGAGGAGCACGACGACGTGTCGAAGGTGTTCAGCAACTTCGACATTGACGCGGAGACCATGGCCGCGGTCAGCGGGTGAGTTCTCGGGTGCTGGGCATCGATCCCGGCACCGCCGTGACGGGCTACGGTGTGGTCGAGCCGGCCTCAACCCCTGGCCGTCCCAGCCGGCTGGTGGAGTGCGGGGTCATCCGCACCGATCCCAAGCAGAAGATCTGGTCCCGGCTGGAAGCGCTGTACGACGGCGTGAGCGAGCTCATCGCCCGGCATCGCCCCACCGCGGTGGCCATCGAGACCGTGTTCTACGGGAAGAACGCCCGCTCCACGCTGACGCTGGGGCACGCGCGCGGCGTGATTCTGCTGGCGGCGGTTCGCGCCGGGCTGGAGATCGCCGAGTTTCCGCCCGCCACCGTGAAGAAGAGCGTGGTGGGCGGCGGCGGCGCGGCCAAAGCGCAGGTGGCGTACATGGTCCAGCAGCTGTTGCGGCTCAAGCGCGCGCCGGCGCCGAGCGACGCTGCCGACGGGATTGCGGTAGCCTTGACGTACCTGCTCACCCGCCGGCCGAGGCTCGATGGGGTGCAGTGGCCACAGAGGCGCCAGTGGCGGCAGAAGCGGCAGATCAACCCCAGGAGCCGCCCGTGATCAGCGCGGTCTGCGGGGCGCTGATCACCAAGACCGGCGATCGAGTGGTGGTGGAGACCACGGGCGGCGTCAGCTACGAGATCGCGGTCCCGCTGGGCGTCCTCGAGCGGCTCCCCGCCGAGGGGCGCAGCGTGGAGCTCAAGACGGTGCTGGTGGTGCGGGAAGACGCCTGGGCCCTCTACGGTTTCGATCAGGAGCTGGAGCGGACCGTGTTTCAGCGCTTGCTCGGCGCCAGCGGGATCGGGCCGAGGCTGGCTCTGGCGCTGGTCTCGACGCTGGGTGGCCCGCGCGTGGTAGCCGCGGTGCGGGAGGGCGACATCGCCGCGCTCTGCACCGTGCCGGGGATCGGCAAGAAGACGGCGGATCGCATGGTGCTCGAACTCAAGGATCGGGTGCGCGATCTCGCGACGGCGGAGGCGGCCACGCCGCGAGGCGTGCCCGCCGAGCAGGCGGTACAGGCATTGATGAACCTGGGCTACGGAGCCGCCGAGGCGGATCGCGCGGTGCGCGCCGTGGTGTCGCAGGATGGGACCGGAGAGCCGGTGGACCTGATCCGCCGCGCGCTTCACCGATTGACGGAACGACGATGAAAACTGCCGAGTGGCTGTGCACCGCGTGTGGGGCGACCAACCGCAAGCTGGTCGCCGACGAGCAGACCCACGCCGAGGACCGCTGCGTCACCTGTCATACGCGGCACGCGATCGAGCGGGACCGGCGGCCGGTGCGCTGGCTCGCCACGGTGAAGCGGTGACCCGCACCGAGATCACCACTCCGGAGGCGCTGCCGGAGGAGTCTTCCGCGGAGGCCTCGCTCCGGCCCTCGCGGCTGGACGAGTTCGTGGGGCAGCTGCAGGTGAAGGAGAGCCTCCAGATCGCGATCGACGCTGCCAAGCAGCGGGGCGAGCCGCTGGACCACGCGCTGTTCTTCGGGCCGCCGGGGCTGGGCAAGACCACCCTCGCCATCCTCATCGCGCGGGAGATGGGCGTCAACATGCGGACCACCAGTGGCCCGGTGCTCGAAAAGCCCGGCGACCTGGTGGGGCTCTTGACCACGCTCCGAGCCGGAGACGTCCTGTTCATTGACGAGATCCACCGCCTGCGCCCGGCGCTGGAGGAGTTTCTCTACCCGGCCATGGAGGACTTCCGGGTGGACGTGCGGGTGGCGGACGGGCTCAACGCCCAGACCATCCCCATGCGGCTGGAGCCCTTCACCCTGATCGGCGCGTCCACCCGCTACGGCATGCTCACGCCGCCAATGCGCGCCCGTTTCGGCCTGGTGGAGCGGCTCGGCTACTACCCAACGGACGACCTGGAGAAGATCGTGCGGCGCTCGGCGGGGATTCTGGACATCAGCTTCGAGCCGGACGGCGGACACGAGATCGCGAAGCGGAGCCGCGGCACGCCGCGCGTGGCCAACCGGCTGTTACGGCGGGTGCGGGACTACGCCCAGGTGCGCGCCAACGGTGTCGTCACCGGTCCCGTGGCGATGGAGGCGCTGGCCCGGCTCAACGTGGACGAGTACGGGCTGGACGACATGGACGCCCGGATCTTGCGCACCATCATCGAGAAGTTCGAGGGCGGGCCGGTGGGGCTCACCACCATCGCCGCCGCGGTGGGGGAGGATGCCGGCACGCTGGAAGAGGTGTACGAGCCGTACCTCATGCAGCAGGGATTCCTCGACCGGACGCCGCGGGGGCGGGTGGCCACGCCGGGAGCATACAAGCATTTCGGATACACGCGGCCGGCTGGCGGCCCGCAGGATTCGCTGTTCAGGTAAGTCGCGAGGCGAGTGCGTGGCGGGGGTCCCTCCGGGCGCTGCGGTGCGGGTGGACTCGACGCACTCACCGCCTCCACCCAACCCCACACCCTCGTGCGCCGTGACCACGCCGCACCTGCGCACCCTTCGAGACCCCCGCCCCGCACTCGCCGCCGGAGGCAACCCCACGAACACCTATTCGGTCGCGGCGTTCGACTACCCGCTTCCGCAGCACCTCATCGCGCAGCGCCCGCTGGCCGATCGGGCCGCGAGCCGGATGCTGGTGCTGTCACGCGACACGGGCGCCATCGAGCACCGGCAGTTTCGGGACTTCCCCGCCCTGCTGGCACCGGGCGACGTGCTGGTCGTCAACGTGAGCCGGGTGATCCTGGCCCGGCTGATCGGGCGGCGATCCAACGGCCGGCCCGCCGAGATCCTGCTGGCGCACCCCGAGCCCGACGGCACCTGGCTGGCGATGGTGCATCCGGGGGGCAAGCTCAAGAGCGGCCGGACCGTCGCGTTCGGTGATGAGGCGGTGGCGGAAGTCACCGATGTCGTGGGCGGTGGCCTTCGACGGGTCCGCTTCTCGGGACGGCTCGACGTGAGCGCCGTGATGGAGCGGTACGGCGCGGTGCCGCTGCCGCCGTACATCACCCGGCCGGCGGACCAACAGGACCGCGACCGCTACCAGACCGTGTTCGCGCGGGAGGACGGCAGCGTGGCGGCGCCCACCGCCGGCCTGCACTTCACCCCGGAGCTGCTGGCCGAGATCCAGCGGCGCGGCGTCATCGTGGCGGAGGTCGTGCTGCACGTGGGCCCCGGAACGTTCAAGCCGGTGGAGGTCGAGGATCCGGCGCAGCACGTGATGCACGCGGAGTGGTACCACATCCCCGAGGCGACCGCCGAGGCTGTGAACCATGTGCGGCGAGACGGCCGGCGCGTGTGGGCCGTGGGGACCACGGTGGTGCGGACGCTCGAGACGGCGGCAGGAGCGGAAGGGGTGGTGCGGAGCGGCGGCGGCTGGACCGATCTGTTCATACGGCCACCTTATACCTGCCGCGCGGTGGACGCACTGCTGACCAATTTCCACCTGCCTCGTTCGACGCTGCTGATGCTGGTCGCGGCGTTCGCCGGGTACCAGCACACCATGGCGGCGTATCGGGAGGCCATCGCGCGCGAGTACCGGCTGTACAGCTACGGCGACGCGATGGTGGTGGTCTAGAGCGTGTACGTTCTTTGCCTGGGTGAGTCCGGACGAGGACAACCCTACTGCGGCGAGCTTGCCGCCTGGCTCAGAGGTCCGGGTCGCTACAACCAGGCCTTTCCCAGCGCGACGATCAACCCGGCGAGCGGCACGAGGGTGCCGATCCAGAAGACAAACATCCACTTCATCTGATCCCGCATCTGGGATGCGACCTCGGCGCGGAGGCCGGCGAGGCCGGCGTCCATCCTAGCCTCCGAGGCGGCGATGCGCTCGATCATCCTGGCCTCCGAAGCCGCGATCCGTTCGCCCAACCGGGCTCCCCAACCTGCCTCGAGCTTGGCCTCGGAGACAGCAAAGCGTTCGTTCAGTTTGGCCTCAAGCTTGGCCTCGAACCTGGCCTCCGAGAGGGCAATCCGCTCCTCCAGCCGATCGCCAAAGCGGGCGAAGTAGAGGTCTGCCAGCTCGCGGAGTTCCGCTCGATTCACGGCTTGCGCCTCACTCACCCAGGCGACCAGGTCTTGGGTGACCTCCTCGCCCCAGGTTTCCTTGAGCTTCTGCAGCAGTCTGGCACTCGCCGGCATCGGGGACTCCCCGAGGCTTAACCAGCGACATCATACAATCTACCTGCCGATTCGGAATAACCGAAATAACGCGGGCCGGGGCCAGAGATGGCGGGCCGGACGCGCGCCGGACGTCAGCCGCCGGTGGCCGGGAAGGCCCGTCCGCGTCCACGATCGGTCCCACCTCGACTCCTGGGACGGGAACGTGGTACGCGGCGTAGCCTCGCCGCTACCTTTGTCGCGTGTTTGAATTCTCCATAGCCGCCACCAACGGCGCCGCCCGCGCCGGTACCCTGACGCTGCCCCACGGCACGGTCCACACGCCGTGCTTCATGCCCGTCGGCACCCAAGGCACCGTGCGGGCCCTGTCGCCGCTCGACCTAGAGGCGGTCGGTGCGGAGATCCTGCTCGCCAACACCTACCACCTGCACGTGCGCCCCGGCGAGGACACCGTGGCGGCGCTGGGCAGGTTGCACCAATTCATGGCGTGGAACCGCCCGCTGCTCACGGATTCGGGAGGCTTCCAGGTGTTTTCTCTGGAGGCGTTCCGCCGGGTGGACGACGACGGAGTCGAGTTCCAGAGTCACGTGGACGGGCGCCTGCGCCGATTGAGCCCCGAGCGGGCCGTCGAGATCCAGTGGTCGTTGGGCGCGGACGTCGCGATGGCATTGGACCACGTCGTGTCCGGCACGGCCAGTCGCGCCGAGGTCGAGGCCGCGCTCCACCGCACGGGCCGCTGGCTGAAACGTGCCCGCACCCGGCACGCGGAGCTGGCGGCGGCCGCGCCGGAGCAGCAGACCCTCTGGCCCATCTTGCAGGGCGGAACCCACGCCGACCTCCGGGCGGCGGCCCTGGCAGCCACGTTGGATGCGGGCCAGTGGACCGGCGTCGCGGTGGGCGGGCTGGCGGTGGGAGAGCCCAACGACGTCATGCATGCCGTCCTCGAGGCGCTCGAGCCTTCGCTCCCGCCCGGCGCGCCCCGTTATCTTATGGGCGTCGGCTTCCCCCAGGACCTGCTGCACGCGGTGGCCCGGGGCATGGACCTGTTCGATTGCGTGGCGCCCACGCGAAACGGCCGGAACGGCAGCGCCTACACGCCGGACGGCCCGCTCAATATCCGGAACGCGGCGCACCGGCAGGACGCCGGGCCGTTGGACCCGACGTGCGACTGCGAAACGTGCCACACCTACAGCCGTGGGTATCTGCGACACCTGTTTCTCGCGGAGGAGTTACTGGGCTTGAGGCTCTTGTCGCTGCACAACGTGCGGTTTCTGGTGCGCTTGATGCATCAGGCGCGCGAACGCATTCTCGATGGCACCTTCGACCACTGGTACCGGGAGTGGGTGACCCGCTACCGCGCACGAGGAGAGTCGTGATCCCACACACGTTCCTGCCGGTGTTCGCGCCGGTCGATCAGTCGGGCGGCGGCCGCGGGCTCATGATCTTCGTGTTTCAGATGGCGGCCATCATCGCCATCTTCTACTTCCTCATCATCCGGCCCAAGGTGACCCAGGAGCGCAAGCACCGCGACCGCCTGCAACAGCTCAAGCGGGGCGACGAGGTGGTGACCGCGGGCGGCCTGGTGGGCGAGGTCATCCACCTCAAGGACGACCGGGTCACCCTCAAGACCGGCGAGTCGCGGGTCGTGGTCCAGCGCGACCGGATCGCCGAGATCCGCACGCCGAAGCCCGTCGAGGAGGAGAAGAAGCCGTCGTGACCGTCCGTCCCATCCATCTGCTGGGGTCCCCCGTGTTGCGGGAGTGCGCGGCGGAGGTCGCCGCCGTGGACGGGGACGTGCGTGCCCTGGTGGAGGACCTGCTGGACACCATGCGGGGGGACAAAGGAATCGGGCTCGCCGCGAATCAGCTCGGCATCACGCAGCGCGTGGCCGTGGTGGACACCAACGATGGCCAGCCACCGCTGGCGCTGATCAACCCGGTCATTCTGGAGCGCGCGGGCAGCGTGATTCAGGAGGAAGGCTGCCTCTCGATCCCGGAGATCTACGGGAACGTCGAACGCGCCCTGCGGATCGTGGTGGAGACCACGACCCTGGACGGCGCCCGAACCCGGGTGGAGGCCACCGAGCTGCGCGCGCGCGCCATCCAGCACGAGATCGACCACCTGGACGGCGTGTTGTTCATCGATCATCTGAGCCCGCTCAAGCGGCGGCTCCTGCTCAACAAGTGGCGGCGGCTGCGCAAGGGTAAAGAGGGCTTCCTCAAGGAGGTTCCCGCGGCGGTCGAGGGCTGACGTGCGCATCGCGTTCTTCGGTACTCCGGAGTACGCCGTCCCCTCGCTGCTGGCGCTGCTGGGCGAGGGGTTCGAAGTGGCGGTGGTCGTGACCCAGCCCGACCGGCCCCACGGTCGGTCCCACTCCGAGCTGGTTCCTCCGCCGGTCAAAGTCACCGCGACGGACGAAGGCATCCCGGTGCTGCAGCCCGAGCGACCCGACCCGCCGGAGTTCCTCGAGGCGCTGCGCTCATACGCGCCCGACCTCGGTGTGGTGGTGGCCTACGGGCACATTCTCAAGCTGCCGCTGCTGGCCCTGCCGCCGTACGGGATGATGAACGTGCACGCCTCGCTCCTGCCCAAGCTCCGCGGCGCCGCCCCGATTCAGCACGCTATCCTCCAGGGCCACGCGGAAACCGGCGTCTCCATCATGCAGATGGACCAGGGACTCGACACCGGTCCGGTGCTGCTCCGGGTACCCACACCCATCGCGCCGGACGAGACCGGAGGTGAGCTCACGACTCGGTTGGCCGAGTTGGGCGCGCTCGCGCTGGTGGAGGCGCTCACGCTGATCGCATCGGGCGCCGCGGCCGCCGAGCCGCAGGACCACACCCAGGCGACCTACGCGCCCAAGATCACCCACGAGCTGGCCCGCATTCGATGGACGGATGCGGCGGATGACATCGCTCGGGTGGTGCGGGCAATGGACCCACGCCCGGGCGCGTGGTGCACCATTGGTGGCCGCGAGCTCAAGCTGTTCGGCCCGCAGCCGGCCGATCCTCCTCCGGCGGACACTCCTCCGGGACGCGTCATCGAGACCGATCCGGCATTGGTGGTGGCGGCGGGCCGCGGGGCGCTGCAGTTCCTGGACGTGCAGCCCGCGGGGCGCACCCGGATGGCCGCGCACGCGTGGGTGCGGGGACGGAGCGTGACAAAGGGCGAGCAACTGGAGTGAGGGCGGGCGGTCGCGGCGGTCGGGCGGAGGGGCGGACGGGCGGTCGCGAGCTTCCGCGGCTGCACGTGGTGACCGACGACGCGATCGCCAGGCTGCCCGATCTAGCCGAGCGGGCCCGCGCGGTGGCCGCGGCGGGTGCCATCGCCCTGCACGCACGGGGCCCGGGGCTTGGGGGACGGGCGTGCCTGGATCTGGCGCGGACGCTCGGCGCCGCGGCGGAGGGAACCGACTCCCGGCTGTTCGTCAACGACCGGCTCGACGTAACCCGCATCGTTCGCGCCTGGGGCCTGCACCTGCCGGCCGCCGGTCTTCCGGTGGCGGAGGCCCGCCGGCTGCTGGGCCCGAGAGCGGTGATCGGGCGATCCGTGCACAGCGCCGCGCAGGCACGCCAGGCCCACGCCGAGGGCGCCGACTATGTCTTCCTGGGTCCCATCTGGGAAACCCCGTCGCACCCGGGCGCGACGCCGCTGGGCCCCGAGGTGATCTCGGAGGCGGCGCCCGCCCGCGTGATCGCGATCGGCGGCATTAGGCTCGAGCGAGTGCGCGCCTGCCGCGCGGCGGGGGCGTACGGCGTGGCGGCGATCTCGGCCGTGTGGCGCGCGTCAGACCCCGGTGGGGCCGCCCGAGAGATACTATTATCTTTGGAAGAGAAGTAGGGATAGTAGGGATAGTAGGGATAGTAAGGAAACGCCGATATGCCTAACCCGCTCGCTCAGGATACCGATCAGTCGATCACCGTCGTGGTCAACGGCGAGCCACGCGAGATCGCGCCGGCGGCTTCGTTGTTGGACCTGCTCCGAAGCCTCGACCTCGACCCCCGCGTGGTGGTGGTCGAGCACAACCGCCACATCGTACGGCGCCCGGAGCTCGCCTCGACCACGCTCCACGCCGGCGACCGCGTGGAGCTGGTGCACTTCGTGGGTGGCGGCTGATCGCTCACGCTGAACGCAGAACGCTGAAGGCTGAATGTCCAAGGATGCGGACTCGCAATGACTACCGCGGTTGCAGCTCCGGTTGATCAGCCGCTCACTATCGGCGGGCGGCAGTTTCGGTCTCGCCTGATGGTAGGAACCGGCAAGTACCGGAGCAACGAGATCATGGTACGGGCGCTCGAGGCGTCCGGCGCCGAGATCGTCACGGTCGCGGTGCGCCGGGTGGATCTCGACCGGCGCAACGAGCAGGGGATCCTGCATCACCTCGACCCTCAACGGTTCTTCCTTCTGGCCAACACCGCCGGGTGCTACTCGGCGGACGAAGCGGTCCGGTACGCGCGTTTGGCGCGGGAAGCCGGATTCAACGACTTCATCAAGCTCGAGGTCATCGGCGACCGCGAGACTCTGCTGCCGGACGTCGAGGGGTTGCTCCAGGCGGCGCGGACGCTCGTCGCCGAAGGCTTCCGGGTCATGGCGTACACCAACGACGACTTGATCACGGCGCTCAAGCTGGCAGACTTGGGGGTCGCGGCGGTGATGCCCCTGGCGTCACCCATCGGGAGTGGCCTGGGGCTGCTCAATCCCTACACCGTGCGCACCATCAAGAGCCGGCTGTCCGTCCCAGTGATCGTGGACGCGGGCGTGGGCACCGCCTCGGACGCCTGCATCACCATGGAACAGGGTGTGGACGGCATCTTGATGAATACCGCGCTGGCCGAGGCGGCCAACCCCGAGACGATGGGGCGGGCCATGCGTCTCGCCGTTGAGGCCGGCCGGCTCGCCTACCTGGCCGGGCGGATGCCGCGACGCGAGATCGCGGTGCCCTCCAGCCCCATCAGCGGGCTGATTGATTGACGCCCGGCGCGCGGCGTGGCAACTGCTGCGCGCCGTCGATGCCGGCCGGTTGTTCGAGGCCGCCCGGGATCAGGCCCTGTCCGGATTAAACGAACGGGATCGGCGCCTGGCGCAGGAAATCGCGGCCGGCGTGCTGCGGCGCCGGCGCACCCTGGATCGGGAACTGATCGCGGTGCTCGGTCCCCGGTGGCGGACGACGGATCCCGAGCTTCGGGACCTGCTCCGGATCGGCGCCTACCAGCTCCGGCACCTGACGCGAGTGCCCCCGTACGCCGCGGTCAACAGCACGGTGGAGGCAGCCAAACTCCTGGGAGCTCGGCGGGCGGCGTTCGTGAACGCGGTGCTGCGGCGGGTGGTGGAGGACATACGAGGCGCGTCCACCCTCGCCGCGCGCTACTCGCATCCGGACTGGTTAGTCGGGCGGTGGCTGGCGCGCTACGGCCCGGCCTCGACGGAGACCCTCCTGGCGCACTACAACCAGCCGCCGCCACTCGTCATCCAGGCGGCCCGGTGGCCGCGTGAACGTCTCGAACGCGCGCTCACGGCAGCCGACGTTGATTGGCGCGAAGCTCCTGGCGGTTACGGGCTGATCGTGCGACGCTCGCGCCCGCAAGCGCTTCCGGGATTCGAAGACGGCGGGTTCATCGTGCAGGGGCCGGGGCAGGCTCGCCTGCTGGCCCACGCCGCCATCCCCGCGGGCGCCCGGGTATGGGACTGTTGCGCGGCGCCCGGCGGAAAGGCCGTGGCCCTGAGCCGGCGCGGGCCGGTGCTGGCCTCTGATCGTGGATCCGCCCGGCTGGCCCGCCTCGTGGAAACGGTGCGGCGGGCGGCGCCGG
>Ga0209751_10002985_pt1 | contig 16582 bp, 17 predicted proteins | sample RifCSP13_1_FD_184019 | JGI IMG/M metagenome (GOLD analysis project Ga0209751, IMG submission 184019) | Soil microbial communities from Rifle, Colorado - Rifle CSP2_sed 13_1 (SPAdes) (version 2) | ecosystem: Environmental > Terrestrial > Deep subsurface > Rock core/Sediment | place: Rifle... | reverse complement strand
GTCGGCCGCATCTCTGGACCACTACTGGACCGCATCGATATTCACATTGACGTGCCGGCAGTGAAGTTTCGTGAACTCGCCGGAGATATTGCCCCAGAGACTGAGGACTCGGCTGCAATTCGCGCCCGTGTGATCCGGGCGCGCGAACGACAGCAGGCGCGATTGGCTGGTGAGCACATCTTCTCCAATGCCGCGATGACTCCACGGATGATTCGTCGCTATTGCCGGATAGATGTGGCCAGTGAACAGATGCTGGAGCGCGCTATGACACGTGTGGGCTTATCCGCCCGTGCCTACGACCGCATCTTAAAGGTGAGCCGCACGATCGCTGACCTGGAGGGCGCGGAACGGATTGCTTCAACTCATGTGGCTGAAGCGGTCGGTTATCGCTCGTTGGATCGCACCTATTGGGTATGATGTCCGGAGTAGAAACGGATGAGTCTCATCCCAGCAGCAAATTTTCACTGTGTGCCACGCGGCGCCTCAAGCTTCAACATTCGTAACTCTGGGGAAATAATTCAAAACTGATCAATTTGCAGGTTGGGAAGGGGGCGCGCTTTCAATGGACCAGGAACAACTCAAGCTCGTTGCGCGCTGCCCCCGCTTCCGATTTTGTGGGTAACTTCTGATCACAACCCCTTCCGAACTCCTAAATCACCAAGCGTTTGTCTCAGTCAACGGGAAATTCGGAATGGGCCAGGTTCGTAAATAGATATTTAGATATTACCAGCCGCGTGGGCTGGGGTGGCGGGAACGCGCAATAGACCGCCAGCTTTAATGACAAGAACCGGATGTTGACAAACCCAGCGAATGGTCTGGCGTTCGGGTGGGCCTAAAAGCGGGATACCACAATAGACGAGATGCGCCTTCGTTTTCTATGAGGTTTACGGCGAAGAACTCTACCAAAGCGCTGTTTCAATGGAGGAGCGAGAGCGCACGGCAGGCCGGACTGGGGGAGCGAGTAACAGCCGGGATGCTATATTCGGTACCCGCAAACCGATAATTCATCATCCATGCGAAAGTGGTACGTAATATCTGTGCTTTTCTGCCTGATTGTTACGGTCGGGTTCATACCTTATGAAACGATCGTGATCCCACCTTGGAAGTTGCGAGTTACTGATGAAAACGCGACACCATATTCACACAAGCAAGTTCAGCAAACATGGAAGCATTACACGTTAGAAGTGGACGCTGCCGACAATTTGGAGGATCGATGGACTGACGTAGAAGGATACGTCTCATTTCCGCAACGAACTATATGTGCAAGTCTAATTGTGAGATGTGTCATGACGCTCGTTAACGGGTTCAAAAGAGTAGCCCACGGCAGCCTGGGCATTAGCGGAAGCGTTGCAGCCACAGGCCCTCAGGGTTACAAACGGTTAGAGTACGATTCGAAGAAGCCGATTTCCAAGAGTCTTGGTCCTACCTTCAGCTTGACCTGCTCCCCCAAAACTGGCCTCTAGAGCGCTTCTGCAGAATCTCGCCGCCAATATCAAGTGGCTCGCTGTGTTTACTTATCCTCCGAAGTTTATAGCCGCCCGTGGAGTGTTAGGCCTCTCTCGGGTTTCTTAGTCATCGTTTCAGCGCCACAGAGATCTGACTGAGGTGATGTTCGTTGTGTGCGGCGACCTTATCGAATTCGTCTCTCAATGTCCGAATTCCTGTTTCACTATGGATGAATTCGCGGTGACCACTTCTGTCGTAATGTTGCTGGGCCAAATGGATGATTCCATCACGGGTGGCCTCGTAGATTCGCCGCGACAGATTCAGAGGCATTTGCGAGTAATCTAATCCTGTCGCCCAAGCCTCCTGATCGAATGCCCACAGTACCTGGCGGGGCTCACTGATGGTCCTGCGGATCCGTTCAGACAGTACACTTTCAGCATCTGCGAGATGGTGCAGGATGAATCGAACGGACCACTTGCCAGATGCGTAACTGCGATCTAATTCTCCCTGGTCCAGGTCAAAGTAGCTAAGTGTTCGATCTCTTGTCGATTCGAGTTTCGTAATGATATCCATGTCGATTTAATGCGCAGTTCTACTCTAATCCAATACGCTTGGCAACCAGAACTTCCCCGCACTCCAAAACCCTCGCCCGATTGGGGTGAATGGTGTTATACGAATGCGCCACGAGTTTTGTGCTGGCAAACGTCCGACTTCAATTTCTGAATAATCTAATTCTGTTCCGAAAGGCCCGCGATGACCCTCAAATCGAATCTCTTCAGAGGCGCTACGCTCGTTTTGGCAATGGCTCTCTTCTCAGTGGTTCTTAACGTAAACGCAACCCCACCGCCTCCACAAGCGGGCCCCACCTTCGAAACTCGCGTCGAGGCTTGGCTTAGCCAAACCGGGTACAACTACCGCAAAGTTAAATCGAATTCGTGGTACATCATCCTGACGGGGCGGCAGCTAACGCAAATCAGAATCCTGGTAGGGGCTGGGCCGAGTAGCATGGCCGTCGGAGCCGTGGTTGTTCCCAAGCGAAGTTTGAGGGTTACAGCAGATTCTTTGTACAAAATGATGAAGCTCTCCTACGACCTCAATTACGTGCGGGTCTGTATCGATCCAGATGACGATCTGCTCGTGATGGCCCAAGTCGAGGAGAGATCGTTGAATGCACAGGAGTTTAAAAAGACAGTTGACCGTGTGGCTGCTGCTGCAGACCGTGCCTATGGCGAGGTACAGCCGTTCGTCATTGCTCCTTGATTAGCGATTCTCTGCCACGAACCACAAACCAGACTAAACTCCGCCTTCGTTCTGGGGTTTATTCCCTGTCTTTCAGGCGTCCCTCGACCACAGGGGAGTGCCCATCTGGATTTTCACACTCGACCCGCTGAGTTGCATCGGAGCACCACATTGCGAGAATATCTCGCGCTGCAAATACGCACCGAGTGAGTTCTCTAATTTCACCTCTGCGCTCCAGCGGAAAGGTCGGTAATGGAACGTCGCACCACAGCCTGGTTCAGTCCCAACTTGAATATTGAAATGCCGCTGGTGGCTTATGGACATGCGGGCCAACCGCTTCTTATGTTTCCCACAGCCGCAGCGGATTATCTGGAGTACGAACGCTTCCATTTAGTAGACGCAATTCGCCCTTTTCTCGATCAGGGTTTGGTACGCGCTTACTCCATTAACAGCGTCAACAAATACAGTCTTCTGAACGAGCAGATGCCTGCGCACTTGAAAGCCGAACTCCTGACCCGGTTCGACCGGTATCTTGTTAATGAAGTGTTGCCGTTCCTTCGACACGATAGTGGTGGCGGTCGGCCAGTGACAACGGGAGCTAGTCTGGGGGCTTTTTTGGCGGCTAATGCTTACTTCAAACATCCGGATTTTTGCCGCGGGGTGATAGCGATGAGTGGAAGTTATGACGTAAGGTCCTATTTACACGGTTTCTACGACGACAATGTTTACTTCAACAACCCCGCAGACTACTTGCCAAACCTGAACGACGATCATCACCTGACATTACTTAAACAGGCGGATTCGATTTACATCCTATCTGGTCAGGGCGCCTATGAAGCACCGGACCGCAGCCGCGCACTGTCAGACATTCTTCATGCAAAGGGTATCCCGCACACGCTGGATCTGTGGGGAGCTGATGTAAATCACGATTGGCCCTGGTGGCGGAAAATGTTGCCACACACGTTAGGGAAGATTGTGAACTACTGAATGAGTTCTTAGTTCAGCGTCTGCTGCAGCAAGTGCATCTAATGCAAAGCCTGCCCTCGCCTGTTCCCTCGCCTGTTCCCTCGCCTTGACCGTTGTAGATGCCTTTGTTATAAAACGCCTTCGCGCCCATCGCATAAGTGGTTATTATGCGAGGGCGCTTATTCCGCAGTAGCTCAATGGCAGAGCATTCGGCTGTTAACCGAAGGGTTGTAGGTTCGAGTCCTACCTGCGGAGCCAATTTATTTTTGTAACTACCTGTAAATAAAGGCTTGGCCTCACGGAGCCGGGATCGCCTGTCACAACTAAGTCACAAAGTTTGGATTCAGCCTCTGATGATTGTGGCCTATAGAGGTCTAGCTTCGAGGCTGTGCTGGCCCCAGTTTAGATGACGATGAAGTCATCGGGCGATCCTCTGCTCGCACCATACGCTAAATGTCACTCGACTGGATGGCGATCCTCAATGTAAATGAAACAACTATGGCATTCTTATGCATTGACTCGCTGAGCCGTCGTTCGATCCTTGGGACCCTGTTCGAATAAGCCAACTCTCTTCATCGAGTGATTAATGTTTTAAGATTGCTGGCTCACGTTTGAAGGGCAGACGCCCTCCAACGTGGCGGGCACGAAGCAGTTGTGGACTTCAATGGCATACGTCAAAAACTATTGTTTGTTTGGCAAATTCCTACAAGCCACCAAGGGGCAGATGCATCGCCGGCCGGGAAATCCTGCCAGATGCGTACGGCGGATGGATTCGACCCGTGAGCGCCCGCGAAACAGCAGAGGTGTCCTTCGCAGAATACAGTTATGAAAATAAACAAACTCCTCAGCTTTTGGACATCATAGAAGTTCCTCTGCTCAGACCAGAACCCCGGCACCATCAGACTGAAAATCACGTCATCTCGGGTGGGCGTTGGGTAAAGAAAGGGCAACTGCTTTGGAGCGAACTAGAGGCAATTCGAGACGAGCCAGAATCGCTTTGGATCAACAGCGATAGCACGAACGCAGGACATTACGACCGCATTAGTCAAGCTGAAGCGGCTACACAGCACGATTCTCTTGTGCTCATCAGGCCCGAGAATTTCAGCGTTGAAGTAGGAAGGAATTATTGGACAGGAAAGAAGAGCTTTCGAGGGACTTTCAACTACAACGGCACTTATCATAACTTAAGTGTGACGGACCCCACGGTGCGCGATGTATTCGGACCTAAGGACGAAGGTGACTATCCTTGGCACGATGTTTATTTATGCGAAAGCCTTACCGAACCTTACGAGCACGATGACAAATGTTATAAGCTTGTAGCAGCGATTATCAGCCAGGAGCCGTTTCGGTAAATCATGCAACAGACAGTTTTCACGATTGGTCACTCAACCCACACAATGGAGCATTTTACCAGCCTGCTCACACTGCACGGTATTACGGCCATTTGCGATGTGAGGTCAACGCCCTACAGTCAACTCAGTCCGCAGTTCAATCGCGAAAAGCTGAAATCCTCATTGTTGGATTGTGGCGTTCGATATGTTTTCTTGGGCAAGGAACTCGGAGCGAGAAGTGAAGATCTTTCCTGCTACGGGGATGGCAAAGTCAAGTACGACCGTCTCGCGCAAACCACCCAGTTTCGCCAAGGACTTGAGCGTTTGCAGGACGGTATGAAAAGATTTCGGCTAGCATTGATGTGCGCCGAGAAAGAACCACTCGAATGCCATCGCACGATTCTGGTTGCGAGGCATCTCTCAGCTCTTGGTTTCGATGTTCAACACATTCTTGCAGACGGTCAGCTTGAAGGCCATGTCGCTGCGTTGAACCGTCTCGCGAAGATCTTGAATTTGAAGCAGGGGCATATGTTCCGTCCTCTTGAAGACATTTCCGACGCTGCCTACAAACTTCAGGAGGAACGCATTGCCTTCAAGTCCAGCAGCGTTGTTCCTGAAGGTCCCGCTACTTTCAAGAGCTTCGCCTCATGAAAATCTTTACCATAGGTTTTACCAAGAAGTCGGCCGAGGCGTTCTTCACGCGACTGCAACGTGCTGGAGTAAAACGACTTGTGGATGTGCGGCTGAACAATGTTTCGCAACTCGCGGGCTTCACCAAGAAGAACGACTTGCGCTACTTCACTAAAGCAATCTGCAACATCGAGTACGTGCATTTGCTGGACCTGGCTCCAACCTCTGAGATTCTCGACGCCTACAAAAAAAACAATGGGGATTGGGAGGTCTACGAGCGACGGTTTCTCGATCTAATGCACTCCCGGAATATCCAAGAAACCGTGCCTCGCGAGATACTGGACGGCGCGTGCCTCCTATGTAGCGAAGAGAAGCCCCACCATTGCCATCGCCGTCTTGTTGCCGAGTATTTTAAGGAGAGCTGGGGCGACGTCGAGATTGAACACCTTCAATAACGAGACCAAAGAAGAGCGACTGAAATTCGAAAAGTACCTATTTCATTCACATTGGGTTACTGGCCTTAGTACTCACGGTGCTGGGCCGCAGTTCGTCACGCCAAGCATGAAATTCTGAGGGCGGTATACGGAAGCGCGCGAAATTGCCTTCGTGTAGATTGTCCAACTCCTTAATCGTCATCCCATACGAAATCGTCCAGATGCTCGGCGGGCACGCGCTCGCTCGCCGCCTTCGTTACTTCGTCTACAGTTGGGCCCAGTCTCTCTCTCAATTTCACCATCTAACTCGATGAGTTCATTCCGAAACCTCAATCTGAACTTGTCCGGCTCGCCGAGAGATTGACATATCGCGACGTAGCGTTGGGCCGAGCGCTCGTATGCCCATACAAAAACATCTCGCAGCAGTTCTACGCGATTGAGTTCGTACACACCCTAGCTAGAGTCCCTCCGCATGCGCCCGTTGAGGCACATCAATGAAGGAAAGCGGCGAGAGGTATTGACGAATGAGATGTTCGCGACCAGTCGCCGAAACAATCTACACCAACATCTGGCACGTCAATAGCAATACGCTGCATTTGACGACTACGACGGCCATTCGGACAAACAACAGGAAGCGATTATCGCGGCGTGGAGTGAATTGTAAAGCATGGCAGCAAGCTTTGATTTCAAAGAGCGTCTGGGAGCAGGCCACTTCGGCGAAGTGTGGAGAGTCATCGATACAGGATTGAATGCGGAACGCGCCCTAAAACTGATCCCGCCTTCAAAGGTGCTGAACCCAACCAACATATTCCACGAGGCTCAGATTCTAAAGGAAGCTGAGCATCCAAATGTCGTCAGAGTTGAAGAAACCGGCACTCTTGGTGACGGTAGAATTTATGTGGCTATGGAATACCTTCCGAAGGGAAGCTTAGAGGATGAAGCCAAGGGGTCCTACGTGGACCTGACGCGAGCTCAAAGGATTATGGTTGACGCCTTAAGAGGGCTACAACATGCTCACGGGCGAGGTTTGTTGCATAGAGACATTAAGCCCGCCAATATCTTGGTCGGCAACAATGGAAGTGGCAAGCTTTCCGACTTTGGCTTGGCTGTTCCAAGTGGAGTCAACCTGAAGGCTCTCGGCATGAAAGATTACGGCTACGTTCTCCACTTAGCTCCCGAGGTTCATTCGGGTGGGAGCTATTCGGTTTTGTCAGACATCTACGCGGCCGGCGTGACTCTTTACAGGCTCGTAAATGGCGACACATATCTTCCAGCGATTGCTCCTGCGGATATTCCTCAAGCGTGTATAGAGGGAAAATATCCCGATCGCAGTAAGTACCGTGACTTCGTGCCTCGACCGATGAGGCTCCTAATAAACCGCGCGACTGATAGCGATTCGGCGAGACGTTATCAGTCGGCTGAGAGCATGCGACACGCGCTGGAGCAAATTACAATTCAGATGAACTGGAAAGAGCAACTTCTAACAAATGGAGTTTGTTGGACAGCCGGTTGGAATGCAAAGTGTTACGAAGTGGTTATTAAGAGTGGCCCCGATAAGAAGTGGAACGTCGAGATGCGTCGTGGAAAATCCAAGAGGGATCTAAGGAGAGTTGGTACTCTTTGTCACACTGGAATGACAAGGCAGGAGGCGGAAAAAATAAGCCGCCGCATTCTGCAAGATCACGTTTTAGGGCGCCGCAAGTAAATAGCAAAAACCAGACGGTTTGGTATTTTAACCCCAATCGGTCAAGGCGGAACGCATCAAAGACGAGGAGAGTATGAGCGCGTTCGCCGAAGAAAAGCGGATATTGGACGCAATGCTGCTAGCTGTGCCTCGATAGCGTGACCTACGAGCCTTTTTCAATCTACAATGTCCTAAGCGACCAAGATGTTCGCTAGGACGTACAACGAAAACCAATAACCGTGATCGACGAGACACTTCTTAGACGCATAACAGTGAACCCCGAGATTTTTGGTGGCAAACCCATCATTCGGGGCATGCGCATCTCCGTCGAACTCATTCTCAGTCTGCTTGCTCAAGGGGAAACTCCTGAGACCATCCTCACGGACTACCCTGATTTGGAACCTGATGACCTCAGGGCCTGTCTTGCTTATGCTCATGCCGTAATCGCGCACGACAAGCTCGACTCCGTCCATATCTCAGGCTAATGAAATTCTTTATAGACCGTTGCGCCGGCCGGCTCCTCGCTGACTGGCTCCGCAAGCAAGGACATGATGTGGTCGAGTCTCGTGAACTCGGGCCTGACCCTGGGGACCGAGCATTACTCGATTGGGCGGCCAAAGAGACAAGAATTCTCGTTACGATTGACACTGATTTTGGTGAGCTAATCTACCTCGAAAATCTTTCGCATGCTGGTCTTGTCCGCCTACCGGATGTGCCCGCGCGCGAACGCCAGTTGATTATTCAAGACTTATTAACGCGCTACGAAAGCGAACTGCAAGATGCCGCAATCATCACAGTGAGAGGCGGCCGGATCAGAATCTCGAAAGGCCCGAAGCAGAACTAAGGGAAGTTTTGCCGATGGATCCATGGTAGAGATCGCTTCTAAAAATACAGTCAGGCATATTACTAAGCCGCAAACTTTGAATATGCCGCCAAGCACGAAGCGATGTTCTTGGCATCTGGAGTTGTCGGCGGGACGAACTGAGTTCGATCGGTGCCGAGATTCTCGCTAGAGACAGAGTCCTTCCAACGGTTCAAGCCTTCAGCCGCCTCAAGACGCCAAGATGGGCCAGCGCGGAATAAAAGAGCTGGGCGATGAAACGAAAAGAAAACACTTTCTAAACGCTGAAAGACACCATCAGAACTACTCTTTTGGGAACCGGAGAAGGATCATGACCGCAAATCTCGAAGACCAACTGATTGACAAAGTGCGAGCGCTGCCGCTTAACAAACAACAGGAAGCGCTCCGACTTCTGGATACTCTTGCCAGTGGGGCAAGCTCTGAACCGAACGGAACAGGTGTGGATCGCAGACCCATTTGGGAGATTGTTGAAGAGGTCAACGCTGGCTTGCCCGTAGACACCTGGGACTCCGTACCCACCGACGGCTTGACTAATCTTGATCATTACGTCTAAGGAGCGCCCAAGCAGCAACCGTGAAAGTTGCGTACGTTGACACGCTCAACTTTGTAGCTCTCTTCAATCCTACGAACCAATGGCATGAGAATCTGAAGATCGATTCGATGCAATCGAATCGGCTCTCACCATGTTGCCTCATGCTATGATGTGGCCGGAGGGGACTCATGGAAATCAAGATGACCATAATCTATGAAAAGGCCGATGGCTTGATTCAGGCTTCGGTTGCTGAACTTCCGGGCGCGATCTCGCTTGGCGCTGATATCGAGGAGGCGCGGCGAAATCTAGATGAAGCAATCGAGATGGTGCTGGAAGGAAACCGCTTGTTAGCCGAAGATGTTGAGAGAGAAAAGATCAGTAGCGAAGAAATCGCCTTCCGCGCAGCATGAAGCGAATCGATCTAATTCGGCATCTTGAAAGTCAGGGCTGCCAGCTCATGCGCGAAGGAAGACAGCATAGCCTTTATATCAACCGCCAAACCAGGAAATCCGCCGCTGTGCCGCGCCATCGAGAAATTCCCCGGGGAACAGTTCGAAGTATTTGCCAAGCTCTTGGAATTCCGCCGCCGTTCTGAAACCTCTAGACATGTGTGCCGAGTACGCCTTGGGTAATACGCCGTTTGCCAAGTCGCGCTTGAGATGGCGCGTTACGCACTCGCCAAGCAGCAACTTCACTTTCGAGCAGCCTTTCCCTGGAGAGTTCTAAAATCCCATTAAGCTGTTCGCGCGAGACGGTGGGAAACTGGTCGAGAAACTGATCAATCGTTTCGCCCTCTTCGATGCAGTCGAACAGGTTCTTAATTGGAACCCTGGTGTCGCGAAAGACCGGCGTGCCGCTTCATCTTATTCGGATTCACTTCGATTAAGCCCAGCTGATTCATTTCTTATTCCCCACAACGGGGTGAAAATAGACGAACTCGGTCTACCATTTCAGGAGAGGGCATATCTATCTTGCCGCAAGAGTTCAAATTTCATCTTTAGATTGTACGAACCCCGAAAAAGTATTCAGCATAGTTGCGGGCCGTGTCATCGGTGATGTTGACGTTACGACGCGGTGTCTCGGCTTCGCCGCGCTTCACGATTTGTCTCGAATCACTGCTTCTCAATTCCTTCAAGCAGCTTGATAAAGTTACGCTTGCGTTTGTATTCCACGCGAAGCGCGGCAAGATATTCCTCAAACTCGCTAACGCGGTCCAGGCGACCCATCAGCTCGCCAATCTCGCCCAGCAGCTTAGCTGCTTCTGCGTAAGCGGCATTGTTTGCCTGCTTGAGAATGGGCGCGATCATCTCTTGGTAGATCGGCACGGCATCGCCGGGGTGCTTTTCTTCACGCGCGGCGGCAACCCGAAGCCAAAGACCTGACGAACAACCACCCGCGGTCGCTTCCTGCCACGCCTCGTCATAGCGCTTTTCCCAGAGAAAGACTTCAACCAGACGCGAGTTGTCGGCATGGCCGGCCCAATGCCAGTGGTTCTTTGAAGTTTTCTCTTCTCGAATTTCTTTCTCAATGACCCTTCGCAGGTGGACCAGCGCTTTGTCTCTCCAGGCAGGCCAGTCGGGACGCGGGCGCACTTTAATAGCGTGCGCCTTCAACTCCTGGTAGTTTTTCAAAAACGGCGATTCGACAAACTCGCGCCAGATTAGTTTCATCGCGTCGTCGTGGCGAGCGCGGCGGTGATACTCGCGAGCGAGAAACTCAACCAGTCGCGAATCACGCTGAGAGAAAGACTTCATTCCTTGTTCGGCCCAGTCAAGCGCCTTGTCAAACTCTCTTGCCTCACGATAGATTTCGGCAATCTGAAGGAACGAATAAGCGTGCGAAAGATCACGACGCTTGATCTCTACCAGGGCTTCGGGGTCTCCGGTTTGCCGCGCGAGGCCTTCCATCATGTGGGTGATGCGAAAACGCTGGCTGGATCGCTCATCGTCGCTCTCGCCTGGGTAAAGTTGGCGCACCTTCGCCCATTCGGACTCGGCTAACCGCCGGTATTCTGCCAATCCTTCCGTGCCGAAGACGTCGGCATACGTGTCCGCAGCTCCAGAAAAAATATCCCAATCGCTTTTCATCTCCCACTCGAACAGGCGTCGCGCGAGAGGCCGGGGCTCGGGACCGACCTGTAGGCAAGCGTCATGATGTAGATCGTGCAACTCTGGCAGGATGTGGCCCATGTAGCCATCTGAATCATCCATGTCGCCGATGGAGTCCTCCAGTTTCGAGAGCGCGTACTCCGTCAGCTCGATGACCGCCGGCGCGTGACCGTCGTTGAGGAGCGCCGCGATCGACTCGGTGACCTGATGAATGCGACGGGTATAGTCGTACGCGGATTGGTAGTCAACAAAGCCGTTGGTCCGCGTGGCGTGTGCGAGGGAACGGCGATACGCGGCAAGGTCGACGCCAGCAGGATTGATTCGCGCTGCTTCAAGCAGCAGTCGTTCCCGCAGGTTTCGGTTTTCCATCGCTGCCCGCGCCACGATTGCAACCAGGGTATCCTTGTCTTGCCCCTCAAGGTATGCACGTAGATCGGCTTCCGTTGTGGCTCGTTTTCGCTTCTTGGCGGGCTTGGAAACAGCTTGGATATTCTGAAGCACTACACTGAGCGAGCTAACGAAATCATCGGGGAGCGAACGCCCGACGAGCGGAAATATGACCGTGAAGTCATACGCTGGATGTGCAGGGGCAAGAGCATAAGCAAAGCTATTGCGAAGGCGAATGACAAATACCCGACAGAGGCGTTACAGGTTGGCAATGATAATTTGGCGGACGTGCAGGCCCATTACGAGTACCTGGCAGACCACGATGCCATCAGCGAGAAATTAGACGCACTCAAGAAGATGGGCCTGGAGCGTTAGCCAGCTGAACCTTGCCTCAGACGTTCAAAGGTTATCTTCATGTTCACCGTGGGTGCGTAGAACAGGTTGCGAAGACTGTCCACTGCGGGGAGCCAAAACTCTAACGAAATCAAAGAAAGAGGCCGCAAATGAGGGCGGCCTTAATCGTTTGTGCCGGTCGTGGTCCCAAACGGGACCTCAATACCTTCTCGCCGGTACTCATGCTAATTACATCTCACTTACTTCTCAGCTAAAATAGTCCATTCACAAAACGCCCATGAGCTAGGTATTAGCATGCCCAGATCGATCCTGCTTTTAACACTGTTACCGCTGATCTCACTCCAATGCGTTAGCCAGACCGCCGACCCAAAGTCGCTGGCCGCAATGCGTCCCGTCAAGGAGTTGGCCAGCCAAACGCCATCCGCAACGGAGATTGACCTCGCAGGTTTCGATTTCCTTCAACTTTACTTCACTCGACATCCGGGGTTTTTTCCCATCGACGGCGAGCCAACAAAAGGCTTTCAGTACTTCGTGGAGGCGAAGCTCTACGGCGAGGAGGCAATTGCCAACGCGAAATTTGAAGCCGTCGACGAGGCTGGCCAACTGATCCAAAAAGTATTGATAAAGAGACAACCGGACGCCTCAGGCCGCGCCGGTTTTTACGGTTTCATGAAGGTACCGGATCGCCCGTTCCGGGTTGTGGTCAGCGGCGAGAGCCTAGACGGTGGGAGCTACAGACAGGTTCACAATCGCCTCTTCAAACCGACGAATCGGACCCAGGACCCGTTTCGAATTCCTCCAGGCGCCCCCCCGCCTAAAGGAAAGACGGTGCAACAGTTTGAAGCTGCAACCCGAGAAGCCATCGCCAAGATGGAGAATGATTTGACGAAGGATGCCGCCGAAGTGATCGTTATGCCGCGCACGCACGTCTCTAACGTGATGTATGCGCCATACCTTTCGAACTCGGGACACCCTCTTGGCGTCCGCATTACGTTCGACGTGGAGTTTTCGCAGGATGGCTACTACAACCCCGAGCTGCACCTGGTCCCTGAATACAAGAATGACCAGTGGCGGGGCCGGATAGAGATGAAAGCGCTGACGGGTAGTATCGAGCCACAGCCTGCCGAGCCCGGCTCGCCGCAGATTCAGCCACACATACTGGCCTACGGCGCAGGCTATCTCTATAGTGCTCGAACGACTTATCACTTCGCCGCGGACTTGGTCCCCGATTATGTCATCCAGAATGAGAACAAAACTAAGTTTTGTATCTTCCGTCAGAAGTACAAACATTCTCCCCTCATGGATGCCGCTTGGCGCGAGATTCTCGCAAGCAAAGCACCGACAAAGTACCGACTGTTTATCGATAACACAGAGTTCATAGGGGAGATTGACGGTCTCCATGCGCAGGGCACGATCTTCGAGAGTTTCGTGGCCCAGGGCGCCCAGGACTGCGGGGAGCAGCCAACCACCCGCTTTTAGCTTTGCACAAAAAGTGTCTGCTCAAATGTCTTCTCTGTGCGACCTCTGTGTTCTTTGTGACTCTGTGGTTGTGTTTTCGGCGAGTTCCTTCACCACGAAGCCACAGAGGACGCAGAGGTCGCACAGAGAAAAAGCCTTTCGTACTTTTTGTGCAAAGCCTCCGCTTTTAGTCACCAAATCAATTTGGCCAGCCAAGTTCGCGAGTCTATTTACACGCTGCCAATAACCTCAATCGCACTGGGATGTGTTCCTTCAGAACACCTTATTTCTCCTTAGTGCTGGTGTCAGCAATTGGTCGGAAAGTTTATTAGCTAGCGGGGATTTGAATCTTTTCAGAACCTCCTGTTGTTTCTGGGCCGCCCGATTGTCGCCAACGCCAATATAAGAAAGACCCAACCCATAGTGTGCGGAAATAAATCCAGGCTGTAATCGCACTGCGGTTTCAAACTCCTTAACCGCATTCCTGAAAGACTCAGAGCCGTAGTAAGCAAGTCCGAGGGCATAGCAAATGTCGGCTTCTGAAGGACCCGGATCCGCTTTTTGTGGGCCAGGGTTCAATTTTTGTGCTCGCAACATGTAAAGCGATTGTCTTAATGGCGAGATGGCCGAAGTGTATTGTTCCAAACCGATGTGAGAATTGCCCAACCGATAATAGGAATCAAACGTCACAAAGGCCCGCTGTAAGCGGAGTGCCTGCTTATAAGCTTCGATCGCGTCTTCATGTTTGTTCATCACTGAATAAGCGAGACCAAGCTTGGTATATGCGATCGCATCTTTTGGATCTCTTTGAATCACCCTTTTGAAGAAGTCGGCAGCCGCTTCATAATTAGCTGCTGCAAGACTTGCCAAGCCTCTTTCGAACATTCCCGAAATGTCACGAGATGCTGCTGAAAGAGTAGCAGTGTCCACGCTGGGACTCTTGGAAGGGACTACCGCGAGCGGCATTGCCGCCTTTTCCGACGATTCCTCATCAACCCGGACCGTGCTCACGTCTGCAGAGCGGACATTTGTGCTACCTGGTGGAAAATCGTAAGTCAATACACCAAACAGCTTTGCCGGTTCGCTAGTTAAGTTGTTGACTAAGAAGCGAGCCTTTTGTGCCGCGGATATGGCTACCGCAGCTAATATTGGATGGCCCGAGATTGGATTCACAGCAGTGACATTTCCGCTCTCGCTGATCAAAACCTGGAGCTCTACTCGCCCTTGAATGCCGGCTCTCTCGGCTTCGGTCGGATACTCGGGTTGAGGCAACTCTATCGCGGACCTTCGGAGTACTTCTTCCGTCACCGCCACAACCGGCAAACTAGGCGGCGCCAACTGCACGTTATCTGCGGCGACATTGGATAACGTCTGTCGAGGACTCGCTTCGGAACCTTTGCCCTCACCATTGGGAGCCCCCTCGTTCTTTTCGCTAAAGTTGTTAGCTTTCACTAATGGAACTGGGGGAACTGGCTTTTCAGTTGCTGACGCTTTCCGAACGCTATTGCGAGAACTCGGTTTTACGGCAGCAACGGGCCGGGAAGGTGCACCGTCAGCTGTGAGTTTTGCGATCCTCTGATCAAAGTAGTATGTGATGGTGCGATAAGTGACATCTACCGGTTCATACCCGACCGCGCCGTTCTCGTATACGGCAATCGAACGCGTCATCTTTTTCCAGTTACCAAGTTCATCAAACTCATACTGATAAACCTCGCGACTAAGTAAGGCCCCATCGGCGCCTCGAACAGTCATTTCGACGACGTTACCTTTGGCGTCGTAAACAAACTGTTCTCTGCCAGAGTGATGGTTGGCCTCGACTGGATAATTAACGACATCTACTCGCGTGCCGTGCCAACTATACGTGGTAAGAGCTTTCGGCCGGCGTGGACCTTCGATCCACTTACCGTCTTTCAACATCATGGGTGCGGTCTCTACACGCACGCGCCGCACTGCTCCCATTAATCGATCTGCCACTCGAGCGTCAATTTCGGGTGACTCAGGTAAGGCACTTTCTTGCGCGATGGCAGCGTTCGCAAGAGTTAGAACCAAAGCGCCTATCCAAAACAGCGAGGGAATTCTGGACATACCGAGATACAGCCTTTCTGTGTTTAGCGTTAGACAATAGACTCTTCGAAAGTCGAAATGAAAGTTCAGCCAGGCGAGCGCTCTTCAGCGCGCATGACTGCGTTCCTGTGGCGAACTCAGTGGACGAATCGGCGAAGGCTATCCGGATGCGATAGCGAGGGATAACTGATGGGGAAAACTGGGAGTAGGACAACAAAAAGATCTGACTCCCGCAAACATTTTATTGAAAGGCGTTATATACCGGTTAAACACTAGTGTCAATAAAAGGATTTGCAGGTTTGACTGCGATTGGGTATGAATCAACTCGGACTTTAGGTTACCGCAGGATGCATATGTCACAGCAGTCGACCCAGGAAAAGAGACCTGCGCTGTCGTCCTGGTTAGCATTAACCGGCCTAGCGTTATTGCTCATATTGCTCTTCTACTCTGATACTTTTAGAAACCTCCTGCACGAAACAACCACCTGGGCCAAACACATCATGGAGGCGCGCCCTGCGTTTGGCGCGCTGGTCTTCTTTCTCTTCTCCGCGCTTTCGGCGATGCTTGCGTTTACTTCAAGTGCTGTTCTGGTACCCCCGGCGAATTTGGTTTGGGGGAAGATGGTGACGTTTTTTTTGTTGTGGGGCGGTTGGCTGGCAGGAGCCATTGTTGCTTTTGGTATCGGCAACGCTGGAGGCCCACTGCTGTCGCGACTTGGGTTCGAGCAAAAACTGAAGCGCTACCGCGAGTTTGTTTCGAAGCGCATGAGTTTCTGGTTGGTGGTGGTGTTTTGTATTGCAGTTCCCTCCGAAGTTCCGGGCTATCTGTTTGGAGGGTTGCATTACCCGTTCTGGAGGTTCGTTGGTGCGGTGGCCATAGCTGAATCCATCTATGCGCTAGGCCTTGTACTGGCCGGTGAGAGCCTAACAACTTCTAACCCCTTCTTACTCCTGACGGCTGTGGCAGCGCTCGTACTGATTGCGCTCTTCGCCGGCTGGTTTTTGAAACGACTAAGACGAAGACGTCGGTCAAAAGGGTCAGCTGCTTAGCTTAGGTGCACTAGGTATTCGTGCGCCGCTGGAGTTGC
>Ga0209751_10002983_pt1 | contig 16587 bp, 19 predicted proteins | sample RifCSP13_1_FD_184019 | JGI IMG/M metagenome (GOLD analysis project Ga0209751, IMG submission 184019) | Soil microbial communities from Rifle, Colorado - Rifle CSP2_sed 13_1 (SPAdes) (version 2) | ecosystem: Environmental > Terrestrial > Deep subsurface > Rock core/Sediment | place: Rifle... | reverse complement strand
CGCCCGCAACCTGGCCTGGATGCCGACTCTTTCCTACGACACCCAGGCGGTGCTCGCGACCGACAAGGTGCGCTTCCAGGGACAGGAGGTCGCATGCGTCATCGCTGACGACCCCTACATCGCCAAGGACGCCTGCGAGGCGATCATGGTCGATTACGAGCCTCTCCCGCCGATCGTCAACCCCACTCAGTCACTCGCCGAAGGGGCGCCGCTGATTCGCGACGACAAGGAGAATCAGCCCGACAACGTCATATACGACTGGGAAGTGGGCGACAAAGACGGCACCGACCGGGCTTTCGCCGAAGCCGACATCGTATCCAAGATCGACCTCCACTACCCCCGTTCCCACCCCTCGCCGATCGAGTGCTGCGGGTCGATCGCAGACTTCAACCGCGCCACCTCCAAGCTCACCGTCTACATGACCACCCAGGCGCCGCACATCATCCGGGCGGCGGTGGCGATGGTCGCCGAGCTGCCCGAGCATATGATCCGAATCATCTCTCCGGACATCGGCGGCGGGTTCGGCAACAAGGTGCCGGTTTACCCCGGCTACGTGGCGTCGATCCTGGCCTCGATCCTTCTGGAGAGGCCGGTGAAGTGGATCGAGGACCGCACCGGGAACCTGATCTCCACCGGCTTCGCCCGCGACATCTACCTCCATGGTGAGGTGGCGATGCGCAAGGACGGGCGAATCCTGGGAGTGCGGATGCAGACGATGGCCGACCACGGCGCCTTCTTCTCCGATGCCCAGCCGTCGAAGTTCAAGATCGGGCTGATGCATTCGGCGTTCGCCTGCTACGACATTCCCAATGCCCATCTCCTGGCGCGCGGGGTGTACACCAACAAGGCGCCCGGCGGAGTCGCCTACCGGTGCTCGTTCCGGGTCACCGAGGCGATGTTCTTCCAGGAGCGGATGATCCAGGCGGCCGCCGACGACCTCGGGATGGACCAAGCCGAGTTCCGCCGGATCAACTTCGTGCGCGACGACGACTTCCCCCACCGGACTCCGTACGGGTTCCTCACCGACTCGGGCCAGTACGCCAAGTGCCTCGACGTCGGTCTCGAGGCCATCGGCTACCGGGACTTCCTCAAGCAGAAGGAGGAGGCGGCCAAGAGGGGCCGTCTGCTGGGCATCGGCATCTCCACCATGACCGAGCCGCTCGGCGCCGGCAACAGCAGGGAGTACGACATCCTGGGCATAAAGATGTTCGACTCCGCCGAATTGAAGGTCCACATCACAGGCAAGGCGCTCCTCCGCACCGGTGCCCGGGGCCAGGGCCAGGGACACGAGACCACCTGGGCCCAGATCGTGGCCCACGAGCTCGGCATCCCCGCCGAGGACATCACCGTCGAGGAGGGCGACACCGACACCGCCCCGTTCGGAATGGGCACCTATGCATCCCGAAGCACCCCGGTGGCGGGGGCGGCAGTGGCCATGGTGTCCCGCAAGATCCGGGCCAAGGCCCGCAAGATCGCCGCCCATCTGCTCGAGATCTCGGAAGAGGATGTCGAGTGGGAGCTGGGGCGCTTCTACGTGCGCAGCCAGCCCGACCGGGGCGTGACCATCCAGGAGTGCGCTGTCGCTGCGTACTCCAACATGCCCGACGGCATGGAGCCGGGTCTCGACAACACGGCCTACTACGACCCGCCCAACCTCACCTGGCCGTTCGCCTGCTACATCGTCACCGTCGAGGTGGACCCCGAGACCGGGGTCTGGGACGTGCTGCGGTTGGTGGCGGTGGACGACTGCGGGGTGCGGATCAACCCGATGATCGTCGAAGGCCAGATCATGGGCGGCCTCACCGAGGCCTACGCCATGGCCAGCATGCAGTTCATCACGTTCGACGCCGAAGGAAACTGCATCGGGTCGAACTTCACGGACTATCTCCTGCCGACGGCCTGGGAGACCCCTGGTTTCGAGCTTCATGAGGTCGTCACCCCCTGCCCCCACCACCCGATCGGGGCCAAGGGAATTGGTGAGTGCGCGGCCGTGGGTGGACCGGCCGCCTTCGTCAACGCCGTGATCGACGCTCTCAAGGGAACCGGGGTGCGCAACATCGACATGCCGGTGTTCCCCGACCGGGTCTATGAGGCGTTGCAGACCGGCAAGGACGTCAGCGGAGCTCCCCCGGTCAGGACCGACTAAGCATGAACGCGCAACCTGCCGACGGTTGGAGGATGGTCGAGAAAGCCAGCGAGCTGTCTCGCCAGGGTGTCGAGTTCGCCCTGGCCACCGTGGTGTGGCGCCAGGCGCCGTCTTCGGGTCACCAGGGAGCTCGGGCCATCATCACCGCAGACGGCGAGATACACGGCTGGATCGGAGGCGCCTGCGCCGAGCCGGTGGTGATCCGGGAAGCGCAACGAGTCATCGAGGATCGCCAGCCTCGCTTGATCCTGCTGGGCACTCCCGACCAGTTCGGCGATCTCCCCGAAGGGATGATGTTCGTCGAGATGTCATGTCAATCCGAAGGAGCGCTGGAGCTCTACATCGAGCCCGTGCTCCCCAGCCCACATCTGGTGGTGGTCGGGCGCTCGCCGATGGCTACCACCCTGGTCGATCTCGCAACCGCCCTGGGATGGCGCGCCGACTTGATCGATGCCGCGGGGTTCACGACCGCCGATGTCGAAGCCAGGTCCGTGGTCGTGATCGGCACCCAAGGCCACGGTGACGAGAAAGCCGTCGAGCAGGCGGTAGCCGGACGGCCGGCGTTCGTCGGGCTGGTCGCATCCCGCAAGCGGGGAGAGGCCGTTCTCGGCTATCTGGCGGACCGGGGTGTCTCCAGAGAGTTGCTCGATCAGGTTCGGGTGCCTGTCGGTCTCGACCTGGGTCACACCTCCCATCCCGAGATCGCGGTCGCCGTGCTCGCCGAACTGGTCGAGCTTCGGGCCAAAGGGCTGCTCGATTCTCGCCCGGCGGAGACGGCGGTATCTGAAACAGTGCCGGTCGCCATGAACACAGGCACCGCCATCGACCCGGTGTGCGGGATGACGGTGCCGGCCGACGACACCAGCCGCCCGTTCGAGCACGAGGGCGAGACCTACTACTTCTGCTGTCCGGGCTGCCGGGTCGCCTTCGAGAAGGACCCGGCCCACTACATCACCCAGGAGGCGACATGCTGATCAAGCAGGAATTCGAGGTTCCCCTGCCGGTGGACAGGGTTTGGGAGTTCTGCCAGGACGTTCCCAACGTGGCTTCTTGCGTGCCGGGCGCCTCGCTCACCGACGAGGTGGCTCCCGACCAATACGAAGGCAATGTCGCCATTCGATTGGGGCCGGTCCAGATGCAGTTCGCCGGGCGTGCCGCCGTCACGGAGCGAAACGAGGCCAGCAAGACGATCGTTCTCGACGCCTCCGGCGCCGACGAGAAGGGCCGTGGCCAGGCCGCAATCGGGCTCACTGCCCGGCTATTCCCCACGGCCAACGGCACCAGAGTCGAGGTGGAACAGGACCTGCAACTCTCCGGGGCCGCGGCGCAGTATGGCCGGGGGATGGTCTCCGACGTCAGCGCGGTGATGTTGCGTGACTTCGCCACGAATATGCAGGTCCGCATCGACGCCTTCGACCGGGGCCTGTCGCCTGATCAGATCAAGGGAACGAAGGCCACCGGCGGTTTCAGTATCGCTATCCAGGCCGCCTGGATGGCACTGAAACGAGTCGGCCGGCGGTTCTTCCTCCCCTACCAGCCCAACCAAACCTGAGGAGGAAAGCATGCTTTGGTGGATAGGAAACGCGGTACTGCTCCTGGTGGTGGTGCCGGTCCTCATCTTCCTGCTGAACCGGGTACTGGCGGCGCTGGAACGGATCAGGGGAGCGTCCGACGAGATCCTGGCAGGTGGGGTCGGTCTCATCGGGGAGTTGAACAACGTACCTCGGTTGCTGGCCGTGACCGACCAGGTGATCGAGGATGTTGCGTTGGGCGCCGTCCGCTACGCCGGCTCGGTCGGCAAGTTGTTGGGTTGACGAGAGGAGGGATCAAATGCCAACAGAAGCAATCGTGACCCTTGTGCTCGCCACCCTGATCGTAGCCGCCGCCGCCCTCGGGTTGATCCGGGTGATCGGCCATCTAATGGCAACGCTGAAGACGCTCAGGGCCCTGACCGGAGGGGTCGACGTCGTCGCCGCACAGACCAGCACGGTGCCTGCAGTGGTGGGGTCGGTAAACGCCAGCCTCAAGCCCGTCAGCGACTTCTGCGAATCGATCTGAGGAGTCTCATTATGTTCGTACTCGCAGCCGAGAGCACATCGAACACCGGTTGGGTGGTCGGCTTCACCATCGGCATCGTCGTCGTGCTGGTGGTGGTGGCGCTGGTAGTCCCCATCTTGATGCTCGCCCGCAAGATCGGCAACGAAGCCAAGTTGATCGACGACAGCCTGGCCAAGTCGGTGGATAACACCGCCGGGCTGGCCGGGCTGAACGACACGAACCGGATGGCGGTGAACGTCATCCAAGGACTCGAACGCGGCCGGAAGAGGCTGGGAGGATGAGCATGGTCTTTGCCCTGACCGACACCCAGGAGACACTGTGGTGGACCGCCATAGTCGCCGGCTTTGTCGTCGTGCTGGCCGTGGCCGCACTACTCACCATCCTCGTCCTCCTGGTCCGAACCATCGAACGCCGAGTCGCTGAGATCAAGGCGACGCTCACCCAAGCGGAGTCCAACACCGCCGATGCGGCGCTTCTCGACACAACGGCCGCCGGTGTGGACCTCGTCCTCGCCGAGGGCCTGGAGCACCACTTGTTCCTGGGCCGGGTTCTGGGGAAGGTGCGCTCGTGAACACCTTGATCGTTCTCACCGTGGTCGACATCATCCTGCTCATCGCGGGCCTTGCCCTGTACCTCTGGCTCGTCGGGTCGGGTCTCACCCGGGTCGCCACCGGGCTCGAGGAGTGCAATGGGCTGGTGCAGAAGATCAAGGACAACGCGGCGGACATCGAGGGGAATCTCGAGCACATCAACCGCACCGGTGGGGTGGTCGCCGGCGCCCTCCCCTTGCTCTACGGCATGGCCGAGGGCATCGTGGTAGGCGCCACCTACGATCCCAAGCAGGTGGCCGAGCGCGGTCCCGCCTTGCCTGCATCAGGAAGGCGCCGTTCGCGGCTGCATGAAGGGGTCGGCTACCTGCCCGATGGCCCGGTGGAGAGCGCCCACGCCCCACGGGCCGAAGCCGAATCGGCCTAAACGGGCAAACACCCTGCCGCGTCCACTGTCGAGATGGGCCGGGGCCGACCCGGCCCATCTCTTTCCCCTCCGAATCACCGAAACCGGTGCTCCGGTATACATACTCCATGTCCGGCCGCTTCGGCGATGTGACAGGAATCGCGTCAAAGCAGAAACCTGTCACGAAACCGCCGTCCCCGGACAGGAATGAGTGATGGCATCCAGGACGGACCAGAGATCGCGCTTCGAGGAGATCTGGGCCGAGTACCGGCTCCAGATCCTCGCCTATTGCTTGCGTAGAGCTGCGCCGTCTCACGCCGAGGATGCCTGCAACGAGGTGTTCATGGTGGCATGGCGACGAATCGATGAGATCCCCCTCCCTCCCAAGACCGTTCCGTACCTGTACGGCATCGCCGGAAAGGTCCTCTCCAATCACCGAAGGGCGTTCCATCGTCGATCGCGATTGGATGAGAAGCTCAGCCACCTGGGAGTGGCGCCGGCGACGGACCCTGTGGACCTTGTTGTGCAGAACACAGAGGACCAACGAGTCGCGGCCGCGGTTCGCAATCTGAAGCCGAAGGACCGGGAGATCGTCATGCTATATGCATGGGAGGACCTGTCCCGTGAGGAAATCGCCGAGATAACGGGCATGACCGCGGCCGCAGTCCGCCAGAGAATCCACCGCTCCTACCAGCGTCTGGCCCGCGTGCTCGAGCCGAGCCTGGACAGGCGGCCCATCAATTCCCCTCCGAGTGCCGAGGAAGGACGGACATGACACACGAACAGATCGATCGAATGGTCCGCAGGGCGAACCCCATCCGGGATCCCAACAGCCTCGGGTCTGTCGCTGTGCCTGTCCTCACGACCCCTCTGGAGAGGAGGATGGAAATGCAGATTGATGACAGACCAGCGACTGAGGTTCAGACGGACCGCAATCGCTGGCGTGGCCCCCTGGTCGGGATCGCTGCGGCGGTAGCGGTCCTGGTCGCAGGGCTCGTCTTCGCGTTGACTAGGAACGTAACTCAGGTGGCCCAGCCGGCCCCGAATGCGACCCAACTCATCGGGGACTTTCACCCAATCGCCCCCGGTGCCTACTTCGTCGACACCGACGGCAACGAGGAGACGGCGACTCGAGGCACCTTCATCATCGAAGGCAATGAGTGGACGGGATTTCAGGCCGGGGTGTTGGAAGACCTCGACGGCGACGATCTCGGTGTCGCACTGTTGGTCTTCGAGGTCGACCGGGTGTGGGAGGCACCCTGCGATGGGGGAGCTTCGGCGCCCGCTGGAACAACAGCGAAAGCCTTGGCCGATCAATTCGCAGCTATGCCTGGGTTCATTACTCGGGAGGGGCTGACACCGGTCTCCGCCTTTGGCCGTGATGGCTACCACTTGGCCTTGGAGGTCCCTGGCGGTTGCACCGGTGATTCGCAGACCGTCTGGTCAAGCCCAGTCTTCACCGACCGCCAGTACACGGCAGAGGGCGAGATCGTGGAGTATTGGTTCCTCGACGTAGAGAGCACCACGGTCATGGTCGAGGCGAGCCGCTTCCCCGAGTCCACTGAAGAGGAGGTGGCCGAGCTCAGGGCCACTCTCGACACCTTGGTGATCACGCCTTAGACACGAACATCGGCGACTACCGGCTCCCTGACGGGTCTCGATCCGTAGTCAGGGGGCCGGTGGTGCCCGGGGTCTCATACTCCCCTATCCAATGGTCCTTCCACGCCTGGTCGTACTGATCCGGGTTGCAGCCGGGCCTGTACATCGCAATCAACTCGCGGGTGATCTGCTCACGGTGGGCCGCCTGGGCGCCTGGCGCCTCGTAGGTGCAGATGTAGACGGCGAACCGCTTGTCGTCGACTCGTTTCAACCAGCACGGTGCCGCCGGGTGGTTGAAGGGGAACCCCTCGGTGGACAGGTCGTCGGAGTGACTCACGTAGAGCACCGCGTATTCCTCGGGTTTGGCGACAGGATCGGGCTTGTAGGCGATGGCGAACACCGCGGCCAGTGCCGGCGCCGTCCATCCGGCAAGCATGCGTGGGCCCTCGAAGGGATAACCAGCCAGCGAGCCGAGTCGGATCACTCCTGGGCGCCCGCGAGACCTGATGGCCCGACGTTCGCGGCCTCCTCGAAGCCGTAGTCCAGATCGTCGTCGTCTGCGATGGTCTCCGCCCGGGTGATCGGCCACGGGGGCAGACCGGCCTTTTCGGCCGCTGCGGTGAACACCGCCATCGCCCGATCGACCGCCTGGTCACTGGAGTCGGCCTCTACCACGATCTGGGCCCCGTAGCCGAGGGTGCCCATCCCGGTGGCGATCCCGTCGCTGGCGGCCACCGCGTCGGCCAATTCCACCACTTCGGCCAGTTCGATCATCCGGTCGCCCTCGGTCATCAAAGAGACGCTCCACTTCACGGCAGGTTGCTCGCGGTCATCTCAACTCGGGCAATCGTTCGGCCAACTCCTCGAGGCTGGCCAGGTCGTGGCCGGAAAGGACCAGGTCGACGAAGGGCGCGGCCACCATCATGCCCAGAGTCGTGGGCCGGAAGTCGGTTTCGTCGCCTTTGTGCGGGTTCATCCACACCACCTTGTGGCTCAGCCGGGAGAGTCGCTCCATCGCCCCGGCCAGTAGCGCCGGGTCGCCGCGGTCGAGCCCATCGGAACAGATGACCACGATGGCCCCCCGGCTCATCCCCCGGCGGCCCCACTCGCGGACGAAAGTGTCGATGGCGTGGCCGATGCGGGTTCCGCCCTCCCAGTCGAACACCGACCGGGCGGCATCGTCGAGGGCGTCATCGGGGCGCCGCTTTTCCAGTGATCTGGTGATCCTGGTCAGACGCGTGCCGAAACAGAACACCTCGACGCGGGAGGTGGCGCGTCTCGTCGAGTAGGCGAACTGGAGAAGGTTGCGGGAATAGTCGGACATCGACCCCGATACGTCGAGGATGAGGACGAGTGGCCGCATCTTCAGCCGGCGCTGCCGCCAGAAGAGCTCGGACGGCTCGCCGTGGGTCCGCAACGTGGTCCTGACCGTGCGCCGCAGATCGGGCCGACTCCCTGACGGCGTCGGCTGGGTGCGCCGGGTGCGCCGGCGAGGCGGGATGACCCGGGTGCGAACCATGATCCGGCGCAGAGCTGCCAGCTCCTCAGGTGTGCATGCGGCGAAGGACTTGTGACGCCAGATCTCGATGTCGGAGGCCATCAGCCCCAACTTGGCCTCCTCCTCGTCCTTGCCCAACCGGCCTGGCTCAGTGGCTGGAACCTCGATCACCGACTGGTTCTCGATCGTGGACTGTTTGAGGGCGAGCTTGATCGGATCGGGCAAGTCCCCGCCGTCGTCGAGGAAGAAGCTCCGGAACACCTTGTCATACACCGCGATATGGTCGCGGCGGGTGACCAGCGTGGTCCGACCTGCCCAATAGAGGTCGAGCAGGTCGCCCGGGTCGAGCCACGCCATGGCGCCGCAGTAGGCCAGCAGGTCGCCCGACCCTACCGGCACCCCTGCCCTGCGCAGCTCCTCGCCGAAGTCGACCAGCATCTGGACGAACGGAGCACGGTCGGCAAGATCCATGTAGTCGACTGCGATCTGTTCCTCAACCATCGACTGCGATCTCCTCGAGGTGATTCAGCGCCGTCTCGAGGTCATCGCGCTCCTTGACTACGGCGCCCAGGGTGTCCTGCACGGTGCCTGGGTCGAGGTCCGATCGGCCCAGAACGTTGAGAGTGGCCACCCAATCGAGTGTCTCCGCAACCCCGGGTGGCTTGACCAGGTCGAGTTGGCGAAGCCGGTTCACAGCTGCCACCACCTTGCGGGCCAGGGCCTCGGTGGCCCCTGGGGCGCGGACCAGGATGATCTCCACCTCGCGTTCGGCGCTGGGATAGCCCACCCAGTGGTACAGGCAGCGCCGCTTGAGGGCGTCGTGGAGCTCGCGGGTGCGATTCGAGGTGAGGATCACCATCGGCGGCGCCTCGGCGACGATGGTCCCGATCTCGGGGATGGTGATCTGGTAATCGGAGAGCAGCTCGAGCAGGAACGCCTCGAATTCGTCGTCGGCTCGATCTATCTCGTCGATCAGGAGCACGGCGCGGTCCCCTTCTCGCACCGCGGTCAGCAGCGGCCGTTCCAGGAGGAACTTGGGGCCGAAGAGCTTGTCGACTTGCGTCTCGTCGGCGAGGTTGTGCTCGGACAGCGCCCTTATCTGCAGCATTTGGCGGGCGTAATCCCATTCGTAGAGAGCCTGGTTGGTGTCGATGCCCTCGTAGCACTGGAGTCGGATCAGGCGGCGTTCGAACACCGACGCCAGCACCTTGGCCAGCTCGGTCTTGCCCACCCCCACTTCGCCTTCGAGCAGCAGAGGACGGCCCAATGTCAGTGCTACGTAGACGGCGGTGGAGAGACCCCGGTCGGCCAGGTACCCGCCCTGGCGGAGCCGGTCGGTGAGCTCGCCGACGCCGGCTGGAGGTGAGTGCGCTAGGTCGTCGCTCACAGCCGGACCGCCTGTCGGTGGGAGGTGGCCGGTTCGGTCAGGGCTGCTCGCCCTGACCGAGGATCAGCTCGCGGATCGACGCACCGGACGTGGACAGCTTGCCTTCGCGGGCCAGCTTGGCCCGCCACGCCGCTCCCAGGTCGCTTCCGGGCTCGGCGTACCCGTCGAAAGTCACGTCCTTCATGTTGCGGCACGACTTGTTTGGGCTGCAGTCCTCGTCGAGCTCGTTGTGATCGTGACTGGTCATCCAAACCGACTGCAGGACGTCAGCAGTGGTGTCGTCTTGGGCGGTCATTTGGTGCTCCCTGGACAGCGGTATCGCCTGAGATCGTCGATTCTTGAGTCTAACCGGCACACGCTGCTCACTCCACGGCGTCGGCCCGGTCGGCGGTGCTGGCGGCGATGGCCTCGGCGAGGATAGAGACCGCGATCTCGGCAGGGGTCTCGGCTCCGATATCGAAGCCTGCGGGACCGTGGACACGGGTGAGGTCGGTCACCCCCCGATATGCCAGCCAATCGGCCCTGTTCTCCTGCATTCGACGGGCGCCGAGGGCTCCGATATAGCCCGCTTCGCTGTCCAGAGCGGCCATGAGGGCGGCGCCGGCGAGGTCCAGGTCGTGCACCGTCACCACGACTTTGTCGAGCTGGGAAAGGGTGGCGATGACACCAGTCGCCGACGCCGCGTCGGTGAGGATCCGGGTGCGCCAGCCAACCAATGCCGCCAACTCGGCCAGGGCGTCGGCAACCGGGGTACTCCCGATGATGACCAGCTGGGGCACCGGGCGGAACACGGTGACCACCTCGTTCTCGACGATCATCGACCCGCTGGCGCCGGTCGCGAACAGCTGTTCCACGACCTCCGCTGCCTCGCCGATGGTGTTTGCGGTATAGAGGCGAATATCGGCCACCTCGTCACCCTCCATCCGGCACACCAGGCACACCGATTGGCGGCCAGTCAGGAGATCCCACAGATCTCCGGGGAGCGCATCGGCCGGCACCAAGAGGCAGCGGGCAGAGCCGGCCGAGGGGAGGCCTGCGATCAAGGCGTCGATCTCGTTGATGCTCAGGTCGACCAGCCGGCCCGCGTTCCACCGCCCGGCAAGCTCAGACAGCTGGCCGTCGAGGGCACCGCCGGCGATAGACCCGATCCGGCCGCCCCCGGGGGTGAACACCACGGCGTCGGACCAGTCGGCGAGCGGCAACCCCTCGGCCGCCACCACCCAGGCGACGTCGGCGCGAGTGCCCGAGCGCAGGCATGCGGCCACTGTGAGGGTGATCCCGTACACGAGTCGATTCTACGGACCTACCTGGCTGGGGCGACATAGGCTGTTCCGGTGATCCCGACCACCATCGAAGACCTAGGGCAAGCGCTCGACGATCAGAATTACTTCGCCGACGAGAGTCTGGTTGTTGCCATTCATCTCGCCATCCAGCTCGGGCGGCCCCTGTTCCTGGAAGGGGAGGCCGGGGTGGGCAAGACCGAGGTGGCCAAGGTCCTGGCAGCGATCACCGGGGAGAGCCTGATCCGGCTCCAGTGCTACGAAGGTCTCGACGTCGGCCAGGCTCTTTACGAGTGGGACTATGCCCGCCAGATGATGGCGATCCGTCTCCTCGAAGCCCGTGGCGAGGGGGCCACCGCCACCCCCGACGACATCATGAGCCGGGAATACCTTATCGCCAGGCCCCTGCTCCAGGCGATCGAAGCCGCGACCGACAGCCACCGCCCGGTGCTGCTCATCGACGAGTTGGACCGCGCCGATGAGGAGTTCGAGGCCTTCCTCCTGGAATTGCTCTCCGACTTCCAGGTGACGATCCCCGAGATCGGGACCATCGCCGCCGAGAGCCGGCCCATCGTGGTCCTCACCTCCAACCGAACCCGGGAGATCCACGACGCCCTGAAACGGCGATGCATATATCACTGGATCGAATATCCGACTCCGGCCCGGGAGGCGGACATCATCAAACGCAAGGTCCCCGAGCTGGAAAGCGGGCTCGCCTTGGCGATCACCCGGGCAATGCAAACTCTGCGCCGGATGGACCTGTTCAAGCCGCCGGGGGTCGCCGAGACCCTGGACTGGGCAGAGTCCCTGCGGTTGCTTGGGGCCGGCGAGTTGACGGTTCCGACCATCGAGCGCACCCTCGGGGTCGTGCTCAAGTACAAGGACGACATCGACATGGTGACCGAAGCCGGAGTCGACACCCTCGTCGGATGAGACGACCCGGTCTCATCGACCAGCTCTCCGAGTTCTCAGGTGCCCTGCGCAACCGCGGCCTCACCGTGACCTCTGACCAGACCGCGGACATGGCCCGGGCCCTGGTCCTGATCGATCTCTCCCGGCGCTCCCAGGCCCAGGCCGCGCTCCGCTCCCTCACCGTGACCGACCCCGGCCAGATCCCGGTATTCGACGAGGAGTTCGAGATCTTCTTCGACCGGATACTGCCGCCCCGGATCGTCAACCGGAATCCGGACGACCCGCCCTCACAGAGCACCGCCTCCTACCGGCTGGAAGCCTCAGGGGGCAGCGTCGAGATCGACGTCGCCGACCAGGGCGGGGCCTCCGCAGTGGAGCGCCTCGCCGGTCGTGACTTCGCCGACCTCGAGGAGGAGGAGCTGGTCGAAGCGCGTCGTCTCGTCATGTCGATGATGTGGCACCCCTCCCCCTACCAGACCCGACGCTGGGTCTCCGGAGATGGGAGACGGCCCGACCTGCGCCGCACCCTGCATGGGGCCGTGGGCCCGACCGGCGCCCTGATGCAGATGCAATGGAAACGGCGTCGCCAGCGGGAGCGCCCCCTGATCATCATCGCCGACATCTCGGGCTCCATGGAGAAGTACGCCGACCTGTTCCTGGTGTTCGCCCATGCCGCCCAACGACGTCTGCGCGAGGTGGAGGTCTTCACCTTCTCCACCGAACTGACCCGGATCACCGAGGACCTGGAGAGAAGGGATACCAGGGCGGCGTTGGCCAGGGTCTCGGGCCGGGTCCCTGATTGGTCGGGGGGAACCAAGATCGGAGAGGCCCTCGCCACCTGGAACAAAGTGTGGAGCCGGCGGCTGGCCCGGGGTGGGCCGGTGGTCCTCATTCTCTCGGATGGATGGGATTGCGGTGACCCTGCGTTGTTGTCGACCGAGATGGCGCGCCTATCCAGATCGGTGCATCAGGTGCTGTGGCTCAACCCGCTGGCGGCCCGAAACAGCTATGAGCCGCTGACCAGGGGGATGCAGGCGGTGCTGCCCCACGTCGACGAGCTGCTCCCCGCCGCTAGCGTCAACGACTTCCGGGGCGTGGTCCGGGTGCTGGAGTCGATGAGGGGAATGCCGCGACCATGAGACACCAGATCGAAGTGCGCAACCGCTGGGTCGGGGAAGGCAAGAAGGTGGCGGTGGCCACCGTGATCCGGGTCCATGGCAGCGCCCCCCGGCCCGAAGGATCCAAGTTCCTCGTCTCCGACGCCGGCGACATGGAGGGCTCGGTCAGCGGCGGCTGTGTCGAGAACGACGTGTTCCTCCATGCCCAGGAGGTGATCGAAACCGGGAAGCCAAAGACCGTCACCTACGGGATCGCCGACGACGATGCGTTCGAGGTCGGCATGGCCTGCGGTGGCACCATCGACATCTTCATCGAGCCATGGTGAGCACGCTCGAGGCGATCGAGCAGATACTGGAAGGTGAGGAGTACGGGTCGGTGCTCACCTTCGTCGAAGGCCCGGACACCGGCGCCAAGGTGGTGCTCGACTCGAGTGGCCACGTGGTGGCTGGAAACCTCCCCTCCGACCTCTCCCCTAACGCCGTTTCCGACGCCAGAATGCTGATGGATCACGAGCAGCACCGGACCCTGGAGTACCCGCCGCACACGGTGTTCGTCGAATCGCTGGCCCCGCCCCAAGAGCTGGTCATCGTGGGTGCGGTCCACATCGGCCAGGCGCTGGCGAGCTTCGCCGCCCAGATGGGCTACCGGGTGACCGTGATCGACTCCCGTGGCGCCTTCGCAACGCCGGAGCGGTTTCCCAACTCGCGGATCATCGTCGGCTGGCCCCACGATGTGATCGGCGAGATCCCCCTCGACCGCCGGACCTGGGTGGTGATCCTCTCCCACTCCCCGGCTCATGAGGACCCGGTCCTGGAGGCGGCATTGAAGAGCCCGGTCCGCTACATCGGGACCATGGGGAGCCGGCGCACCCAGGACTTGCGCGAGGGGAGATTGCGTGAGATGGGTTTTTCGGACGAGGACATCGCCCGGGTGCGAGGCCCGGTCGGTCTCGACATCGGGGCCGAGAGCCCACAGGAAGTTGCGGTATCGATCCTGGCCGAGATGACATTGGTCCGTTACGGGCACGGGACCGGGATCTCACTTCACGGTGTCGAGGGACGGGTCCACAAACAGCGCCCCGAGGACGCCTGAATACGCGTGTGCCATCGCCCACCGTCACGGTGGGTCGGTGCACACGGTTTGGTTGTGAGCAGTTCCGTGTGCAGGCCTCCACCGTCACGGTGGGTAGCCGCACACGACCTACCCTGTCCTCGTGGCAACAAATCCCGACGAACAGCTCCGCGCCGACATCCGTCGGCTGGGCAATCAGCTCGGTGACGCCCTGGTCCGCCAGCACGGCCCGGAGTTGTTGGATCTCGTCGAAAAGGTGCGAGCCCTGGGCAAGTCGGTTCGCCGGGGTGGGAGCGCCGAAGCTTCCGACGGGCTCGACGGTGTGCTGTCCGCCCTCGCCGTCCACGATGTGATCGCCCTGGTGCGGGCCTTCACCACCTACTTCTACCTGGCCAACGTCGCCGAGCAGGTACACCGGGTCGACCAACTCGCCACGGATGATCGGTATCTGAAGGCAACGGTGGACCGAATCCTGGACGCCGGGGTGGATAGCGACGAGCTGGCAGAGGTGCTCTCCCGTCTTGAAGTGAGGCCTGTCTTCACCGCCCATCCCACCGAAGCGGCCCGACGTTCAATTCTCAGCAAGACACGCCGGCTCGCCGACCTGATCGAGCAGCGGCTGGAGGCCCAGGATGAGGACCTCCGGTTGATGATCGACCACCGCTCGGCGGAGCTGATCGACCAGATCTGGCAGACCGACGAGCTGCGAATCGAGAGACCGAGCCCGGTGGATGAGGCCCGCTCCGCCCTCTACTACCTGGTCCAGGTGGCCGACGAGGTGATGCCCGGGCTCGCCGACCATGTCGCCTACCAATTGGAGCGTTTGGGGCTACCGGTCACCGCCGCCCCGATCAGATTCGGGTCCTGGGTCGGTGGCGACCGGGACGGCAACCCCGAGGTGACCCCGTCCACGACCCTCGACACCCTGGCCCTGCAACACGACCGCGGGCTCCACCATCTGATCTCTCGGATGGAAAACCTCTCGAACGAGCTTTCCATGTCCCAGAGGCTCTCCCCGATCAGCGAGGAGCTCGGCGCTTCGCTGGCCGAAGATCGCGAGCATCTACCCGAGATCTGGCAACGGGAGCAGCGTCGGACCGCGGCCGAGCCCTATCGGCTCAAGTGCTCCTACATCCATGCCCGGCTGATCAACACCAACCGGCGGATCCAGCAGGGGCTCCCCTACCGGGCCGGGCACGACTACGCCCACCCCGGGGAGCTGATAGCCGACCTCGACATCATGGACTCGTCGCTGCGGGCCGCCCGGGGCCAGCTGATCGCAGATGGCGCCCTGTCCAGGGTTCGTCGGGCGGCGGTGACCTTCGGGTTCCAGATGGCGACCCTCGACATCAGGGAGCACGCCGCCAAGCACCACTCGGCGCTCGCCGAGTTCTACGACCTGGTCGATATCCCATACGACGGACTAGACAACGAGGGACGGCAGAGTCTGCTCGGATCCGAGCTGGCCGGGTCGCGACCACTCACCGGCCCCAACACGGTCACCAGTGACGAGGCCGGGAACACGCTCGGCACCTTCCACGCCATCGCCGAGGCCAAGGCCCGCTATGGCGATCAGGTCATCGAGAGCTACGTCGTCTCCATGACCGAGACCCCCGCCGACGTCCTCGAGGTGGCGGTCCTGGCCCGGGAGGCGGGCCTGATCGACCTGCGCCGGGGGGTGGCGTCGATCGGGATCGTCCCTCTGGTCGAAACCATCGACGATCTGGCGAATGCCGGCCCGCTTCTCGAAGGTCTCTTCGCCGACCCTCATTACCGGCGCATCGTCTCGATCCGGGGCGACACCCAGGAGGTGATGCTGGGGTACTCGGACTCCAACAAGGTCGGGGGCATCACCACCAGCCAATGGGAGATCTACAAGGCGCAACGGGTGATGCGAAACGTCGCCGCCGAGCATGGGGTCCATCTCCGGCTGTTCCACGGCCGTGGCGGAACCGTCGGCAGAGGTGGCGGCCCCACTCACGCCGCCATCCTCGCCCAGCCTTACGGGACGATCGACGGCGACCTCAAGGTGACCGAACAGGGAGAGGTGATCTCCGAGAAGTACGGGAATCCCGATATCGCAGCTCGCAACCTGGAGTTGCTGTTGGCCTCGGTGCTCGAATCGTCGCTTCTTCACCGTCGATCCCGGCGTTCCCGAGAGACCCTCGATCGCTGGACCGAGGCGATGGATTGCTTCTCCACCGAAGCCCACAGCGCCTACCGCGAACTTGTGGAGCACCCGAGTCTGGTTCCGTACTTCCTGACCTCGACTCCGGTGGAGGAGTTGGGGCGGCTCAATCTGGGCAGCCGGCCGTCACGCCGGCCCGGCGGCGTTGGAGGGATCGAAGACCTGCGAGCCATCCCCTGGGTATTCGGCTGGACCCAAACCCGTCAAATCGTCCCCGGCTGGTATGGGGTGGGGAGTGGGCTCCAAGCGGCGGGCAAGGCCGGATACGGCGAGGTGATCGACGAGATGGCCGACGAGTGGCCTTACTTCCAGACCTTCCTCTCCAATGTGGAGATGACATTGGCCAAGACCGATCTCGACATTGCCGAGCGATAC
>Ga0209751_10002982_pt1 | contig 16587 bp, 16 predicted proteins | sample RifCSP13_1_FD_184019 | JGI IMG/M metagenome (GOLD analysis project Ga0209751, IMG submission 184019) | Soil microbial communities from Rifle, Colorado - Rifle CSP2_sed 13_1 (SPAdes) (version 2) | ecosystem: Environmental > Terrestrial > Deep subsurface > Rock core/Sediment | place: Rifle... | reverse complement strand
GCGTGGATGTCCCGATTGCGCTGGTCAACACCCTGCTCGCGCTGGAGGGGCAATTCTCTGACCCAGGCCCGGACGCCCCGTACGCCGTCAGCGTGGATTGGGACGACGGCGCGCTCGACTCTCTCGACCCCTTCGCGGCTACCGGAGTCGTCTCCGCGAGCCACGTATACGCTACGCCAGGTCATCACACGGTCACGCTCCATGTGATGGATAAGGACGGAGGGGTGGGCCAGTCGTCAGTCGTCATCATCGTGCTGTCGCCAGGCGACGCCCTGGAAGAGGTGATCGAGATGTTGACCCCGCTCGCCGATGACCCGAACATCGCCGACGCGCTTGAAAAGCTGCGGGGCCAGAAGAACGGCAAGGCCAGGAATGGCGCTCTCGACCTGCTCCAACAGGGCAACCTGAACGCCGCCCTGGAGAAGATCGCGCAGGCCCTGCAAGAGTTGGAAGCCGCCGAAGCAGCCGATCCGACCCTCGACCTCTTGAGCGCCAAAGCTCTGCTGGCTTTGGCCGCCAAGTCGGTCGCCGTGCAGGCGATTGACGACGCGGAAAGCGTTGCCGACAGACCGGGCGAGCAGCAGAGGGTCGCGCAGGCCCTGCAACTGCTCGCGGAGGGGAATAGCTTGCTTGCCTGGGGGACAGACGTCCTTGGCGCGGTGAACAAATACCAGGAAGCCGTGCGCCAGGTGCAGGGCCTCCCATAGCGGAGGGGCCCGCTCAGGTCAGGCGCTGCATTGAAAAATGCTTTGGGGGCAGTGCGCCCGGCGGGACTCGAACCCACAGTCAACAGCTTAGAAGGCTGCTGCTCTGTCCGATTGAGCTACGGGCGCGGTTAAGCGGATTATACCGCTATTTTCCGCATCGCTTACCTCTTGACTGCAATGGGTGATTGTTCACATCTGATCTGCTCCCCGTCCGCGTCCCCGCGGACGGCCCGCGCCCCACGGGGGTGCTTCGCGAAGGACGCGGGCCTGGGGCATTTGCGAATAATCACCAGCGACTGCAAGAAAAGCCCCGGCTCAGTTTTCAACTAGGCCGCCCACCACCGGCGGGAAAATGCCAATCTGGTCGCCGTCGTTCAGGATCGTGTCCACTTCCACCGCGTCGTTGTTGATGAAGACGCTGCGGACGAGTTCGGCGGGCAGGTTGAGGGCCGGGGCGAGCGCGGCCACCGTCGCGCCCTCCGGGAGCTCGACGGCGAAAGGCTTCGAGCGGTCGGGGCCGGGATGATGCTTGCGGAGGAGTGAATAGAGCTTGACGTAGACTTTCACGCCGGTTCGTCGGCCAGCGGGCGCAGGCCCTTGTAGACGCGCTGGCCTGCCAGGGTGCGCAGGATGGTGTTGGCCTGGCCGGGCCGGTTGATCTTTTCGGCCAACTCTTCAGGAGTCAGCGGGCGGTTGCCGTTGGCGATGAACACGCGAAAGACGGCATCCACCAGAGTCGTGCGCGCCGTGAGGAAGTCGGGCTGCTGGGCGCAATGGGCGCGCAGGGTGTAGTGCAAGCCGTCAATCCGCTGCACTTCAGCCGTGTCCGGGTCAACGTTGTCAATCAGATCGCCGCCCTCGTACGAGCCGAAAGCCGCCTGGTGCTCCGGGCACAGATGGCTCATCAGATAAACGCGGAACTCGCTGCTCTCGCGGTCCCACCAGTCGAAGTCAATGTGAAACTTGGTCTTGAGGGTCGGCTTGACCAAATGGCTAGCCACGCGCGTCGGAAGGCTCACAGGTTTATCCCGTCCAGAGAGATTGATCGAAGCGCCAGTAGGCGTCGCCTACGTGGACAAAATAGGGGCGCGACAACAGTTCAGCAAAAATGGGCCCGGGCGGGCTGCGGCGGACGACGTTCACCGCCGCGTACAGCGTTTTCGCGTGCACCGCGCTTTGTGGGTTGAGTTTCGCCAACTCGCGGAACAAATCTGCGACCAGGCGCTCGAAAGGCAGGTGCTGGCCCTTGAGCCAGACCTCGTCAATCGCGGCCAGGTTATCCACCGCGATGACGGTCAACTCATCGTAATGGACAGAGATCAGCCGTTTCTGCATGCTGAAGTTCAAACGCCCGTCGGCGCCCGCGACGGCCGTGCGCACCCACTCGCGCGCCGGTCGGCGGGTGCTGGCTTTGACGACGACCTCACCCGGCTGGTCTCCCCGGCGCACGACGAGCTGCCCGCCCACCGGAAATTCGCGCTTCTTGTACCACTCGTCCAGCCCAAACACGTAGCGCCCCAGGCGCACCACCCAGCCGGGGAACTGCTCGCCGCTGTCGCCGTCCACCAGCATGAAGCGAATGCGTGGGGCCTCGTAGGCGGTCGGGAACAGGTGCGCCAGGCGCCGCGACAGGGGCAGAGCGCCCACGCGGCGGTGCGGGAAAATAACGTGGACTGTAACTTCATCCGCCGCCGGCGCGTCGCCTGCGCCAGGCGCCAACTCATCGTCAATCTCCTGTTCCAAAGCCAGCAGCGTTGGAGTCAGCTGGGAAGGCTGATAATCGGGCGCGGCGTTTTCCAGGCGGCGCGGCGTGAAAACCACCTCCGGCGGTTCGAGGCGGCGCAAATACCACAAGACCTGCCCGGCCGGGCCGACTTCGTCGAAGCGCTCGTCCTCCTGCAGCCCGAAGTTGAGCGAGAACGCCTGCAGCCGGGGATGGACGTTGTCGGGCAGGCCGACTTCTTTGAGCAGGGCTTCCGCCGGCAGCGGGCCGCCGCCGGCCATATCCAGCACCGCCTCGGCCAGGTTAAGATGGCCCACGTTGACGGTGAGCAGCAGCGCGCGCGGGAACCAGCGCCCGGCGATGCGCACGATATCGGGGCTTTCTTTCAGATGTGCTTCCAGTTTTGCGGTGATGTCGCGCCCATATTCGGCAAAGATGGCCTCCGGCGACTCCACCTCGCCCGCGCCGTCGTGGCTGGCGGCCCGATTCAGCTTGTGATTCGGCAAGCGCGCGGCAAACTCGCGCGGCGAACCGCCATTGCCGAAATCTATGGCGATCACGTCGAACTCGCCATCCTCCGGGTTGCGCCCCGGACGAACGCTCACCACCCTGCCCGCGGTGAACTGCAGCTCGGGGAAGACGACGGTTTGCCCGACGGCATAAGTTTCTTTGGGGAGGTAGACGACGGCCCCCTGCTGGCGGTGCTTCGCCGCTTCGGCCTCACGCTCGTACCGCCGCCGGGCGATGACCAGCGCCATCTCCTCGGTCGTAAGCGGGGTTTCCTCTTCGAGGAGAAGATTGTTCAGGAACTCGATGTCGGATTCTTCGATTTTGAACGCCGCGCCCCAGTAGGCTGCGGTTTCCGTCTGGCGTTGAATCAAGTGAGAACCTCAGTGCATACAGATTTCAAACTGGCGGGTGGTTATTATACTTGCCGCCTTCGCTGTTGTAAAATGTCTCTGCGCACCAGGTGTATGTCAGTTCTGGGGCGCAGGTGGCCCTTCGACTACGCGGCGCGCACCCTGAGCGGAGCGTTAGCGAAGTCGAAGGGCGCGCCGCTCCCTTGAGCGAAGCCGAAGGGTCAGGGCGCTTGTCTGCCCTAAAGTGAGGTGAACATGGCGCACAAGTTGGTCGTGGTCCACACGACGGCCGGGCTGCCGCAGGCCAATCTCATCAAGAGCCTGCTCGAGGCCGCCGGGATTCCGGTGGAGATTTCACAAGAGAGCGCCGGCGCAGTCTTCGGGTTCACCGTCGGCGCGCTGGGCCTCGCCGATATCCTCGTCCCCGAAGAACACGCCGCCGAAGCCAAAGCGCTGCTCGAAGCCATGCGCCGTGGCGAGCTAGACCAGGGCGACGAGTCGGCCAATCTCTAACGGTTACACATGACGCCCAGAAACCCGGCTTCTCGGAGAAATGGGGCTTCTCCCGGAAACAATAGATTCATGGGAATTCCACCTCCGTCCACTGCAACGGGTCAACCTGAAATCCCCCGACCCAGAGTTCCCAATGCAGGTGCGGGCCGGTCACGCGGCCGGTCGCGCCCTGATAGCCGATGATCTGCCCTGTCTCCACGCGCTGCCCCGCCTGCACGAGAATTGAGGCTTGGTGCCAGTATCCTGTGTACACACCCCAGCCGTGGTCAATAAGCGTGGCGTTGCCGCGCACCGCCAGCGCGCCAGTGAAGATGACCATCCCCGGCGCCGGCGCGGTGACCGGGCGATCTTCAGCGCCTGAAAAATCTGTCCCAGTATGAAACGCATCGTATGGGCCGCCGTTGTACGAGCGCAGCGCGCCGAACGTGGAGCGCAGCGCGCCCACCGAGGGCAGTTGAAAAAGGCCGCTCCACATTCGCACCGGGGTGATGGGGGCTGCCATAGATTTGATTTGCTCGAGCTCCGGCTGAGTCACCGCGGGATCAATGGTCGCAGGATCAACCCTGAGCTCCGGGTCACGTCCATAATTGCCGCGGCGCACTGGCAGGGGTTGAGAAAAACGAACCACCCCCTCCGCATCGGCGGCCTCGATCGTCAGCCGATATAGATCCGGCTCCGCCAGGCGGTATACTCCCAGCAGTGCATACTGCGAGTGGTCATTCTCGGCGTTGAAATGCAAGGGCCACTCGCCGAGTGAACCGCTGAGCGTCATGGGCCGGGTAGCCATGACATGGATAGACACGGTGCGCCCCTGCGCTGTCGGAAACGGGTGCGCCTCCAAAGTCGTCAGCGGGAAAGGCAGCGCCTTCGTCGGCTGGTCGCCGCCGGGGACGACGATGCTCGCGCCCGGCGTCAGCCATCCCGGGTGTAACCGGCGGTTGAGGGCCGCCAACGCCCAGGGGTTCTGATTCCGTGAGGCCGCGAAGGAGAGCCATCCCTCGCCGGGCCGCGCGAGGTAGGTCACCCCGGTCGAGATGGGCGCCCCGCCGTCCAGCTGATCAACGATGATCACTGCCTCGCTGATGAACAGCGCCCCCGGGTTGATCACGCGATTGAGCCGGATCAGCGTCTCGCGCTTGAGGCCGAGACGCAACGCAAGACTGTCGAGGGATTCGCCCGGCTCGAGCGTATGCACGCCAAGAGCGCCGGTCACCCCTTCAAAGCCGGGGACGCTCAGGGGCTGCCCGACGCTCAGGACCGAAGGGTTCACCGCGGGATTCGCCGCTTGCAGCGCGTCCAGCGAAATCCCGAATTGCTTGGCGATCCCGTAGAGTGTGTCCCCCGGCTGGACGATGTACTGCGGGCCAGCCGTCTGCGCCTGGATGGGCTGCGGCCAGGTCGAGCGCCAGGCCGGCGGCCAGCAGGCAGAGAGCAATGAGCTGTTTACGCATGCTGGGCAAAAAAACGGGGGCGGCGCAGCTGGCCGTCCCCGGTGGACAGGCTTGTGGGCAAGGCTGCCCCCCGCCCCGTCAGGCGCTGGCGGGCGCCGAAGGATCCTCCACACCCCGTTCGCGCTGCGCCAGGACCTTTTCCACGCTTTCGAGCAGTTCCTGCGGCCCGAAAGGCTTGGTGATGTAGTCGTCCACCTTGGCGATGTGCAGCCCCAACACCTTGTCAATGCTCTGGGCCTTGGCCGTCACCACGATCACCGGGATGGATTTCGTCCCGTCGTTGGCTTTCATTTTCTGATAGACTTCCCAGCCGTCCATGTCGGGCATCATCAGGTCGAGCAGCACGATGTCGGGCTTCTCGCGGGCAATCGCCTCCAGCCCCTCGCGCCCTCCCATCGCCCCGATGACCTGATACCCCTTGCGGCTGAGGATGAGCTTGACGAGATCAATCATCTCCGGCTCGTCTTCAATGCACACCACGCGTTTACTCGTGCTCATTCAGGCCTCCTGGCTAATAGCTATAGTGTACACCACAATTAGGCCTCCCGGCAAACATGCGAAGAACCAGATGCGCTTCCGCCTCAAGGTGGGTTCAACCTCCATCTTCCGCCTTAAGGCTGACCGCCGTTCCGCCTCTGGCCCGATGCAATCAGCTTGACGATGGGCAGATCAAGCCGTTGAAAACTCCGCTGCGAGCCGGTTGAGCCATCCAGGATCACTCCAGACGGCCCCATCCACTTGTATCGCCATGGCCCCAAGTCCCAGCATCTCCCTGGCGTTCGCCAGTGAATAGATGCCCCCCGCCCCGATGAGCGGAAGCCCTAGTCCTTTCGCCGCCACAGCCCGCACGGCCTCTAGAGCCAGAGGGAAATTATCCGGGCTGTAAAGCCGCCCGGTCACGGCCTGATCATCTCCTTGAACCGAAAAGCGCGGCGGTGCGCCGAGGGTGAGCGCGTCGGCCCCGGCGCGCGCGGCGGCCTCGCACAATTCGTCCGCGCGGGCCAGCGGCAGGCGGGCGATGAGCGGCGGCCCGCCGCGCGCCGCGCGAATCAACCGCGCCATCTCCTCAGCGGAAATATGATCTACAAAGCCCAGTTCAATCCCGCTCACGCCGTCGGCCCCTTCGAGATGCGCTACGCTCCGCTCGACGTCCGCCGGGCTGGTCGCCGCGATATGGACGATCACTGGCGGGCCAAGATGCTCCCAGTCGTTCGCGTACCGACGCAGGGCAACCGGCACGCCGGGGTTGGGCAAACCCGTGTGGATCAACAGGCCCTTCGAGAGTGAGAGGGCATTCGGGGGGTGGGCCGGCGTGCGCGGCGTGAACGTAAGCGCATTCGTTACGAACGCGCCGAGGCAGTCGAAGTCAATCAGCCCGCGATACTCGTCCGCAAAGCCCAGGATGCCCGAGGCGTTCATCACCGGGTTGCGCAGGCTCAGGCCGCGCTTGTGGTTTGGGGCAAGCTCGATCACTGCTTTGTCATAGGCGCATTCAGCGGCGATAAGTTTCGCGCCGGAGCGTCACGCGGTCTAAAACGTCCATCCGCACGTTGACGCCGAGGCCGACGCCCGTCGGCACCGAGAGCGTACTGTCGGGGTTGAGGACGAACGGCGGGTCAATGATGTCTTCGGGGAAATAACGCGCGGAGGCGGAGATGTCGCCGGGAAGGACGAACCCTGGCAGGGAGGCCAGGGCGACGTTCGCGGCGCGGCCGATCCCGGTTTCGAGCATCCCCCCCATCCACACGGGGACGCCGCGTTCGCGGCAGTAGTCGTGGATCCGCTTCGCCTCGTGCAGCCCGCTGACCCGCGCGGGTTTGATGTTGATGATGCGGCAGGCGCCCATCTCCAGCGCCCAGCGCGCATGGTCCACTGAAAGGATGCTCTCGTCGAGGCAGATCGCCGTCTTCAATTGCGGCTGGAGTTTCGCGTGGTCGAAAATGTCATCATCGGCCAGCGGCTGCTCGATGAGCAGCAGGTAGAAGTCGTCCAGCTTTTTCAGGTGCTCGGCGTCGGGCAGGCGATAGACCGAGTTGCCATCCACTTGCAGCATCAAAACGGGATGCGCTTTGCGGACGGCAGCCGTGTCGCCCACGTCGCGCCCCGGCTTGATTTTGAGCTTGATCCGCCGATAGCCATCGGCCAGATATTTATCCACGACCTCAAGCAGTTTTTCGGTCGTCGCCTGGATTCCGACCGAGACGCCCACCTTCACCCGGTCGCCGCTCCCGCCCAGCAACCTTTGTAGCGGGACTCCGGTCTGCTGGGCGAGCAAATCCCAGACCGCGAGTTCAATCCCGGCCTTCGCCATCGGGTGGCCGCTGATGTGACTCGTGGTCGCGCGATATGCGGGGATGTCGGCGAGGTCCGCGCCCAGCACAGCGGGGATGATGAAATCTTCGAGGATGTGCCAGTTGGTTTTCGTCGTCTCGTACGAGTAGCCGCAATTCTGGCTGGCGACGCACTCCCCCCACCCGGTCAGGCCGTCGGCGCGAACTTGAACGATGACACACTCGCGGTCGTGCTCCGTCCAGCGCGAGGTCTGGAACGGCGCAAGATAAGGCATTTTGATGTGGCGCAGGGTGATTTCTTCAATCTTCATGGAATATCTGCCTCAGAAACGTCTCTGCCCATCCAATGCCTCTTGACCCTGCACTAGTTGTCGCTGTGCTCCAGCCGGGGGTCGCCGTGCGACAGGGCATAGAAAGAGCGCATCCGCCCGCCGCGCACTTCGTGGAAGAAATCGGTGATCAGATACCCGGCCTTGAACGCGGCTTCAAAAAGCTCGCGCGTGTGTTGACGCCACGCGCGCGCCAACGCCATGTCCCGCGTCTTGATGGCCTGAAAGTCCTCGGGAATCTCGACCAGCGCGATCATGCCGGCAAACGACGCGGCGCGCTCGGGCGGGCGGAGCAACGCGTCCGCGCCTACAGCCGTCGGGTTCAGGATCGTCGCTCCGGCCTCGGTGAAGGAGGCCACCACGAGCGGGGCGCGGCGTCCAAACAGGCGCTCCTTGACGCGGGCCGACGTTACCCACCAATCCACCTGGAAACGGTCGGAGGGCAGGCCCGCATTCAGGCCGTCCGCCATCTGCCCATACACCTCGCGCAGGTAAGTGCGGCACACCGCCCCGAGTTTGGCGATGTTCAGCCGGGCGTTGCGCGATTCGAGCGGGTCGTGCGTCCACGTCACCAGCCGGATGCCCTGGCTCATCACAAAATCGCGCTGCGCCAGCTTGAGCTGGTAGCCGACGCGGCGGTCGCGATATTCCGGCAGCACGCCCAATTGATGAGAGCAGTGCTTGAGCCGGGCCATCGCCGGGCGGTTGGAACTGGCTTGATCGGTGCCGAGGAAGCCAAACACAAAACCGACGAGGCGGGCGCCGTCAAACGCGCCCAGCGCCAACCCGCCGTTGTGCGCCACCGTCGTCAGCACGTGCGCGGGCGTCACTTCGGTTTCCGAGCCAGGCCACACCACGCGCTGCAAAGTCTCGGCCGCGTGAAACTCGTCTATCGTTTCGAGGGGGCGAATGGTGACCGACATAGAGAGATGGACGACACGGAATGTGTGAGGCGTGACAGACGCCTCACGGATCACTCTTCACTTAACTCGTTCCCCAAACGAGCCGGCCCATCTCAGCCAACCACTTCTTCTGGCGCAGGTAATCCAGCGTGCTCACGAACCGGGCCGGTTTCAAGCCAAAATAGCGCGTGACGCTGGTCAATTCGCAGGTGCGGCTGATGGCCAGATAGTCCAGCCAGCGGGTCGTCAGCGGGGAACGCGGCAGCATTTGCTCCAGCAGCCACGCGCCCGCCCGCAGATAAGGAGGGCGGACAGAGACGATGACGCGCCGCACGTCCGTCACCTCCATCACCGCCTGCACCATCTGCTCGAAGGTGATAAACTCCGGGCCGCCCAGCGCGAGCGTCTGGTTGAGCGCGGTCAGGTCGCTCAGGCTCCACTCCAGGCAGGTCACCAGATCCTCCACCCACAGCGGCTGAAGCGAGACCTTGCCGTCGCCCGGCATGAAGAAAAAACCGGGGACGAGCCTGAGCATCATCGCCACCACGTTCACAAAAACGTCCTCTTCGCCGTACAGCAGCGCCGAACGCACGATGGTGTAAGGGATGCCGCTCTGCCGGATAAACTCTTCGGCAATGCCCTTGGCCTTGAGCACCGGATAGGCCGACGCGCGATCCGCGCCCAGGTGGGAGAGATAAATGATGCGCCCCACCCCGGCGTCTTTCGCCGCCTCAACCAGCGCCCTCGTCCCGGCGGCATCCACGGCAAAGACGTCGCCCTGCTGGCCGCGCCATTCGGCGCCCGCCAGATGGATGACAGTATCCACCCCCACCAGCGCCGCCCGGAGGCCGCGCTCGTCAGAGAGTGAGGCGATGGACACCTGCACTGGGATGCGCTTGGGAAGGCGAGGTGTACGCCGGGCAGGCCGGATGAGGCAGCGCATCTCCAGCCCGGCCTCGGCCAGGCGGGGCAAAAGCGCGCGCCCCACAAACCCGGTAGCGCCAGTGACCAAAATCAAAGTGGGCATTCTCCGCGAGCGAGTCGGGGACGTGCTTCAACCCGCGTGGGCAAGTCTAACGCAGCGGGAGGCAAGCGTCAAATATTTGGAAGGGTAATGAAACGCGGGCGCAGAACTGTCTCTGCGCCCGCCGGGCGGAACAAGAAACCCGTTTTCTTCACGAAAACGGGTTTCGGTGGTTAGCTCTACTTCCTGGCGGCAACTTTCTTCTCCGATTTGCCCGCCGCTTTGGCTTTGCTGGCGGAGGCGGCCAGGCGCGTCATCGTCGCCTCCACGTCGGCCGGGCTGATGCCGATCAGCGAGATGAGCTTGCGCTCACTGGCAAAGCCGCCCATGATGTCAATGTGATGGGTCGGGATGTTCAACGCTCTGGACAAGAAGCCGACCAGGGCGTTATTCGCCGCGCCATCCTCGGGCGCGGCGGCGACACGGATTTTGATCGTCCCATCCGCCATCAACCCCGTCACCTCGGTTGCCTTAGCCCGCGGGGTGACCTTGACCGTGATCGCTGCGCCAGTCAGTGCGTTGCTGAAGGTGTGCATCTCCGTCCTCCGTGGTTTGGCTTAGCCCAAATCAAATCTCAGTTCCAGCCGGGTTTCTATAGGATATTAGTACATAACGTAAAATGCAAACGGGCCAGACCCGCAAAAGACCTAGAAAAAGCTCCGAATCAGGACGATGAGCAGTTGCCCAATCAACTGAACTGCCAGCAAAGCAATCATCACCGAAAAATCGAACATGCCCGCCGGTGGGATAATGTTCCTAAAAGGCCGCACAATTGGCTCTGACAACTGATCCAGAAACCGGCGCACCGGATGCCAGGGTTCGAGCGGGGAGAATGACATCAGGGCGTCCAAAATCAGAATAACTGTGATCAGGTTGACGACGAGGTTGATCAGCCCAACGATATACGCTGCCAAATTGGCTTCTCCTTCTTTAAATCGAATTCGCCCGATCAGAGATACGGGATTCTAAGGCATTTCAAACTTTTCTCGACCTGAGGACGCCCAAGACTGACACAGATCTGCAAATTCTGTCGCGGTTCAGGCTCGTTCGCCGAAAATTGCCCGCCCAATGCGGACCATCGTGGCGCCCTCGGCAACCCCGGCCTCAAAGTCGTCGGTCATGCCCATCGACAGGACGCGCCAGTCGCCCTCGCCCGGCGGCAGGCGCGCCCGCAGATAGTCGCGCAGTTCGCGCAGGCGCGCAAAGTAAGGCCGGGCGGCCCCCGGCGCCGGGACGATCGGGGCCATCGTCATTAGCCCCTGCGCACGTATGCCGGGCAACGCCAAGATCTTTTCGATCTCAGGTAATAGTTTATCCCAACTCGCCGGATTGTGCGCGGCAAAACCCGCCTTGGCGTCATCGCCCGAGACGTTGCACTCAAGCAGGACCGGCTGAACGCGCCTCGCTTCCTCCGCAAAACGGCTCAGGCGTTCAGCGAGTTTGAGCGAGTCAACCGAATGCACTATTCCAAACCCGGCGATCGCCACGTCGCGCGCCTTGCGGCTCTGCACGTGGCCGATCATGTGCCAACACAGGGCGGGATCAGCCACGGATAGCATTTTCGGCGCGGCCTCTTCAATGCGATTCTCGCCGAAGTCCGTCAGTCCCAACGCGGCGGCGGCCCGGACGACTTCAGCCGGATGCGTTTTGGTCACAGCGACGAGCGTGATCTCCGCCGGGTCGCGCCCCGCCCGCTGCGCCGCCTCGGCAATGCGCCCCTTGACCTTGGAAATGTTCTCTGAAAGTGTCCTGCCCAAGTTAGTCAACGGATTGCATGGAGGGAACAGATTTTTGTTATCCGTTCCATCCGTTGGCCCTATCGCAAGGCAATCAGCGCCCCGAACCGCCCGGTCTTTCCCTTCTCCCCCCGATGCGAGAAGAACTCGTCGGTGCGGCAGGCGGTGCAGAGACAACTCGTCTCGATCTGCTCGACGCCTGCTTCCCGGAGAGCGCGGGCGTTCGCGGCCCACAAGTCGAGATGGTAACCGCCGTTCACTCGCGCCAGCAGCTCGTCCGCCGCGGGAAACGCCGCCCGCGTCCGTTCGACGACCTCCGGCCCGACTTCGTAATGGCACGGCCCGATGGACGGCCCAATGCCCGCGAGGAGATCGGCCGGGCGGGAGCCGTACTGTTCGGCCATGGCCCTCACCGCTGCCGCAGGGGCTTTGAGCAGTGTGCCCTTCCAGCCTGCATGGACGATGCCAGCCGCGTGGCGTTTCGGGTCAAACAGCAGAATGGGCACACAGTCGGCGAAGCGCAGGAACAGCGTCACGGCGGGATTATTCGTCAGCAACGCGTCAGCCTTCTCGGAGTGATAGTTTTCGCCGCGTGGCTCGTCCACGACCACCACGTCGGCGGAATGGACCTGCCAGAGGTCGGCGATAGATTCCGGTTCGCGGCCCAGGGCGTGAAACGCGCGGCGGCGGTTTTCGCGGACGTTCTCGCGCGCGTCGCCGGTGCTGATGGAGAGGTTGAGCGAGGCATACGCCCCGGCGCTTGCGCCTCCGCGCCGGGAGAAGACGCCGTGGACGAGGTCAGGGTGGTCGAGGTTATCGAACTGGTAGTAACGGATTTCACCCGCAGCCTGGGCGTTCATCGGCGGAAGTGTATCACAAAACGTGACGCGTGACGTGTGACACGTGACATGAACGGGCACTGGACGCCTGACGCGCGTCGCATGTCACCCTTTCAACACTCTCTCATCTCCGACCCGTTTCGTCACACCCTGAGCATCCAGATATTCCATCAACGCCAGCGCATATTTGCGCGAGGTCGAGAACAGGTCGCGGACCTCTGCGACGGTGACCTTGCCGTGCGCGCGGAGGTGAGCCTTGAGGCGCTCGACCGTCGCCGCGTAGGTTTCGGAGAGCAGCAGCACGTCGGCGGAGAGTTGGACGAGCGCCCCCTGTTCGAGGAGGGCATTGAGCACTTCCTCGCCGAGGCGGGCGAGGCAGTCTTTAGCCGAGGGGGTGTTATACGGCTCGCGCCAAAAATCGGCGAGCACGGCATGGATGGCGGCCTGCTGCACCGCCGTGAATTGGACCGTGTGGCTCGGCAGGCGGGCGACCGCGCCCGCGGCGACGACGCTCCCCGCTTCGGCGGCGCGGGCAAGGAAGGCGTTGAAGATTCTGGGGCTGAGTTTCAGGCGGCTCTTGAGTTCCTCGCGCGGCATCCCGACCCGGAGAGGATGGGCTGAGTGATAGGCATGAAGCCACTGGCCCAAATCGTCCTCAAACTTGCGCCACGCGGCCTTTGAAATGACCAGCGCATCGCCGTCGAGCCGGATAAGTTGATCTGAGATTTCCTCCAGCGCTTCGGCGGCGGAGGCTTTGTCGAAGCCGGCCTTCTGGAGGGCGTCCTTCAGCGGCGCAGGGCCGAGGGTGTCGAGGGCCTGCAGGAGCATCTCGCCGGGCGTGCCTCGTGACAGGACCTCGAGCCGGGCGAGGACGGCGGCGTCACGCCGCTTGTGGCGGCGTTTGGGGTGTGGGTCAACGACCGCCCCGCCGCCGATGGTCGCGCCTGGCGAGGGACGACGGAGGATGAAGCGGTCGCCTTTGGCGACGACGACCGGCTCGGCGAGCTGGAGTTGCATCCAGCCGGATTCGCCCGGAGCAAGCATCTCATGCTCCAGCAGCCGCACCGTTGCCAGGACCTCCGCCGCGCCGACGAAAAATTTGACTTCGGCGTTGTGCTTCAGAGGCAAATCCGCGTCAGGCAGGTGGCGGAAGCGCCCGTCAAGAAAGTTGGTCGGGCGAAAAACGCCGGGATGCGCGAGGACCATGCCGCGCCTGAGCTGGTTGATCTCGACGCCGGAAAGGTTGACCGCGACCCGGCTGCCGGGGACTGCGCGCTCAATCTTCGTCTTGTGGGTTTGCAGACCCCGGATGCGCGCGGTGAATCCGGCGGGGAGGATTTCCACTTCCTCGCCGAGCGCGAGCGCGCCGTCGCCGAGCGTGCCGGTGACGACCGTTCCGAAGCCGGAGAGGGTGAACACGCGGTCAATCGGGAGGCGAGGCCGCCCGAGGTCCGGGCGCAGCGGCCGGGCGGAGAGAACCCGTTGCAGGGCCTGTTTGAGTTGGGGCAGACCATCCCCCATGCGGGCGGAGACCGCGACGATCGGCGCGCCGTCGAGGGCCGTCCCGCGCACGGACGCGGCGACATCCGCCGAGACCAGACTCAGCCACTCCGCGTCCACCAGGTCTGATTTCGTCAGCGCCATCACGCCCGCCGGAATTTGCAGCAGATCGAGGATGGCCAGATGCTCACGGGTCTGAGGCATCACGCCCTCGTCGGCGGCGACGACGAACAGGGCGGCGTCAATCCCCCCTACCCCGGCGAGCATGTTCTCGATGAAATCGCGGTGGCCGGGGACGTCGATCACGCCGACAGATTCGCCGTCGGGGAGCGTGAGCCACGCGAAGCCGAGGTCAATCGTCATCTGGCGTTCGCGTTCTTCCTTCAGACGGTCGGGATTGATGCCGGTCAGGGCCTCGACGAGAGTGGATTTGCCGTGGTCAACGTGGCCGGCAGTGCCGATGACATGCATGGGAGATGTTCGATGCAGACTACGCAGTACGGAGTGCGGCAAGCCGAGCACGTATTCCGTATCGCGTAGTCCGTACTAGCGCACTTTGGCGAATTGCTGCTCGTATTCGGCGACCATCTCGCGCACGAGGGTGAGCAGGGATTGCAGGCGATTAGCGTCGAGGGCCTGCATGTGGCGCACGGCGTCGAGCAACTCGCCGGCCTGCTCCTCAAGGGCTTCGAGCCGTTCGAGCTGCTTAATGTTGAGCCGGTCATGCTCGCGCCACTGCTCGTCGCGCAGCAGCATGTGAGTCGTCCAGCGCTTCTGGTCGTCGGCGAGGAAGGCGGCCCAATCCTGCCGGAAACGTTCCCCGGCCAGGCGCTGGATTTCGGCGGCCTCGGTGATGCGCCGTTCCATGAACTCGGTCATCTGCTTGAACTCGTCCGCCGAGCGTTTGAGGTCGCGGTTCGTCTCGGCGTATTGATCCACCTTGCGCGCGTACTCTTCGATGCTCTTCACCGCCGAGTCCACCTTGATCTGCATGTCGTTCCACGCCCGGTCGCGCTCGGCCTGGACGATGGCCTGGGCGTCGAGCCACTGCGTCTGCATGTTGCGCCGCTCGGTCTCGGCGATGAATAGTTCTCCCAGGCGGGCGTCCACCCGGCGGGCCACGTCTTCGACGACGTCGAGCTTGCCCCGGTTCTCGTCCAGGCGCTTGCGCAGGTCGATCAACTCGGTTTGCAGTTCGGTGATGCGCTTGGCGTCCTGCCGCCGCCCTTCCTCGACGACGGCGATGGAGCGCAGCCGCTCGTCAAGATAGCGGTTAAACTCGGAGACCTTATTTTGCAGTTCCGCCACGAGGCGCGAGAGGCGGTTTTCTTCGTCCTTGCGGGCCTGCGCCTCGCGTTCCAGCCGGGCGATGTTCTCAATCCCCTTGCGCAGCTCGGCCAGCGACTTGTTGATGCCTTCGCGTTCCACTTTGCGGAGGCGCTCGTCCTCGCGGGCCGCGTCGCTCCGGCGCTGTTCCAGTTCCTCTACCTGGCGGGCCATTTCCTTGCGATAGCCGTCGAGGATATCGTCAATTTTCGCCAGCCGCTGGAGCGTGGCCGTCGAGGTCGCCAGGTCGGACTCAAGCTGCTGGACCTTGCGCTGCAAACTGGCGTTTTCCGCCGCCAGGCCGGTAACCCGCTCGTGGAGAGCGGCCATTTCCTGCTTGTCTTTGCGGCGTTCGTCGTCCAGCCACTGAGTCGTCTTGGAAAGCTGTTCGATGTCCATAGCGCGTTCCTCTGCGCGGAGATTATACAAGGCGCACGGCTTAAGGCACAAGCGAAAGAGAGCGACGGGTCTTGTCACCTGTCGCCCGTCACTTATAATCGCATTATGCGCCTCGGTCTCGACGTTCGGCTCACCTATTACACCAGCGGCGGCATCTCGAAATACATCCGGCATCTCGCCGCCGATCTGCCCGCGCTTAGCCCCCAGCACGAGCACATCCACCTTTACCGCCGGGGACACGCGGAGACCTTCTCCCCTCGCGCCCGTCGCGTAGACTGCTGGACCCCCGCGCACCACCGCCTCGAAGCCTTCGCACTCGCCGTCGAAGCCGCGCCGCACCGCCTCGACCTCCTGCACTCGCCCGACTTCATCCCGCCGCTGGGGGGCTGCCGGCGCTCGATCATCACCGTGCACGATCTGACGTTCCTGCTGCACCCGGAATTCCTCACGGCGGAGAGCCGCCGCTATTACAACGGCCAGATACGCCGGGCAGTGAGGCAGGCCAACGCGATCTCTGCCGATTCGCAGGCGACGAAAGACGACCTGGTGAATCTGCTGTCCGTCCCACCCGAAAAGATCACCGTCATCCACCTCGGCCACGACCCAGAGTTCCATCCCCTCGCGGCGGAGGCGGTTTCCTCAGTGCTGGCCCGGCTTGACCTCTCGCCCGGCTACATCCTGTTCGTCGGCACCTTCGAGCCGCGGAAGAATGTTCCAGGGCTGCTTCATGCCTACGCGCAATTGCTCCGCCTGTTGCCCGACGCACCGCCGCTCGTGCCGGTGGGACACCGGGGCTGGCTGTTCGATGAGGCCGCCTCGCTCGTGCGCGACCTCGGCCTCGAAGCGCACGTCCGCCGCCTGGAAAGCCTGCCCGCCGCCGACCTGCCCGCTGTCTACAACGGCGCGAGCGTCTTCGTCCTCCCCTCGCATTACGAAGGCTTCGGCTTTCCGGTACTTGAGGCGATGGGTTGCGGGGTGCCGTGCGTG
>Ga0209751_10002981_pt1 | contig 16589 bp, 13 predicted proteins | sample RifCSP13_1_FD_184019 | JGI IMG/M metagenome (GOLD analysis project Ga0209751, IMG submission 184019) | Soil microbial communities from Rifle, Colorado - Rifle CSP2_sed 13_1 (SPAdes) (version 2) | ecosystem: Environmental > Terrestrial > Deep subsurface > Rock core/Sediment | place: Rifle... | reverse complement strand
GTCTTCCGGCTGCTCAGCCAGCCGCTCAGTCAGCCCCTCTCAGTGGAGGCTTGACGAGATAGGAGCTTGTCACCAGAGAGCCCGACTTGGACGAGAACGGCGACCCGTACTGGGCAGTCTGACGCTTGGGTATCGACGTGACCGACCGCAAGAACATCCTTGCTGGACTGGAGTCGTCCGACCGGGCTGCGTTCTTCCCCGCGCTTCGGGCGATGCTCGACAACCTCGCGGTCGAGCCTCGACAGCTGTCTGATGCCGAATTGGAGTCAGCGGTGGTGTTGTTTGATGACCTATTCAAGTCGAGCACCTTGAGTCAAGGCGATCGCCACGAAGTCCTCTATCGCTTTGCCAAGTCAGGTGGCCTGCCCTGGTTGGCACTGCTGTCCGACATCGTCGCCTCCGTGGCGGCTTCGCCAGGGGAGTGGCACAAGAGGTAGGCCGCGCTTCGCTTGGCCATACTGTCACTCGCCGTCGTGGCGCCGCTGGAAGAGCTCGCGGTTGAGGTGGGCGATCGAGGCACAGCCGAGGAGGGGCAGGGTCAGCTCGAGCTCCTCGCGCAGGATGGCGATCGCTCGCTCCACGCCGGCCTGGCCGGCGGCGGCCAGGGCCCAGTAGAACGGCCGGCCGACGAGGACGCCGGACGCACCGAGCGCCAGGGCGACGGCCACGTCCAGCCCGCGGCGGATGCCGCCGTCGACCCAGACCTCGAGCCTGCCGTCGACGGCCGCGACGACATCGGGCAGCGCGTGCGCGGTCGCGAGCGACCGGTCGAGCTGGCGGGCGCCGTGGTTCGAGACGACGATCCCGTCGACGCCGTGCTCCACGGCGAGCCGGGCGTCGGCTGGCGCGAGGATGCCCTTCAGGACGAGCGGCAGCGGGCTCCACGACCGGATCGTCGCGAGGTCGGCCCAGGTCAGGCCCATGGCGCGCTGGTCCTCGAGGCCTGCGTAGCGGCCCCGAGCCGCCCCGGCGGCGGGCTCGACGTTCGGCATCGGTGGCAGCGCGAAGCCCGATCGCCGGTCCCGCTCGCGATACCCGAGGACCGGCAGGTCGACCGTCAGGACGATCGCCCGGTAGCCGGCGGCCACCGCCCGATCGACGAGCGAGCGCGTGTACTCGAGGTCGCGGGTCAGGTACAGCTGGAAGAGGAGGTCCGCCTCGGGCGCCGCTTCAGCGACGCCCTCGATCGAGGTCGACGCGGACGTCGACGCGCAGTACGGGATTCCCGCGGCCGCGGCCGCACGGGCAACCGCGCCCTCCGCGTCGGGGTGGGCCATCGCCATGACCGCCATCGGCGCGATCGCGATCGGCAGCGCACTCCGCCGCCCGAGGAACGAGCCGGAGACATCGACCGTGCGAATGTCCGTGAGGACCCGCGGGGCGAACCGGAACTCACGCCACGCGCTGTCGTTCTCCGCCAGGGTGATCTCGTCCCACGACCCGCCCGCGACGTAGTCCCACGCCGGCCCCGCCATGCGCGCCCGCCCGGGCGCCTCGAACTCGTGCAGGCTGACGATCGAGGCGAGCTCGTCCGGGCCAGGGCGCGCGGCCATCAGGCCGTCGGACGCTGGGACCGGACGCCGGGGAAGCGTAGGAAGTCCGCGTCGAAGGAGATCACCGTCGCGGCGTGCTCGGTCGCGATCGCGGCGAGGTGAGCATCGGCCACGAGATTCCCGGCCGTGCCGGTGGCTTCGAGGAGCCCGCACAGGACATCGGGATGTCGGGTCGTGGGCTCGACGAGAAGGACAGCCGGAGCACCGAGCCAGGACCGGACCTGGTGGCAAGCTTCCTCGACGGACAGTGGAGTCGAGAACATCGACGGGCTGGTGGACAGGCGCAGGAAGGCATGGATCGATGACCAAGCGATCCCGACGGGCTCCGACCCGCGAAGCGATCGCTCGAGCCAGGAGCTGCTTGCCTCGTGGTGCGGGGACCGACGATCGACCGCGTAGAGCAGGACGTTCGCGTCAACCAGCCACATGGCTCACTTGCGAAGCCTGAGCTTCCGGATGATCTCCTCGTCCTCGAGCTGCGCGGCGATGTGGGACGCCTTGTCGAGGTCGACCAGCGGCGGTCCCATGTTCTTCGGGAACGTGTACTGCACGGGCGTTTCCGGCGGCTTCGCGGCACCCGCGCGGATCGCGGCGTTCAGTGCTTGCTTGAACGTGAGCTTCCGTTCGCGCATGAGTCGCCGGACGATGGCGTCGCTGTCGGGGTCGAGCGTGACGGTCGTTCTCATCGATGCATCATAGCATCAGGTTTCTGGGCATCACTACATCAACTAGCCGACGAGGTCGAGGCCGGCGAGCGAAGCCAGCACCGTCTTGCGGCCGACCTGGGGGTCGCGGAAGGCGACCGTGACCTCCTCATCGGTCCGGGTGAGCTTCGAGGTCACCACGATGCCGTCGCCCCAGCGGGCGTGGCGGACGCGATCGCCGTCGCGGTAGTGACGCTCGCCTGGTATCACGGGGCGGGCCGCGGGTGTGGGACGGGCCGCGGGTACCAGCTCGACGTCCGGCGTCTCGTCGTCCCAGGCCTCGAGCCTCCGCGACCCGAACGTCCCCGAGCGCGCCCCTCCCGCGAACGCGTCGCGCTTGGCCGCGAGATCGCGGGTCGGCCGGAACGACTCGCCGGTCCGCGGCCCACCGGGGCGACCACTCCCCTCTCGATACGCGCCGCCGCCGGTCCGGATCGGCGTCCCGAACCGCGTCGCACCTCGCCCGAACACGAGATTCAGGTCGTCGGGGGTGTCGGCGTCGATCTCGCCGGGGGCGCGGGCAAGCCGTGGGCCACTCATCAGCTCGCCCGGGATCTCGAGCAGGAACCGCGACGGCTCGGCCATCCAGCTGCCGCCCATCCCCCGCCGGGTGGCCCGCTGCCAGGCATGCGACAGGTACAGCTGGTCCTTGGCCCGGGTCATCCCGACGTAGGCCAGCCGGCGTTCCTCCTCCATCCCGGCCGGGTTCGGGTTGAAGCCGGATTCGGCCTCGATCGCCCGGTTCGTGGGGAACAGCCCCTCCTCCAAGCCGGCGATGAACACGACGGGGAACTCCAGCCCCTTCGCCGCATGGAGGGTGATGAGTGACAGCTTGTCGGCGTCGGCCTCGTACGAGTCCTGGTCGGCGACGAGGGCCGTCTCCTCGAGCAGGCGGTCGAGGGCGTCGTCGGGCGACAGGTCGTCGTAACGGGTCGTGACCTCGCGCAGCTCGAGGAGGTTGGCCCAGCGCTCCTCGCCCTCTTCGGTCCCGTCGGCGAGCATCGCCCGGTAGCCCGACCGCTCGAGGACCTCGTCGAGGAGCTCTGGCAGCGGCAGGACCCCGATCCGCGTCCGAAGCCGCCTGACGAGGCCCACGAAGTCGCCGACCGAGGTCCGCGAGCGGGACGCCAGCTCCGGCGCAGCACCACCCTCGACGACCCGCTCGAGGGCCAGCCAGTAGGGCACGTCCTCACGCGCCGCCGCGGCCCTGATGACCTCGATCGTCCTGTCCCCGATGGACCGGGCCGGGACGTTGATGACCCGCTCGAAGCTCACCGAATCGGCGTCCGATCGGAGGATCCGGAGGTAGGCGAGGGCGTCCTTGACCTCCTTGCGGGCGTAGAACCGGGTCCCGCCCACGACCTGGTAGCGGATTCCGTAGCGGAGGCACGACTCCTCGATCGAGCGTGACTGGGCGTTCGTCCGGTACAGCACGGCGATGTCGCGGAGCTTGTACGCCCCGTCGCCGACATCGGCCCGGCGGGTCAGGACGGACCCCTGTCCCCCGGTCAGCTCCTCGACCCGGCGGGCGATCCACTCGGCCTCCTCCTCCTCGTTGTAGGCCTCGAAGCGGTCGATGAGGCGACCGCGGTCGTTCTCCGTCCAGAGCTTCTTGTCGGTCCTCGCCTCGTTCTTCGAGACGACCGCGTGGGCCGCGTCGAGGATCAGCTGCGTGGAGCGGTAGTTCTGCTCGAGCTTCACGACCGTCGCGTCGGGCCAGTCACGCCCGAAGTCGAGGATGTTCCGGATGTCGGCGCCCCGCCAGCCGTAGATCGACTGGTCGTCATCGCCGACGACGGCGAGGTTGCGGTGGCCGGTGGCGAGGGCCTTGACCCACAGGTACTGCGGCCGGTTCGTGTCCTGGTACTCGTCGACGTGGAGGTAGCGCCAGCGCTCCTGGTACTTCTTCAGGGTCGCCGGCGATTCCTCGAACAGCCGGACGGCCTCGAGGAGGAGGTCGTCGAAATCGAGGGCGTTCGAGCGCTTCAGCGCGTCGCGGTAGCGCCGGGCGAGGCGGGCGATCTCGACGAGCGCGCCGGTGGCGATCCGGAGCGGCGGGATCTCGGTCGGGTCGACCATGTCGTTCTTGGCCCGGCTGATCGCGCCGAGGATCGACTGGGGGCGGGTCTCGCCCTTCGCGTCGAGGCCCTCCTCGCGCAGGATCTGCTTCATCAGGGCGTTCTGGTCGTCCGTGTCGTAGATGAGGAAGCGGCGATCGATGCCGATGGCCTCGCCGTCGCGCCGCAGCACCCGGGCGCAGAGGCTGTGAAAGGTGCCGGCCTCGACCTCGCGGCCCCGGTCGCCGACGAGCCGGACGATCCGCTCGCGAAGCTCCGCGGCGGCCCGGTTCGTGAAGGTGACCGCGAGGATCCGGAAGGGCGGGACGCCCTTGACCCCGATGAGGTAGGCCACGCGGTGAGCGAGGACCCTGGTCTTGCCGGACCCGGCCCCGGCGAGGATGAGGACCGGGCCCTCCGTCGTCGTGACGGCCCGCGCCTGCTCGGGGTTGAGACGGGCCAGGATCTCCCGCTCCCGCGACGCCTGGGCCTCCGCCCGGTGGCGGGCGGCGGCCGCATCCGGGGGCGCCTCTGGATCGCGCACATCGGCGCTCGAAGCCTCGGCCAGCCACGCCGGTTCCTCGGGGGTGGGGGCCGCGGCGGTCGCGTCGGCGAGGTCGACGAACTGCGTCCCGGCGCCCTCATCCGGGGCGTCGAGCGCGGTCGCCCGGCGCGATCCGGCGGCGCGGCGACGCCCGTCTCCGGGGCGGGTGGGACTCACTCCGCCATTGTAGGTCGGCCCCTCACCTGCGGATCATCGGGCGCCCGGCCACGAGGTCGGCGCCGGGCCGGCTGGGCGCCGGGGCCGGCTGGGCGCCGGGGCCGGCTGGGCGCCGGGTCCGCCGCCGCTCGTCGGCCCCTCGCGGTCTACTGGACCTCGTCGGCCGGCGGAGCGGCGATGTCGAGGGCCTTGTCCCAGTCCGAGAGCGTCATGCCGACCGACAGGTCGCCGACGTCGCCGGCACTGACGTCGAGAGTCAGGCCCACCGGGCGGAGGGTGTCCTTCTCGACGGACACGATCAGGACGATCGCGGCGTCGCCGATGTCCGACGCCTCGGGGATCAGCGACTGGAGCTCCGCTGCGGTGAGGTCGATCTTGATCTGGTAGCAGGTCTTCGAGCCGCACGAGGCGTCGGCCTCCTTGGTCGGCGCGACCTCGGGCTTCTTCAGCCAGTCCTCGAGATCCTTGAGGCTCTGCTCCGGGTCGCTGGCGTCGACGGGCAGGTCCGAGCCCGACGAGCTCTTCTGATACAGGTCACCGGTCAGTGACGTCCGCGTATAGGTGTCCTCGCCGACGACGATCGCGTCGACGGTCATCCCGAGGAGTGCGGGGACCTCGAGCCGCAGCGTGGCGCTCTTGTCCTCGACATCGAGGTCCATGGCCAGCTTCGTCCCGGTCAGGGCGACGTCACCGGCCTGGCCGGACCCGCTCAGGTCGAGCTGGACGGTGCCCTCGACGGTGGCCTCGATGTGGACGGTCTTGACGCTCTGGAGGGCTTGGACGGCCTTGGTCAGGATCTCGGTCGGGTCGGTGAGCGCAGGCGTTGAGCCGCCGCAGGCGCCGGCGGCGAGCGCGGCGACGACGAGCAGGGAGCTGAGCGCGGGGAGGCGGCGGTGCATGGGATCCCTCCGACAGTGCGATGACGCGGCGACAGGGTCGCCGCGGCCGGTCGCCGTGTCAAGGAGCCGAAGGTCCCGGATCGCCGTCGCGTCGCTCTCGCCGACCTCGAATCAGAACGCCCGGGCCGTTGCCGGCCCGGGCGTTCCATGCGGGTCGAGGTTCGGACTAGAAGTCCATGTCGCCAGGGCCACCGCCGTGGCCGTGGCCGCCGGTGTTGTCCTTCTTCTCCGGGATGTCCGTCACGAGCGTCTCCGTCGTCAGGACCATCGCCGCGATCGAGGCCGCGTTCTGGAGCGCCGAGCGGGTCACCTTGGCCGCATCGACGATCCCCTTCTTGAACATGTCGCCGTACTCGTCCTTGAGGGCGTCGTAGCCCTCGCCGGCCTTCATGCCCTTGACCTTGGCGACGACGACCTCGCCGGACTGGCCGGCGTTCTCGGCGATCTGCTTGGACGGGGCCTCGAGGGCCCGGCGGACGATGTCGACGCCGACCTGGGCGTCGGGGTCCAGCTTGATCTTGTCGAGGATCGGGATGGCCTGGAGGAGGGTCGTGCCGCCGCCGGCGACCAGCCCTTCCTCGACCGCCGCACGGGTCGTCGAGAGGGCGTCCTCGATGCGGTGCTTCTTCTCCTTCAGCTCGACCTCGGTGGCCGCGCCGACCTTGATGACCGCGACGCCGCCGGACAGCTTGGCGAGGCGCTCCTGGAGCTTCTCGCGGTCGTAGTCGGAGGTCGTGTCCTCGATCTGGGCCTTGATCTGGGCCATCCGACCCTTGATCTGGTCCGGGCTGCCCTCGCCGTCGACGATCGTCGTGTCGTCCTTCGTTGCCACGATCCGGCGGGCCTTGCCGAAGTCGTCGGCGCTGACGGAGTCGAGCTTGCGCCCGACCTCCTCGCTGATGACGGTGCCGCCGGTCAGGATGGCGATGTCGCGGAGCATCTCCTTGCGCCGGTCGCCGAAGCCCGGGGCCTTGACGGCCAGCACGGAGATCGTGCCCTTGAGCTTGTTCACGACGAGCGTCGCCAGGGCCTCGCCGTCGACGTCCTCGGCGATGATGAGGACGGGCTTGCCCAGCTGGACGGCCTTCTCGAGGGCCGGCAGCATGTCCTGGATGCTCGAGATCTTCTTGTCCGTGATGAGGATGAAGGCGTTCTCGAGGACGGCCTCCATGCGGTCCGCGTTCGTGACGAAGTAGGCCGAGATGTAGCCGCGGTCGAACTGCATCCCTTCCGTGTATTCCTTCTCGAGGCCGAGGCTCTGACCCTCCTCGACGGTGATGACGCCGTCCTTGCCGACCTTGTCCATCACCTCGGCGATGATCTCGCCGACCTCGGGATCCGCGGCGCTGATCGCGGCCACGGCGGCGATCTGCTCGCGCGAGTCGACCGGGCGGGCGGTCCGCTTGATCTCCTCAACGACGGCCTCGACGGCCTTCTCGATGCCGGCCTTGATGACCATCGGGTTGGCACCCGCGGTCACGACCCGGAGGCCCTCGCTGACCATCGCCTGGCCGAGGACGACCGCGGTCGTGGTGCCGTCGCCGGCGACGTCGTCGGTCTTGGTCGCGACCTCCTTGAGGAGCTGCGCGCCCATGTTCTCGAAGGGGTCCTCGAGCTCGACGTCGCGGGCGATCGTGACGCCGTCATTGGTGATCGTGGGGGCCCCGAACTTCTTGTCCAGGACGACGTTGCGGCCCTTGGGGCCGATCGTGACCCGGACCGCGTCAGCGAGGCGATCGATGCCTCGCTTGAGCGACCGTCGGGCGGTCTCGTCGAAGATGAGCTGCTTGGCCAACTGGGAGTCCTCCAAAGGGTCTTGTGTGCTGGCGACCTGAGCGAGTGGGTCGGCGTTCGCCCTCCGACGGCCGAGCGCGCTCGGTGGAGCGCATCGGCCGGAGGCTGTCAGTCCGTGACGATCGCCAGGATGTCCTTCTGGCTGACGATCAGGAGCTCGACGTCGTCGATCTTGAACTCGGTCCCGGCGTACTTGCCGTAGAGGACCTTCTGGCCGACCTTGACGTCCATGGGCTCGCGCTTGCCGTCATCGAGGATGCGACCCGGGCCGACGGCGAGGATGCTGCCCTCCTGGGGCTTCTCCTTGGCAGTGTCCGGCAGGACGATGCCGCTCTTCGTCATCTCCTCCCGCGCGGTCGGCTTGACGACGACGCGATCGCCCAGCGGGCTGAGCTTGGTCGAGGCAGTGGCTTTGGCCAACGTGCTTCCCTCCTGTGACGGCGATGGGCCGTCGGGCCTGGACTGGGCAGGCCGGATGCGTGGCGCGCGGCGCGCTCGCGACCGACCGATGCCGATCTGTCTGGTGCCGACCGACGGGCTGTGATCCCGGCGCTTCCTCCCGTCCTCGGGGCGCCCGTGGGACCCGGGGTTCCACGTCGATTAGCACTCTCGGGGTGAGAGTGCCAACAGTGTAGGCAGTGCGCGCGCGCCCTGTCAACCGGAAGGATACGTAGACCCCGACCGGCGGCCTCGCCGGAACGTCTGATCGTAGGCGGCGACCAGCCCCTCGCCGAATCCAGCCGCCGCCTCCGCGTCCTCCGGCGCGATGCCCCGCCGCTCGGCGACCCAGGCCGCGGTGATCCGAACCCACTCCGGCGCGTTGCGGCCGCGCGGGCCGCCCGGCGGCGAGAGGAACGGCGAATCCGTTTCGAGCAACAAGCGCTGCGCGGGCACGAGCGCGGCAACCTGGGCCGTCGGCTCCTCGCCCGTCCGGAACGCCAGCCCGGAGATCGAGATCGCGAGACCGAGATCGAGGGCCGCGCGGGCGAAGCCGACCGGCCCGGAGTACGAGTGGAGCACGGCCGGCGGTCGGTCGCCGAATGAGCCGACCGACGCCGGGCCACCGAACCCGGCCCCGCGAAGCTCGCCCAGGAGCGCCTCCTGGGCGTCGTGCCGGCCGGCCGGCGAGCGGACGTGGAGGATGGCGGGCTTGCCGGTCTCGAGGGCGAGTGCCAGGTTGCGCCGCAGGTTCGCGTGCTGGTCGCTGATCGGGGAGAACATTCGGTCATAGTCGAGGCCGGTCTCGCCGATCGCGGCGACCCGGGGATCCGCGCCGAGCGCCACGATCCGGGCCCACTCCGTGTCCGTGACCTTGGCGGCGTCGTGGGGATGGACGCCGACGGCGGCATCGAGCCAGGGATGGCGATCGACGAGCTCGAGCGCGGCGTCGGACGACCAGGCGTTCCAGCCCGGAACGAGGAGGCGCTCGATCCCCGCGTCCCGGGCCACGACGAGGACCTCGTCGCGATCAGCCTCGAAGCGCTCGGCCTGGAGGTGGCAGTGCGAGTCGATGAGGCGCATCGCGGCCGATTGTGACGGCCGCGAGACGGCCTCGCCTCAGCTCCGCGAGGCCGACTGGAAGAGACCGATCTCGGTGCCCTCGGGATCGCGAAGGACGGCGTACCAGCCCTGGCCGGGGATCTCGGTCTTGGGCTCGATCGTCGTCCCGCCGGTCCGATCCGAGGCGGCGATCGCGGCCTCGATCGAATCGACCTCGATGTAGTCCCGGAGCGTCGCCCCGGAAGTGACGCCGCGTCGACCCACGGCGCCGCCGTAGCCCTCGCTCGTGCGGAACAGCCAGTAGTCGGGCATGCCCTCGATCGACCCGAACTGCCAGCCGGCGACGGCCTCGTAGAAGCGCATCGCCCGCTGGGGGTCGTCGGCCGGGAACTCGATGTGGTTGATCTCACCGTGCGCCATCGGGTGCCTCCTTGGGTGCGTCGAGCCGCGTCAGGCGGTCGACAGTACGACGATCAGGCCTCGTCGGTTTCGACATCCAGACGCGGGAAGAGCGGCTCGGGGGCCGCGAGGGTCCCGGCGGTCGCGGCATGCGCCCCCCAGGCCAGCTCGTCGAGGACCGGCGGGCCGCCGTTGCCGTCGGGCCCGTACGGGTACCGGTGGCCGAGCTGAGCGAGCAGACGCGGCGCGGTCTGCGGCAGGAACGGCGCGGCGGCGAGGCCGACCACCCGGCAGGCCTCGACGAGATCGCCCAGCGCGTCACGCAGGCGGTCGGCGGCCTCGACGTCGCCGGCGATCGCGGCCCTGGCGAGGATCCATGGCTGCTCGCTGTCGACGAACCGGTTCGCTGCGCCGACGAAGTCCCAGAGGGCCGCCAGGGCATCGTGGAGGAGGCAGGCTTCCAGCCGCTCGACGTAGGCCGGCAGCAGCTCCCCCCAGGCGTGGCCCAGCGCCGACGTCCCCGGCGCCACGCGCGGCGCCGGGCGCTCGCCGCCGAGGTATCGCCCGGCCATCGAGACCGTCCGGTTGACGAGGTTCCCGAAGTCGTTGGCGAGGTCGGCGTTGTAGCGCCGGACGAACGCCTCCCAGCTGACCTCGGCGTCGCGGTCGAAGGGCACCTCGCGGAGCGCGACGTAGCGCGTCCCGTCGCTGCCGAAGGCCTCGATCATGTCGTGGGGATCGAAGATGTTGCCCCGGCTCTTGCTCATCCGCTCGCCGCCCTTGAGGAGCAGGAAGCCGTGGATCCAGACCTTCCGGGGCGCCTCCAGGCCGGCGCTCCAGAGCATCGCCGGCCAGAAGATCGTGTGGAACCGGGCGATGTCCTTGCCGATGACGTGGAGATCGGCCGGCCACCAGCGCCCGAAGGCGTCGGGATCGCCGGGGAAGCCGGCGCCGGTGATGTAGTTGATGAGGGCGTCGTACCAGACGTAGATCGTGCCCGCCTCGGGGTCCCAGGAGCCGTCCTCGCGCCGGGCCGTCCGGCCGTCCGCGCCGATCGGGAACGGGATGCCCCAGGTCGCGCCCGCGCGCGAGATCGAGAAGTCCTCGAGGCCGCCGCGGATGAAGCCGAGCATCTCGTTGCGCCGGAAGTCGGGCTGGACGGCCCCGGGGTTGTCGAGGAACCAGCGCTCGAGGCGCTCCTGGTAGGCCGACAGCCGGAAGAACCAGTTCCGCTCGGTCAGCCACTGGAGAGGCACGTCAGGGTGGTTTGGGCACTGCCAGCCGGCGGCCGTTTCATGGAGGTCGCTGTTCGCCTTGAAGCCCTCGTTCGGGCAGTACCAGCCCTCGTACGTGCCGAGGTAGATGTCGCCGTTGGCGAAGGCCCGGCGGACCATCTCCTGGGCGGCCTCGACGTGGTCCGGGTCGGTGGTTCGGATGAACCGGTCGGGCGAGATGCCGAGGGCCGTCTCGGCGTCCTGGAACTCGGCGACGCGTGCGTCGACGAAGGCCTTCGGCGCCATGCCCTCCTCGGCTGCCCGGATGGCGATGTTCACCGAGTGCTCGTCGGTGCCGGTCAGGAAGCGGGTGTCGTCGCCCTTCAGGCGGTGCCAGCGGGCGATGACGTCGGCCCCGATCACCTCGTACAGGGTGTGGAGGCCGGGCTTGTGGTTGGCGTAGGCGATGGCGGTCGTCAGGTAGTAGCGGGGTCGGTCGGGCATCGTGGGGTACCTCGGGGGCCGCGGATGGGCGGCGGGCGAGGCCGATCGGCCGATCGGCAGGGCGAGGTTCGGCGGCCGTCGGACGGGGGTGCCCTGCGCTCAGGCCGCTCGCGCGGTCAGGCGTGGCGCTCGTCCGTGGCCGCCCCGGCATCGCCATCGAGCTCCGGTGCGACATGGCCGGGATCATAGCCGGTCCGGCCGTGGCATCGATGCCGCCGCACCATGGCCAGGGACCGGCGGCCGAAGGGGCGCCCCTCACTCACCCGATGAGTGGTGAGCGCCACAAGACGCCCGATCGTGGCCCGGACCTCCGCAGCTCGTGCGTGGCTCCGGCGTCAAACGCCTGAATCGCCGGAGGGTAGATCAACTACCACTCACCCCACGAGTGAGAGGCGTGGCGCGGCGTCATCACCCGCCGATTCGGACATCGACGAGTCCGACCGATCAGTGGCGGAAGTGGCGGACGCCGGTGATGAGCATCGTGGCACCGGCGGCGTCGGCGATGGCGATGACGTCGGCGTCGCGGACCGAGCCGCCCGGTTGGGCGAAGGCCGAGACCCCGGCGTCGAGGCAGATCTCGACGGCATCGGCGAACGGGTAGAACGCATCCGAGCCGCAGGCGGCGCCGCGGAGGGCGTCCTCGCCGGCGAAGCGGCGGGCCTTCTCGACGGCCTGGCGGGCGGCGTCGACGCGGGAAACCTGGCCCGAGCCCATGCCGATGAGCGCGCCGCCCTTCACCAGCACGATGGCGTTCGAGGAGACGCCACGACACAGCCGCCAGGCGAGGTCGAGGTCTGCCCGCTCGGCGTCCGTCGGGGCGCGCTTCGTGGCCACCGTCCAGTCCGCGGGATCGTCCGGCCGGACATCGGGCTCGGTGACGAGGACCGCGCCGCCGGCGGTCCGGAGGCTGGCCCGGGGTGAGGGCTCGGCCGGTGGCCCCTCGCTGCCCAGCGACGCATCGACGAGAAGCCGGAGGTTCGATTTCGTCGCCAGGACCTCGCGGGCGGCCTCGTCGAAGCCCGGCGCGACGACGACCTCGAGGAAGATCGATTTCAGGCGCTCGGCCACCCCTCGATCGACCTCACGGGTTAGCGCCACGACGCCTCCGAAGGCCGACACGGGATCCCCTGCCAGCGCGGCCTCCCACGCCTCGAGCAGCGTCGGCCGCTCGGCCGCGCCGCAGGCGTTGGTGTGCTTGACGATGACGCAGGCGGGGCCCCGGAGCTGGCGGGCGACGGCGGCGGCGGCGGCCGCATCGAGGACGTTGTTGTGCGACAGGGCCTTGCCCTGGAGGGGCGGCGCGCCGCCGGCGAACGGTCCGTCCTCGCCATCGGGGCCCGGGCGCCGGTAGCGGGCGGCCGGTTGGTGGGGGTTCTCGCCGTAGCGGAGCGTCTCGACCTTCTCGAGCCCGAGGGTGAGCGTCGCTGGATACGGGTCTGAAGCGCCGGGCAGGCCCGGCCAATCGGGCAGCTCCAGGCCGGTGGCGGCCATCCGGACCGGCAGCTCGGCCGAGATCCGCGCGTCGTACGCGGCTGTGTGCCTGAAGGCCTCGACCGCGAAGGCGGCGCGAACGCCGTCCGAGAGCACCGCGCCTCCCCCCGCCTCGAGCGCCTCGAGAAGGTCCCCGTATCGGGCCGGCGAGGTCACGATCGCGACGCTGGCGTGGTTCTTGGCCGCCGCCCGGACCATCGAGGGCCCGCCGATGTCGATCTCCTCGACCAGCTCGTCCAGGCTGATCCCTTCCCGTTCGGCGGCGGCGGCGAACGGATAGAGGTTGACGACGACGAGCTCGAACGGGGCGATCGCCGCGGCCGCGAGGGCCTCGCGGTGAGTGGCCAGCCGCCGGTCGGCGAGGATTCCGGCGTGGACCCGCGGGTGGAGCGTCTTGACCCGCCCGTCGAGCATCTCGGGGAAGCCGGTCACGGCCGCCACGTCGGTGACCGGCAGGCCGGCCTCGCGGAGGACCCGGGCCGTGCCCCCGGTGGAGACGAGCTCGAAGCCCAGCCCCACGAGGCCCCGGCCGAGCTCCACGAGCCCGGTCTTGTCGCTCACCGAGAGGAGGGCGCGTCGAGGCGTCGGGGCGTCGTCGCCCGTCCGCTCCGCGACGAGCCGGGCCACGACCGCGGGCAGGAGGCGATGCTCGACGGTCTTGATGCGCTCGTGGAGGGTCGCCTCGTCGTCGCCCGGCAGGACCGGCACGGCCTCCTGGGCGAGGATCGGGCCGCCATCGAGCTCCTCGGTCACGACGTGGACCGTGCAGCCGGTGACGCGGACGCGGGCCGCCAGGGCATCGCGGACCGCATGGGCACCCTTGAACGCGGGCAGGAGCGCCGGATGGGTGTTGACGATCCGGCCGTCGAAGGCGGCGAGCGTCGCCGGCCCGACGATCCGCATGTAGCCGGCGAGGACGACGAGGTCCGGCTCGACGGCGGCGAGGGTCGCCGCGAGCGTCGCGTCATCGCCCCCCGGCACAAGCGCCGTCTCGATCCCCTCCTCCGCCGCCCAGTCGAGCGCCGCGCAGGCCCGGTCGGCGACGACGAGGAAGATGTCCGCGCCGAGCTCGCCGCGGATCGCCGCCGCGTGGAGGGCCCGGAGGTTGCTCCCGGTACCCGACACCGCGACGACGATGCCGCCGCTCACGGCGCCGCCTCGGCATAGTGCGCCCTACCCAACTCCGCGACCGGCGCCACGATCCCGATCGCGACGGCGTCCGGAAGCGCCGCAAGGGCGACCTCGACCGCCTCCGGGGCGACGACGACGATCATCCCGATCCCGCCGTTGAACGTCGCCCGAAGCTCGACATCGTCGATCCCGCCGAGCGCGCCGAGGAGGCGCATGACCGAGGGCATCGCCCACCGCGAGGGGTCGATCCGCGCCCCGAGGCCGTCCGGCAGCGCCCGCGGGACGTTGCCCGGCAGGCCGCCGCCGGTCACGTGGGCGATGCCGCGGAGGTCGTGGCCGGCCGACCGCAGCGCCGCCCGCGTCGCAAGGACGTGCCGGGCGTAGATCCGGGTCGGCGTCAGGAGGACATCGCCGACGGTCGAGAGCGCGTGCTGCGGCTCGGAGGCGAGCGCCGCGTCGCGGGCGGCATCGCCGAGCGTCCGGGCGAGCTGCTCCTGGTAGGACCGATCGAGCGGGATGTCCCACTCGGCGAGGAGCGAGCGGACGAGCGAGAAGCCGTTCGAGTGGAGTCCGGACGAGGGCAGGCCCAGGACAACGTCCCCGGTGCGGGCGGCGCTCCCGTCGAGGATATCTGCGCGCTCCACGATCCCGATGCACGTCCCGGCGAGATCGAACGTGCCCGGCTCCATGAGCCCGGGGTGCTCGGCGGTCTCGCCGCCGACGAGGGCACAGCCGGCCGCGACGCAGCCGGCCGCGACGCCGCCGACGAGGGCGGCGACCGCGTCCGGGTCCAGCCGCCCGATGGCGACGTAGTCGAGGAACGCCAGGGGCTCGGCGCCCGTGCAGACGACGTCGTCGGCGCACATCGCGACGAGGTCGACCCCGATCGTGTCCCATCGCGCGAGGGCGGTCGCGAGCGCGGTCTTCGTCCCGACCCCGTCGGTCGAGGAGACGATGAGCGGCTCGCGGTAGCCGGCCGGGATCGCGATCGCACCGCCGAACCCGCCCAGCCCGCCGACGACCTCGACCCGATGGGTCGAGGCGACCGCCGCCCGCATCAGCTCGACCGCCCGGTCGCCGGCTTCGACATCCACCCCGGACCGGGCATACGCGGACCGCGGCGCCGCACCCTTCATGTCAGAAACACCTCGTCAATGCGCAGAGTCGAATACCGCCTCGACCGTCGCGGGGATGTCGGCGCTGACTTCAATGCGCATCGATGCCTCCCGCCAACGCCCCGATCGGCTCCTCGAGGAGGAACTTGCGGTGCTCGACGTCGTACGGGACGGGCTCCGGGTAGCGCCCGTCGAAGCAGGCGAAGCAGAACTGCTCGTAGGGCAGGTCGAGGGCGGCGAGGACGCCGGCAATCGAGAGGAAGCCGAGGGTGTCGGAGCCGATGAACTCGCGGATCTCCTCGACCGAGTGGGTGGCTGCGATGAGCTCGGTCTCGACCTGGGTGTCGATGCCGTAGAAGCAGGGGTGGTAGATCGGCGGCGCGCTGATCCGGACGTGGACCTCGGCCGCTCCGGCCCGCCGCAGGAGGGCCACGATCTGCTTCGTCGTGGTGCCCCGGACGATCGAATCGTCGACGACCGTGAGGCGCTGCCCGCGCACGACATCGCGGAGCGGGTTGAGCTTCATCGTCACGCCCCGGTGGCGGAGCGTCTGGGACGGCTGGATGAACGTCCGGCCGGTGTAGCGGTTGCGGACGAGCCCCTCGCGGTATGGGATCCCGGCTCCCTCGGCGTAGCCGGCCGCGGCGGGGGCGCCGGTGTCCGGCACGGGCATGACGAGGTCCGTGTCGGCCGGGTGCTCCATCGCCAGCTGGATGCCCATCCGGCGGCGCGCCTCGTACAGCGAGCGGCCCTCGAGGTAGGAATCCGGACGGGCGAAGTAGATGAGCTCGAAGACGCAGAGGGCCGGGGTGGCCTCGGCGAACCGGACGGAGCGCGGCTCGCGACCGGCCTCGAGGATGACGATCTCGCCGGGCTCCACGTCCCGGACGTATTCGGCGCCGACGATGTCGAGGCCGGTCGTCTCGGACGAGAGGACCCAGGCGTGGCGCGGTCCGTCGGCCGCCTCCTCGTCGCCCCACAGGCCGCCCGGTGCGTGGACCGGCGATGCGACGTCCGGGATCCGCCCGATGCACAGCGGCCGGAAGCCGTGGGGATCGCGAACGCCGATGATCCGGTCCCTGTCGAGGATGACCAGGGTGAAGGCACCCCGCACCCTCGGCAGGAGGCTGACGAGCGCCTCGACCGTGTCCTCGCCGGGCTCGTCGGCGAGGAGCGCGGTCAGGAGCTCCGTGTCCGTGGACGCCGGCAGCCGGCCGCGTCCGCCGTGCAGCTGGCCGAGCAGCTCGCGCGTGTTGACGAGGTTGCCGTTGTGGCCGATCGCCACGGCCCGGCGCGGGCCCAGGCGGAGCGTCGGCTGGGCGTTCTCCCAGACCGTCGAGCCGGTCGTCGAGTAGCGACAGTGGGCGATGGCGAGGTCGCCGTGGAACGACGGCAGGCGGCGCTCGTCGAGGACCGACGAGATCATCCCGAGGTCCTTGTAGAGGAACAGCTCGGCGCCGTCGCTGACGGCCAGCCCGGCCGATTCCTGGCCCCGGTGCTGGAGGGC
>Ga0209751_10002980_pt1 | contig 16589 bp, 20 predicted proteins | sample RifCSP13_1_FD_184019 | JGI IMG/M metagenome (GOLD analysis project Ga0209751, IMG submission 184019) | Soil microbial communities from Rifle, Colorado - Rifle CSP2_sed 13_1 (SPAdes) (version 2) | ecosystem: Environmental > Terrestrial > Deep subsurface > Rock core/Sediment | place: Rifle... | reverse complement strand
GCCTCGTGGTTCCCGGCATAAGGCCGACGGGCTCGAACGGTCACGATCACGCGAGGATCCTCACTCCCGCCGAGGCGATCGATGCCGGCGCGGACTACCTGGTGGTGGGACGGCTCGTCACAGGGGCCTCGGACCCGGCCGCCGCGGCGACCGCGATCCTCGCGGAGATCCGTTGACCGCGGAGATTTGGCGAACGTGCAGGCAGGGGCCGGTGTTCGCGTTGCCCGGCGAACGACGCGCTGCGTATAATCGCGCGGTTCCCGACCTCAAAGGAGCGTGCCATGCCCCTACCGACCCTTACCGAGGAACAGCGCAAGCAGGCGCTCGCCAAGGCCGCGGAGGCGCGGCGCAGACGAGCCGAGCTCAAAGGGGAGCTCAAGTCCGGGAAGCGCACGCTGAAGGACGTGCTGTCGAGGCAGGGTGACGACACGGTAGGCAAGATGAAGGTGTCTGCCGTCCTCGAGTCCCTGCCCGGGGTGGGGAAGGTCCGGGCAAGGAAGCTGATGGAGGAGCTCGACATATCCGCGAGCCGCCGTGTGCGCGGGTTGGGGGCGAAGCAGCGCGAGATGCTCCTAGCGCGGTTCGCGAAGAAGTAGCCGCCGACGGCTCGCATCGGCCGGCTCTTCGTGATCTCGGGCCCCTCCGGTGTCGGCAAGGGGAGCGTCGTTAGGCGCCTGCTCGAGGAAGACCCGGATCGGCTCTGGTACTCGGTTTCGGTTTCCACGCGCGCGCCGCGGCCGGGTGAATCCCCCTCTTTGGACTACTGGTTCGTGACCGAGGAGGAATTCGACGCCCGGCTCGCCCGCGGCGAGTTCCTCGAGTGGGCGGAGGTCTTCGGGCACCGCTACGGCACGCCCGTCGCACCGATGGAGGAGGCGGTTCGCCGGGGCCAGGACGTGCTCCTGGAGATCGACGTGCAGGGAGCGGCCAAGGTGCGGGCGCGGGTCCCCGACGCGGTCTTGATCTTCCTCAGACCGCCGTTCCGCGAGGAGCTCGAGCGGCGTCTGAGGGCGCGGGGAACCGAGGACGAGGGGTCGCTCGCCCGCAGGCTCGCCACGGTGAACGAGGAGCTCGCTCAGGCCGGCTGGTTCGACCACCTGGTGGTGAACGACGACCTGGAGCGGGCGACGGGGGAGGTGGCGGCTATAATCGAGGCCTACCGGGGCGACCGGCCCCACGATGCGAAGGATCCGTCCACATGATCGAGCCGAAGATCGACGACCTGCTGTCGGTGGTCGACTCCAAGTTCTCGCTGGTGATCCTCGCCGCGAAGCGGGCACGCGAGATCAACTCGTACTACGGCCAGCTCGGCGAGGGCCGCGGGGAGTTCGTCCCGCCGCTCGTCGAGTCCGGCGGGTTGACGAACAAGCCCCTGTCCCTGGCGCTCGAAGAAGTCGTGGAGGGAAAGATCACGGCCGAGCGTCCCGAAGGGATTGGGATCAAGTAGCCCCCTCGCGGGGCGCCGCGTGCTCCTCGGCGTCACGGGTGGCGTCGCCGCATACAAGGCCGCCTACCTCGCGCGGCTGCTTGTCTCGAACGGTGCCGACGTCCGCGTGGTCTTGACGAGGAACGCCTCGCGCTTCGTCGGCGCCGACACCTTCTCCGCACTCACGGGGAACACCGCACACGGATCCTTGTGGGAGGAGCCGGGGTCGGTTCTCCACGTCGCGCTGGCGCGCGGCTCCGACGTGGCGGTCGTCGCGCCGGCGACCGCCAACGTGATCGCGCGACTCGCCCATGGGATCGCCGACGATCTGCTCACGTCGACGCTTCTCGAGGCCGTTTGCCCTCTCGTAGTCGCTCCGGCGATGCACTCCGGGATGTGGCGGCATCCGGCCACACAGGCGAACGTCAGGGCGCTCGCCGAGCGCGGGGTCCGGATCGCGGGGCCGGTCGAGGGTGCCCTGGCCGCTGGCGACGAGGGCATCGGCCGCATGGCCGAGCCGGAGGACGTGCTGTCGGCGATCGAGACGGCCGTCTCCGGCGCCGGTGACCTCGCGGGCCGGCGGGTGCTCGTGACTGCGGGTCCAACGCACGAGCCGATCGACCCGGTCCGCTACGTCGGGAACCGCTCCTCGGGGAAGATGGGGATCGCGGTCGCGGTGGAGGCGGCCGCCCGAGGGGCCGACGTCCACCTCGTGCTCGGACCGGGCGCCGTGGAGCCTCCAGCCCACATCAAGACCGTACGGGTCGAAACGGCCGAGGAGATGCGCGACGCGGTGCTAGGGGAGTTCGAGGGCGCCGACGCCGTCGTGATGGCTGCAGCCGTCGCGGACTTCCGCCCCGAGCGGGCGGCGGCTGGCAAGCTCAAGAAGGAGTCGGGCCTACCCGATGTTCGTCTCGTGGCGACGCCCGACATCCTTCGCGAGCTCGGCGAACGAAAGGGCGAGCGGGTGCTCGTGGGCTTCGCGGCCGAGACCGCGGACCTGGGGGAGCGCGGGCGCGCGAAGCTGGCCGCGAAGAACCTCGACCTGGTCGTGGTGAACGAGGTCGGACGGCACGGTACCGGCTTCGGGAGCGACACGAACGACGCGATGATCATCACCCGATCGGGCGTAGAGGAGCCGCTCCGCACGTGGTCAAAGAGGGAGCTCGCGGCGGCGATCTGCGAGCGGTTGGCCGGGTTGCTCTCCGAGCGCCGCTGAGACGTCGATGCCGCGAGCTATACTCCGGCGGTCATGCGCGAGGGCTACCTCTTCTCCTCGGAGTCGGTAACCGAGGGACATCCCGACAAACTCGCCGACCAGATCTCCGATGCGATCCTCGACGCGATCCTCGAGGTCGACCCGACCGGTCGAGTTGCGTGCGAGACACTCGTCACCACGGGCATAGTGATGGTCGCCGGCGAGATCACGACGTCCGGCTACGTGGATATCCCCGCGGTGGTCCGCCGGACGATCACCGAGATCGGATACACCGACGCGAACTTCGGCATCGACGGTGCGACCTGCGGGGTGATCACGGCGATCCAGGAGCAGTCGGCCGATATCGCTCGGGGCGTCGATCACGCGCTCGAGGAGCGGACGGGGGAGGCGCACGACGACCTCGACACGCTGGGCGCTGGCGACCAGGGGATGATGTTCGGCTACGCGTGCCGTGAGACCGACGACCTCATGCCGATGCCGATCGCGATGGCCCATCATCTCTCGAAGCGTCTGGCCGACGTCCGTAAGGCGGGCGTGGTTCCGTATCTGCGGCCCGACGGCAAGAGCCAGGTCTCGATCGCGTACGTGGACGGGAAGCCGGCCCGGGTCGACACGGTGCTGATCTCGGCGCAGCACCGCGAGGAGGTCGACGTGGAGACGCTCCTCGCTCCGGACGTGACGGCCGAGATCATCGAGCCCGTGCTCCGGGAGTTCGCGCTCGACGCCGACGACGTTCGGATACTGGTGAACCCGACGGGAAGGTTCGAGATCGGGGGTCCGAAAGCCGACACAGGCCTCACCGGTCGGAAGATCATGGTCGACAGCTACGGGGGCATGGCGCCACACGGAGGAGGGTGCTTCTCCGGCAAGGATCCGACCAAGGTCGACCGGTCGGCCGCATACATGGCGCGCTACGTCGCGAAGAACGTCGTCGCGGCGGGGCTGGCCGACAAGTGCCAGTTGCAGGTCGCCTACGCGATCGGGACAGCGCACCCGGTATCCCTGGCCCTGGACACCTTCGGAACCGAGCAGGTCGACCCGGCGAAGCTCGCGGGCTCGATCCGGGAGGCGTTCGACTTCCGGCCTGCAGCGATCATCCGCCGCCTCGACCTGCGCCGCCCGATCTTCAAGGAGACGGCCGCCTACGGGCACTTCGGGCGCAAGGGCTTCCCCTGGGAGGAGACCGATCGCGCCGACGAGCTCCGCCGCGCCGTCGAGTAGCTCTCCGGGCGCCGGGCGGGTCGGGACGATCCTCTCGGGACCGGTCGCCGTCTGCGTGGACCGGCCGATCCTCTCGCTCGACCGGCCGTTCACCTACACGATCGCCGACGAACTCGCGGCGGGCGTCGGCAGTCTCGTCAAGGTCCCGTTCCACGGCCGCGCCGTCCGGGGATGGGTGCTCGGGCCGACCGACGACGTACCCTCGAAGGTGCTGCCGGTACGCAAGCTCGTCTCGCCGGTCCGCTTCTTCGACGAGCGGATGCTCCAGGTCCTGCGCTGGGTCGCCGACCGCTACGTGGCCCCTCTCGCAGCGGTGATCGCTCGCTCACACCCGCCGCGCGTCGCGGCGGAGGAGATCGGTGGTGCGGGGCTGGCGAACTCGCGCGCCCGGGGGGCTTCGGCCTCCCGGCGCGGCTCGCGGAGTGCTGGCGCAACGCCTCACGCCACCCACCTCCTAGCGGCCTACCGGGGCGGGCCGGACCTGCTACGAGCGGTGTCGTCGAGTTCCGGTGGCTTCGTCCTGCGGCCGGCACCGGACGAAGAGGTCGTGGTGGCCGTCGAGCTGGCCGTGGCGGCGATCGCCGCCGGGAGGACGGTCCTCGTCCTCGTGCCGGAGGCGTCGCCGCTCCCGGCGACGGCGGCCGCGCTCCTGGAGGCCGTAGGCGACCGGGCGGTGCTGTTCTCCGGAGGAGATCGCCGCAGCAGGTACCGCACCTGGCTGGAGATAGCCGGCGGGCGCTTTGACTGCGTTGTGGGCACGCGCCCCGCCTTGTTCGCCCCCGTAGTCGACCTGGGGTTGGTCCTCGTAGCCAGGGAGAGTCACGCGAACCATCGCGAGGAGCGGGCCCCCTACTACCACGTGCGCGACGTGGCGCTCGCCCGAGCTCGCGTCGACGGAGCGACGTGCGTCTTGTCGGCGCTCTGCCCCAGCTCGGAGGCGGCCGCGTTGGGCCTGCCGACGATCGCTTCAGCAGGGCGGCGATGGCCGCCGGTCGAAGTGGTCCGCCCCGGAACCGAGGGGAGGGCCCCGCGTCTCGTGGCCGCTCTCAAGGCCGCGCGGCGAGCCTTCCTGTACTCCCCCGTGCCCGGATACGGGGTCGCTCAGGTGTGCCGATCGTGCGGGGAGCCGGCGCGGTGCGGCGCCTGCGGAGGCATCATCCGCCAGGCGGAGGGGCGCATCGCGTGCGCCGTCTGCGGAGCCCGGGGTCGTTGCGGCTCGTGCGGCTCCGTGGACCTCGGGATCCGTCGTGGCGGTGCCGAGCGCGTGGAGGAGTGGGCGGCACGCCTCGCCACCGTCCCCGTGCGACGGATCAAGGGGCGCGGCCCGGAGCCCGGGGATGCGGTCGTCGTAGGCGGACCCGACGCTGTGAAGGACGTCGGCACGCCCGCCCTGGACCTGGTCGGGATCCTGGACGTGGACCTGGCGGAACGTAGGCCCGGGCTCTCGGCGCTCGAGCGGTCCCTCGCGACGTGGATGGAGGCCGCCGCGTGGGCCGCTCCGCACGGCCGAGTCGTGGTGCAGGCATCCCGTCCCAACGACCCGGCGGTGCAGGCTCTCGTATCCGGTAGGCCCGAAAGGTTCCATCGTGCAGAGGCGGCGCGACGCGCGAGCGCGGGATTCCCGGTCGGCCACCCGGTGTTCCGGGTGGTCGGCTCGCCGGACCTTCCCGGGGAACTCGAGCGGCTCGGCCCGACGACCCTCCTCGTCTCAGTCGAAGAGGGCCTGACGCTATGCTTGCTCGCGCTCGACCCGGCGCGACTGGAACGCTTCGGGCGCGCCGCACGCGAGCTCGCGGAGCGCGACGTGGTGCGTCGGGTCGAGGCCGAGCCTCACCTCTGAGGGAGCTCAGATTGGCGGTACTGTCCATCCGCGTGCTGGGGGACCCGGTGCTCCGCGAGACCGCGCGCCCGGTGGAGCGGTTCGATCGCGCCTTGCGCCGGATCGCCGAGGACATGCTCGAGACGATGTATGAGGCTCCCGGCGTGGGCCTCGCTGCGAACCAGGTCGGGCTGTCCCTGGCGTGCTTCGTCTTCGACGACGGCGACGGACACGAGGGTTTCGTCGCCAACCCGAAGGTCTTCGATCTCCAGGGCGAGGAGACCCTCGACGAGGGCTGTCTGTCGATCCCCGGACCGTTCTATCCGACGCCGCGGGCGCTGCGAGCTCGCGTCCGCGGGAGGGACGTGAGGGGCAGGGACCTCGAGCTCGAGGGCGAGGGACTGCTGGCGCGGATCTTCCAGCACGAGACCGACCACCTGAGCGGCGGGCTCTACATCGACCGGTTGCCCGACGACGGTCGGAACGAGGTCCTCCGCCGGTTGCGAGAGGAGGAGGCCCGACGGGCGGTGGGGGGCGACCCCGGATAGCTACTCGCGTATCCTCCGGCTCGTGGAGCCGCTGCGGGTCGTGTTCCTGGGGAACGACGTCTGGTCCGTGCCCTCGCTGGAGGCGCTGGGAGAGTCCCGACACGAGGTAGCTCTGGTAGTGACGAGGACGCCGCGCCCCGCACCTCGTGGGAGCGATGTCGCTCCCACACCGGTCGCCGAGGCCGCGGTCCGTCTCGATCATCCGCTCGCAGAGGTCGACACGGTTCGGTCGGGGCCGGGGCTCGAGGAGATTGTCGAGGCGCACCCCGACATGCTCGTGGTCGTCGCCTACGGCGAGATCCTCACCGAGGAGGTTCTCGACATCGCTCCGGCGGTGAACGTCCACTTCTCCCTTCTCCCGGCGCTCCGGGGAGCGAGCCCCGTCCAGCACGCGCTCCTGGCCGGCCTCGCGCAGACGGGCGTGACGACGATGCGCATGGACCGGAACCTCGACACGGGGCCGATCCTGCTGCAGGCGAAGTTGGAGGTCCTGCCCGAGGACGACGCCGGGAGCCTGGGGAAACGGCTCGCGCTCCGGGGCGCCTCGTTGCTGGTCGAGTCGCTCGATAGAAGGGGCGAGATCGAGCCGCGCGCCCAGGACCACTCGAAGGCGACCTACGCCCCGAAGCTGGGCCCCGAGGACCGGAGGCTCGACTGGGAGGAGGACGCCGAGGCGATCGTCCGAAGGATCCGAGCCTTCGCACCGGAGCCCGGCACGTCGGCCTCCTTCCGCGGCGACGTCCTCAAGATACTCCGTGCCCGGGCCGAGGCCACAGGCGGACAGCACGGGACGATCCTCGACGTGATGACGAGTCCCCTCGTCGGCTGCGGCCGGGGATCCGTGCTGCTCTTGGAGGTGGCCCCCGCCGGGCGCAAGCGCATGTCCGGAACCGACTTCGTGAACGGCTTTCGCCCCGAGGTCGGCGAGCCGCTCGAATGAGGGGCGGCGCCCGCGCCGTTGCCCTGCGCGTGGTCCGCCGGGTCGTCGAGGAACGCGCGTACTCGAACCTGACCCTCTCGTCCGAGCTCCGGCGCTCCGCCTTGGCCGTGGCCGACAGGGCGCTCGCGGCGGAGCTCGCGTACGGGACCCTCCGACGGATGCTGAGGCTCGACAGCGCGATCGAATCTCGGGCCGGCCGGCCTGTGGCCCGGATGACGCCCGGCGCGCTCGCGGCGCTCCGCCTTGGCGCGTACCAGCTGCTGTTCACGAGGATCCCCGCCCACGCCGCGGTCGGAGAGACGGTGGGGCTCGTCGCAGGGCGGGAGCGGGGGTTCGTCAACGGAGTCTTGCGCGCGATCGCCGCCGACCCGCCGTCCCCGCCCGAGGGAGACGACCCAGCGGCGATCGCCGCCCGGACCGGAGTCGCGCCGTGGGCGGTCGAGGAGCTCGCCCGATTGCTCGGGCGGGAGGGCGAGCGTGCCGCCGAGGCGCTCGCCGAGCGGGCGCCGCTCGCGCTTCGAGCCGTCGGGGGGGCCAGCGACCGCCTCGAGACCGCGCTCCGCGGATCGGGATTGGAGCCCAGGAGGGGCGCGATCGTCCCGGAGACGGTGCTGGTGGATGCCGGGGCCCCCGATCAGCTTCCCGGCTTCCGGGAGGGGTGGTTCGCGGTCCAGGACGAGGCCTCGGCGTTCGTCTCCGGCGCGGTCTCATCTCTTCGGGGCGACCGCGTGCTCGACGCGTGTGCGGGACCGGGCGGAAAGGCCGCTCATCTGGCGGAGCTCGCCGGCGGCGTGGTGGCCGGGGACGTGTCTCCCAAGCGCGCGGGGCTCGTCGTCCGCGCCGCGGAGCGGCTCGGAGTGCGTGCGCTCGTCCTGGTGCAGGACGCGCGCCGTCCGGCGCTCGAGGCAGTCTTCGATAGGGTGCTCGTCGACGCCCCGTGCTCGGGGGTCGGAGCCGCCCGGCGAAGGCCGGAGCTTCTCTGGCGTCCGCTCGAGGAGGAGGTGTCGCGGTTGGCGGAGCTTCAACTCGAGATCGTCGCCGCGGCGTCGGAGCTCCTGGTTCCGGGCGGGCGGCTCATCTACTCCGTGTGCACCTTCCCTCGGGAGGAAACGGACGGGGTCTGCGAGCGGCTGCTCGAGGCGCGCCCGTACCTGGAGCCCTCCGACGTCCGCGGCCCCGACGGCCCGGCTCCCCGGGTCCGGCTCTGGCCGCACCGCCACGGCACAGACGCGATGTTCGTAGCGGCCTTCGTCCGGCTCACCTGAGCGAAGGCGGACCCCCCTGCGGGTAGAATCGCCGCGTGGCCAAGCTCGCAGCGTCGATCCTGTCCGCAGATTTCGCGCATCTGGGTGACCAGGTAAAGCTCGTGGAGCCGTATGCCGACGCGATACATGTGGACGTGATGGACGCGCACTTCGTCCGGCCGCTCACGATCGGACCTGTGGTCGTAGGGTCCCTCCGGCCGCTCACGGCCCTGACGCTGCACGCCCACCTCATGATCGAGCATCCCGAGCGGCTCTTCGACGACTTCGCTGCAACGGGGACCGACATGGTTACCTGCCACCTGGAAGCGGTGGACGTCCCGGAGCCGGTGCTCCGGAAGGCTCGGGAGCTCGGGATGCGAACGGGTCTCGCCGTGAATCCCGACACACCGGTCGAGGGCGTCTTCCCGCATCTGGACGAGCTGGACAATGTGATCGTGATGAGCGTCCGTCCCGGTTGGGCCGGCCAGACCTTCCTCCCCGAGTCCCTCCCCAAGATCGAGACCGCGCGCTCGGAGATCGAACGCCGCAGGCTCTCGGTCGACGTCGAGGTCGACGGCGGGATCACCGTCGAGACCGGAGCAAGGTGCCTCGATGCGGGCGCTACCGTCATCGCCGCCGCGTCATCGATATACAAGAGCGAGGACCCGGCCGCGGCGGCGCGCGCCCTCGCGGCCTTGGCCAAGGGAGCCGCCTGATGCCCGAGACGATCCTCGTCGTCGACGACGATCCGGATATCGCGCGGTTCGTCGAGGTGAACCTCCGGTCGGCCGGCTACGACGTGGCCGTGGCAGCCGACGGCGAGGAGGCGCTCGAGAAGGCGAACGAGATGCGGCCCGACCTTGTGCTTCTCGACGTCATGATGCCGAGAATCGACGGCTTCGAGGTCGCGCAGCGCCTGCGCCGGAACCCGCAGACCCAGAACACCTCGATAATCATGCTCACCGCCAAGGCCCTCTCCACGGACAAGGTTCTCGGCCTCACCGCGGGTGCCGACGACTACATAATCAAGCCCTTCGACCCGATCGAGCTCCTCGCGCGCGTGAAGGGCACGCTCCGCCGAGCCAAGGAGATGCGGAACCTCTCCCCGCTCACCGGTCTCCCCGGGAACATACGGATCCAGGAGGAGATCGAGAGGATGGTCCGAGAGGGCAAGCCCTTTTCCGTGCTGTACTCCGACCTCGACAACTTCAAGGCCTACAACGACCAGAAGGGGTTCGTCCGGGGCGATCGCATGATCCAGTCCGCCGCGCGAATCATCCAGGACGCGGTCGTCGAGATGGGTGGCCCCGATGCGTTCGTCGGCCATGTCGGCGGCGACGACTTCATCGCGATGACGACCCCCGAGGTAGCCGAGGATGTCGCCAAGAGGATCTGCGAACGCTTCGAGCAGGCGAAGGCCGACTTCTACGAGCCCGAGGACATCGAGCGCGGGTTCGTCCGGATCGAGGACCGCAAGGGCGTTCTCCAGGAGATCCCGCTCGTGGCGATCTCGATCGGGATCGCGACCACGGCCCGCCGGGACTTCGCCCACTACGGCGAGGCCGTGGCCGTCGCGACCGAGATGAAGCAGTTCGCCAAGCGGGACGCCGGCTCGTCCTACGCGGTCGACCGTCGCCAACCCGCCTAACGGCTGGCTTGGGCGGCCGTGGCCCGCAGCCCGGAACCTTGCCTATACTTAGTACGAAGCTCGTCTTCGGGGCGGGGTGCGATTCCCCACCGGCGGTGAGAGTCCGCGACCCTCTGGACGCCATCCAGGGGTGGACCCGGTGAAAGTCCGGGACCGACCGTGATAGTCGGGATGGGAGGAGACGGGCGGTGCCGGCACCGGCATTCGCCGCTGCCGCGCCCTGCCCTTCGTCGCTCTCCGCTCCGGGAGAGGTCGAGGAGTGAACGACGAGGCGTACATGGAGCGGGCCCTGGCCCTGGCCGAGCGCGGCCGCGGCAGGGTCTGCCCGAACCCGATGGTCGGTGTCGTCCTCGTGCGGGACGGCCGCATCGTTGGGGAGGGGTGGCACGAAGGCCCGGGAACGGCCCACGCGGAGGTCCGCGCCCTCGATGCGGCCGAGGACTCCGCTCGCGGCGCAACGCTCTACACGACCCTCGAGCCCTGCGACCATGACGGCCGCACTCCGCCGTGCACCGACGCCATCGCGTCGGCCGGCGTCGGCCGAGTCGTCGCCGCGATCCGCGATCCGAACCCCATGGTCGACGGGCGCGGCCTGGCGAGGCTGGAGCGGGCCGGCATAGAGATACGTACCGGTCCGCTCGAGTCCGAGGTGTCGCGTCAGCTGGAGGCATACGTACACCACGTCCGCACCGGGCGTCCGTTCGTTACCGTGAAGATGGCGGCATCGCTCGACGGAAAGGTCGCCGCGCGCGACGGCACGTCACGGTGGATCACCGGCGAGGAGGCGCGCGCCGACGTGCACCGGCTGCGCGCGGCCTCCGACGCGATCGTCGTCGGGGCGGGTACCGCGCTCGCCGACGATCCCGCGTTGACCGTTCGCGACCCCTCCTACCGCGGCGCGCAGCCGCTCCGCGTTCTGACCGACGCCACCGGGCGGGTGCCGGCGACCGGCGATCTCTTCGACGGCTCCGCGCCGACGCTGGTGGCCACGTCGGAAGAGGCCCCGGGCGACCGCCGACAGGAGTGGCGCGCCGCCGGAGCGGAGACGCTCGTCCTCGAGACCGACGGCGCCGGCGTGCGGCTGGACGCGCTCCTCGAGCACCTCGGGAAGCGGGAGGTCCAGGCCGTGCTCGTCGAGGGCGGGCCTACGCTCGCCTGGAGCGCGATCCGAGACGGTCTGGTCGACAAGGTCGTGGTCTATCTCGCCCCTATCTTGATCGGCGGACGGGATGCCCCGGGGATCCTCGAGGGGGAAGGGTTCGCGCCGATCGCCGACGCGCCGTCCCTCGACGTGCTGGACGTGGGGCCGATAGGCCGGGACTTGAGGGTGGAGGCATATGTTCACCGGCATCGTTGAGGAGCGCGGCTCGGTCCACGAGATAGCGCCCGAGCGGCTAGTGGTCGCCTGCCGGACCGTGAACGAGGACTCCGCGATCGGTGCCTCAGTGGCGGTGAACGGCGTGTGCCTAACGGTTGTCGAGCGTTCCCCGGACACCCTGGCGTTCGATCTCTCCGCCGAGACGCTTTCGCGAACGAGCCTCGCGCGTCTGCACCCCGGCGACCCGGTGAACCTCGAACGGCCGCTCACGCTCGCGGCTCGGATCGGAGGGCACCTGATGCAGGGGCACGTCGACGGCCTCGGCGAGATCGCCGACGTCCTGCCGGACGGGGCGGGGGGTGCGACGCTGGAGATCGAGGTCCCCGAACGGCTCCGCCGCTACATCGTTGAGAAGGGATCGATCGGCGTCGACGGCGTGAGCCTCACGGTAGCCGGCGCCGACGACGGACGAGTAAGGATAGCGCTCATCCCGCACACGCTCGAAGTGACGACGTTCGGGGGGGCCATCCCCGGGCAGCCCGTGAACCTGGAGGTCGACGTGATCTCGAAGTACGTGGAGCGGTTCCTGGAGGGGAAGACGGAATGAAGACACAGGGCACCCACACGGATCGTTCGGTCTTCGGCACGATCGAGGAGGCGATCGAGGACATCCGGCAGGGCCGGATCGTGATCGTGGTCGACGACGCCGATCGCGAGAACGAGGGCGACTTCATCATGGCCGCCGAGAAGGTGACCCCCGAGGCGATCAACTTCATGGTGACCCACGGCCGCGGCATCGTGTGCGTGCCGGTCACCGGGGAGCGCCTCGACGAGCTTGGGATCCCCCTCATGGTGACTCAGAACCGAGAGAGCCACGGGACGGCCTTCGCCGTGTCCATCGACGTGCGGGGCCGTACGACCACGGGCACGAGCGCGTTCGACCGAGCCGCAACCGTGAGGGCGGTTACGGAGCCGGGCACGCGTCCCGAGGAGATCCACATGCCGGGTCATGTGTTCCCACTGCGGGCCCAGGAGGGCGGGGTGCTCAAACGCGCCGGTCACACGGAGGCCGCCGTCGACCTGGCGAGGCTGGCGGGTGTGTACCCAGCGGGCGTTCTCTGTGAGGTGCTTCACCCCGATGGCACGATGGCGCGCATGCCGCAGCTCGTTCGGGTCGCTCAGGAGCACGGGCTACGACTCATCTCGATTGCAGACCTGATCGAGTATCGGCGTCACCGCGAGCGGCTCGTCCGGAAGGTGGCGGAGGCGACGATCCCGACCGACTGCGGTGACTTCCGCGCCTACGCATACGAGAGCGCGGTCGACGAGCTGATCCACGTGGCTCTGGTCCAGGGCGAGATCGGCGACGGGGAGCGGGTCCTCGTCCGTGTCCACTCCGAGTGCCTGACCGGCGACGTCTTCGGGTCTCTCCGCTGCGACTGTGGCACCCAGCTGGGGAGCGCCATGGAGGCCGTGGGGGAGGAGGGGCGTGGGGTGGTTCTGTACGTGCGCGGCCACGAGGGCCGCGCGATAGGGCTCACGCACAAGCTCCGCGCCTACCAGCTCCAGGAGCAGGGCCGCGACACCGTCGAGGCGAACGAGGAGCTCGGCTTCGCGCCCGATCCCCGCGACTACGGGATCGGCGCGCAGATACTCGTCGATCTCGGCGTGCGCTCGATGCGGCTGCTCACCAACAATCCCCAGAAGCGGGCGGGCCTCGAGGGCTACGGGCTCTCGATCCTCGAGCGGATCCCGCTCGAGACCCGGCCCACTCCGGAGAACATCGAGTACCTGCGGACCAAGCGCGAGAAGCTCGGTCATCTCTTGTCGAATCTGGAGCCGGTCGTCGTCGAGGAGGCCCCGTGAGGGAGATCCGGGGCGACGGCGGCGTGGTCGGCAGGCGGTTCGCGGTCGCCGCCGCCCGGTTCAACTCGGTCGTCGTCGAACGCCTGGTCGAGGGCGCCCGAGGCTACTTCGACAGTCTTGAAGCCGGGGACGTGGACCTCGTTTGGGTGCCGGGGGCTTTCGAGCTCCCGCTCGTGGCGCGGCGACTGGCGGCGTCGCGACAGTACGACGCGGTCGTTTGCCTGGGAGCGGTGATCCGCGGTGAGACCGCGCACTTCCAGCACGTGGCCGGGCAGTCGGCCGCCGGGGTCGCTCGGGCGTCGCTCGAGACCGGGGTTCCGGTGATCTTCGGCGTCCTCACGACCGACACGATGGAGCAGGCCCTGGACCGAGCCGGGGGCGCCCACGGGAACAAGGGGTGGGACGCTGCGAGGGCCGCTGTGGATATGGCCCGCCTGATGGACGCGCTCCCGAAGGAGGAGCGGGCGTGATCGTCGACAAGCCGTGGGGGAAGGTCGCCACCTACGCGCTGAACCAGCCGGCTTCGGTAAGGGTCATAACCGTTGAGTCGGGGCAGGAGACGAGCGTCCACTATCACCAGATGCGGGATGAGATGTGGGTCGTGCTCGACCCGGGCCTGACGATCCAGATCGGGGAGCGAACGGTCGAGGCCGAGCCCGGGGAGGAGTTCATGGTCGAGGCGGAGGTGACGCACCGGATCACGAACCGCGGCGCCAAGCGCGGGCGGGTCCTGGAGATCGCATATGGCTACACGACGGAGGACGACACCCAGCGGCTCCAGGACGACTACGGGCGCCCGCTGGAGCCCGACTGGTAGGACGCGGCGAGTTCCCGTTGCCCCGGAAAGGGGCGCATGCTACGCTCGCGCGGCTCAAAGACTGGGAGGTCGGGGACGTTGGCAACGCAGGGCACCGTGAAGTGGTTCAGCAACGAGAAGGGGTACGGCTTCATCGCCCGTCCCGACGGAGACGACGTCTTCGTGCACTTCTCGGCCATCGTGGGCGAGGGCTACCGTTCCCTCACGGAGGGCCAGGAGGTCGAGTTCGATATCGTGGATGGCCCAAAGGGCCAGCAGGCGGCCAACGTCCGGCCACTCTCCTGACCGTCGACACACCCCGCGCCCGCACCTATACTCTGCGCGGTGATCGTTCGATCCAAGCGCCGACGCCCGTCGGTGCTTCGTCGTTCCGGAGGTGATGCGGGGTAGCGGTTGAACCGCGCATAAACGAGAGGATCCGGGCCGCCCAGGTTCGCCTGGTCGGGGCGGACGGGGCGCAGATCGGCATAGTGCCGACCCCCGACGCGCTTCGTAGGGCCCAGGAGCTCGACCTCGACCTGGTGGAGGTGGCGCCGCAGGCGAACCCTCCCGTTTGTCGGATCATGGACTACGGCAAGTTCAAGTACGAGCGGGACATCCGGCAGAAGGAGGCGCGCAAGAAGCAGGCGCGCGTGGAGGTCAAGGAGATCAAGTTCCGCCCCAAGATCGATCCCCACGACTACGCGACGAAGCGCGGGCACGTCGAGCGGTTCCTGAGAGCCGGCGCGCGGGTCAAGATAACGATCATGTTCCGCGGCCGCGAGATGTCTCATACGGAGCTGGGCAGGAAGATCCTGGATCGTCTCGTGGAGGATCTGGCCGACCTGGCGGTCGTCGAGGCGGTGCCCAAGCAGGACGGTCGGAACATGATCATGGTGATCGCGCCCAGCAAGAAGCCCGCCGCGGCCCCTTGAGAGGCTGATCGATGCCGAAGATGAAGGCCAACAAGTCGACCGCCAAGCGGTTCCGCATCACCCGAACCGGGAAGGTGCTCCACCGGAAGGCGACCGGGAACCACATGCTCACTAAGAAGAGCGGTGGTCGTCGCCGGCGCGTGGAGGGGATGGCCGAGGTCGGGGCCGAGCGGACGGTGGTCCGCCGGCTCCTGGGGAAGTGAGCGTATGGCCAGGGTGAAGCGAGCGGTCCACGCTAAGAAGAAGCGCCGCGAGATCCTCGACGCGGCGAAGGGGTACACCGGGTCGCGCCGGAAGCGCCTCCGTGTGGCCAAGGAGCAGGTCATGCACTCGCTGGCCTACTCCTACCGAGATCGTCGGGACCGCAAGGGGCAGTTCCGCCGGCTCTGGATCGCCCGTATCGGGGCCGCTGCCCGTCAGAACGGGATGTCGTACTCGCGGTTCATATCTGGGCTCGCCGCCGCCGGTGTCGAGCTCGATCGCAAGATGCTCTCCGATCTCGCCGTTCGGGACCCGAAGGCCTTCGCGCAGCTGGTAGAGGCCGCCAAGGCCGCCGGAGCGAAGTAGGCGTCCGACGCGGCACCGGCCGGACGCCGGTCACCCTAGAATCGCCGGGGGCGAACGGGGAGCCGCTGTGATCACGTCGCCGAACAACCGGAAGGTCTCTCAGGCGGTCAGCCTGAAGAAACGCGCGTTCCGCGAGCGAAACCGCCGGTTCCTCGTCGAGGGGGCGGGGTCCGTCGAGGAGGCCATCGGGAACGCCGGCCGGCTCGAGACGCTGTTCCACTCGGACCCCGCGGACGGGCTGGTCGAGCGCGCGAGGGCCGCCGGCGCATCGGTGCTCCGGGTGAGCGAGGGAGTCATGGGACGCCTGGCGTCCACGGTCACGCCGCCGGGGCTCGTGGGGGTCGCCGCCTTCCTCGACGTCCCGCTCGCATCCCTGGCGGTGGCGCGCGGCTGCGTGGTCGTGCTCCACGCCGTCCGAGACCCAGGTAACGCTGGGGCGGTGCTCCGCTCCACCGATGCGGCGGGCGGAGACGCGGTGGTGTTCGGCGGGACGTCCGTCGACGTCTACAACCCGAAGACCGTCCGTGCGTCGGCCGGATCGATGTTCCATGTGCCGATCGTCCGCGGGGTCGAGACCGTTCCGGCGCTCGAGCAGCTACGCGAGAGGGGGATGCGAGTCCTCGCGACGGACCCCGAGGGAGACGAGGACCTGTTTCAGCTGGATCTGTCCACCCCGTCCGCGTTCCTCTTCGGCAACGAGGCGTGGGGCTTGCCCAGGGAGGTGGCGGCGGCCGCCGACGCAACCGTGCGCGTGCCGATCGCCGGCGGGGCGGAGTCGCTGAACGTGGCGGCCGCCGCCACCGCCTTCCTGTTCGAGTGGGCGCGCCAACGACGTGAGGTCCGGCGGACGGCGCTCGAGACCCTGATCGCCGCGGCTGCGCACGACATCCGTTCCCCCCTCACCGCGATGAAGGGATTCGGCTTCGCGCTGCAGCGTCGGTGGGAGCAGATGACCGAGGAGCACCGCTCGACCATGCTGGCCGGCATCCTCCACGACACCGATCGCATGGACACGATCGTGAAGCAGCTCGTCGACGCCGCG
>Ga0209751_10002978_pt1 | contig 16596 bp, 35 predicted proteins | sample RifCSP13_1_FD_184019 | JGI IMG/M metagenome (GOLD analysis project Ga0209751, IMG submission 184019) | Soil microbial communities from Rifle, Colorado - Rifle CSP2_sed 13_1 (SPAdes) (version 2) | ecosystem: Environmental > Terrestrial > Deep subsurface > Rock core/Sediment | place: Rifle... | reverse complement strand
TGATCCAAATGCAATCAACAATGTTGTTCAGCCAATGAGACAAGCCTACATGGAAATCAGGAAAAGATGTCTTCCTTGGTTTTCCAGAGGAGTTTACTTTATTAGGAAGGATCATGTACAAGAAATTGATGATCTTTTGAAATCTAAATGGGAAGAAACCCAAGAGAAACTTGGTGAATTGGAAAAGCAGTGGGACAGTTTGCAGTGCTCCTTCAAATGTCAACACCCAAAACTGTACAATCCATTAAAATACCCCTCTAAGGAACAATTGAAAGCTAAATTCAAGCTCAAATGGGGATGGGCCTACATCGCTGTTCCTGATGGCGGAAATGCCAAGGCAACCATCATATCCAAAGAGATGATGGAAAGAGAACAGAAGAAGTATATTGAGTCTATTAAAGATGCTGCTGAAACTGGGATCAATCAAGTACGTTCATCCTTTTTGGAAATCATTCAGCATATGTCAGAAGTTCTAAAAGATGGAAAAACATTCAGGGAAAGTAGCATTGAAAAGCCAATTAAATTTCTTGAGGATTTTAAGAATCTGAATATTTGGCAGGATAAGCCATTTGAAGAATTCTCCAAAACTGCTTTAAAAATGCTGTCTGGAGTGTCGTCTGATATTCTACGTTCTGATGATGGATACAGAGCAGAGATTTCCAAGATAACAGATGGGATTGTTGATGAGTTCAAAAGTCTACCAACTGTTAAACTTGAACGTGAATTAATATTTTAGAAAGGAGAACATTATGCCATGCTATACAGTACGTTTGGTAGAAGTAGAATTCAAAGCTAAACACAAAGATGTACTGATTAAATCTCTTGTCAGTTTAAGTTGGAAATTTGTAGAAAGAGAAAACAAGATCATTCTATCAGATAAAAGTATAACAATTGATCTTACAGAGCAAAAAGTAATTGTTCCAAAATACAATCAAACCTATGTCAATGAATTGAAGCGGCAGTATTCCTTGGAAACAATCAAAAAGGCAACAAGTACTAAGTTTTGGACAATGAAAACAGTTGGGGTAAATGAATATCAAGCTGTAAGATACTAGGAGATTAAGATGGATATTATCAAGTTCAAAATATTGGAAGACGGAACAATTTCCACTAACATAGAGGAGATTTCTCAAATCAACCATTACTCTGCTGATGAATTGATGTCTCTGATTGAGGACATGGCAGGGGGAAAGATTGAAGTAAAAAAGAAAGAACATGCATTTTGGCAAAATAAAACAGTTGTTAAAGGTGGAAAGATAACAATCAACAAGTAAAGGAGACAGAAACAATGACTACCTATGAGCTATGTAAACTTATTAGACATAATATTATAAATCGTGCTGCTGAAGTCATGAATTACACAAATTGGGACAATGATTTTGCTATTGAGTACATTAGGGAAATTACTAAACGGTTTCTTGAAAGTGATTTTTTTATTCCAATTCAACCATCTGAGTTAACAGAAGTGGAAATGAAGGATCTTGGGTTTGGAAAATGGAGAGAAAACGATCAAATGTATTTAATTCCATTGTGGCTTTTCCCCTTTCTAGCGGATGAAATCAAGTGCTCTAGTATCTCTGATAAAGCTGTACTTTTGAAATCTGATATGGATACAGATAATCGTACAGGATACCTGGCATATGGAGTAATTCCCAAGAAATAGTGGTAAAACCGTTACTAAATAGCTAAAGGAGAAAACAACATGGACAACGTACAAAAGAATACTCGTGTTAAGTATTCCCTGGGGAAGAATATTAAGACGAAATTTGTGGGCATTGTTCAGAGAAGAACCAGAAGATTGGTTTGGATAATTCCTGAAAGAGCTTCTGGTAAATTTGTCAGTAAATGTTTAAAAAATGAAATTTGTATTAAGAGGAAATTCGTTGAGGCTATTTAAAACCATATTAAATCCCCGTTAAGGTACTTTTACCTTAACGGGGAATATCACTTGGAGAGTCGGAAATGAAAGTATTTTTTGGAATTATATCCTTCCTAATTTTCCTGTCTTTTTCTGACTATACTAAAGCTGAAAGTTGGAAAAACGATTGGACGGTAAATGGGGTTCAGCTTAAAAATTTCACCCATAAAGATATTGGTGAATTAGCCCTTGGAGCTATAACCTCTGCAACGGTTCACTATTTAGGTCATGTTGCTTATATGTCAGTAGCAGGAATTGATTGGCATCAAGATGGATTCTATGAAATGATGGACTATAATACATCCGATTCGGATGTTGCTATGTCTGGAAGATCTGGATTCATCCTTCAATTGGCTGTTGGGACTGTATTGAAATACAGTCGATGGAATGAATCAATATTCACTCTTGGGTATAATATTCAATCTATGATAGAAATTACAACTTATCCCATCCGATATTCAGGATCGGATAAAGGTGATCTTGATGCAATAGCCAAGGAAGGAGACAGAGACATTGAATACTTTATCTATTCAGGATATTCCATTTGGTTATTAAAGAAATGAGGTAACTATGTTCAGTACAATTATTGGTAGTATTATCTGCTTGGTCTTAGGAACAATTTGCTATTTGTTCCTAGCAGTATCATTAGCAGGCAATTATTTGGCTGTTGGAGTTCTAACGATGATTTATATTATTATAGTTGTATCTGTAATTTACCTGTTAAAAGAAGAGAAAAATCGACTATGAAATCTAAATGTGAAATGAATGATCCATATGAAGATGATGATGAATTTCGTTATCTTCAATACAAAAAATTGAATGAATATATAACCAGGGTGGATAAATATAGTATCTATAGATATTGGGAAGATTCAGAAGGTAAAGAACAAAGTGAGATGTTATTCTACCCATCGGCATATGGATTTGAGCAGATAGAAAACATGGAAAATAGTATTATGGAAGATAAAGCAGCCGCCTTCAAAGTCAGAGTTGAACAACTTAAAAAATATGGTAATGCTCAATGGCATGTAAACGTCAATGAGGAATTAGGCCCTCATACACTTAAGAAAAAAATAAGGGAAGTCAGAAAACTAAAAAGAGATATATTTGGATGTCCAATGATAAAATTATCGAGGTAGCCTATGACATCATGTGTTGATAGGGTAGAGCAATGGATAGACAATCTCGAAAAATTTATGCTTGTTGAGCCAGAAATGCATAACGTTGATGTTATCTCGTCATTAGGTCTTGAGCATAAATTTCTAATGATTTATACAATTGATAATGATGTAAGACTTCTCTCTAGTAAATTGGAATTCAATAATCTATCAACCATGGCAAAGCAAATCCTATTTGATCTGGTCTACAATAAACACAGATGTCTAAAGTGTGGTCTGAATATAGGTGGTCGAGGTCGAATAGGGGAAAGGAAAATCCTTCAAGAAAAGATAATCAAATACATGCACAAAAGATTCGGTAGCAAACGATCTGAAGGAAAGAAGGTCGTAGTAGAGCTTTGTTCCTTTGTTTCAAATTTGCCAGTAGGATCATTGTTTAAAATCATATCTTAAAAATAGGGGGCAAAATGACACTGCAAGAATTTATTAAAGAACAGGAAGATGCTCTGAAAGCGTTCGAGAAGTTTTGGATTAGTCAAAATAAAAAATACCCTCTTAATTATCCGTTAGAGGTTGATGAAGACAATGCTGGTTTGTGGTTTGAAATGTATTTAACATTTTATGATGATGACCAACTCTAATCTATAATTAAAGGAGATAGAGAAAAATGAAGATTGAAATTACATATCAAGAGATTTATGATGGTAACACATTAAATGTAGTTATAAGTAAAATAAATGCACTTAAACTGCATGAACTTCCTACAATATATAAAGCAATGACCGGATCGGTAATCTTTATGTCCAGTAATCACGAATTAATTTTACTAAGTAACATTCCATCTATAGATGAGGAGAATGGTTGTCATGTAATTTTAAGAGTAAATAATGTATATTCAAAGAAAAAATTTGATTCAATAGTGGATTTAATTCAAGGACATGCCAATAGACTCCATGACTTCAATCATTCAACTATTACTGAAAAAACAATAACAATCTAATTAGGGGAATATTTTGAAAATACAATGTCTGAATAGTGTATGGTGTAAAGCAGATATAGAAGCCACAAAAATCATTGCCCCTCATCTGGAGTATGAATATAAACTTTGGAAGAAGGGACCATTTGGAATGTCCAGTAAAGCAACAAAGAGTTACTTCATCAACCGTACAACAGGAGTATTTCTTGCTGGACTCCTTCCAAGAGTTATGCAGTTGGGCAAATTCACTTTAGTTAGTGATAAACATAAGAATGTGTTTTCTGGATTTGCAGAACCAGTCAAAAACCCGAACTTTGAGTTGTATAATTATCAATATGATTTAATGTTGAAAATCTTCAGTGAAGGCAGAGGGGTTATTTCTGCTCTAACTTCAGCAGGGAAAACAATAATTGCAGCTTCGGCAATCACCACAGTATCTACTTATTATTATAAAACTTTATTTCTGTGTCATACAAAAGAACTTCTGAATCAAACATATGATGAATTTACTAAATTTGGAATAAGATGTTCTAAAGTTGGAGATGGGTTTAAATTGAACATTGCCGATGTAGAAAATTCAGATGTTGTAATATCCACCATACAATCTTTGGTCAAAAGTAATCCAGAAGACTATAAATATCGGTTCTCACTGGTTATTGTGGATGAAACACACCATGTTAATGACATAAAATCCAGATATGGAAAGGTGTTAACGCAATTAGAATGCTGGAACAGGATTGGATTAACGGCAACAGTCCCAAAAGAAAAAGCCAAGTTGTTTGCCTTAGAAGGTTTGATCGGTCCTGTGATTGGTGAATACACCCTGAAAGAAGGTGTTGAAAATAAGAATGCTGTTAAGCCAAGAATAACGCTGTTGCCAGTTGAAAGAAAATCTTCAACAGCTGATTTGAAGAAATATATGGACATTTACAAGGAAGCTATCTCGGGTAATGAAGATAGAAATACATCCATAATTGAAGCTTGCAGGGAAAGAAATAAAGCAGGGAAAACAGTGCTTGTAATGATCCGGGAAATTGATCATGGCAACAATCTTCTCAATATTGCTAAAGAGACTAAATTAGGACGATGCATATTCATTCAGGGAAAGAACAAATCGGATATTAAAAAATCAGTCAAAGATGCCTTTCAAAACAAAAGCATTATGACGGTCATTGTTACTGATATTTGGAGTGAAGGGATCAATATTCCTTCTTTGAATTGCGTGGTCAATGCTGCCGCTGGAAAATCAGAAAGAGCAACCTTGCAAAAAGTGGGAAGGGGTTTACGAAATTCAGAAGGGAAAACTGAATTGGAGATCATTGATTTTCTTGACCCCTATAAATATTTGGCAGAACATGCAATGGCCAGATTTAACATTTATGCAAATGAAGGATGGCTATAATGAACATGTATTTAATCACTGCTAACGATGACACGTTCAAACTTGAGGTTGAGTATAAAATACTTGCAAAAACTGAAGAAGGGGCTCTTGAGTTTCTACACAAAAGTAGGCCAAACTCCAAACTGTCAATCATTGAAGTTTTTGATAAAGGGAATTTTGAGGATGGTGGTGTACTTGAACATTCATATTTCCCATATCCATTATCTTTCTTTTGATAATTAAATTAGTATTTTAAAATAAAGAGCCAACTATGTTTGATATAAAAACATATTTTGATGATAGAAAAATTTATTATGATGAGGAAGGAAAGAATGTAACTGAAGGTTGGATTGGCACTCAATGCATTTTCTGTGGTGACCAATCCAACCATTTGGGCATTAACATTGAAACAGGCAATTATTCTTGTTGGAAATGTGGTGAACGTGGGAATATATGGGCATTGCTCAAGGAGATAGAACATTGTTCATTTAAGAGGATAAAATTTATATACTCCAAATACCAAACTGAACTGTACTTTCCAAATTATCAAGAGGAGATTAAAAAAGAAATCAGGGAAATCCTTCCCAGAGAAGCAACAAAGGATTTCCCTGTAACACATCTCAACTATCTCAGAAAACGTGGATATACACCAGAGTATTTGATTGCCAAATATAACCTGTATGCAACCACTAATTTTGGTGATTATCGATTCAGAATCATTGTTCCATTTTTTGAAAAGAGAAAGTTGATAACATTTTCTTCTATTGATGCCACAGGAAAATCATCAGTTAAATATGTCCATGCACCAAAAGAGAAATCAGTAAAAGATCCCAAAAATGCTTTGTACAATATTGATAATTGCCATGAATCAGTTGTATTGGTGGAAGGGCTGTTTGATTGTTGGAGAATAGGAGATGGAGCAATTTCTTTAATGGGAACAAAGTACACTGACAATCAAATAAACCAAATAATCGAATCCAATTTCAAAAAGGTGATGGTAATGTTGGATGCTGATGCAATTGATATTGGCTATCAACTTGCAGATCAATTGGCACCGTTTACGGATGTTGATGTAATTGAGATATTGAGAGGGGACCCAGATGAGTTGCCAGACAAATATGTTCAGACGGTAAAAGGATGGTTGAAATAATGCTACCGATGGAAAATATAACTGATGAAGAAGTTAAATTTGGGCTTCCTGGAATATACATTCCAGCAGAAGTGTTTTTAAATCCAAACCTAACACTATCAGAAAAAATGACTTTTGGACTTATAAAAAGCCTATCAAAATCAAGTAAAGGGTGTTGGGCAACCAATAGGTATCTTGGCAATTTGCTAGGGTGTTCTAAAAACCATATAACCAAAATATTACAAAAACTTAATGAGAACCATTATATAATTATAAAATGGATTAAAATAGGACCAAACAAGCAACGACGAATATATGAAGCTACTGACTATATGGAACGATACAAACTATTGGTTCAGAATTTTCATGACAACTACCTTACCTGGTCAATTGAAAAAGGAGGCATAGTGGGACAATCCCGTGTGATTGGAGGGACAATCCCGTGTGATGTGGGGGGTAATCCTCCAGGAGTACTAGAATATAATAATATAAGAACTACTATTACTAACGTAATAGATAGTTCAATAGATGATAATCTTTCCTTTAACTTCGTTAAAGATAAAGATGTATCATTTTCTGACAAAAATGATTTTTCTTTGGTTTTAAAATCTAACAATCCAAATGTATATACTGTTATTCAATATTGGAATTCATTGAATATCAGAAAACATAACATTGCTAAACAAACAAAGACCATTGATTTGATAATTAATAGTATAAATACATTATTGAAGAAATATACTATTGAAGATATTCTTGAATCATTTAAAACATATAAATACATTATTGATCTATATCCTAAGAAATTTAGAAAGGGATCATTATATTTTGTAGGATTAAATGATTTTATAAGGTATAATAAGAATACATTGAAGTTTGTTGATCATATACCTATTGAACTACAATCAATAAAAGGTTTATTTGAAATATGTGTTAAAGGTAATGATTATGCTAAAGTATATTTCAAACCAACAATATTTGCAAAAGATTCAAAGCTTGCAAAACTTATTGAAACTAACTTTATAAATACTCTAGGACAGAATAAAGTTATTGGAAAGGAAACATTGATTGAAAAGATAACTAATTTGTTTATAAGATTCTATGATACAAATCTTACTTACTTTAATTTTACCGCTGCCGATAGAAAATCCAAAACCACAATTGTAAATTGGATGTTTGATTACATTGAAACCAAAAATAAATTTGAAGTGCATTTTGCGGCCAGGGAGCCTTTCTTTATTGATTTTGGGAATTGGTTGATTGAAGAGGCCATGATGAAAGAGTGATGACAGATATGCTTCAGGTTTAAAATAAAACTTATGTAATTGGTAGGTTTTATTTTGAAGGGTCAATCTTGTATGGTGGGTCCATGGGTAAGTATAGGTTGGTGTTAGTTAAGAGGGATTTCATTTTGTATCCTTATAACTTTACATTCCCCCGTTAAGGTACTTTTACCTTAACGGGGATTATAGGAGGACTGTGCTAAAAAAAGTTAGGGTTAGTAATGATATTGAGAAGAAAATTGTCATTGCTTGTATAGTCAGTGACAACTTCTTGCAGCAAACATCTAAACTCATAAAAATGGATCTGTTCAAAATTGAATTTTCAAAGATTGTAGTGAAGTGGTGTTTTGATTATTACAAAGAGTTTCAGAAAGCTCCTAAAGAAACAATTGAAGAGATTTATATTGCCAATAAAGATGAAATTGAGCCTGCTGTTGCAAAATCTGTTTCATTGTTCCTGCAAAAATTATCCAAAGAGTATGAAGAAGAATCTAATTTTAATGTAGATTATAGAGTGAAACGTTGCAGGGAATATATGGAAATCCTTGCCTATGAAGATTTGTTTGCTAAAGGTAAAGGATTGCTTGCACAAAATAAAGTAGGCAAGATTAAAAAACTACTCAAAGAACATAAGGATGTTGCTAAAGATATTTCAGACACTGTAAATCCCTTTGATGTTCAAACCATACGATCATTTTTTCAGGAAGACGAAGCTAATACTTTGTTTTCCTTTGAGGGACCAATAGGCGATTTGATTGGTCCTCTGAAACGTGGTTGGTTGTTTGGCATAATGGCACCAATGAAAAGAGGCAAATCATTTTGGCTTGGTGAGATTCTGGTTCAGGCACTTTTCAACAAACTGAAGGTTTTGTATGTTTCCTTTGAAATGACTAAAAATGATTTGCAGGAACGTATTTATACCAGGTTGACAGGTCTACCTATGAAACCGGGAACGATCGTTTATCCTGTGTTGGATTGCAAGAGAAATCAAACGGGATCTTGTAGAAAGAAATCCAAATATGTTCCTGACAGAGCTAATGATCCTGTTTTGATGGAAAGGGAAGATCAGGAGAAGCCGGATTTTGCTTCTGCAAATCCTAAGTATAGAGTGTGTACTTATTGTAGGGATAATAACAAAAGAGGCTATGTCCCCGAATATTGGTTTATATCAAAAGTGTATAACAAAGTTTTGAACACTAAGACCATTGAAAACAAGCTACATGTGATCGTGAAGAGATTTGGGGATAATATACGATTTAAATTTTATCCTTCTCATACTGCATCTATGTCGGATATTCTGGAGTGTATGGATGCATTGGAATACAATGAGGGGTTTATTCCTGATGTGGTGATAACTGATTATGCGGATCTGATGAAACCTGATTTTGATTCCTATTCCAATGAAGAGCGCTCTGGAATTAATAATATTTGGCGAGCACATAAAATGGTGGCTCAATTGAGGGATTGTTTGGTTTGTACAGTAACACAATCAGGTAGGAAAACTATTGACGCTAAGAATGTTCGAGCTAAAGATGCTGCTGATGACATTCGAAAAATGGCCCATGTGAATATAATGGCAACCCTTTCACAGCAGGAAAAAGAAAAAATGGAAGGTATTATGAGATTTGGGGTTGTGGAACATAGGCATCGTAAGTTTATAGAATCACGACAAGTTACAGTGTTGGAATGTCGTGATTTGGGACTGGCGATGATTGATTCAGAATGGATTAATGTTGACAATGATCAAAAAAAGGCAGATAAAAAAACACGATTTACCAGAAATATGATATAATGATAATAAAAGTGGTTGACAAGACATTCCCCGTTAAGGTACTTTTACCTTAACGGGGAATTAGAAAGGGAAAGACAATGAATTTTGAAGAGTTTGCTAAAAAAAATGGCATCAATGTGGATTTTCATGCTGATTATCATCAGCATGAAAATGGTGGTGGATGGATTAAAAATACTGCTCAAGTTGAAAAATCGGTATTTGTGGGAGAAAATGCCTGGATTTATGGCAATGCCAAGATTTCTGGCAAGGCCGAGATTTATGGCAATGCCGAGATTTATGGCTATGCCAGGATTTATGGCAATGCTGAGATTTCTGGCAATGCCAAGATTTCTGGCAATGCTGAGATTTCTGGCAATGCCAAGATTTCTGGCAAGGCCGAGATTTCTGGCAATGCCAAGATTTCTGGCAATGCCAGGATTTATGACTCTTATATTCTGCGTTCTGATGATAAATACAGAGCAGAGATTTCAAAGATAACAGATGGGATTGTTGATGAGTTTAAAAGTCTTCCAACTGTTAAACTTGAACGTGAACTAATCTTCTAATAGAGGATATTATGCCAACAATAGACAAAATTAAAATTGAGTATGAAAGAATGAAGGAACAACGTGCTTTCTACTTTTATCAATTTATGGAACATAAAGTTTTAATGAGAGCACTTAAAAAAGACATTTTGAAAATGTTGTCTGGAGTATCGAATGCCTGGAAAACATCACCATTATATATCCAAGGCAGTAGATGGCCATTAACCAATTGTAAATATGGGTATATACAAATTGGCTGTTATTGTAAATCAATTGATTGGTGGATTAATAATGGATTAACAATTGCAAAAACAGAGAATATGTCGGATGATGAAATAAACGAATATACAGCATACATAAAATTATTTAAGTTAATTGGTAAATGAATAAAACCTTTCAAAATTAACAGCAACCCAAAGGGTGTAGGAGAAAAAAATGGATCAATGTACTTATTGTACTTGTAGGGGGGATTTAAAAACTTGTCTGCAAACTAATTGCCGCTTACATGAATCTTGGTTTGTAGAAAAATTGCAGGAGTATATACTTGATTTGTTTGACTCAAATTGTAGTTATTTGTATAAATATTGCAAAGACGAAAGTCAAATTGGGTTTATAAATGAAACAGAACCTCCCGATCACCCAACTGAATTAGGTGATTTAATTAAATTTATAGATAATAATTTGAAAAGTCTAACAATGGGAAATAAAAAATGATCACTGAATTTAATTGTCGCACAGGATATCACACATATAATGAAGGGGATGTTTGGTCAGAATATGACGGACCAAGTTACGCAGGGGCATACACCATAAGAAAGGGTAAAAAAATACGTATTACTAAAAAAGCTGTGGATGATTGTGCGGTGGGATGTATGGATCTTTGTGAGGAATTATTTGGATCAACGCTTGGGCATATTAACTCCGGCAATGGAAATTTAAAAAAGCGGTTGATGAATTCAAAAGACGATTGGACAATGGAGAATATGATTCATGAATTTTATTAGGCAATTGAAATCTTAACTCAATCCCCCTGGCCAATCAGGGGAAAACCCGGAAGGGCGAAGGAGGAAAAATGATCACTTTAGGAATATTCAGCGGGCTTACGTTTTTGGTTGTAATTAAAATGCTGATGCCACCATCACCAGCAAAGATTCATTTCGTTGACAGCATGGTGTGGACTTTTGCATTTAGATATGCAAAGGCACAAAAGGTCAAGCCGTTTATGCCTGGTAACGAATCTCTGAGGGATTACCTAAAGGATTACAAAAGACCTAATAGGTATGGTGGCAGAATACAACACAGAACCAATAATTAAGGCAAGGAGGATATATTATGTTCCCAAATGAATTATCAACCATTCAAACACTGATCAAGAAACTTACAAAAGAGGAGTTCTCCCAACTTTGTGATGATTGGGATTCCGGTGATTTTGATGAGCAAATGCGGGATATTGGATTAGCTACGGGTGAAAACAATTTTCCAGAAAAATATCAACAACAATTTAGTCATTACTATGGAATTGAATGAACAGAACAAATAGTTAATGCAATTCCCCGTTAAGGTACTTTTACCTTAACGGGGAATTAATCAAAAAGAAAGGAATTTATAATGAAACTGTTCCTAATTTCGCAGAAAGAAAATGATGATTATGATGTTTATGATTCAGCAGTTGTTGCGGCTGAAACAAAAGAAATTGCAAGGGCAATGGACCCATCAAACGGAAAGCCAAAAGTGTTTGGTGAGCGTTTCTGGAATGATTGGTGCAAAAGCATTGATGATGTAGAAGTCAAATATCTCGGTGAAGCTGCGCCAGGAATTGAACAGGGTGTTATTTGTGCCTCATTCAATGCTGGTTAGAGATTAAAGTTGTTAAATATATCACTATCAAGATAACAAAATAAAAAGTACTTGACAAAGGCTCGTTTGTCATGTATAGTGAAAATAGATAGCTTGGACTAGGTTAGGAAAACCTATGCTATTCAAAAACATCGGTTGCCTCTCATCACCCCAGAGGCCCTACGGGATAAACAGGTATCCATTGCACGACGGCGACTACAGCCAGATTGTCAGCGTTCCTTGCATTGAGCATGAGAAACTGCAAAATCAAAAGGTGGGGCACAGTTGGCCGCTGTCTCGACTTTATGTCAGAGGAAGGCACCTGATAAGCAACCAGTTAGTTTCACCAATTGTAATTTATATCGTACACCACTTATTGGCCCAGATATAGCTTGCAGGAGGTTTTAGACATGATCTTTCTTCTGTATTTAGGGTTACTGAGAAAGGTAATCAGATATTTAAGTTTTTTGTTATTATAAATGTTGTATATAATAAAATTATAATTATAAAAATACAATATTTAGATAAAATAATAGAAAACCTAAGAATAAATACAGAGTGCAAGGATTCCTCGGGGTGTATTTTATTCTTTTTCTTTCCTTATTATCTAAAATCTGCTATAATTAATCTGTATTTCACAAATCAACCCCCTGAAAGGAACTAAATCATGAAATTTGAAGGTTTGTTGAACCCCCACCTAGATCCAGAGATTATGATATTCCCTGCCTTCCTTGGGGAAAAGATTTTTCCAATATCCATATTGTGAATAAATTTGATATTAATAATGAAGGATTTAAACAATGGAAAAAAGATGTGATGGTGTATTTTGGTATAAATGAAGCTATGTTCGATTTATGTTTAACCATGACTGATAATTGGTGGAAATGGCAACTGCCTCTATGTGATTGGAGAGAACATAGATTATTTGTATTAATCCAATACACAATAAAAATAAAACACCTGACACTAATAGAATGAAACTGATAGAAAGGACCTAAATCATGAAAAAAGATATCACCAATGAATTGAAGGGAGCTAAACTCCCTGTCGTTACCAACTGTTTTGGAACTTCCCAAGCATGCTCCAGGATAGTAAGTGAATCATTTGGAAATTACTGTTCAGTTTATTACAATCCATCTGCAAAATGGAGATATGGAGACTGTCCCATGGCAGATGAGCACCTAAGAACAAAGATTGAATCTACAAAAGAAAAGATTAGAATTGGGCAACAAAAACAGAAGAAAGGAAAATAGATGTCTACTAAAATGGATATCAGTTGGCATTATGAATGTTTGAAAAACAGTAAGGCAACAGCAGAAAGGCTGAGACAGGAAATTTTAAGGTTACAAGGTAACTTGGATAGATTGGGCAAGAACAATCAATTTTACACTCTCCAAATTGAGACTGCTGTGAAAGAAAAGAAAACTGCATTTGATCGGGATAGATATTTGGTTAAAAGGAAAACAAAATGAGTCATGACATGGTTTTTCTGATCGGTTATTGGGCATTTGTTCTTGGTTTTGTAGTTGGTGGATCTATTTGGTATTTTGTGGTCAATAGGTTGAGAAAAACAATCAATGACATGTTGAATAAAGTCGGACACCAAGAAGAAGAATACAAAGCGTTTGTTTGTAAGGAAATTAATCATGGATAGATCACATAAGAGCTTGATCATCAGTTGGTGGAGGTCATTTATAGGATCATGGATTGATTTTATTCAGGGCCTTGTAGGTATAGTCACAATTGGTCTGTATCGACCTTATTGGGATATGATGTATACTTGCTATATCACCAAAAAAGATATGAGTGAGAAAATGAAAGGAAAAATGTCCCAACAGTCATAGATAATATACTTTTGGATGATGAATTTAAACTTAGAAAGATTGGAAAGAAATGAAAACTATTCCGCAAATAACAGAAGCACAAGCCAAAAGATGTGTGACACATCATCATGCATGTGATTGTAGAGAGTATAAATATCAACAAATGGAAGCAGCTTTGAGAGCCATATTAAAATGGCCAATTATGCATCCTTCATCTATTGTAAATGGAAAAGACTTGCGTAAATTGATATTAGATGCACTTGGAGAGAAGGAATGAAAGCAAAACTGAAAGAGGCTCTTAGCTATTTCCTTATGGCCGTTTTTATGGGGACTGTTACTAGTTTGTTGGTTTTTAGTTCTCTAATGACATTGGGTATTTTGTTGAGGCTATCAAATTGGCTGTCTCGTTTTTTTAATGGAACTCCTTTATTACTTATTCAAATAGAAGTAATTTCTACGTTCCTAGGCATGGTTTTAGGAATTATAATTTGTGGTAATTCCATAAAAGAAGATAAAAAGAAGATATCACAGGAGAAATAAAATGAAAAAGATATATATCACTAAAGATGCATTGGTTAATGGAATAATTGAGTTCTGTGAACCAGAAGAAATTAAAGATGGAGTTGCTGTGGTGTTTGGGTATAAGACTTGCTTACATCAAAAAAGAAAAGAATGGTGTGAAACAAAAAAAGAGGCCCTTAAAATAGTGGAGAAAATGAGAGTGAATGAAATAAAAAAATTAGTTGCCAAGGTTGCAAAATTAGAAAATCTGATATTCACAATAAAAAATGAGGCATAGCAATGATTTGGGAATTTCATATTTCGGGAGTGCAGCATCATAAAGGAAGACAAATAGAAACATCAATTCCATCAGGAACAGAATTGATTTTGGAACCGGAGCCAGATAATGATTATGATGAAAATGCAGTTAAAATCAAATTGAGGGAAAGTGATCATGTGGAAACCATGTTAGGATATGTCCCTGGAAAACTTAGTAAGGAGATATCTGAAGCAATGCATCTTGGTAGTGTAGTGTGTAAGTTGATATCTCATAATCTTGAATTAAAACCATGGAAGAGATTTTTGGTGATGATTGAAACCGAATAAAAGGAGGGAATTATGAATTTAATAAGCTGCAATGGTTGTGGAATTGTTTATGATAAAGATAAAATGGTTTTCCCTTAATTTTAAAAAAAGATATTGAAACTGAATAAAGGAAACATATTATGAGAAAAGGATTAGGATATTATATGTTATTACCTTATGCAGTTGAAATTATCCCTATTCCAGAGGATCAAGGTGGAGGATATACAGTCAGATTACCTCAATTTGGAACAATGGGCATTGTTGGTGATGGTGACACGGAAATAGAGGCACTGACTAACCTTAAAGATGTCCAATGCAGCAGGTTTCAATATTATCTTAGTAAAGATATAGGCATATCAGAACTAGAAGGTTTTAAAAAAGAGCATCTAAGGAGGATAAATAGCATATGGAATTTATTGGATTTCAAAAAATGCCTAGATTATCAAGGGATGTGATCATCAGTGAAAAAATCGACGGAACCAATGCTCAGATTGCAATTGAAGAAATGAATGGTTTCCCAATTCCAGGTGCAATCTATGAAAAAGACGGGCTATCTTTATTTGCAGGTAGCAAAAACCGATGGTTGGCAATAGAAAATGATAATTATGGTTTTGCTAAATGGGCAAAGGAACATGGTGAGGAATTATTGCAATTAGGACCAGGAAGACATTTTGGTGAATGGTGGGGACAGGGAATTCAAAGAGGATATGGACTTAAGGAAAAACGTTTCAGTCTATTTAATGTCAGTAGATGGAATGATGAAACAAAGCCTGAATGTTGTCATGTGGTTCCTGTTTTATGGAAAGGAACATTCAATACAGAAGATATTGACGCTTGTTTAAAATCACTTGAAAGAAGAGGAAGTGAAGCAGCACCAGGATATACGAACCCAGAAGGAATTGTTATCTATCATACAGCAGGTAATTTCAGTTTTAAAAAGACAATTGAAAAAGATGATGTACCAAAAACAAAGGAATTATTTAATGAGCCAAAAAGCTAAATTAAGAGTTTGTGCATCTTGTGAGTGGATTTTCTTAGGAGGCGTTGAATGTCCTAAATGTGAATTTGGATCTTATGGAGCAAGATATGTGTATGGAAATAAAGCCTATCATCACTTTAAAACACAAAAACCATGGAAAGATAAGAAATTAGAAGATTTTGAGCACAAGTTGGATAAGGAAATAAAAGAAACTTCCCAGTGGAAAACAAAGGGGAGAAATTTTTATTTTGATATGGAAACTTATTTTATTAAAAAGAATAAAGATAACAATGAAAATTAAACATAATTACTGGTTAAAGTATAATATAGAAAAGCCAATACAGGAAATAGTAAAAAATCTGAGATGTAATGGAATAAATACGTTTTGCTCATGTGGCCATGGAATGTGGGCACAATGTGAAACATACGATTCATCAGAAGAATTAAATGCTATATTTAATGTTTTAGTTGAAATGGGAATAAAGGAATATAAAGTAGAGATTATTTTCAATTATGAAAAAGGTTATGGATGTCATCGATGTTTGGAAATTTCCTTTCCCGATAAAAATGGGGAGTACTATAGAATGAATGTTGATAATGATAAATATGTTCAAAATATTTTCTAGAAAAAAACGTAATTGGGAAATATTAAAAAAATTCTGATATTGTAGATTGTAGGGTCCCCACCAAATCCCCCTCACTTTCTGAATGAGATTCACCAAGTACCCACCCCTACACTAACTGACCGCTA
>Ga0209751_10002974_pt1 | contig 16614 bp, 29 predicted proteins | sample RifCSP13_1_FD_184019 | JGI IMG/M metagenome (GOLD analysis project Ga0209751, IMG submission 184019) | Soil microbial communities from Rifle, Colorado - Rifle CSP2_sed 13_1 (SPAdes) (version 2) | ecosystem: Environmental > Terrestrial > Deep subsurface > Rock core/Sediment | place: Rifle... | reverse complement strand
CCCCCTGTGAAAATGTAGCACGACTATTATAAAATCGTGATAGATAATAACATGGGCGGAGAATAAAAAAATAGGCCCTTGCGGGCCTACTCGGTCGCCTCTGGCTCGGGAGCTTTCTTCTTGGGCTTCTTGGCCTTCGCGGCCTCAACCTTTGCCGCTGCCTTCTGTTTCGCGGCCTCCTTGGTGGCCGATGCCTCCTTGCGCACCTTGGCCTCTACCTTCGCGGAATAGGCCACGATGCCTCGCTCAGGCTTCGAGAATCCCGGGGACTTGAGGTAGTAGGTCGGAGTCCAAGACAAAGCTCGCCCCATGCCTTCCTCTACCGCCTTCATCAAGTCTGCGAACTTGGACTTCCCGCCATGTTTCTTCAAATGCTCAATGGCGAAGTCCCGAGCAGACTTTTCCCCGCGAATTGGGTTTGCCCGAGTCCCCTTCTTGCCCTTCCGCTTGGGCTTGACCTTCGCGGCCTTGGGCTTGTCGTTCACACTTGCGGCTGACACATTGGCGACCTCCAAGGCAATGGCCGACAAAGCCATTCCCAAGAGGACGACCAACAGTCCAATCCCGGTCTCCATGTTCTCACTTCCGGCCTCCCTTGCTCGGGAGGCACAAGTAAGGCATGGGTCGGGCGGTATATAAACCTTTCTGCGGACGTTTGTACATTGATGCCCGAAAGTGTACATTCCGGGAGTAATCTTCCCGGTGGCTTTCCCGGATGCTTTCCCGGGCAGGAACCTACTGTCCCGGTTCTTCCCGGTCTCTATCCCGGAATGTCTGAACCTTCTTTCCCGGTTGGCTTGTATTCGTGTACAGCGGGAGCAGGTTCCCAGCGTATTTTATTCTCTCGCGGGCCTTGATTTCTACCGTGTTTTTCGTCCCACTTATTCCACGGTGTTTTGCGTGTCTGAATCCAACCCGCTCCATAGAGACTTGTGCCGGGTTCAGATTCAAGCGTGTACGTAACAATCCTTTTGTAGCCACGTCTTTGTGCCTCACGCCACGACGCCGCATACAGGCTTGATGCAACGTTCTTTGTTCCGTCAGTAGCGAGTCTCGATACTTCGAGCGTGTATCCGTCGTCAAGAGAAGGCGCTGTTGGATTCGCCACGATAGCAACGCCACGTAGTTGTCCGTCTTCGTACTTACCAAGCGAGAACGTATGAAATACTCTTGGACCGTGATGCCTATGATATTTTACAACGAACTCGTTTGCCTCTTTCAGACTAATCGGTACAGGTCTTTTTGTTCCGATTCCAATAGGCATCGGACCGACAGGAGCTGGTTTCTCACGTCCTATTAATCTTCTACGTAAGCTATCCATGTCGGAAGCAGACAGTTTGTGTGGTCTTTGACCGACTCCACCTGTTTCTCCACGTGAATATTGATAGAGCGTCCAACCTTTCTGTGTTGGTCTTACGTACTGAACGAAGCGATTATATTTTCCACGTGCCACACTTTTGGCACGCTGTCTACTTCCACGGTACGTTGCAGGCATCTTCTATCCTATTCGGACTTTTCGCGTATGATTTTCTCTTGTTCACGGAGCCATGTCTCGTGCTTCATTTGTCCTGCACGATAGGCGCTCTCGCTTTTCTTTTGATGCCGCCTATCCAGAATCTTTTTCACGGGATTGGAACGCTTTGGCTTTCTTTCACGTTCCTTCTGTTGCTTGCGAGCCAAGGCTTGAAGGTCGGACACATCAGGAGTCTGTCCCGGCGCAGGCTTCTTCTCACGTTCGACGTAATAAGGTTTGCGAATCTTCTCTATTCGAGCGTGTTCACGGTAAGGAACGCCAAACGGTCTCTCCTTTCTCGGTTTCACGGAAGAAATGTCAGTAGTGAGACTCGCCTTGTCAGCAGAAGTGCCGACCCTATCTCCAACACGTACCTGCGGTCCTTTCTGCGTGAATTGTTCATCGGGTTTCACTTCGATAGGTTTGTTCTTTCCGAGTCTCTCGTCGAGAGCCTTTTGTTGCTCGGGAGTCACGGGACCAAAGGATTCGTATTCGACGGCTTCGACTTTCCCGTCACGCATTTCGTAGCGAGTTACTTCTTCGTAGTCCTTTTTCGGAGAAACTTTCACTTCACGGAATCTCGGAGATTCTCCAGAGCGCTTCAAGCGAAGTTTCTCGGCATCATGCTTTGGAGGACGACCAACGAACCGCTTCGATAGAGCGTTCTTGCTTTTCACGCTCTTTCGCGCCTTCATCGGCTTCTCTTGGCGAGGAGGACGATTGTGTCCGACAGAATCCTTTTCGTAGCGATATAGTTTCCATGCGCCTTCTTTCGTCCTTCTCACGTACTGAACAAAGCGACCGTAGTGGCCTTTCGCGGCTTTCGTCGCATTGTTCTTGCTACGGAAGGTTTGAGGCATGGACTTTACCGTCGGGAGTATGGCCTTGCCTCCCTATCAACCTTCTCACGGTCGGAAAAAGGATACCTCCCGCCCGGAAGTGTTAGAGGCGGGAGGGTTGATTCGGACTACATGCCGAATCCGTGGTAGCGCTTCTGTGCCTTGACCCGCTTCACGCGAGCGCCCTTCATCCCGAACCCACCATAGCGGGCCGGTCTGCGTCGGCGCTGCTTCTTGCGCTTCGTGTGCGGGTGCTTCCCACGGACATGGGCCTTCTTCGGCTTGTACCCCGGTCCGTACGTCCCGAGGCGCGCATACTTCTTCGTTCGGCCCTTCTTTGGCTTGCCGACCACGTAGAAGCCTCTGCTACCCCTCTTGTCCGAGTAGCGGACCTTGCGCTGTGTGACGGTCTGCCCCTTGCGCGAGTGCTTCTTGGCGCTCGCGTGGGACAAGAACGGCCCACCATGCCACGAGTGTTTCGCCATGCTATTCACCTTCCTCGTACCTGTTACTTACTGCCCCGATACGCGGGCACGCCCTTCAAGATTTGTCCAATCCGAGCGTTAGACTTTCCGACTGCTTCGGAAATGTCTTTAATCGTATAGCCAAGTTTTCTCATCCGAGTAATTGTTTCGAGCGTGGGGTCTGCGCTCGTATGTCCAAGAACAGCGTCTTTAGCGGCTTTCTCTCGTTCTTGTATCAATGCCCACAATTCTTCATGCGTTGTTGATGCGGATGATACGTGTGTAAAGTAGCCACGGAAAGCACGAGCCCACCATACGGTATCTCCACGTGAATTGGGGAATGGGTAGCGTCTGCGAACGTACCACACGATATATCCACGTACTCCTTTCTTGGTGTGGACGAATCCTCGTGTTCTGCACCGTGAGTTTCTGATGTACGGGTCAAGTCCCCAAAAGTCTGGGTACGTCATTGACATACGACGATTTCTGTTTCCGATTGTGGTAAGTGTGCGAACCACGTTTCGATTGAACGGAGTCATTGCTTCACGTCCAAGAAGGGCCGCTTCATCGTAGAGATTTGCGGTGCCCGGTTCATCACGCTTTAGGATGTCTGTCCAACCTTCCCACGACCACGCTATCCTTTCGAGGACGACTTTGTAATCCTCGCATACAACAGCACGTTCAAGTTTTGGTTCGGAGATTAGAAGGTCGTCTACTGCGACACTTGTCTTTCCGATTCTCTCGTCCCCATCGTAACACGTGAGCCAATCCCAATCGTGCTCCTTCACAGTTTTCATCACGGAGCGAATATTCTTGACGCTGTGTTGGTCGAGCGGCATATTTTCACCCGAGTGCCGATAGAAACTCCTCGCCCTCTTTCACGTTCTCTGGAGAATCTGCGAACCACTTTCCCTTACGTTGAAGCGTTTGAATAGCGAGTTCAAAGACTCCCCACACGTACTCGTCTCCTTTGCACTCGTCTCCGACTTTTTCCATCGCTTTCTTCCATGCTTCGTCTTTGTAAGGACTCATCATGGCGAGGAAAGCGGAGAGCGGTTCTACCCCATCAAGTCCGAGCGCCCTTGCTTCCGTGAATCGAGCCGCTTGCGTGTACAACATGTCAAGCGGAGTTGTCGGGGCATATGGGTCGTGCTGTGTTCCAGCAACATCGCCCGGAGACTTCATGCGTGAACACCACCGTTATCGACGAGCACGATTGATGAGACATTACGTCTCGTTATGACAACCAACGGTTTTAGAACGATGTAATTGTACGTTACTTCACGTACAACACCGAAAGTCCTCGTCCCGTCGTTCTCTTTCACGCATACCTCCTTCCCCAAGAAGCCGCTGTACGGGTCCATCTACTTACCTCCGAATGGATGGCGCAGACGAGACAGGAATCCACGCTTCTTGTTTGGGTCTTGACCGAGATATGAAACCTGCGGCATACCAATCCCGTTTGCATCGTCACGTCCTCTCGCACGAATCGAGATTCGATATCGCATTGCCATCGTGAGTGGGTCACGCTTGGCCCAATCGTACCCGTCGAACGTAAAAACCTCTTCGTTCAACATGCACTCCGAGATTGCCCATTGAATACGTGCCTGAACGAACAAGGCCGCTTCACGCTCATCCCTGAAAAGGGTAACGAGTTCAACCTCGTCTCCATCTGGAAACAGGATTGCGAGTGCATCGGCTCCTCTCGCTTCACGGAGAAGGTGGTCAACGTATGGGCCATGTCTATCCCCGGTCATTAAACCGGGGCCGGGGCTTTGCATCGGAGGAGAATCCATGACTATCGCCCTCCAATGAACCCCGATGCACCAACCATTATTCCGAGAACCACGTTGGCCAAGATGCTCACGATTAGGATGAGCATGAGCGGGTCCATGCCTCCCGTACCCATTGCCTTGCGAATCCTCTCATCGGCTACCCAATCGTGGAAAGCGGTCGCCGACGGAGTATGTTCACGTGTTTCCTTCCCCGGATACTTCCACTTCAGCGGTTCCGTCGATTCATCCGAGAAGTCGATTCCCATTACACGTCTATATCCGAGAATACCTCTCAAGACGGGTACATCCTCGGGATACATGCAGATAGGGTCAAGTCTAAACGACTTGCCGTCCCATGAAGCGACTCCATCCTTTTCAGCCGTGACGGGAACGCTAATCTTTCTTCCTCGGCTCCACACGTGCATCACAACCGGTGATTTCGGTTTCATTTTACTCACCCAACGGACTCATCAGACAAAGAATCGCACCAACAACGACCATGATTGAACCGTATTGATTCACGTTTACAGCGAGCCATAGCCCAACCGTGAAACCAAAGAGACCGCCTACCAATATTGGGAGCGTTCTCCACGTCAACAGACCAACCGCTGTTATTACGATGAACAGAATTATAGCGATTATGAGAATCAAGTCTCCCGTGGGACCGGGCGCTCCGTCAATACCGTTTGTCCCGTTCGTTCCATTCGTACCGTCTGTGCCATTTGTACCGGGCGGACCTTCTGGACCGGGCGGACCTTCTGGACCGGGCGCACCATCGCAGGCATACTCCGTGAAAGTTATTTCACCCGGGTCAAGTATGGTATCATCGTCCAAATCGGTTCCCGAATCAATCTGCGTTCCTCCGTCTGGACAGTTTGCTCCGGGCGGTTCTACCGTGAGCGCCACAAGTGCATTGTGTCCGTCCGCACCATCAACACCGGGCGCTCCGTTGCAAACGTAAGCCGTTGCTTCTATCTCGCCTGCTTCCAAGATGTTGTTACGTGGAGTGCCAGACGGTAATCCATCGTCCAAACCAGAATCTACACGTATTCCCGCATATGCACAGTTTATTCCGGGTGGTTCTACCGTAATCTTTACAAGCGAATTGAACCCATTCACTCCCGGATTGCCCTGCGCTCCTGTCGCACCCGTACAAGAGTAGTAGATTGTAGTCGCATCTACTTCCCCCGCTTGTAGTATGCCGTCTCTCGCCGTTCCACCACCATCTCCGTTGTCAAGTCCGCTTAACACGGTAACCTTTGTTCCACCGTAAGCACAATTCGCTCCAATCCCCTCTACTGCGGTGCTCACGGAGATAAGGCTATTGTATCCGTCTGCTCCTGCTCCGCCACCCGCTTCTGGAAGGAGAGACAACGCCATCCCTCCCCATCCAACGGGATTCGCAACATCCCAATTCACGGAGATTGTTCCTGTCGCTCCGGCTGTCGTTCGCACTTCTTCTGAAAACGTGATAAGTCCGTCCGCACCAATCGCAGACTCTTGATAGTGTTCCACGTATGCAGAAGGGTCAGTTCCCGTCGTTACAATCGCAGCATTGTTATCGTCCTCGCCAGCAACAGGAACGACAACGAGAGAATTGGCAACGAGAGTAGTTATTCCCGTGATTGAAGCGGGGTCTGTCGTTCCTGTTGATGCTGTGCCGAATACGTCAAAAGGCGTGCCAGATGTTATCGCTTTTCTGTATGCGGCCACGGCAACATACTCATCAGCCGTACTTCCATCGGTGTTCCACAGCGGCATTGGTTCCGACGATGATATTGCTCGCTTCCAGAATATCCAATAACGTGCAACGGTTCCTCTTGTAAACGGACTACCTGTTGCGGCTGTCCACCCCGATACTGTCACGGTTTCTGTATTGGAGCGAATCATCCCAATCATTACGAAGATATCGTAAGCCATGTAACCCGCTGGAAGATTCACGTTGATGTCTGTACCCGGAGATGCTACTGCGTTCATCACACTTACAGACACGAAGTACGGTTGAGGTTGAGCGCTCACGCTTGGAAGTGCCGACAGGATAATCGGAAGGATGATTAGTACGCAGACAACGATTCGTTTCACTTCTTACCGCCCCAACCGCCAGCATCTGGAATCCCGAGAATCATCACGGCAACAACGACAATCATAACGAGCACAATCGGAATTAGTAATTCAAGATTCACGAGAGGTGAGTAAGGCGGAACTGTATACGATACAACAAGACCGACCTGCGTGATTGTCACGTTGTTCGTTGACACTACTTGTATAATGAACTCGCCGTCATCAAGTAGGTCCGAAGTCCACGGACGAGTACCATCGCATTGAGAAGCGGACTTCGTTCTATTTGAAAATGAGGCTGTCAAGCCTGTCACGGGCCAGAACGTCAAATCGACGCATGAAGAATACCCGGGTCCAGCATCATACTCAAATCCAATAAGGAGCGATGGGTCGCTCGTTGTATTGTTGCGTGCCCATACAAACGCTTGCACGCTGTTAATACTCGCTCCATCTGGGATTGTTACGTTCGACAGAAACACCGTAGCGCGATTGGCAGTACCGTTTTCATACAAGTACGTTGTATTTCCATCGTTGTCGTCTACGAGACACCATTCCAGAGGAGCGTTGCACGGTGGCGCATTGCCAAATCTACCGAGTTCTCCGTTGTGTATCCCCGTGTCCTGAATCGGCAGTTTCGCGACGCTGTATGTACCCGGTGCAGGACCAACCGGAGTTACCTGACTCGCAATCACTCCCGTGAGTGCGATGATGATGATGCTCACAATCACGATGCTCACGATGCGTAGCACACTTTCGCTTGGCTTGTTCACGTTCATACCCCGATACTACCGCTTGTTCCTCTAAAGAAGTAGAGGACCGTCATCACAAGATACGACAGGAATACCGTTGTGAAGATTGTTACTACGACACCAAACGGACCGAATATACCGCTGAAACTTAGAGCAAATAGAGCGAAGAAGAACAACGAGGTTACTATGATGAACCATACGACAATAGCACCGGCTACAAGAAGTACCCAACCGCAAAGCGCGAGTACGTAAAGGAACCAACTCAACGCTTGTCCAATAATTGGCGTGTCCCACAATCCTTTGGCGTGTGGAAAGTTTGCGGTTGAATAGCGTGGAGTAAGTTCCATCACGACTGCGTGGTCTATGCCGTTTTGACCCGTCATATTCACGTCTATCCACATCAATTGGTTAAACGGAAGCAAGAACTCGTTCGATATATCGAACGACCAAATAAGCGTCGCATAATGTAGATAATTGGAACCGGTTCCGTTTACTCTATCGTGCGCAATTACAGGGAACGTCGTATTGAACAACGCTTCGCCACGGTTACACGGAGTAACTTGTGTACTATCGGTCATTACTCCAAGCGACAATTTGATTTTCAATTGCGGTGCTGGATACGTGACATTGAACCACACGATATTCACCACAATCGTCCACGTTCCGGGTACAAACGTTATATCGTTTACATAACTCATGGTCGCTGTCTTGTTTAGAGGGATGAATGTTCCGTTGTCTCCGTAGAAACTCGGCTGTAAATCTTCACGTGGAGCGCCGCTTGCAATTGCAATTGCCCCGAGTGGATTATTCGGGCAATCACTTGATAACCCGTACCAGAAGTAATTCCGTATTGGAGATTTCGCTGTGTCTGGACTATTCGGAGCGATAAAGTTATACGGTCCAGCAGATAGACTCGACGTGAATGACGTCCATCCCGCTACTTCTTCTCCGCCTCCAGACCATTCCGCGTATGAAGTTACGAACATCGCGAAGATAGCGAAGAACACGATAAACTTCAGAAGCATAACGTTTGCCACGCACTCACCACCAATCGAGAACGTTTCGACGGAACCATGTTAGAGTGATTCTGCGTCTCGAACGAGAGATTTCACATCGTCCAAAACAGATGTGAACGTGTATCACGGGAAATCTTAACTTCATTGCCCGATTCCTCCAGACATTGAACGTGCTCCAATGAACACTACGTACGCCAACGAAGTGAAGAATATGAACAACGCTATCCAAGCCCAAAACCATCCGAGAACCGTGAACATACCGATTAGTAGCATCATCGTGAAGAAAGTCAAGAACGGGTCCATCTTCACGTAGTAAACAAGCATCGCCACGATTACAACGAGGAGTACCACGGTAACAAGCATTGCGGCTGTCTCCGCATCTGTCCCAATGTATCCAGCGAGCCCGTTCATATACGTCTCAAGGAACATTCGTATTCACGCCCATATCGAGTATGTCTCGTACCCTTTCTTCCGGGAACTTGTCCATGATGAACGAGATGAACAGGAATACGCTTGCATTGACGAGTGCAACCACGTTCATAGTGATTGTCCCGATGAACAGAAAAAGCACGGCGAGAGCAACGGCTATCATAGAGGCCCGAAGCCCCCGATGTTTTGTCGCTCTCTTGTTCATCGCCGTGAGTTTGCGCGGGGGATAGCCGCCCCCGCTCGGCCTTGGGATTCCGCCCAAACCGTTGTTACTCATGCAAGACACGGACTACCTCGTCAGAAGTAATCCAGAATCTTGAGAGCGAGCAGGATGACGACGATGACGAGGACGATGGGCACGATGGCTACCACCGCCGCCGCCGAACCCGTGAGGTTCGCGTCGTCGATGAACGTCTGCAACACGGGGAGCAGGGCGAGAATCAGGACGATGCCCAAGACTACGACCAGCACGCCCGTGACCAGATGCCCGAGATTCACCATGCCTCGCTCATCCCGCATCGAGCGGAACTGCAAGGTGTACCTCGGCATCGCCACCGACAGACAGAGCGCCACGGCCATCGCGGCCTTCTCGGTTGCCTTCATAGTCTCACCTTCCTAACGACAGCGCTGTTACTTAGACGGACGCGTCGCTGTCGTGGGTCCCGGCGCGATTCCGTGTGATGCACACTTCTGGACATCGTTGTACAGAAGTGTACATTGACTATAAGAACCTTTCCACGGCGGCTGCGCACGCTCCTATATAGAGTCTGCCTTGGATAGATGGACGAGCCGATTTCACCGTGTATCAGCACGGAAACACTTCTGAAACTCGTTGTACAATTTTGGACACCAATGTACATAGATGGACATCCGTGTAACTCGTGTACACTTCTGTACACCAATGTACACTTTTGTACATTGGAGCGTGTAAGCGTTCTATCCATCCTTCCACCTACGAATCCAGCGACTTGCGATGATAGCGATTCTTCTCGGTACAGAAAGGAAACCCCACGGAATACCGAGAATCTTCATCAATCATCCCCGAACCTGAGTTTACCGCCTTCACGGTAAACTCTGCGAGCCATCTTGAGCGATTCCTTGTACAACGCCTTCATCTTGCGACGGCGTTCTTTCGTCATATTACGGTATCGCTTGCGAATGGAAGCCTTCATCGCTCGATGCTCACGCATCAAGTCGTCCATACCAACGGCAATTTCTTCACGAGGAGCGCCACGTAAAGACAACGCCAAACGAACTTGCTGTTCCGAATGATGCTTGCCCATGCGAACCATCGCTTGACGCCACGCTATACCCTCGGCTACTTCCGAAGTAACTTTTCTTGCGGCGTAATCGCATTCACGGCTACAATACTTGCCAGCCGTCTGCGACGGAATGAACCTGAATCGTGCACCGCAATTAAGACACTTCGCAAACACAAAGCTCGCCTACTTCCAGAGCTTGCGTGTCTTTCTTCTCCATGCACGTTCTACCGGAAACCATTTCCGGTCGTCAAGCAAAGTTTTTCTACGTTTCCTACGTGCCATATCCTTTCCATCCCGTTAGGGCTTAAGGCATGGGTCTGCATGGCCTTATACCCTCCCTCGCTCGGATTTCTCCACGCAAAACTATCGCTTTAAAGAATGTTTCCGCGCGGGGGAAGGTATATACCCCCCTATACCCATACCCTTGGTGATGCCGCAAGGCAGAGGAAGTGTGAACGTGGGAAAGGACAGAAACGCGACGAGTGAGCAAGAGAGCAAGGAAGCGACCGACGTGCAGACCCCTTCGGACCAGATTGAGGACATCGTGGACACCGGAGGAGAGCTCGTGGACAAGGGAGACTTGGAGGGCCACGTCATCCTCGTGAGCTCGTGGAAGGAGAACCCTTCCAGATTCACGGGACAGACGCCTACCCCGGGTCAGGCCGCGAACCCGAGCACCTACCTCGTGTTCAAGGCCAACGACGCGTGTTCCCCGAAGAACCGCGCGTGCTTGGAGGACGAAGCGTTCTCCTTCGCCGGAGGGGTCGTGCTGGACAGGCAGGCCCGCGAGATGAACGGCCCGTTCCGTGGCCGCCTCGTCATGCCCAAGGGCAAGCGGTATTGGGTCTTCCGCGCGCCGAACGAGACCCGGGAGGACAAGGCGTAGGAAGCATCCAAGGGCTTCCACGGATGTAGGAGGTCGGCGAATGGTTTCCGATTCGACCCTCGGCGGAGTAGTGTCAACAGCCGTCGTGCATGGCCAATCTAAGACAGTCGGAAACCCGCTACAGACTTCCTACACCCGCACCTGTTTTTCTTGCGGCTTTGAGACTCGTTACTGCACTATACACGGTAACAACGGTTGCTTTCCAGCCGTTGATGATTTTGGTAACGAACATAACGTGAACCCGATGGCTTTCGTCTGCTCCGAGTGTCTGTGGAGAAAGTCCGATGACAAAACAGACAGCGCTATCAGCACGGCAATAAGAGTCCGTGTCTTGAGACCGCCAGACACGAAGATTGTCGTACTTGCGCCTGCAATCGGATGGCAATGCCAGAATCCGAAGCACTCTCGTCCCGTGAGAAATCGGAAAGGAAAGATAATCGGAATTAAAGGCAAGGTCCACTTCTCGCACAAACACGATGTTTGTCCAGCGTGCGACCCAAGAGTAACCGACAAATATGGGACTCGTGTAGTCTATCTTCCGTGGCCATCGTTGATGCCAATCGTCAATTTCGAGATGCCGTGCCTCAAGTGCGCGGGGGGCGGAAAGTTATGGCGATAAGACACAACGCCAGATGCCTTAACTGCGGGTATGTGCACGCTTGGAGCGGCACTCCTTGCGGTCCCATCGCAAATCCTGTTCCGAAAGTCGTGTTCATTCAGACAATCTTCGTGCATGAAGAAGGAACGTGTGTACGCTGGGAAAATCTCGGTCCCGATGTATTAAGAATCACGACAATCATTCAACACCGAGGAGGACACGCATGGCAACCGCGACCGTTGTGAGCGAGCAAGACCTGAAAGCACTCGGACAAAAGTTTGCCGAGGCAATCGGTGTTGTACTCACGGGTGTAGACCGAATCGACGGGACAATAGAACTCGGCTTCGCTGGATTCGGTCGGCAAAAGGTAGAGTACTCCGTGTACACACTTGGAATCCTCCGAATCATCCGTTGCGACCTCAAGAAACTTCCGAGAGAGTAAAAGGTGATTGACGTGGTAGGTACAAGCCGTGAACGAAGAAGGTCATATCAACGAACGAACGGCAAGTCTTGGACAGGAGGGGGAAGATTACGCGGTCGCAAGACAAAGGTTCAGCGCAAGATTAGACGGAACAAGTGGATTAAGAGAAAGCGGTGATATACGTGGGACTACTCGATGCGACGTGCGACCAAGACTTGTGGGACGACAACGGCAACAAGAAGCATTGCACGAACGGACCACCGTTGTACAAGTGTCTCATGTTTCCACGCGAATTGATTCGTTGCGAATCCTGCGCCAAGGTCCACTCGGATGCCACGGGGCATCGGATGGAAGTAATCCTCGCGGAAATAGAAGTCCCGAAGAAGAAAGGTTTGACGTACTTCGACGGTCCAACAGATGATAGTAACCGTGCACCGGAAACTAAGAAAGCGGAGAAGATGTTCTGATGAAGTGCCCGCACAAGAAGGATTGCGGTTTGGAACATACGTCCGTGGACATCGACGATGTCGATGTTCGCAAGCCTCCAAGAATACGAACAAGACCATGTGTGATAGAATGTGCGCACTATCGCGTGTCTGCATCGGGAAAAGGACTTCATGTCGCTTTCTGTGTAAGGATTCACGGTGATAAGGCGGACAAAGTCGCACAGCTATTCGGTCTCCGAATCTTCAATCTTGACGACCCTTGGAGACTATACTACGACCTGTGGCGATTCCTAAAATCGGGAGACATTAGATACGCTCGTGGAGCATTGTTCGACGTGAAGAACGGCAAGAAGGCAGGACAATGGAGGAATCTCGCATGGGGTCATTAATCGGAATAATCGGGTCTGGCGCAGACAAATTCACGCCAGAAACAATAATACAAGCGTTTTCTTTGATACAAACGATACTTACTTCGCAGAAAAACGTCACACTTGTTTCCGGTCATTCTCCTGTCGGTGGAATCGATATTTGGTCCGAACATATAGCAGTTTCCCTCGGACTCAAGACACGTATTTTCGCTCCGAGAACATTCGCTTGGGACCCGCCAAGTGGATATGGATTCAAAGCGAGAAACCTCGACATCGCAAGATGGAGCGACATTGTACACGTCATCATTCCTAAAGATTACCCGATATCTTACACAAGTACAAGATTCAAACGATGTTATCACTGCGATTCAACATCGCATATCAAATCTGGAGCGTGTTGGACAGCGCATAGAGCGATTGAGTTCGGCAATAAAGCAGTATGGCACGTGATAACATGACGCAGACATTACACTTCAAGACCGGACAGGCGCAATTATACATCGAAGGCACGGGACCAGACCCGCCAGAACTCGGTATAAAGTGTCCATTGTGCGAAGCAGACATCGGCTTTTGGTGCGATGTAGTCCCAATCGGAATTGGAAGGAAGCGATTCACGTACAGCAGAAAACTCGGTCTCACTCACCACGTTCGAATCAACGAGTGGAACAGGAAGCACGTTCTACAACCGGAGGAATTACGATGAGCGACCCAACCGAGCTCATGAAACAGATGGCCGAACGTTCACGTAGAAAACTGACTACTCCGAAGAACCTCGCAAAAGGTTCTTGGCTCAACATGACACATAGCGAAATCGGAGCAAGGATTCTCGACGAAATCGACGAACTATATGAAGCGCTCGCGACCGGCTCATGGGAGAAAATTGCCGATGAAGCAGCTGACGTGTACCACTTCGCGAGCATGGGAGCAGACACCGAAAGGATTCGACGTCAACGAGGTTCTGAAACCGATTAGGAGAAACGTATATGACAATCAAGACTACCGTGTGGAGAATCCGACAAGACGGTGTACGACAGCGATATCATACCACAGCCGCAAGAATGGAAGATAACGGCCTTGAGTATGATGACGACTACAAAGCGTGGGTAGACTTCTCCACGATTGAAGTGCTTCCGGAGGAAGGCGGAGGAGACGTGATTCCTCCAGAGGAGTACGTATGGCTCGTTGCCTTCTACACGGACTATAAGGCAGACAAGAGGACGACACGCTTCGAAATAAGGTTATACGTTCGCGCTGGAAGCGAGACAGAGGCAATCGCGAACGGCTTATCTACTGCGTTAGACACGCTACCAGACGCTTACACGTCCTTCCTTGATGCAATGGGTGTGTTCGACGCCAATAAGTCGGCAGAAAAAGTATCGGAGACGGACGAGACGCCTGACGTTTCATTCTTCCGATACCCGAGTGGTGAGAAACGTGGAGAAGCGCGCAAGTTCCGTAAGTAGCCTTGACGATTTCACAAGCGGCCGTGGTGTAGTAGGCACGCCCGTCTCCCAGACGGGAGGAGAAGGTTCAAACCCTATCCGGCCGCACCTTACACTCGCTTACACGCCATCGTCAAGAAGCATATGCGATGACATCACAGACCGACATCACTCCTACGTGAAATCTTCCGATAGAGGAGCACGTGCTGTCGATTACCTAATCTACGAAAACAACGGTGGCAGACTTGTAGGGACAATCGGCTTCGCGTTTGCAGGCGTGAGACTACCGGGCGAATTGTTCGCATACTATCAGACAGGTCAAGTAAGGGCGGGTACACCGTGGGTAGCGAAGTCAAGGAAGATAGCCGTGTGCTTCCGATACACGCTCGTCAAAGGTATGCCGAAGAACTTCGCTTCCAAGGCACTCGCAGCGTCTATCAGACTCCTTCGCAAAGAATGGCAAAACAAGTATGACGCAAAACTCGTCGGTGTGTTCACGTTCATCATGCCGCCTTGGACCGGCTCTTGCTTCAAAGCGTGTAACTTTGAAATGCTCGGGACGACAAGTGGAGACCCGAACATGAAACATTCATCGGCCGACCATAAGACCGTTCTCATGGGGGAGAAGCAATTACTCGTTCTCGCGTATAGATATGATATTCCACGTGACTTTAGAAGCGACTTCAATGAGGACGCTGAACTATCGCTCATTCTAAGACGATTGAACAGAAAGGGGAAGTCGTAATGATGCTGTGCGCTAACTGCACAACGAAAGCGGGTATATATTATTGCGGCCCACACGGTTTGTGGTTTTGCTCGCAAAATTGCCACAAACATTTCCACGGATTATTGGTGAAACAATGACGGACAAACCTCTCACACGTATCAGGAAGCCACCGACAATCTACCAACCCGATATCCTGTGCCCTAAACACGGTAACCTTCTCGACGGAGAAGGCAAGAACTTGACCGCTCTTACTTGCGGCCAATGTACGCAAGAAGTTATTCGCAAAAGAAACAAGATGTATTCCGAAGAACAGAGACTAATCGCAAAGAAAAAGGCCGAGTTGGCAGAGGCATTGGCACGTGGAGAATTTCCCCCGTGCGATTGCTGCGGTTCCACGCAACATGAATCCATGCACCATATCACGTACTCATCGAAGTATGCCGACAAACTTGGTCGCATACAGGAAGAAATCAAGTGTGCGAAGTGTAATCGTGTAGTAACCGGACACATGGCGGCTAAAACTTCTGCGAAACAACAATCGCTCATCGACTTCTTCGGGTGATAAACGTGAAACAAAGACGGAAACAAGTGTCCGAGAAATCGGATTGCCAACACCCGGCACTACATCTAAGAAACTCTCACCGTGGGTGGGTATACGTTTGCGACGACTGCAACGTGGTGGTGACGCCATGACATCGGTAAGCGCTAAAGTAAGCATAGAAATCTGGCGTGCCCTCGGAACAAGGATTCCTTACTCGGCGTACTGCTACATTCACAACGTGATTGTAGTATTCGATGACGAGATAGACATGCAAGCGTGGACGAGAGACGACCGAGACCACGTTGTATGCGATGTCAAAGACGGCAAGTGCAAGTTCTTCCTGAACGGATACTTCACGGAATCACGATGAAAAGCGGACCGAGACGAACAAGAGTTATGCCCTCCGAACTCCCCCATCGTCTCGGCCGCAACCTTTTTGGAACGTGGTTTGAGACGACGAACGAGTGAACGAGGATAAGTGTTTCGTAATGACTCAAATCGCTTCTAAAGACAGACAATACGGACAATGCAAATCCGAGAAACCGTGTGATTTTTGGTGCTACGAATACATTTGCAAAACGCTAAGGAAACCCGAGAAACAATGACGCTAATACGAGAAGTAGACGTGAAGTGGTTCGCGTCCTGTATCTGCGGATGGCACGGTCCACACAGAGTCTCAAAAAACACGACCGAAAGAGACTTAAGCGCACACGCTAAAACCTGTGAGAGCGCTCGCAGAATGATTGCGAACACGAACGCTTCTGGATTCTGACGTATAATGTACATTCCACGTATGTTTTCATTTTCACGAACAAATCGACACGTTGCAACCTTAGTGTGGCATCAACATTTCGTCTCGCAGACATCGGGAAGTCGCTTGACAAATCTGTACACCAATGTACACTTTTGTACATTGAAGCGTGTAAAACAGGCACAAACCATGACAACGAATGTCATGTGTAGGTATGACATTCAAAATGTGAATCCTCGGTTGGCACGTTATTTGCCATGATAAGCAATAGCATGTAAAGGAGGAAATCGACATGTTTTTCCGGCACGTAGCGCCAGAGTGTGTATGCC
>Ga0209751_10002973_pt1 | contig 16616 bp, 15 predicted proteins | sample RifCSP13_1_FD_184019 | JGI IMG/M metagenome (GOLD analysis project Ga0209751, IMG submission 184019) | Soil microbial communities from Rifle, Colorado - Rifle CSP2_sed 13_1 (SPAdes) (version 2) | ecosystem: Environmental > Terrestrial > Deep subsurface > Rock core/Sediment | place: Rifle... | reverse complement strand
TGGCTGCCTCGCTGGCAAAGTATTTTGCAATGGATGTCTCAACCGTATTTTTAATGCCCTTGTTTTTAAGATGCCCTGCGCGGTAAACGAGAAGCCTTGCCGCATCGCAGTCAACTATCATCTGCGCAATCTTCTCCTGAATAAGCTGGAAGCTGGCAATGGGTTTTCCGAACTGCCGCCTCTCCTTTGAATATCTAACGCAGGCATCTATGCATCCTTGTATAATGCCAACGCAGCCGGATGCAACGCCGTATCTTCCGTTATCCAGGGCGCTCATGGCAACCTTAAAACCTTCGCCGACACTTCCAAGCACAGCGTCCTTTGGAATCCTGCAATCGTCAAATATAAGCTCTGCTGTATTTGAAGCCCTTAGCCCGAGCTTGCCCTTTATATCTTTTGTTGAGAAACCCGGCCTTCCTTTCTCTACAATAAAGGCCGTTATCCCCTTGTGCCCCTTTGTCTTGTCTGTCATTGCAAAGACAATGGAGATATCTGCTATACTGCCGTTGCTTATCCATGTCTTTGTTCCGTTCAATATCCATTCGTTAGTTTTCAGCACTGCGCTGGTGGAAAGATTTGCCGCATCGCTACCTGCATTGGGCTCTGTTAGGGCAAAACAACCTATGAATTCGCCTTTGCAAAGTTTCATAAGATATTTTTGTTTCTGTTCCTCAGTCCCCCAGTTCAGCATTGTAAGGCCGACAATTGATACCTGAACAGAGAGTGCTGTCCTCAATGAAGAATCCGCACGGCCCACCTCTTCAAATATTATGGCATCGCTTATGAAGTCCAGGCCTGCACCGCCGTATTTTTCAGGGATTGGCCCTCCTAAAAAACCCAGCGCTGCCATCTTCTTGAATATCTCAATTGGGAAATGCTCGTTTACATCATTTTCCCTGGCAAAAGGGATTATCTCAGCTTCGGCAAATTTCCTTGCTGTATCCTTAACCATCTTCTGTTCTTCAGTAAGGTCAAAGTTCATTAAAGTTTACCTCCTGCATTTTGCATAATATCTAATGAGCTCATACAACTCCTCCCTTATCTGCATCTTTTTCAACAAACCTTTCTGCGTTCCTCTTTCCTTTAATTCTATCAGTGCATTTTCCATTGCCTTCATCCCGACCCGGAAGGCTGTCATGGGAAAGAGAACTATGGCATAACCTATATCTTCAAATTCCCTTGCAGTAATATACGGCGTTTTTCCAAATTCCGTCATGTTTGCCATAAGCGGCGCATCTATTTCTCGGGCAAATCTTTTAAACTCATCCTTTGACCCAAGCGCCTCAGGGAAAATTACATCCGCTCCTGCCTCAATATACATCTTTACCCTTTCCAAGGCATCATCAATACCGGTTACTCCCCTGGCGTCTGTCCTTGCTATAACCAGAAAATCCTTATTCCTCCTTGCACTACAGGCCGCCTCAATCTTTTCAGTCATCTCCTCAGCAGTTATAACGTCTTTACCTGCGAGATGGCCGCATCTTTTTGCTATAGGTTTCTGGTCTTCAATTTGAATGCCGGCAACTCCTGCTTTTTCAAATGCCTTCACTGTTTCTTTTACCTCAGATGGTCCGCCAAAGCCCGTGTCTGCATCAGCAATTACAGGTATATTTACAGCATTAGCAATATATTCTGCCTGCTGAACAAACTCATCTCTTGTTAAAATGCCTATATCAGGAAGGCCAGCGCTGTTTGATATACCTGCACCGGACATATAGACAGCCTTGAACCCACACTTTTCTATAAGCATAGCAGATACGGCATTAAATGCGCCGGGCATGATAATTGCGCCTTTTTTAAGGAGCTTTCTGAACATGAAGGGTTTCGACAGCGATTTATTCATTGTTGCCCACTCAAAAATCTATCGGTTTATCATCTATAAAAATCCGGTTTATGGCAGAGTTGCCAAATCTGTCAACACTTACCTCGACAGAGACCTTTGCAGGCTGTCTGACCCTTTCAATCTCCACTGCCTTTCCTTCAGGCACATAGTAGCTTTCTATGCCATACTCAAGCGGTACAGAGTATGTCTCTTCCATAAAAACAGCCTCTGCTGAAACAACTACGATATTCCTCTTTTCATAAGAAAGATTTTTCAAAACCATATCTAGATTTTTATAAATGTTGAAATTTAGAATATCCCATGTTCCGCTATTATTTTGAACAAAGGGGATATAAATGGTATCACCTTGCTTCCATTCCACATAAGGACGCTCAATGATTTTTAGCTGAGCTACCGCATCAGGATTCGCTTCAAGCCAGCCGTCTTGTGTTACATTGCGGAGGTTTCCCAATCTCGTTGCCAGGAGTTTATATGGTTGACCGTGCACCTTTCCAATCATTATCACTTTATCAAATGTTTCATCAGCAGGTTTTATCTTATCAACCCTTTCAACCTCCCAAAACTTTTCTCCTTTTTTCAAAACAGCGTAAACAATAGTGCCCTTTTTCAATCCTTTTGCCTCAGGAAGTTTGATGGTTGAAATCTTATAACTTAATCGGGCATACTCGCCTCGGAATATATCTCTCGGATCAACGGGAACAACTTCCAGCAGAACCTTCTCTCCGGTTGCTAAAGTAAAGACCTTTGTCCCGATAAGCGACAGGAGGAAGACAATCTGAAGCGCAATGATAAGGTAAAATTTCTTAGTTTGGCTCATGTTTCTTTCCTTATAGCCTGAATGAGTTTTCTTCTCTGCTTTTCCATAAAGGTTGCAATTAAGATAAGGATTATCCCGCTGATGATAAAAAATAGGGAACGGGGAAGGTATTTATACGCCCAGTCAAAATATCTGGTAAAGAAATGTATCCCGAAAAATACAAAACCGATATTTATAAACAATGCCCTTTCTTCATAATAGCCCAGAATAATAACCCCTACGGATAAAGTTAAAAGCAGTAAATTGGCAAGGATTGAATGAAAGACAGCATTATGCAGAATCAGAATTGATACGGGAAATAATAAAAGGATGCCGATAAAGGCTATTTCGTAATTGAGAATATTCGAGGCATATTCATTTATTCTGCGGGTCAACAAGACGCCACCGATAGCAATACAGGAGAGTAAAATAAGCATCCCGAATATTACCCAGAATGATACCGGAAACGGCGCCGTTGCCAGCCTGCCCATTTCCATAATAATCTCTTTAAAACTCACGATATAGATAAAACTAAAAAGTACAAATATTCCGAGAAACCGGTAAATCAACTGATAATCTGCGAGCCTTTCATAAAAAGAATGGAGAAGACCTGTTGAATACAAAAAGACGCCAAGTGTAATATAAAAAAGTATCAGCAAGTGAAACATTTGGGGGGGCTTTAGATAGAACAAACATGGGCCGAACCCAAACCACAACAAAATCCCTGTTAGGCTTACAAAAAGCGCAATCTTTGATTTCTGCTTATAACATAGCGGCAAAATCGCAGAAAACATCATAACAGGATAAAGATAGTTCGGCGTAGAAATATCAAGGGACTTCCATACTGTCCAGAAGGACAAAAGGCCTGATGATAGAACAAGGATACTTTGCAAGCCAAGGAGCCATGAGACAGGAAGGATTCCCACCGACCAGAAAAGCACACCGCTGTGATAGCGTGAAGTAATATTATATGTCTGGGCTACCAGCCAGATGCCTGCGCCAAAGAGGAGAGAGCCAAGAAAGAGGAGCGCCAGCCCTACCTTGGGATAGGCGCCTTTTGTATACCTTAAATAATAGCCGAAATAATTTACAGATAAAATTATTCCAAAGATAACAAGCAGTTTTACTGATTTGGGGATAACCTGCCAGTTGGAGGCAATAAAAAGAATGACTCCACCGCCAATAAGGAGCGCTCCGATAAGAGAAATAACCATGATGAGTTTTGTCGCAGCATCCTTTTCTTCAATTTGGGCAAGATGGTATTTCTCCTTTATCTTCTCAGCCTGCTCTTCAGAAACAATACCTTCCTGCTTCCAGAGTTCTAATTCCTGCTTCAGCCATAGATAAAAACTTTTTGAAGTTTTCTTCATAATAATTAGAGCAACCTCTCCAGCGCCTTTTTATACACCTCAAAATCCCTGTCTGAAAAAAGCACAAACCGCACAAGAGATAATCCTTTATTGGTCTTGATAAAATCCATGACGGTCTTTAATGCTATTTCAGCTGCCTCGTTGATTGGATAGCCGTAAGCGCCGGTGCTTATGGATGGGAAGGCTATGCTCTTTATGCCATTTTTTACTGCAAGGGCAAGGCTGCTTTGATATGCGCTCGCCAATAACTGTACCTCGTTGTGTTTGCCATCATGATATATTGGGCCTACTGTGTGGATGACATACTTGGCCTTGAGATTGCCGCCGGTTGTAATAACTGCGCTGCCTGTTGGGCAGCCTCCTATCTTCCTGCATTCCTCCATAATCTTCGGTCCGCCTGCCCTGTGTATTGCGCCGTCAACTCCGCCTCCGCCCGCAAGCCGCGAATTTGCTGCATTTACAATAGCACCAGTCTCTTCCTGCGTAATATCGCCTTTGATAAGAGAGAGTATCGTGGAATTGATGATTGTCTGCATATTATGTGCCCATGCCCCTTGTATCATAATGAAACAATCGGGTCAATGGCAACCAAACAGTTGTGGCAGCATTGCTGCAAAAAAAGGGAAGATGCGATATAAAAAATTGTGGGGGGATTTTAAATTGGAAAAGGAATTATAACCTTTCTAAGGAGGCAGAGATTTTATAAGCCTGAAATGTAGCAACCCTCATGGAAGTGAAAGGTCTTGCTTTTTGATGTTGCCTCTAAAAAGGAGAGGGTCACAGTATATTTATTACACTGCTCATACTCATAGCAAAAGTAAAGACCTGACCCTCTGCCTTTATCTGGGGGGATTTTAAAGGGGGAATGGGGCATTGAAAAATAAGTGTAATTCAAGACCCTAAATCTGTAAGAGTAAGAAATAGGGTAAGGGCTATAAATGGGATGTCTCCCTAATAATACTCTTCCTTATGGAACTGGGGCATCTCATTGTGGTATCCTTCACATAAAAGTGAAGGAGGGAAAAAAATGAAAAAATCAGTGTTGATAGCGGCTATGGTAAGCTTGTTAATGGCAGGAGTCTCTTTTGCTGCTGACCCAAGCCCTGTGCAAGAAACGATGAAGCAGGAGAAATCAAAATCAGACGGGAGGACGGAACTTAAGCTCCCTGCACATTTTAAGGTAATGCAGCAAGCGATGATGCGCCAGCACATGGATACTGTAAGCGAGATTACAACAGCCCTTGCATCAAACGATCTGAATAAGGCAGCCGATCTTGCCCAATCCAGTCTCAGCCGGAGTGAGGCAGAGAAAGAGAGATGTTCCATGATCGAGAAGATGACAGGGGAGAAGAATTTCGTTCAGTTTGGAAAGGCAATGCAACGTAAGGCCGATGAACTCGCCGAGGCTGCAAGGGGAGGGAGCCGGGATAAAGCCTTTATTGCACTAGCGGGGTTGCTTGCTACCTGCAATGATTGTCATAAGAGGTTCTTCGTTACTGCCTACTTGGGTGCCCCGAAAGAAATGGTGATTATCAACTGTAATACATGCCATAAAGGGTTCAGGCGTTAATAAGAATCGGGAGTGATGAGGCAGTCATAATAAGGCTGCCCCTGACTTTTTATGGCCTAAAACCATTCCCCTCCGGCGTTCCCATATAGTTTTAAAAATCTAGATATTTTAAGATTGGAAAATAATGGGGTCAGGCCTTGCCGGCCTGTTGCCCAAACCCACCAAACCCCATAATATTCTGTCAATTCAGTAGATAATTGATATATAATAGCCTCCAGCGAGGAGGCTAAAACCATGATGGGATATGAGGACCCTTTACAAAGCGATACATATATTTGCTCTGCCGAAAACACCCTCAAGAAGAAACCCCTGCACATAAACCGTCAAAGCATTGACTATGGAGCAACAAAGAAAGTATGAGCAACATGCGTCTTAAGAGAACAATGCACACAAAACAAAACAGGGAGAACGGTCAAACACCACTTACGGCAGGCCGAATTAGATTATATGCGGGAGACAAGCCGGTCAAAAGTTTCCCGGCAAGGCATAAAAACCAGACAACACCCTATGGAACGGTCATTTGCAAAATTAAAGAGATACGGATTTGACAGGGCGAGATGGAGAGGGCTATGGAGGGTGAAGATACAGGAATACCTGACATGTGCTATTCAGAACATTCAGGCATTGGTGCAGCATGGATACAACCCGAAGAGAAGTCTTGTAATGGCGATGGAAAAGACAAAAGAAACGGTTACAAGGACAATAAAACCTGTTTTAAACTCAACAAAAGCTCACATAGAAAGAATCCGGCAAGAAAGCAATGAGTTGCTGACTGGATTTATAGAGATTGCTCTTTGTTGTTGAGGATGGTTAGAACAATGGGAAAATGCTTTGGGCAACAGGCCGAATAGACCTGCCCGGTATCCGCTGCGCCCTTTGCCTTTGAACAGGAGGCTAAAGCAGCTTAACTGTGTGTCCACTTTTTTGGGGGAAGATCAAGGGCATGAGGAAGACCAATAAATGGGATGTGTTGTTCATGCTCACTAATTATACTAATTATAATACTCTAATTATACCTAAAAACTTGACAAGCTCTTCATACGCCAGATATTTGGATTCAACTTTACTGCTGTTTCTAACATGCTCTGTGCCTCATTAATCCTGCCCAGTTCCTTATATACAATAGCCAGATTCATATAACCTCTGTAATTGTCTGGCTCAATAGTTATTGTCTTCTGGAAATGATTGACTGCGTCTTGTAACTTGCCTTCTTTCAACGCGATTCTTCCAAGGCCAAAATGACCCTCTATAGAATTTGAATCCATCTCAACGGCGTTGTAGTATGCCTTTTTAGCCTCTACTAATATACCTTCAAGCATGTAGGATTTTCCCAATTTGCTATATTCAGTTGGAAAATATAATTTGTAGGGATCAATACCATCAATGCGATAATTTACTCCGAGGAATAGGAGGATCAATAAGACTATAGAAATAAAACTCTTACTGATCCTTTTTACTTTAAGAGAACTATATAACCAATCTATATATGATGCTGCGAAGATGATTAGTATCGGAACAGCAGGGACCCTAAACCTTGCATAATTAAAAAATATTAATACTGAAATCATATATACAAATAGGAAGGCATAGGGGATCAGGAATCTCTTCCAGTTTTTTAAGGAAAGAAATAGCCCTATAATGCCTAAAGGGGCTATGATCCCAAATCCTAAGGTAAACTTAAGCGAAGTAGTACTAACCTTCATAAAATAGAAATTCTGATTATCCGGGCGCTCATAGAAATTCCAGAAGATTATGAATTTCCTATACATTAAATAAAGAAATCTCTTTGGGTCTTCTCCTATAGCCCGAAAACCTTCCTTAAACCAGAAGTCAGAATACTCTTTTCTTGTCAATTGCCTACCTGCCCGTTTCATTGCTTCCTGTCTGAATTCCTCATGCTCCAAAAGGGGATGGGCAGTTTTTAAAAAAGGAGGGGGTTTATAAGTGCCATCAGCTTGCTCATAATTTCCTATATAAAAGACCTCACCCCCTCCAGTTGTAATAAGGACAAACTCCTTGCCGACCCAGTAGTTCCTTAATGTTACAGGCAGAATCACAAGAAAGGCACCTAAAATAAAAGCCAGGGATTTTTTGGAAGCAATCCATTTTTTATCTTCCTTTATGATCAAACACAAAGGTATTCCGAGTATTAATAAAATGGCATTTTCTCTTACTAAAGCCATAAGTCCAATAAATATTCCAGGAAAAAGATACTTTATCGGCCTCTCTTCTTCTTTTTTTGTTAGCCAATATAGGGTTAGAACAGCAAAGAATACAGCAAGGAAGGTTTTCATTATCATTCCATCATATAAAATGAAGGTGCCATAAAAGGCAGCGGCCAGGCCTGCTACAATAGCAATCCTCCTGTTCATAAACAAGTTATCAGCTATCTTATATATTAGGACAACCGTTAATGAACCGATCAGGACCTGAATAAGCCTTATTATATACAGGTTTTCGGTAAAGAACCTGATGATGAAGGCTAAAAAATACGCATAGAGGGGGGTCATTTCAAAGATGTCCTTACCCCCAAAACCATCCTTTACAATACTCTTAGCCCACAAGTGATAATATTCCTGGTCTATATCCAGGTGATAGAAGGTTGGAAATTTAGAAAACTCATGTATGTAAATAAACCTTAATAAAAAGGCTAAAATGAATAATAAGAATGGCATTTTCAGATTATTTAGGGTAATATTATTTCTAACTGATTGATTATACACGCTTTTATTCCTGTCTGTAACTAAGGATTGCGAGGATATACTATATTTAGTTGAAACTTGAAAAAGTGGCTCCCATGTGGAATAATCCACATACCTAATGGGTTTATAGGTATTGTCCCTTCCTTTCGTTGAAGTAGGAAGGACTCCGGTTGCACTATCCTAAGCAGCAGCCTCCTTTCTGTCAAGGTCTTTTTGCTGCAAGGCAGCAACAAGTTTCGGTATTTCCCGGTAGCCCTGGACCCGCCTGAACTTCCTCTCGGCCCTCAAGAGGGCGGCCACCGCCCACCGCTGTGCCATATCGCCACCCATCGGGAGCATAGGGTCAGGTCTTAACGGCCTGTTGCCCAAATCATAAATGTCATTCCCGAAGGCTTCTATCGGGAATCCAGTTCTTATAAATTCAATGAGTTATGGATGTCCGACAGAGACATTCGGGCATGACAAACTTATAAAAAGAGGTTTGGGCAACAGCCCCTTGAATCTTGACATTAAACTAAGAATGCCAAAAGTAAAGACCCATGCTATTATATTTATAACAACTTCCATGCTTGAAAGCAAGAAAGACAGTAAAGTTTAAGGATTGTGGAGGATAAATGGCTACGACCAAGATATCGCCAAACTATCAGGTTATTATACCTAAAGAGGGCAGAGAAAAGCTTCATCCGAAAAGCGGGCAAAAATTAACTGGTGTTATAAAGGGTGGAGTGGTACATCTCATTCCTGAAAAACCATGCACCTGTTTAAAGGTTTTCTAAAAGGAATGGATACAAAGGATATAAGAGAAAAAGGTCTGGATAGAGTCATATTTATTAATTAGTAGAAATATCCCACTTCCACTTTTTCCTCTTCACCATTTCCACAGCCATTTTTATCGCAGCCTTCATGCTCGCCGGATTTGCAATTCCTTTCCATGCAATATCATAGGCTGTTCCGTGGTCAACGGAGGTTCTGATGATGGGCAGGCCGAGGGTTACATTCACGCCGTTTTCAAAGTGCAGGAGTTTGAGTGGAATGAGCCCCTGGTCGTGATACATGCAGACAACACAATCAAATTTGCTATTCTTTACAGCCCTGTAAAAAAGGGTATCCGGCGGCAAAGGGTCTGATGCGTTTATTCCGAGCCTTCTTGCCTTTTGTATTGCAGGAAGGATAATCCGCTTCTCTTCATTACCAAAAAGCCCGCCTTCGCCTGCATGGGGGTTCAGCGCTGCAACTGCAATCCGCGGTTTTTTGAGGCCAAAATATCTTTTGAATGTATTGTCTGTTATCTTGATAGTCTTGAAGACCTTTTCTGTTGTTAAAAGCCCCGGCACATTTTTTATAGATTCGTGGATGGTTACGAGGATAACCTTGAGGCTGCTGCCGGCCAGCATCATGGCATAATCCTTTGTTTTTGTAAGGTGGGCAAGAAATTCTGTATGGCCATGAAAATTATATCCAGCCCTGTTAATGGCCTCTTTGCTGATAGGACCAGTAACAATGGCGTCAACATCGCCAGCCATAGCCATGCATACAGCCTCTTTTATATAGGCCATCATGGCTTTTGCACAGACCTTATCAGGTTTGCCGGGCTTTAGTTTTTGAGGATTGAGATTGGAGAGATTTATAACTTCTAAATTGGAAATTGGAAATTGGAAATTGGAGATTAAATATTTAAAGACCGCCTCATCCCCTAAAATCACAGGATTGCAGAGCCGCGTGATATTTTTATCAGAAATGGCCTTTAAGATAACTTCCGGTCCAACCCCTGTGGGGTCGCCCATGGTGATTGCAATGGTAGGTTTCATAAATACAGGCTATGGGCGATAGGCTATGGGCAGGCCTTCCGATGTCTTTCCTATCGCCTATTGCCCCTTGCCTATTGCCTGTTTTTTACAGTCTCACCTCTATATATGCCTTCTTCATCATATCCTCCAGCCAGAGCTTATATTTTTCATCTATGATTTTCTGGTAAATGATATTTTTGATATTATCCTCAACCTCCGCAAGAGGCCTTGCCTCTCCCTTCCGGATGTCCACCATCTGTATTATATGAAACCCCGTGGATGTCTTTATCACATCGCTTATCTCACCAGGTTTTAATCCTGCCGCCACCTTTTCTATGGCGGGGTCTATCTCCCCTGTCTTTATATAACCCAGATCACCGCCATCCCTGGAATTAGGGCCCTGGGAATATTCCTTTGAAAGCTTTGCAAAGTCTCCGCCATTTCTTGCCATGGCAAGAACCTCATTTGCCTTTTTTTCCATCTCCTTCCTTTTAACCTGCTCGCTAATGAGAAATGATATTATCCGAAGTCTGTGCATCACAGAACCTGAAAATCTGTCTTTATTTTGCTGATAATAGGCCTCCACATCATCCCTGGATATTTTAATATTTGAACGGAATTCCTTGTTTATAAACTTCACCTGTCTTATCTGTTCCTTAAGCTGTTCCCTGTAGTTTTTGTATGTAAGGCCGCTTTTTGCCAGGGCGCTTAAAAGTTCTTCATGGCCTAAGTTGTTTTCCTGTTTTACATCTTCAATGGCATTGTCTATCTCTTTTTCACTTACAGTAATGCCTGCCTTGTTTGATGCCTGCTCAACAAGCTTTTTCTCAATAATCTGATCCAGCACCTTGCTCTTTGTCTCTATAATCCTTTTCCTCTTTTCTTTATCATCGCCCTTTATACCACCCAGCCCTGCAGTAGCAGCATCCAGTTCAGAGAGTGTAATGGCGCTGTCGTTCACCACAGCCACTATCCTGTCTATAATTTCGGCATGGGCAGCGGTAAGCAGTAGGCAGTAGGCAGTAAGCAGTAAGGAGGCTTGAGATTTAAAATTTGCAATTTGCAATTTGCAATTTGCAATTGTTTTCATAACAGTTCCTCCTTAACCTCTATGCTTGCCTTTTCCTTCAATGCCTTCATCCATGCCTGAAATTCTATATCGCTCTTTTCCCTTTTAAGCTTATTAACTATACTGTCCCGCACCTGTGAGAATTTCAGATCCATTGCCCCCCTCTTTTCCTCAACCCTGAAGATATGATAGCCATAAGGGGTCTTTACTACATCGCTTAATTTCCCTATAGGGAGGATAAAGACCACATCCTCAAACTCCTTTGGCATTTCGCCCCTGCCAAAAAAACCGAGATCTCCGCCTTTTTTACCCTCAGGGCTCAGGGAAACCTCTTCAGCCAGTTTTGCAAAATCCTCTCCCTTCTTGAGCCGCTCCCTTATCTGATTGGCCTCCTCTTCTGTCTTTACAACAATCATACGCGCCCTTGTCTGTTCTTTAACCTTGTAATCATCGATGTGTTCTTTGTAATACTTTCTGGCCTCATCCTCTTTAACTGCAAGCCTGGATGTAATAGTCGCATCTATGACCTTCTTAATCAAAAGTTTAACCTTAAGCTCTTCCTTCCATTTATCCATGGTTCCGTATTTATTCAAAATAGCTGATTCAAATGCCTCCCCGCCATATTCTTTTTTTATTGCCTCTATCTCCCTTGCAATTTCGTCCTCCTTGACCTCCAAAGCCAGATTTCTTGCCTCTTCAATAAGCAGTTCCTCTTCCACAAGCTGATTTAGCAGCGCCCTTTTAAGGTCTCTGAGCTCTTCCTCTTTAATCTCAGCATCCACCCCGCCTTCCAAAAATGTTCTTTTGAAAATATCCTGAAATTCTCCGCGGGTAATTTCTTTGTTGTTTATCCTTATTACTATAGCAGTAGAAGGAGGGGTCTTGTCCTCCTTTTGCCTGCTGCAGCCGGTAAATACCGGAATTGAAAAACAAAAAGCAAGCAGTAAGGGTAAAAAAGCCGACGCATTTGCAATACGCTTGTTGCTTCTGGTTTCGCTATTATTGGTCCGTGATTTTATCATTTTTCCCCCGCCTAAATAAGTCAGGATATTATCACCCTTGCACCAGCTGTTGCAACACATATCTTATTTCACCCCACACCTCTTTACCCTTCTCCAAAGAGGCGATAAACCGTGAATCCGGCGTAAGCCTGAACTTTTTTGGATTTCTGTTCATAAGCCTGAGCAGTTTCTGAGGCTCTATGCTTGTATCATTTGAAAAGGCCATATAAATAAAATTACCCTTCTGGTTTAGTTCAGTTATCTTAGTCTGTTTTAGCAGTAGTTTTATTCCCATAATCCTGAAAAGATTATCAACCGACACAGGAATGCCGCCAAACCTGTCTTTAATCTCCTCTTTCAATCCTGTTATATCAGTCTCAGACGATACAGAGGCAATCCTCTTATAGATATTTAGCCTCTGTCTTTCATCAGGTATATACTTCTCAGGTATGTAAGCAGAAACATTAAGGTTTATCTCAGGCTCAACCTCCCTTTCCATTTTCTCGCCCTTTAATTCCTTTATTGCCTCCTCGAGGAGCTGTATATACATCTCAAAGCCGACCTCAGCAATCTGCCCGGACTGTGCTTTGCCAAGAAGTTCTCCTGCGCCCCGTATCTCAAGGTCATAGCTGGCAAGCCTGAAACCAGCGCCGAGGTCAGAGAGTTCCTGCAGCACCTTAAGCCTTTTTTTTGCGTCTCCGGTCAATGTAACTTCTGGCGGGGTTAAAAGATAGGCATACGCCCTGTGCCTGCTCCTCCCGACCCTCCCCCTGAGCTGGTATATCTCAGCAAGGCCGAACCTGTCTGCCCTGTTTATTAATATGGTATTTGCAGAAGGTATGTCAAGGCCGGATTCTATGATGGAGGTGGAGAGTAGTATATCGTATTCTTTATTCACAAAGGCAGTCATCACCCTCTCAAGTTCTTTTTCCTTCATCTGGCCATGTGCAGCGCCAATCCTTGCCTCAGGGACGAGCCTTCTCAGATAATCAGCCATAGCCCCGATACTCTGCACCCTGTTGTGGACAAAGAAGACCTGCCCGCCCCTGGCAAGCTCCCTCATTATGGCGTCCCTTATCAGGTCATCCTCAAACATTGCAACAATGGTCTTTATGGCAAGCCTGTCCTCAGGCGGAGTGTTTATTATACTCAAATCCCTTATCCCTGAAATGGACATGTGGAGGGTCCTTGGGATTGGTGTTGCTGTCAATGTCAGAACATCCACATGTTTCCTCATCTGCTTAAGCCTTTCTTTATGGCTGACTCCAAACCTGTGCTCCTCATCAACGATAATAATCCCCAGGTCTTTAAAGGCAATATCCTTCTGTAAAAGTCTGTGTGTGCCGATTATTATATCCACCTCTTTGCTGGCAATTTTCTTTAATATCTCCTTCTGTTCCTTATGGCTCCTGAAGCGGCTCAAGACTTCAACTGTAACCGGATACGCAGCAAACCTGTTTTGAAAGGTGATGTAGTGCTGCTGGGCAAGGACTGTGGTGGGGACAAGCACTGCTACCTGTTTGTTGTCCAGCACTGCTTTGAACGCAGCCCTCATGGCGACCTCTGTCTTTCCGTATCCCACATCTCCGCATACGAGTCTGTCCATGGCCCTTGCCTCTTCCATATCAGAGAGCACCTCTTCTATAGCCCTGGCCTGGTCAGGTGTCTCTTCGTATTCAAATGATGCCTCAAACTCTGAGAAGAGCCTGTCTCCTTTGGAAAAAGAAAACCCTTCTATCACCTTCCTTGATGCATATAATTCCAGAAGTTCTTTTGCCATCTCCTCCACGGCCTTTTTGACCTTGCTTTTCCTTTTCTCCCAGTTTGTTGAGCCAAGCTTGTCCAGCAGGGGGATTCTACCCTCTGTCCCGTGATACTTGCCTACCAGATTAAGGCGCTGGACAGGAAGGTAAAGCCTGTTTCCGTCCTGGTATTCCAATAAAAGAAAGTCGTTTTCAATATCCTCTATCTTGAGCCTTTTTAGCCCCCTATAAAGCCCGACCCCATGAACTGTATGAACAACAAAGTCTCCAACGTTCAGGTCTTGCAATTGAGTAAGAAATACATCTATCTTGCTGGAAGGAGGCACGCGCCTTTTAATCCTCTGTCCAAAAATCTCCTCCTCTGTTACAACGGCTAAATTCACGGATGGGAAACGGAAGCCAGAACTTAAATCGCCGATGATAATCAGTGGGTGGGGGGCAGGGGGTAGGGGGTAGAAAAGGCTTTTCCCACACCCCACATCCCACGTCCCACACCCCAAATTATATCCCTCCAGCAGGTCCTTAAGCCTTTCTGCCTGGCCATGTGTATGACAAACAAGTAATATGCTCCAGTCAAGGCCCTGCCATCCCCTTATCCTGTCAGCAAGGGGTTTTAAGAGTTCCTCCTTTCTTATGGAAATGTCCTGTCTTATATCAAGATTGGATTCTGTAAGGATTTCAAATAACCCTTCCTTTGATGAAGGTTGAGCAGAAGACCCTATGGCAACTACTCTATTTCTATAAAGGGCAGATTTAAGTTCGCCAAGCGGCATATAAACCTCTTCGGGTCTTATTGAACTGCCGTTTTTCTGCTCAAGTCTTATTTTCCTTTCTATTATCTCTTCTTCAAACCTGCTGGCCGCAGCCTCTGCCTCGTCAGGATTATCAATAAAAACAATACAATCTTCCGGAAGATAATCAAAAAAAGTGGCAGTTATTTGCTGGTTGTGGTGTTCAGGTTGAGATTTTAACTCTGAACTGTAGCCATCCTCACCCACAGGCAGTATCACTACTTCCTCCATCTCTTTAAGAGACCTCTGAGTCGCTGAATCAAAGGTTCTTATGGATTCAATCTTGTCGCCAAAAAATTCAATCCTTACAGGAGACTGGCACGATGGCGGAAAGATATCCATTATGCCTCCGCTGACCCTCATTTCACCCCTATCCTCAACAACAGTTGTTTTTGAATAGCCCATATCCAGGAGTCTTTTTAGAAACTCATCCCGGTCCGCTTCACTGCCAATTCCGAGTCTCAAAACAGAGGACATTAAAACATCCCTTGGGATTACCCTCTGCATAATGGCTGAAGGCGTTGTAACAATTATATGTGGGAGATTCTGGGCAATATTATAAAGGATATCCGTCCTTGAAGCGCTTATATCAGGATGCGGAGGCTGGGGTTCAAATGGCAGGACCTCGCACGGCGGATAGAAAATGGCAGCTTCTTCTCCGAAGAAAAAGTTTATATCTTTTACAAGCGTTTCAGCCTCTTCCTGTGCCGGGGATAGTATTAAAAGAGAGTTGAGAGTTGAAAGGTGAGTGTTAAAAAGGGAGGCAATAAAAAAGGCCTTTGATGAACCCAGAAGGCCTGCAAGGACACACCTTTCCCCTGTCATTAGAGAAGAAATATTCTCTAACGCCCTTTGAAAGGCATTATCCTGTAAAGAAACAGCCACAGCGCTTAAAATCGCATCAAAGCATCAGAGAGTCAGGGAGTCATAAAACATGTTTTAACTGCCACAGCCCGTCGTATACCCCGTCCTGTGGACGGGGATGAAGGTGGGCGCATGCAAATTGAGATTTATCTTCCTATGCAGTCAATAAGCCCGTCCTGTAGGCGGGGCTTATTAACTTCTGGGCCTTGCCGGCGCAGCGCTAACCTTCCTTCCCCCGATCATGCTCTTTTGCAGGGCATCGATGACTTTTTCTGCAGAATCCCTCGGTACCTCAACAAAGGTGAACTTTTCCATTATCTTGATATTGCCGATGACCTTGCCGCTTAGTCCTGTCTTTTCCGCAATAAGTTTAACCAAATCGCCCGGCCTTATCTTCTGTTCCCTGCCGATTGTTATAAAAAGCCTTGCCATGCCGGCAGAAGCGCCTGTTTCATTAAGGGATGGCTCGCCTCCTGTTGTTGCTACTGCTGTGCCAAATCCTTCAAGTTGGAATTTTAAAAGCGCTGCTGCAACCTCCATAGGCTGAAGACCGTCTGAAAGTTTTTCAACCATTTTAAGATAGATATCAAACCGTTTATCATCAATAAATTCCTGAATCCTTTCTTTTAACCGTTCAGTTCTCACCTCCTGAATCTCTTGCACAGACGGCAGTTTCCCCCGCGTTATTTTTGTCTTTGCAACCGACTGGATAAGCCGAAGCTGTCTGTCTTCCCTTGGTGTAACAAAGGTTATGGCAACACCTTCTCTTCCTGCCCTTCCTGTCCTTCCTATCCTGTGCACATAGGATTCCGGATTCTGCGGAATGCTGTAGTTAATCACATGCGTAATCTTACTTATATCAAGGCCTCTTGCAGCCACATCCGTTGCCACGAGCACATCAATCCTGCTTTCGCGGAATTTTTTCATTACCGCCTCTCGCTGAGACTGGCTGAAGTCGCCGTGGATGGCCTCTGCCTCATATCCCCTAAGCTTTAAATCCGCCGCAACATCGTCAACTTCTTTTTTGGTATGGCAGAATACAAGAAACAGGTCTGAATCC
>Ga0209751_10002971_pt1 | contig 16635 bp, 11 predicted proteins | sample RifCSP13_1_FD_184019 | JGI IMG/M metagenome (GOLD analysis project Ga0209751, IMG submission 184019) | Soil microbial communities from Rifle, Colorado - Rifle CSP2_sed 13_1 (SPAdes) (version 2) | ecosystem: Environmental > Terrestrial > Deep subsurface > Rock core/Sediment | place: Rifle... | reverse complement strand
AGCATCAGATAATACAGCCTTCCGTGGGTTTTACCCACGGTTATTCAGATAACGCCCTATTCAGGGCTAAAATACAAAGTTCAAACGATTTTTTTTGTTACACAATCCCGATACTCATATTATTTTTTATTACTATTTAAGTACAGTTCGTTTGCATGCAGCTAACAATACATCCGAACTTAAAAAAATCGCTTTTCTTTTAACAAACAACTTATCAGTCATTATTGTTCTCTATACCAAAATGATTACTCCTTTTGCTATTATAATAATGACAGGTGAAGATTCAGTTGAAAATAAATTACGGGCAAGGCAGAATGTTATTCATAAAGTGGAATTATTTCAAGGTTGTCCTGGTTTATACCTGCATTTATTCTTAAATTAATTTCTGGCTGATTACTCCTGTTGGCGTAAAAATGTCTATTTTTATTTGTTGCAAACTAATCCCTTTGTCCATTCATTTGTTAACACCCCTGAAAATGAAAGCCCCATTTTTTCAAAAACAGCCATTAACCATAATTCTGATACTGGTTACCATGATTACACTTTTATCCGCCTGCAATAATTCCGGTTCTTATTCTGGCTATCGCCTGATTGAGAAAAAATTTGTCAAAGAGGTCAATGCCGAATGCTATCTCCTGGAACATATTAAAAGCGGTGCCCGTGTCCTTAAGATTGCAGCAGATGATCCCAACAAAACTTTCAGCATTGCTCTTAAAACAATTCCTGAATCTGATGCAGGTACACCCCATATTCTGGAGCATTCGGTACTGAACGGTTCCAAGAATTTCCCTGTGAAAAGTCCGTTTGACGTACTTTCAAAAGGATCCCTGAATACATTTCTCAATGCCATGACCTCTTCTGACTGGACCATTTATCCGGTAGCGAGCATGAACAACAAGGATTATTTTAATTTGATGCATGTATACTGCGATGCTGTTTTCAATCCGCTCATATACAGTGATCCCCGGATATTGATGCAGGAAGGCTGGCATTATGAGCTCACCGGTGAGGATGCCCCGTTGGAATACAAAGGCGTGGTTTATAACGAAATGAAAGGTGCCTTTTCGAGTCCGACGCGTGAAATGTGGTACCGGATACAAAAGAATCTGTTCCCGGATAACCAGTACAGGTATTCTTCCGGAGGTTATCCGTCAGCTATTCCTACGCTTACATACGAGGATTTTCTGGCGTTTCACGGGAAATATTATCACCCCTCCAACAGCTATATATTCCTTTACGGAGATGCTGATTTGAAAGAGGAACTGGCATTTCTTGACAGGGAATATCTTTCCAATTATGATAAACCGGAATCGCTGATAGATATTCAAAAGAACCCGCCGTTCGATGCCATAAAGGAGATTGTTGCCTATTTTCCTGTGCTGGAAGGTGCGCCTGTTGACGAACAGACCTTCCTGGCAATGAACTGGGTGGTTGGCGAAGGTTCCGATCAGGCAGCTGTAATGGCCCTGAATGTACTGGCTGATGTGCTCGTTAACCAGGAATCGGCCCCGGTAAGAAAGGCACTCCAGGAAGCCGGTATTGGCAAGGATGTCTATGCTGTAAGCGACAATATGCTGCAGAATGTATTCAGCATTGTTGTGCAAAATGCCGATCCCGGTGATAAGGACAAGTTCAGGGAGGTGATTATGAATACCCTGCAAAAGGTTTATTCCGAAAAGATCGACAGGAAAACACTCGAAGGTTCTCTGAACCGGATGGAATTCAGGTTACGTGAGGGCGATGATGCACAGAAAGGAATTTCGTATAATCTTCGGGCGCTTACCGGCTGGCTATTTACAAATGATCCGTTTCCATCGCTCGAATACGAACCTCAGCTGACAACGATAAAAACATCACTGGAAAGCAATTACCTGGAAGATATTATTAAAAGGGACCTGCTTGAAAACCATCACGGAGTATTGTTGACCCTGGAGCCAAAACCCGGGCTTGACAGGGAAATTGCCAAAAAAACCGAGGATGGTCTGGCGGAACAAAAAAGGAATTTCACATCTGCTGAGATCGACTCGTTAATAAGCAGTACCCGTGAGCTGATCGCTAACCAGAAAAAGGAAGACAGTCCGGAAGCCCTTGCTACCATACCGCTTCTGAAGTTATCCGACATCAGTCCGGCCGCCCAGTGGTATGAACCTGTCGTAAGCCAGGTGGATGGCATCGAACATCTGTTTTACAAGGAATTCACCAATGATATTGTGTATATGAATTTCTGGTTCGATCTGCGGGTACTGCCCCAGGAACTTATTCCCTATGCGGCAGTGGTCACCGAATTGCTTGGTAAGATGGATGCAGGCGGCTATGACTTTGAGGAGATTGATAAATCCTTAAATATCAACACGGGTGGATTTAATGCCTCACTTAATGTTTTTGTTCCCGGCTACAACGATGACAACCTGCTGCCCAAGTTGGGAATTCAGATGAAAACCACTGCCGAAAAACTGGATACTTCCATTGCCCTGTTGTCTGCTATCCTTTGTGAAACCAATGTGGCGGGGAAAGACCGGCTGCTCGAACTGTTGAAGCGACTTCAATCGCAGGTTGAGTCCCATGTTACAAGGAACGGATTTAACGTAGGTGTCACAAGGCTTGAGTCCTATTTGTCACAGCAGGGTATGTTCAGTGAATTGACACGCGGAGCACAGTATTACTGGTTTGTCACCGATCTTGTCGGGCAGTTTGAAAAGAATCCGGAAAATATCATTGCCAATCTGAAAAAGGTGCAGGCACTTGTGTTCACCAGGGGCAACCTGATGGCCGGAACAACTTGCAGCGAGGATGACTATAAGCTGTATGCCGTTGCAGTTAAGCCTTTACTGGCTTCACTTCCTGATGTCCCTTCCGCAGTATCAGGCTGGACATTGGGTCCTGTTCCCCTGAATGAAGGCCTGCTTACTACCTCAAAGGTACAGTTTGTACTTGAAGGAAATAATTTCAGAAAGCTGGGACTTGCCTGGGACGGTAAATGGAATGTGCTTAACCAGATCATGTCAACGGACTGGCTGCAAAAACAGGTCAGGGTCATTGGTGGTGCTTACGGCGGCTTTTCTTCCATTAACAAGAAGGGATTTTTCTATTTTGCCTCCTACCGTGATCCCAATCTGAAGGAAACACTGGATAACTTTGCCGGAACGGTGAATTACCTGTCGGCATTTAATGCCGATTCTGTTGAAATGACACGGTATATTATCGGTACTATTGCTAACCTCGATTTTCCGCTTACACCTTCGGAAAGGGGAAATTTGGCATTCCGGTGGTATATGGAGAAAACTTCGCGCGAGGAAGTTCAGGCCGACAGGGATGCAGTGCTTACAACAACAGCGGCTGACATACGCAATATGAGTGATGTGGTAGCCAAAATTCTTGAGCCGCAGGTGTATTGTGTTTATGGTAATGAGGATATCCTGAAAACCAACAAAGACCTGTTTAAGGATCTGGTTGTGCTGCAGAAATAGCCTTGCTGCAAGATAATTGCCGCTGCGAGGGTTCGAACCCCCCGTAGCGGTATTTCCTATGAACAAGTTGAAGTCCCGTATGTTATCCTGTTACTTTTAAATCACTTACCGGATACTATGGAAAGTAATACCCTTTTTAACCGTCTCTGGTTGGATTATACTGCCTCAAATCCATCGGCCCGGAAAATCGTTGATTTGTTTACAGCGGAAGGTGAATTGGTAATCAATGACCATATTGCATTCCGAACCCTGGATGATCCCCGTATCAGCCTGGAAACAATCGCCCGCACTTTTGTCCGCCAGGGTTATAAACCCGCAGGAGAATATGAATTTAAAGATAAGCACTTGTTTGCCAGGCATTATGAACTGACCGGAGTGGATGATGCTCCCAGGATCTTCATCAGCCAGCTCATCATGGCAGATGTTTCTCCATTCATCCGGAAGACTTTACAGGAAGCCCTTGACAGGGTTCCACAGGATGAATTTTCGGGTGAAGACCTGGTTTTTGCAAAAACACTGTTTGATCCGCTGTCATATGACGTGTACAGCATGTTGCGGGAGGAATCGGAATATGCTGCCTGGTTTTATGTTTTTGGATTCAGGGCGAACCATTTTACAGTAAGCGTAAACTCCATGAAAAAGTATGATACCCTGGAGAAAGTAAATGAGCTGCTGAAAAATAACGGATTTGTTTTGAACACTTCCGGAGGAGAAATTAAGGGAACCAGCGATGATCTGTTGCGGCAATCCAGCACCATGGCGGATATTGTATGCATCGGGTTTAAAGAAGGTGCATTTGATATTCCCTGCTGCTATTACGAATTTGCACAGCGATATACGCTGCCGGATGGGAGGCTTTTCGGTGGTTTTATTGCCCGGTCGGCGGATAAGATATTCGAAAGCACTAATTTTTACAGGCGAAAAGAAGGATAACGTGGCCATAAACCCGCAAATATCCCAGGATGATGTCATCTATTTTGTAGTTACGGATCGCTTCTCCGGAAGAAACAAAATTTCTGCCAACCCATCCGACTCAAGAATCCACGGAGGAACACTCGACGGCATTATCGGAAAGCTCGGCTATCTGCATGAGCTGGGAATAACTGCTATATGGGTTACCCCGGTATATGAGAACATCCCTGTCATCAACTCCTCGGAACCTTACCACTATTACTGGCCCCGCAATTTTGAGCGAATGGACAAACGTTTGCTGGATGGCACCCATCTGCCCGATGTTCCGGAAATGGGTACTTTCGGTAAATTTGTTGACCTGTGCGAAGCCAGCGGGTTCAAAGTAATACTCGATATGGTGGTGAACCATGCAGGATACCAGGCACAGGGTGAGTTTGACGCTGACTGGTTTAACACCAACGGATCAGGCGATATCAAAGGAGAACTGGCAGGGTTGCCGGATTTCAATCATGATAATCCCCAGGTCCTCGATTTCTTCATCAACAACATCGAAGATTGGATCACCAAGGGAAAGGTTACCAACATCCGCATGGATACTGTAAAGCATGTGGAGCGTAAATTCTGGCATTATTTCAAATCACAGATCCGCGGGGAGCATCCCGGCATTAGTCTTATCGGTGAAGTGCTGTTCGAAGGCAGGGATGATGTAAGAAAGCTGCTGGAATACCAGAACTACCATGATTTCGATTCGATATTTGATTTTCCCTTATGCACAGCACTGCGATCCACACTCATATTCGATGAAAGTATCCGTCAATGGCTTGCAAGGCCCCGGTTAAGCGATGATGAGCCATTGGGTGTGCTGGACGATGACAACCCGGAAAAGGGCGGCTACCGCAATTCAAACAAGCTGGTAACCCTGCTTGATAATCATGACCTGGAACGGCGCATCATGAGTCATGCCAGGTCAAAGCATACCGGTGAGGGTGCCGGACTCGACCGGGCAATTCGTGTCACTAAGCTTTGCCTGGGTGCACAATTCACCATGCGAGGGATCCCCCAGATCTACTACGGTTCCGAAGTCGGGCTCGAAGGTTGGAAGGCCGCGGATGACCGGGATCTGCGTCGTGATTTTCCATGGCAGGTGATCGGGGGTGACAACCACCCGGAACAGCAGTTTCGCAAGGAACGCGAAATCTATGAGTGGACACGCGATCTCATAAACCTGCGCAGGAATAATGCTGCACTCAAATACGGGACAACAATTACAATGTGGGCAGATGACGTGGTTTATGCTTTTTTACGGATCGCCACGGATGATGCGGCGTTGGTGATCATCAACAATGGCTATGACAGGATGCCGGATCCGATCAGGCTCGATCTGAATCCTTCGGTAATCCCCCAACGCACAATTGATCTGATCGCCGGTCTGAAACACTGGAAAACGGGTCAACTGTTAACGGTTCAGAACGGTAAGGTATTGATCACGGTGGACGGCAAGTCAATTGATATTTTCTGCCTGTGAAAGGGCCGGTTATCCGGCTTCCCTTACCATTTCATCCACTGAATCCACCCATTCATCCCTGTCGTTTAAACTTTCTGCCAGCACGAGCTGCTGTCCGCCGTTTTTGATAAAAAGTGCCTTGTAATCCTCACCGATCTCAACATTGGTTTCCAGGCAATCGGATACGAATGATGGTGCCACCACCAGCAATTTTTTACAGCCTTTGCGGGCGAGCCCAACCAACGTATCATCTGCAAAAGGTGTCAACCAGTTCTTCGATAGCCTCGATTGAAAGGCAGTAGTGCATACTTTTTCTGTCAGCTCCAGCTTTTCGGTCAGTAGCCGTGTGGTTTCATAACATGCCGCACGGTAACAGTACAGGCCATGCATGGGCATGCCGGTGTCACAAGTACAGGTGCTGCAGGGAATTTCCGGATGCACTTTATTGATGTGCCGCACCGGAAGGCCGTGATAGGAAAACAAAACATGGTCAAACTCCCGGGGATGAAATCCGGCAATACTTGCTGAAAAAGCACGGATAAATGCCGGATGCCTGTAATACTGATCCATGAAGATAAGCTTCGGGATCACTTCCCAATTGCCAATGTGTTTCATGATATACCCGGCAACCGAGCCGGTTGTGGAAGATGCGTATTGCGGAAAGAGTGGAAAAATGGTGATCTGATCATAATCTTCCTGCCTGATTTTCTGCAGTACCGATCCCAGGGATGGGTTGCCGTAGCGCATGGCACCATAAACATCATATTCCCCATTCATTTTCGTTGTCAGCTTTGCAACCAGGTTGTTCAGGTATACCAGCAGGGGTGAGCCTTCGCTGGTCCATAATCTCTTATACAACCCTGCTGATTTACGGGCTCTGAAGGGTATGATGATCAGGTTTACCAGGATCTTCCGCAACAGCCAGGGTAAATCAATTACCCTTTTATCGTTCAGGAACTCCAGGAGGTACCTGGTGACAGGGACCACACCGGGACCGGCAGGTGTACCCAGGTTGACGATCAGGACCGCTTTTTTCATATTTTCATGGGGCGATTAGGTTCACAATCATCCGTGCCTGCTTTACCCGGTCGGCAATACCTATTCCGTCACGGATATTTCCGGCAAGAATAAGTCCGGGATACCGATTCTCCAATTCTTTTATACAAGCCAGCCTTTCCGCTGAAGATCTTTCGTACTGGGGAATGGCATGCGTATACCGGAATACCCTCACCAGATCGGGCATGGCAGATGTTGTCCGCATGGTTTCCCTTACTTCATCCACCACCATGTTGATGATTTCATCGTCGGACTTGTTAATTATTTCAGGATTCCTTGTCCCACCAAGGAACACGGAGAATAACCTGCTGTTTCCGGAAGCCCTTCCGGCAAACAGCGAGGATGGGAACAGGATCCCAAGCACTTTCCTGTTTTCCCTCGAAGGGATAAGTCCTCCGAATGCGTCCGGAGAAATTCCATTCCAGTTATGGAATCCTGCCGCTACCTGCACGATACCGGCATACCGGAGCTCACTTACAGGTGCCAGATTTTCACGGGAGAGAAAAGGCAGCAACCCTGTAAGTGCAAGGCCTCCGGTTGTAATTACCACCCTGTCCGATGAAAGTGAAATCGACCTGCCCCGGATTTCTGTTATAAAGCCTCGTTCAAAAGGTTTTATAATAACTCCTTCACATCCGGTTAGTATGTGCTCTTCACCAACTGACCTTCCCAATGCTCCGGTAAGGTTCTGCAGACCGCCCTTTACGGAAAACACTTCACGGGTGGCCTTTTTATCACGTTTATCCTTAGCCTTGAATTGCTTCAGGATTGCCCCCCGGATGAAACTGCCGTATTGCTGTTCGAGCTGGTAAAGTTTTGGCAGCGCGTAGCGGGTAACCAGCCGCGAAGGATCGCCTGCATAGATGCCCGAGATAAAGGGATCCACCGCATAATTAAGGTAACTGGTACCGAGGCGCCGGATTACAAGTTCCGCAACCGTCTCGAACGGATCATTACCCTTTTTGCGAAAGGGTTCCCCCAATATCCTGAATTTATCTTTCAGGGTGAACAGCGGCGTGTTAATCGCTTGTAAAAGCCCGCCCGGCAGGGCATGCCAGTTGCCTTCCTTCCATATCCACCGGCTATTTGCATACTGACGGGCCTTTTCGAGTTCGCAACTGCCGCCGAGGTCCTCAAAAAGCTCAACAATTTCCGGATTGGCCAGTACCCCGGTATTGGGACCGGTTTCGTACACAAATCCCGCTTCGGAACGGGTACCGATAACGCCCCCGGTTCTTTCCGACTGTTCCACCAGGGTGACTTTACAGCCTGCCCGCTTCAGGTAAAAGGCCAGGGTTAACCCTGTAAGGCCTGCGCCGATGATGGTAACATCTGTTTTTTCCGATCCACTCATATTATACCGATTTCGAATACCTGTGAAATTGCTCCGTGAATGCAGGGTCAATTGAAGCCGCAATATTCCTGATAAAGAGTGATCCGGGTTCGGTAATCCTGATCTCTTCCTCCGTAAGTCTGATCAGTCCGTCACGTTCAAATTCCTGCAGCTTGCCGTCATCAATCCTCATTATATTTCTGAGATCGGCAGGTTCAATGTTAAGCATGGCGGCCTGTTCGATCCAGTTTATCCGTTTGTTGCACATCAGCGTGGTAATTACCTGCCTGATTATTCCCTGATTTCCGCTTATCATATATCCTCTTTCAACAGCCAACCGGCCTTTGCCAATTGCATCCACATACGCCGGAATATCTTTGGTATTCTGGAAATAGCCCTTTTCAAGCTGGCTGATGGCAGAGACCCCGAAAGCATAAACCTGTCCGGTTGTACGACGGGTGCAGTATCCCTGGAAATTACGGTGCAGTTCGTTGTTGACGAGCGCCGTGTCCAGCTCATCACCGGGTAATACATAATGATCAAGTCCAATGGAACGGTAACCGGCGGATTTTAAAAGATCATAAGCGGCAAGGAACATTTTCATTTTTATTTCCGGAGGAGGCAGCCCTTTTTTTTCCAGGATCATCTGGTGTTTTTTCAGCCATGGTACATGGGCGTAGGAAAATGTCACCAGCCGGTCGGGCTTTAAAGCGATGGCTCCGGCAATTGTTTCGGCAAAGCTTTCCACTGTCTGACCTGGCAATCCGTAAATAAAATCGAGATTCACACGGACATCCTGCCCGCTATTCCGCAACAAGCCAATCATTTCGCTTACCGGCATAACAGGAGGTTCCCGGTTCAGCCGGCCGGTTATTTCAGGATTAAGGTCCTGAATGCCGATGCTGATGCGGTTGAAACCTGCCCTTCCGAGCGACGCAATATATTCCCGGTCAAGGTAAGCCGGATGGCATTCCATGGCAATCTCCGGATTGCTGATAAACCTGAACCGGTTATTGATTAATTCATTCAACCCTGAGATCCATGAAGGATCAATAGCGTTGGGCGTACCTCCGCCATAATGGATCTGTGAAACCATACGGTTTTGATCAAGATGCCCGGCAACCACCGATATTTCCTTTTTAAGGGCATCCATGTAAGGGGCCACCAGATGCCCGTTCCCTATGGAACAAGCGTTGCAGCCGCAATAATAGCATATCTTCCTGCAAAAGGGTATGTGTATGTAGAGGGCAATATGTTCCGGGCTTCCCTGGTTTGAATTTTCCAGCTGATTGATATAATCATCCGGGGTAACAGCACCGGTAAAGTGGTTTGCTGGCGGATAGCTGGTGTACCGGGGTACCGGCACGTTGTATTTTTGCAACAGGGCGTCAGAAACTTCCATTGGATTTTTCTTTGGGAATGGCATACAGCAATATTACAAAAGTTAGGATGCAAAGCAGGGCCTCTATCCCGAACAGCCCGGTATAACCGGTAAGATCACCAAGTTTTCCGCTCATAATGGCAATAATCAGACTGCTCAGGTGGGTGATCACAATTTGAATGGTGAAATCGGTTCCTTCCCTGCCCGGGCGAACCTGGTCCATTGAGGTGGTGTATATGGCCACGGTTGACAGCCCGTATGCTCCCCACAAGAGGCAGATGCCGGTATACAGGGAGGTGACCGAAGGGGTGTGATGTGAGATATACAGGAAAAAAGAAACTGCTGCGAATGAAACGGTCGGAAAAATGAACATGGCTTTTCTGCTGCCTATGGTTTTGATAATGAACCCGGCAAGCAGCGCTGATAATGCAGCCACTGTTGTTCCCACTATGCCCGACATAAACCCGATTTCCTTTACGGAATAACCCAGGTCAACCAGGAAGGGCTTTAGCATGGCGAGTACCCCAATGATACCCGAATAATAGAAAGATAGCACCAGCACCCGCTTGTGTATTCCGTGCCGGGTGAAAAAATCCCTGATATCCGCCAGTGTTACCCGCTTGCGCAGACCTTTCTCCACAGGCGTCCGGTTACCGTAAATTGCCAGCGGTATAAGGGAAAGTATCACAAATGCAGCCAGCAAAACCAGTAAAATGGTCCATCCGAAATAGTGAAATGCGATCAGCAACACACCGGTGCCAAAAAGTGTTCCCACAAAGCTGCCTGCCGATTGCATACTGTTCCCAAGACCCCTTTCCCCGGGCTTCAGCAACAGGATTGCAAAGGCATCGGTGGCAATATCCTGGGTTGCTGAGGCAATAAAGGCCACGATCATCAGGACGACGATCAGTCTGAAATCGGTTTGCAGGCTGAATATACCGATTGAAAGGATCACAGCCGCATAGAACAATTCCGAGACGATGATCCATTGCCGCAGTTGCCGTGTGTTTTCTGTGCGGTTATCAACGATGGGTGCCCACAGGAACTTTACGATCCAGGGTAATTTTACCAGCTGCAGCAACCCGATGGATTCGAGCGAGTAGTTCTCCTGTCTCATGATCACAGGTACCACCGTGGAGAAAAAGCTCATGGGTATCGATTGCGCGATGTATAAGCTGAAAAGTACGGGAAACTTCTGCCATTCGGATTTTTTCACGGATCAAAATTTAAATGATGCGTTGAACCCGAATTGAAATGGTTTTCCTGCCTGAACATACTTGTTCCCCAAAGCTTCGAAATAAAATGCCTCATAGCCGGTATTAAACAGGTTCCTGCCCCAGATATCAAGCTGAAAAACGTTTCGCCGTAATGAAATCCTGGCATCCAGTAGTCCGTAATAACCCTGCCTGTGTGAATTTTTCTCGTTCCAGTATAGTTCCCCGGCTCCGCGATACAAAAGGTTATACCCGATTTCATCGAGCAAGGCGGAGCCTTTAATCTGAAATGACCTGTTGAGCTGAACGGCCAGGGTATGACGCGGGACATAGGGAATGAAATTTCCACTGTAATCTGTGGTTGCATCAACCCGGTGTTCCAGGAACGCGGCATGGGTATAACCGTAGGCGATCATAATGTAGCATCCGCGGGTGGTATTGGTCCGTAATGTTGCTTCAAAACCCTTGCTGGAACTGTGCCCTGCATTTTTTAGCATCGAACCCCGGCCACTGGGTACCGTCTGATATATCTGCTGGTTTTTCCAGTTGATATAGAATACGGCGATATCTGCATAAAGCCTGTCCTTTAACAGCGAGGTCTTGGCTCCGGCTTCATAATTCCAGCTTTGTTCCGGATCAAAAGTAAGGTCCCCTGGTCGTTCAAAGGTTGAATTGAACCCTCCGGTCTTATATCCCTTGGCGACAACCACGTAATAATTATTACGACCCTTTTTGTAATTCAGGGCAATTTTAGGCAAAACCTCCAGTGATTTCAGGGACGGGTAGACCGTGTCTGCCAGGTTGGTCAACAGTTCGTTCATTTCCCGGTCATACCGGTAGGCAAGAATATCCTTTTCAAAATCCAGGCGTATTCCCCCGGTAACCGAGAGGTTTTTGATCAGGAAATCATGTATAACGGACTGGTGGAAAAGGGCAAAACCGGCAATGCTGTGGTCATATTGCTTAAACAGCCGCATTGGCGGGACATACATGTCCACATCTACCGCATTGTCGAAATACTGAAAAAATCCGTAAACACCGAATAACCAGTTGTATTTACGCTGACCAACCGACCGGGCAGTGACTTCCTGGGAAAGCGCATGTTGCAGCTGGGTTTGTGAAACATAGTACAAAGTATCAGGGGTGAAATCCTGATCGATCTTCTGAATATCATCCAGCAACTGGTATGCCGTGGTTGAAATTATTTCGTATTTATCTGTATTATAATTAAATACAAGTGCATCGGAGAAGATGTCACGGTTGTAATAACTATAATGGTTGTAGTTGATACTTTCAGCCTTGTTAAGGGAATCGTTGAACAGGGCATACGGGTATCCTCCCTGCCTGCTGGACTCAAAACCGGCGATGTTTTCAAGTGTTGCCTTTTCTGAAATTTTCCACACAAGTCGCATTCTTGAGCCGAAGGAGTTCATTTTATCTACACGGTCACCGGTATGCCTGTTGGTAAAAAATCCGTCGTTATGCACAAAATTTGCTGCAAGGGAGAGAGCAACATGATCATTTATTTTCCTGTAATGCCCGCCATGGATAGCATACTGGCCGTAATTCCCGGCTGATAACTGAAGATAGGACCCCTGGTAGTTCATGGGCGAAAGTGTAAAAATATTGATGATCCCGCCCATTGTATTCCTTCCGTAGAGGGTTCCCTGTGGACCCCTGAGCACTTCGATCCGCTCCATGTCATAAAAATCGAAATCAAATGCGGCCTTTTCAAAATGTGGCACATTATCGACGTATAAACCCACTGATGGTGCGTTAATCCTCGATCCCACACCCCTGATGTACACGGGTGATGTAAGCTTCGAACCATAGTCGGGCATGAAGAGGTTGGGTGCAACCGATGAAATTTCACGTAGGGAATGGATCTCATTTTCGCTGATGGCTGCCGAGGATAATAAGGATACCGAAGCGTGCATTTCCTTGAGCTTAATATTTGCCCTGGAGGCCCTGATGGTGACTTCCCCCAGTTCTATCCTGCTCATGCCGGAACTGTCAGGCAGATCAGCTGTGTTCTGCGCAAGAATTCCCTGTGAACTTATAAAAAACAGAAATAGTAATGAAATGTACTTTGTTCTCATAATCATTCATTTAATTCATTAAACCAAATGCGGATCACAGGCACTGACCAGGTGTATATCCTACAAACTGGTAACCGATATACAATGCACGGGCATGGTATAGCCGAAATATGCTGTTAATCCTGATTAGAACCGGAATATCAGTTCAGGGGAGGAGAACGTGGTAAAAGTGAATTCCGGGTATATTTTGTTATAAGTGTCTTATCGGGAAGATAAACAACACGTGTGAGCAGGCGCAAAGGTTTAATCTCCGGTATACACGTTTTTACAGCATCTGCCTGATCAAAGACCAATACTTCGGGACAGGCAACAGTACGTTCATCGGATAGCCGGAGGGCGGAAACTGCCAGATTTTTCCCGGTATCAGGTACGGAGGCTTCTACAGCGGCATCTGCAGTGTTGAATGCACAAAACACATAGTAAAGCAGGTATACTGCAGTGACTATAATGTAAGGAATGTGCGAGGAAAACAAACCGAAGCTGAACATGTTAACCGGATCAAGGTTAAACAAATTAACGCATTTATTTTATCAAGTAAAATAAAAAAAATAAAAAAAAATGCGCTTTCAGGCATTACCGGATGTTCCCGATCGGAATATCCTGTCCTCCATCCAGATCCAGCATGGCATTGATCAATCTTGCCTTTTGAAAACCATGCAGGTCCTCCGGGGTTATTTCCCTTTCGGTCAACATTCCGTTCCGGATATAACTGGCCCTTTTTGTTCCTTTCAGCAGGGGGCTGGCGGGTGTAACCCAACGGTTCCCGTCATAAAAGGCAATGTTTGAAAAGGAAGTATCGGTGATCTTCCCGTTTTTCACGATCAGCACATCTGAATCGGGATCGGGGGCATGCTTTTTTTTCAGATCATCAAGCGAAGAACGGTCTGAAAACTTAAAGGCATACTCGAGGTCATCCGAAACAGCCAGGAAAAGACTCACAATATTTCGCGGAGTATAGGGTGAGATCCCGACTCCCTCAACATTCCCGGCATACAGGAACCGGCACTTGTAAACCGTTCCGGGATCCTGGTCCGGCAAGGTTATTATTTCCCGGAGATCCCAGGTATCGGTGGCGTTAAATAAGGCCTTCCTGGAGTAATTCACCCGCGCGTTGTGAAATTCAATGTTCAGCAGGTTGTTTTGCCGGACCAGGATGGTTTCAAGCAACTGGCACATATACCTTATCAATTAGTTCTTCATATTCCTTACGGGCATCGCTTAAAAAAGTGATGCCTCCACCGCTGCGGAAAATCATCGTGCCGTTCCGTACCTCAATAAACCGGATCATTACGGCACTGTCAACATTCTCTCCATCAAAAACCCCGCAAATTCCTGTATAATAGCCTCTTTCAATTTTTTCAACCTGTCTGATAATAGCCGTAGTTTTGGGCTTGGGAGCACCAGTGACCGAACCTGCAGGCAGCAGGTTGAAAAGCATATCTCCCAGGCTTCCTGCAAATGCAGGTCTTAATTTACCGGTTATTTCCGAGGATACCTGCAGGATATCACCGGCATGGGTGGTGATCCTGTCGATATACCTGAACCTTTTTACCGAAACGGGGAATGCTATCCGGCTCAGGTCATTTCGCAGGAGATCAACAATGGTGTTGTGCTCAGCAGTCTCTTTTTTGTCTGATAAAATTACCTGCACTGCATCGTGAACAGAAGCGTTGATAGTTCCTTTCATGGGGTAAGCAGTTATCGTCCCGTTTTGAATCCGGATAAATGGTTCGGGAGAAAAGCATACAAACTCACCATCGAGTAAAAGTTTATAAGGTGCCCGGCTGACTTCAAACAGCTGCCGCAGCGACAGGTTTGTCCGAATGGGTGTGGGCAGGGTGAGGTTGATCAGGAACGTATTGCCGGCCTTTATTTCTTCCATGACCAGGGAATAAGCCTGCTGATAGTCATGGAATGAAACCGGGAATTTTTGGAACGAAAGACCTTCAGCCGGAGGTTTCTGATCCATTTCGTTTCCAATGCCCCTGAAGTTATAAATCAGTGAACCGGGTAAGGGCAGATCCAGCCGGAATAGCCTGATCATCTTCATTTCAAAATCGATAATGAATAAAAAGGGTTTCTTTTCCGAGCCCCATTCATTCATTATTTTTATGGCTTCCGTTTTGGAAAACATGATGATTGGATGATTCCCGGTAAATTTACTCATTAAATACCGAAGCATCCGAATTTCAGCCAGTAATATGTCCTACAGGCTTGTTTAAGACAAATGCATATTCATGCCGGTATCAGAACCTGAGTTAAAAGGTATTACCATTGGAAAGACCCATCAGGCATAAACATGCAAAAACTGGATGAAGGTAATGGTAATTTTATTACTTTTAGGGATGCATAATTTTACTTTGTGAAATTGTAAAACCTATATTAATTAAAAATTTGATCATGGAAACCAGACGCACATTCATTAAGCAGGCAATAACGGGCGCTGCCGGCCTGACATTGGGACATGCCGCTTTTGCCGGCTCAATGTCGGGTTACAGGAGAATAACCGGTGCTAATGACAAAATCAGGGTAGGAGTTGTAGGATTTTCCGACCGGTTTAAAGCCTCACTCCTGCCATGTTTTATGGATCATGCCGCGGAGCTTAACTTTGAGATCGTTGCTTTAAGCGATATTTGGAGCGTGCGACGCCTGGAGGGACAGGCTTTTATCAAAGAGAAGTCCGGATGGGATATAGCCTTATGCGCCAATAATGATGAACTTTACAACCGCAAGGACATTGATGCCGTAATCATCAGCACGGCTGATTTTCAGCACGCGCTTCACCTGGTGGAAGCCGCCCGGGCAAAAAAGGATGCTTATGTGGAGAAGCCCTTTGCTGAAACCATGCCTGACGCCAGGGCTGCTGTTAAAGCCTGCAGGGAAAGCGGTATTATTGTGCAGGTTGGTTCCCAGCGGCGAAGCGGTGCAAATTACCTGGCCGCTGATGCCTATATTAAATCGGGTAAATTCGGGGATATCATTATGGTGGAAATGACCTGGAACGTGAATCAGCCTGGCCGCTGGCGCCGTCCTTCCCTCGTTGCCGCCATCAGGGAGCAGGATACCGACTGGAAGCGCTACCTGCTGAACCGCCCGGCCGAACCCTGGGATCCGAGAAAATACCTCGAGTATAGATTATTCTGGCCTTATTCATCAGGTATACCCGGACAATGGATGTGCCACCAGATTGATACCGTGCATTGGTTTACCGGTCTTGATCACCCGCGCAGTGTGGCAGCCAACGGAGGTATTTACCAGTGGAAAGACGGCCGCACTAATCCCGATACGCTGACAGCAGTGTTCGACTACGGTCCGGCAGATGATCCCAAAAAAGGTTTCCAGGTTGTTTATTCATCGAGATTCAGCAATTCAGCCGGAGGAACCAAGGAACTCTATTATTCCAATGCCGGGATGCTGAACCTGGATAACAACACCGTTACTCCGGAAGGCGGCCTGAAAACCGAAGAAGCAGCTGCCATGAAAATGTCATCAAATCTTCTGGAAACCTTTGGTTTGCCTGCTGTTACAGTGGCGACAGGTGCCAATACTTCCGGAGATGTGCTTACTTCGGCCCACATGCGCAACTGGATGGAATGTGTACGCTCACGGAAACAGACCCTGGCACCGGTGGAAGCCGGATTTAATCATGCTGTTGCCTGTATCATGGCC
>Ga0209751_10002970_pt1 | contig 16638 bp, 12 predicted proteins | sample RifCSP13_1_FD_184019 | JGI IMG/M metagenome (GOLD analysis project Ga0209751, IMG submission 184019) | Soil microbial communities from Rifle, Colorado - Rifle CSP2_sed 13_1 (SPAdes) (version 2) | ecosystem: Environmental > Terrestrial > Deep subsurface > Rock core/Sediment | place: Rifle... | reverse complement strand
GAGCACCTCGGCGGTGTGCAGCACCAGCGCGCCGATCGTGGTGGTGGGCGAGATCATCCCGAGCAGCAGCACCGGCACCACCTCGATCGGGATGCCCCACTCCGCGCAGTCCATGATGTTCGCGATCGGGTCCTCACCCCAGCGCAACGGCGTGTTCGGGCAGCAGGTGAAGATCGCCATCGGGCGCGTCACGAGATCGTCCTTGCCGGAGCGGAACATCGCCATCAGCTCGGCCATGCGCGGCACGCCCCAGGCGGTGAAGGCCCCCGAGACGACCGGGCGCTTCGAGTGCGCGAGCACGAGGTAGAGGCGCCAGGCGTCCGCGATGTCCTGGGGGATGTCCTTCGGAATGAAGGCGGTCGAGAGGTAGTCGATGTGCTTGAGGCCGTCGGCCAGCTTCACGTATTCCACGAAGTCGGCCGTCGTCGGCTCGCGCGTCTGCTGCGTGCGCCGGTCGAGCACGCGCAGCGCCGAGCTCGCCGGGACGAAGTGGACGCGGTCGCCCTCGAGAGTCGCCGTGGGCTCGCCGTCGCGGTCGTGCAGCACGACGCTCGACGGCGTGGTCGCGAGCGCCTGCTCGACGACCTTGCGGGGGAACGTGACGCGGCTCGTCTCGGGGTCGGCGCGGAGCCCGATCGCGCCCAGGCGCTTGAGTGCGTGCGGGTCCTCGATCAGGACGCCCGTGCGCTCAAGGACCGTGAACGCCTCGTCGACGATGCGCCCCGGCAACGAAGGCTCGAGCACCTGCAGCGTGGGTCGCATGAACTCTCGCGGGATCGTAGCACGCGGCCCGGCGCGACCTGCTGCCCGCGGGGGTATCATCGGCCCATGGATCCGCGCTCTCGCGACGCCTTCCTGGCGAGCTTCAACCGCTGTCGGGCCTCGGCGGGCTTCCTCGAGGATTTCTACCAGCGCTTCGTCGCGTCGTCCGAGGAGGTCCGCGCGAAGTTCGCGAATACCGACATGAAGCAGCAGGTCCGCTCGGTCGAGGACTCGCTCTACGTGATCGCGGTCGCGGTCCAGGGCGAGCAGGGCAGCCTCGCCCGCGGCGACCTGCCCCGCATCGCGGCCCGCCACAGCCGAAGCGACCGCGACATCCGGCCGGAGCTCTACGACCTGTGGCTCGAGTGCCTGATCGAGGCGGTGCGCAGCCACGATCCGCAGTTCTCGCCCGAGATCGAGGCCGCCTGGCGCGTGACGCTGGCCTTCGGCATCGACTACATGCGGGCGCGCTACTAGATACCGCCGCACAGCCGGCGGCCCGGGGCGGGTGGCGGCGGCGTGAGCCGCTGCGAGGGGCTCAGAGCAGCGGCCGGATGCGGGCGACGAGCTCGTCCACGCGGAACGGCACCTGCCAATGGCCGGCCTCGACGGCACACCAGTCGTCGCGGAGCGTGATCGTCATCGCTCCGGCGTCGCCGATGCCCTGCACCACGCTCAGGATGCTCGCATCGACGAGGTCGTAGAGACTCGCCCCCGGTGGGCCGAGCGCCCCCAGCAGGTTCGTGTCCTTGAGGTCCGCCGGCAGCTCCAGGCGCACGAGGTCGTCGGGCTGGGTGGCCCAGGGGCCGGTGGCGACGGCGCCGAGCATGCGCGTGGCGAGGCCCGGGGCGAGCGACGAAGGCTTCACCGTCAGCACGACGCCGGCGTTCGAGCGTCGCCGCACGCGGAAGAGCAGCTCCTCGCCCGCGTGGGGCTCCTCGTCCGCGTGCTGTGTGTCGCGCAGCTTCACGTAGTAGTAGACGGCCGGCTCAGCCGCCAGGCGCCTCGGCTGCTCCACTCGATACTGGTGGCCCCGGTCGCTCTTGACCCTGTTCGCGAGAGCTTCGAGCGTGCTCTTCTCGTCGGGGCAGGGCCGGAAGCCGACCCGATCGAGACGCTCCTCCTGCGCCTTGCGCTGCTTGCGACGAGCCGTGAAGACCCACACGGCGAGGGCGACCGCCACCAGCACGACACCGGCCAGCACCACGGCATTCGACTCGGGCATCCCGGGCCTCCGCGGCACCAGTGCACCACGGCGGCCGGCCCTGCGCAAGGCCGGAGCCCGGCCTGGCGGACGAGGTTGGTGCGCTAAGATCCGCCACGTGACCCCGACGCTCGGGCGGCGGCTGCTGGCGATTCTCGTCATCCTCACCGCCGCGGCGGGCGCCCGCGGCGGGCTCGCCGACCCCGCCCGTGTCCAGGCCTTCACGGGTGCCCGGCTCTTCGACGGCAGCGGCCGGACGATCGAGAACGCCACGCTCGTCGTGCGTGGCGGCCGCATCGTCGCTGCCGGCGCCGGCGCGGACGTGCCGGCGCGCGCGGAGCGCGTGGACCTCGCGGGCCGCTTCGTGATGCCGGGGCTCGTGAACGCCCACGGACATGTCGGCGCGACGCGTGGCCTGCGCTCGGGACCCGAGCTCTACAGTCGCCAGAACGTCCTCGATCAGCTCCGCCTCTACGCCCGCTACGGCGTCACGACGGTCGTCAGCCTCGGCGACGACCGCGACGAGGGCTTCCGCGTGCGCGACGAGCAGGAGACGCCGTCGCTCGACCGGGCACGGCTCTACGTGGCGGGGCCCGTGGTGGACGCGACGACACCCGAGGCCGCGCGGGCGCAGGTCGCGACCATCGCGGCGCTCAGGCCCGACTGGATCAAGATCCGGGTCGACGACACGCTCGGCACCACTGCGAAGATGACGCCCGCCGTCTACCGCGCCGTGATCGCCGAGGCCCACGAGCGCGGCCTGCGCGTGGCCGCCCACCTCTTCTATCGGGAAGACGCGCGCGACCTGGCCGCCGCCGGTGTCGACCTCGTCGCCCACAGCATCCGCGACCTGCCGGTGGACGCGGCGCTCGTGAGCGCGCTCGCCGGGCGCGGCACCTGCCTCGTGCCTACGCTGACACGCGAGCTGTCTGCGTTCGTGTACGCCGAGGAGCCCGCGTTCTTCGCCGATCCCTTCTTCCTGAGGGAGGCCGACCCGGCGGTGGTCGCGGAGCTACGCTCGCCCGAACGCCGCGAGAGCGTGCGCGCGAGCCCGGCGAGCGCCCGTTACCGCGAGGCGCTGCGGACGGCCAGCCTCAACCTGAAGGCGCTCGTCACAGGCGGCGCCCCGGTCGCCTTCGGCACCGACAGCGGCCCGCCGGCGCGCTTCCAGGGGTACTTCGAGCACGAGGAGCTCGCTCGCATGGTCGAGGCGGGCCTCACGCCGACGCAGGCGTTGATGGCGGCCACCAGCGGTGCCGCGCGCTGCATGGGGCTTTCGGCCGTCGGGCGGCTCGAGCCCGGGGCGTGGGCCGACTTCCTGGTGCTCGGCGCCGATCCGCTCGCGGACATCCGCAACACGAAGACCCTCGAGTCCGTCTGGATCACCGGTAACCGCGTCCCTGCGCGCTAGAGTCGTTCGCAGCAGGGTACAGGCTGCGGAGCGAGGTGGATTCACTCCACCGAGCGCAGCGGGGGGGGGTGAGGGGGGGACGCGACTCAGCGTCCCGCCTACTAGGAAAGATCGTGCAGGATCTCGCGGGCGGCGTTCATGCCCGGGCCGCCCGTCACGCCGCCGCCAGGGTGTGTGCCGGCGCTGCACAGGTAAAGCCCGCGTACAGGCGTGCGGTAGCGGCCGAAGCCGAGGAACGGGCGCGCCAGGAACAGCTGGTCGAGCGAGGGCTCGCCGTGCGAGGGGTGGCCGCCGCTCGTGCCGTAGGTCGTCTCGAGGTGCCAGGGGGTGAGGACCTGCTGCCCCACCACGAGGCTACGCACGCCGGGCGCGTACTCCTCGAGCAGCGCGAGCACGGCGTCCGCGACTTCCCCGGCTCGCTCCGGCCATGTCCCGGCCTTCAGCTTGAAGGGCGTGTACTGAACGTAGACCGACATCACGTGCTGGCCGGCCGGCGCGAGCGAGGGATCGCTGAGCGTGGGGATCGTGATGTCGAGGTAGGGACGTTTCGAGATCCCGCCGTACTTGGCGTCGTCGAAGGCGCGCTCGAGCGTGTCGATGTCGGCACCGATGTGGATGCGGCCGCGCAGCGACGCCTCGTCGCTCGCCGCCCTCAAGCGCGGCAGGCCCGAGAGCGCGAGGTTCAGCTTCGACGCCATCCCGGCGGTGCGGAAGTTGCGGACGCGCTGCACGTCGTCGGGATCGAGCGCGACCGGGTCGAGCAGGCGCAGCAACGCTTGCTGCGGATCCACGGCGGCGGCGACCGCGCGCGCCTCGATCTCTTCCCCACCCGCGAGCACGACGCCCGTCACCGCGCCGTCGCGCTGCAGCAGGCGCTCGACGCTGGCTCGGGTGCGGACGACGGCGCCGAAGCCGCGCGCCGCGCTCGCGAGCGCCGAGGTCAAGGCACCCAGGCCGCCCTTCACGAGCACGGTCGAGCCGGCGCCGTTGCCCTCGCCGGCTGCCGCCTGCAGCAGCAGGTTGGCGGTCGTTCCCGCCGACCACGGGCCGGCCATCATTCCCTGGATCCCGCGGGCGGCGATCACGGCGGCCAGCAGCGGCGTCTCGAACCACTCCTGCGCGTAGTCGGCGACGGCCATCGGGCCCCAGCGCAGCAGGTCCTGGCCGTCTTCCCGGCCGAGGCGCCGCAACGCCCAGCCGAAGCCGGCGAGCGGGAACAGATCGCGCAGGTCCGGGCGCTCGACGTCGGGCGGCGTCAGCTCGAGCAGGCGACCGAGCACGGCCGAGAGACGGCCGAGCGAAGCATGGAACGCGGGATAGCGCGCCGCGTCAGGAGCCGAGAAGCGCGCGAGCTCGGAGGCGCTGCGCGCCGGGTCGCCGAACAGGCTGAGGCCGCGACCGTCCGGGTGCGGGGCGAAGACGCGTGGCTCCGGCAGCGTCCACTCGAGGCCGTGCCGCTGGAGGTCGAGGGCCGCCACGAGGCTCGGGCGCAGCGGGCCCGCGGTGTGGGCCACGGTCGAGGCCCGGAAGCCAGGGTGGAACTCCTCGGTTACCGCCGCGCCGCCCACGACCTCGCGCCGCTCGAGCACCACCGGCTTGAGACCGCCCTTCGCGAGCAGCGCGGCCGCCGCGAGCCCGTTCGGACCGCCACCGATGACGACGACGTCGGCCTTCACCGGGCGCCTCCGTGCCCGACGTCCTTCAGCACCTCGAGCGCAGCCAGCCGACCCGGCGCGCCCATGATGCCGCCGCCCGGGTGGGTCGCCGAGCCGCACATGTAGAGGCCGGCGAGCGGCGTGCGGTAGCGCGCCCAGCCCGGCACCGGCCGCAGGAAGAAGAGCTGCTCCAGGCTCAGCTCGCCCTGGAAGATGTTGCCCTCCGAGAGGCTCCACTCGCGCTCCATGTCGAGCGGCGTCAGCACCTGCCGGTGCAGGATGATCTGCTTGAGGTTGGGTGCGTACTCCGCGAGCGTGTCGATCACCGTGTCGCCGAAGGCCTCGCGCTTCTCGTCCCAGGTGCCCTCGCGCAGCTTGTACGGCGCGTACTGCACGAAGCACGAGAGCACGTGCTTGCCGGGCGGAGCGACCGAGGGGTCGGTGAGCGACGGGATCACGATGTCGACGTAGGGCCGGCGCGAGAAGTCGCCGTATTTGGCGTCGTCGTAGGCGCGCTCCATGTACTCGACGCTCGGCGAGATCGACATCGCTCCGCGCAGGTGCGCGCCTTGTCCCGGCAGGCACGTGAAGTTCGGCAGGCCGTCGAGCGCGAGGTTGACCTTGCCGGAGGAGCCGCGGAACTTGTAGCGAGAGACGCCCTCGAGGAACGAGGCCGGCAGCGCCCCGGGCTCGCAGAGCTTCTGGAAGGTGATGCGCGGGTCGACGCTCGAGAGCACGAGGCCGGCGTCGATCTCGTCGCCGTCCGGCAGCACGACGCCCGCCACGCGACCGCCGCGGGTCTTGATCCGGGCGACCGAAGCCTCGGTGCGGATCTCGACCCCCGCCTCGCGCGCGGCGCCAGCGATCGCGAGGCTGATGGCGCCGGTGCCGCCACGCGAGAAGCCCCACGAGCGGAACGCCCCGTCGATCTCGCCCATGTAATGGTGCAGCAGCACGTACGCGGTGCCCGGCGAGCGCACGCCCAGGAAGGTGCCGATGATCCCGCTTGCTGACATGGTGGCCTTCAGCACGTCGGTCTCGAACCACTGGTCGAGCAGGTCCGCGGCACTCATCGTCATGAGCTGCAGCAGGCTGTGCTGCTGGCCGCGCGTGAGCTTTCGGAAGCGCTGGCCCAGGCCCGCGAGACGCCCGAGGCCCTTCACGTCGTACGAGAAGGGGTCAGGCGGCACCATCGACAGGATCGGCTTGACGAAGCGCGCCATCTCGACCATCGCCCTGGCGTACTCGTCGTAGGCCTCGGCGTCGACCGGCGAGTGGCGGTAGATTTCGCGCCGCGTCCTGGCGTGGTCGCTCATGCGCCACAGGTGGTCGCCGTTCGGCATCGGCGTGAAGGTGCCGTCGAGCGGCAGGATCTCGAGCCCGTGGCGCGGCAGGTCCAGCTCGCGGATGATCTCGGGCCGCAGCAGCGAGACGACGTAGGAGCAGACCGAGACGCGGAAGCCCGGGAAGACCTCTTCCGTGACCGCCGCGCCGCCGAGCACGTGGCGGCGCTCGAGCACGAGCACCTTCTTGCCCGCGCGCGCGAGGTAGGCGGCGCTCACGAGGCCGTTGTGGCCTCCGCCGATCACGATCGCGTCGTAGCATGCCGCCATTCGGGCGGCCATTCTATAGGAGACGGCCGGTGCTATCATCCGGCCCCGATGCCGATCGGGACGCCGTTTCACCCGCGCACGTCCGCCCTCTGCGAGAGCATGAGCTGGCGCGAGTGGGCCGGCTACTTCGCCGTGAGCGCCTACGAGGCCACGCACGAGCGCGAGTACAACGCGATCCGCAACGCCGCGGCCCTGATCGACGTCTCACCGCTCTTCAAGTACCGCGTGTCGGGGAAGGACGCGACGCGCCTCGTGGACCGCGTCGTCACGCGCGACGTGCCAAAGATGGCCGTCGGCCAGGTGGCCTACACCAACTGGTGCGACGGGGACGGCAAGGTGATCGACGACGGCACCGTCTCGCGCCTCGGCCCCGAGCTCTACCGTTGGACCGCGGCCGAGCCCAACCTGCGCTGGATCCGGCAGAACGCCCACGGCCTCGAGGTCGAGGTCGAGGACGTCTCCGACAGACTCGCGGCGCTCGCCCTCCAGGGACCGACGAGCCGCGAGATCCTGAAGGGCTGCACCGAGGGCGACGTGGCGGCGCTCAAGTACTTCCGCGTGATGAAGGCGACGCTGCGCGGCATCCCGGTCGAGATCTCGCGCACCGGCTACACCGGCGATCTGGGCTACGAGATCTGGCTGGCGGCCGAGCAGGCGCTCGCGCTCTGGGACGCGCTGATGGAGGCGGGGCGCGCGTACGACATCACGCCCACCGGCATGCTCGCCCTCGACGTCGCCCGCATCGAGGCCGGCCTGATCCTGCTCGACGTGGACTACACGAGCGCCAAGAAGGCGCTGATCCCGTCGCAGAAGTACTCGCCGTACGAGATCGGCCTCGGCCGGCTGGTGAGCCTGCAGAAGGCACCTTACGTAGGCCAGGCGGCGCTTCGGCGTGAGGCCCAGAAGGGCGCGCCCCGCGAGCTCGTCGGCCTCGACGTGAGCTGGGACGACGTGGAGCGCCTCTACGAGCAGGCCGGGCTCGCTCCGCAGCTTCCGGCCACGGCCTCGCGCGTGTCGGTCCCGGTGTTTCACGACGGCGTCCAGGTGGGGCGCGCGTCGAGCACCACCTGGTCGCCCACGCTCAAGAAGATGATCGCGCTCGGCACGGTCGCGCGCGACGCCGCCCTGCCCGGCACGGCGTTGCAGATGGAGATGACCGTCGACCACCGGCGGCGAGAGGTCGGCGTCACCGTCGCGAAGCTCCCCTTCTTCGATCCCCCGCGCAAACGTTCATAGGGGGCATCGTCGGTCCGGCGGCCGCTCGCCGGTCATACCGATCGAGCCGCGCGTCCGAGAACGCGTCACGGCGGCGAGCGGAACACCGCGAAGGCATTGAGAACTCTCGACATCCGAGGCCGCGCCCGCGGGCACGGTCTTTGCTCGACATCGAGGCGTGCCATTGATGATCATCCTGTCAGCGGCAGCTCTGGCCGGCCTGGTGGCCCTCACCGTGGCCCTGGGCCACATCGTCAAGCTCGGCCGGCGGGTCCGGGACCTCGAGTCGAGTGAGGCCGCTCTCGACAGGGAGCTGGCCGCGGCCCACGGCCAGGCGGCACAGGCGGGGTTCGACGGCCTGTTCCTCGCGCGCGTCGTACGCGAGCTGCCGCACGTCGTCCATGAGTTGCACTCCACGGCGGGCGCCCGGCAGATCCCGACGCTCCTGCTCGGCGCCGTCACGCGGATCCTGGAACCGAGGAAGGCCCTGGTGGCGGTGAGACGGCGCGCGGTCGAGATCGACCAGGATCGCCACATGCGGCTCGTGGTCGCCGCCGCCTTCCCGCCCGGCTGGATGGAGGTCGGCGACGAGATCCGGATCGGCCAGGGCGAGATCGGCTTCGCCGCAGAGGTGCAGCGCGTCATGGACCGGCGCGATTTCGAGAACCAGCACCCGCACGTCCGGAAGCGACTTCGCGACGAGACACCGATGGACTGCCAGCCCGACGTGGTGGCGCCCATGATCTTCAAAGAGGAGGTCGTAGGCGTCGTGGCCGTGGAGGGCCCGCGCTACCCGTCGAAAGACCCGCTGCGGCTCCTGGCCCAGGTGGGAGCCGTCGCGGTGCACACCCAGGCCCGCTACGTCCAGATGAAGGCCACGGCCAGCATCGACAGCCTCACCGGGATCTTCAACAGGCGCTACCTCACGCACCGCCTCGCCGAGGAGATGCGTCAGGCGCTCGACAACGGGCCGAGCCTCTGCGTCTTCATCTTCGACGTGGACCACTTCAAGTCCTACAACGACCGCAACGGCCACGTGGCCGGCGATTGGCTGCTGCGCGAGCTCGCCAAGCTCGTACAGGAATGCGTGCGTCGAGACGCAGTCTTCGGGCGCTACGGCGGCGAGGAGTTCCTGATCCTGTTCCCTGGCGCGAGGCGAGCACAGGCGCTGGCGGCGGCGGAGAACGTCCGCCAGACGATCGCCGCTCATGCGTTCGCCCTGGGCTCCGACCAGCCGCTCGGCTTCGTGAGCGTCAGTGGCGGTGTCGCCGAGTGCCCGATCGACGGGTTGGACGCGGCCAGTCTGGTGCGCGCCGCCGACGACGCGCTCTACAAGGCCAAGCAGGCAGGCCGCAATCGCGTGCTGGCCCACAGGCCGACGTACGCCGGCGGAAGCGAGCCGCTCGAGCCGGTGTCGGCAGACGACGCCGCCAGGGTACGCGCGCGTCGCGAGCCGGATTTCACGCCGGAGCCCGGCGAGCTGCTGTCGCTCGCGTCGATCACGCCGGCCGGCGGGCTGCCGTTGCTCACGGAGCAGCCGACACCCGAGGTCCTCGCCGCAGCGCTCGAGCCGAAGGCCGATCCGACCGACGAGGGTGCCTAGGCCGGGGCGCCCGTCAGCGCGCGAAGTCCGGCGCGGCCCCCGCCAGGAACGCCGTCATCTCGCGATCGAACGCTTCCGGGCAGTCGGCGATCGGGACGTGTCCGCAGCCGTCGAGCACCTTGAGCGCGGCATGCGGGAACTCGGCCTGCAGCGGCGCCGCGTAGGCGACCGGGATCAGGCGGTCCTGCCGGCCCCAGACGATGAGCACGGGCATGTCGGCGCGAGCGAGCGTGTCGTCCAGCCAGTCCCGGCCCGCTGCCATCGACTCGAGCGCACGCCTCACGATCCACTCCTCGCGGAGCCGGCGCTCGAGGATGTCGCGCACCAGGAACGAGGGCATGGCGGGCGGCTTGTGGCGGACCGCGGCGGCCAGGCGGCGCACGCCGTCCTCGTCCCGGGGGAACAGGACCTCCGCCGGGATCGGCGCGGCGTCAGTGGGCCGCATCCCGGCAGCGGCGACCAGGACCAGGCGCTCCACCTGCTCCGGGTGCTCGCCCGCCAGCCGTGCCACGATCCACCCGCCCATCGAGATGCCCGCGACCCGCGCCTTCGAAACACCCACGGCCGCCATGAAGGCGCGCATCGCTTCGACCTGCATCGGGATCCCGTAGTCGGCCGCGGCGGGCCGTTCCGAGCGGCCGAAGCCGGGCAGGTCCGGGGCGTACACGTGGTACTTCTGCCCGAGCGGAGCCATCAAGCGTCCCCACTCCTGCATCGCGTTGCTGCCCAGGCCGTGCACGAGGATGAGAGGTGGCCCGCCGCCTGTCTCCAGATAACGAAGGCGGTGAGGCCCGGCCTGTACGTGAGAGCTGCGGACGCCCGAGAGCCGCAGCACCACCTCTCCGGCCGTCTCGAGCACGGCCACCGGGCGCGCGTAGGCGAAGCCCAGCGCAGCCACGAACAGAGCGAGCGCGGCCGCGCGCCAGGCGCGGGGCACCCTCATGCCGAAGCCCGGGCGAGCGGGCGCGAGGCGAGGGCCGCGAGCGCGTAGAAGACCGCCCCCCCGAGCATCGCCCAGGTGAAGCCGAGGGTCACCGCGGTCACCATCGTGGCCATCGATCCGACGACCGAGAACAGCCCGTTCATGCCCCAATAGAGAGGAGGTGCCGCGAAGGGCCCCTGCCCCGTCGCTCGCAGGCCCTTCGGGAACGGCATCCCCATCAGGAAGCCGAGCGGGGCCACCAGCAGGATCGCGATCGCGATCCGGACGCCGAGCGCCAGCGGCAGGAGCGCCGGCACCACTCGCGGCAACGCCAGCGCGTAAAGCGCCGCCACGACCGCCGTCGCGAGGCAGACGCGCGCCAGGCGGAAGTGCCCGCTCGCCCAGCTGCCGAGGCCGCCCGAGGCGAGCAGCGTGAACAGCAGGATCGACAGCGTGAAGATCGGGTGGCCGAGCAGCAGCGTCAGGTGCTGCAGCAGCGCGAGCTCGACGGCGATGAAGGCGACGCCCAGGCTGGCGAAGTAGACGATCGACTGGACGTAGGGCGCCGCGGGCTCGCCCCGAGGCTTCCCGAAGGCCACCACCAGCAGCCCGAGCGGCAGCAGCACGGCGAGCACGAAGCCGAACTGGTCGCGCATCTTGCGGGGCAGGCCCCACGGCTTGACGGTCGCGAAGAAGAACGGCCGATCGTCGAAGACGGGATCGACGCGGGTCGCCGCTTGCGCCACGTACGCGTCGAAGCTCATCCGCCCTTCGAAGAGCGCGGCGTAGGGCTCCTCGACGTGACGGCCGGGCACGATCACGGGCTGGGCCTGGGCCCAGGACGCCATGCGCTCGGTCTCGGCCAAGCTGAACGGCCGCTTCTTGAAGATGAAGATCATCTGCGGCGGGTCTTCGCGGTCGCCCGTGCGCCGCTCGAGCAGCACCACGACGCGCTTTCCGGCTTCCTCGGGACCCACGAGCGCCACCGCGTTCGCGACGAGCCGGGGCACGTCCACGGGCCAGCGCAGGATCACGAGCTCCCCGTCGTCGCTCAGGTGCTGCTGGTACGCCGAGAACGCTTCGACCGTGTAGAGGTGGTTCTCGGAGAGCGAGAGCCCGCCGGATGCGACGGCCGCCCACGAGTCGACGAAGCCCATCAGGATCACGTCGAAGCTGCGGTCGCTGCGCCGGATGAAGGTGCGACCCTCCGAGAGGATCGCCTCGACCTGCGGGTGGTCGTAGATGTTCCCGGCCGCGGCGCCGAAGTGACGCACGAAGCGCAGCATCAGCGGGTTCATCTCGACGGCCGTGACGCGTTCCGATCCCGCGCCGAGCGCCACCAGCACGTCGGAGCCGCCGCCCGGGCCGATCACGAGCGTCTTGGGGCGCTCGGGCGCGACCTTGAACGGCAGCGCGCGATACCACTCCCGCATCCCGGCGAGGCTCGAGACGTTGCCGTCCCAGGCCAGGATGTTGGTCCACGCGTCCGAGTCGATGTAGAGGCGCGCGAGGTAGGGCGACTCGAAGCCGGTCACGGCGTCGATCCGCGAGTAGGCGTTCCAGCCGGTGAGCGCGATCTTGGCTCCCGGCGTCGCCGTCATGTGCCGGTACAGGCCCTTCGTGGGGGCCGAGCGGATGTTGAAGAAGCCGGTTCGCTCGTTCTGGCCAACGGCCGCGAGCACGACGAGTGCCGCCACGGCCGCCGGCACGCGCAGGCGCCTGGCGAACGCCGCGGCGGCGGCGAGCGGTGCCATCGACACGGCCAGCACCGCGCTCTCGCCGCCGAGCCACGACAGCAGGAACGTCACGGCGAGCGCCCCGAGCGAGGCCCCCGCGAGGTCGGCGAAGTAGAGCTTCGAGGCGTGCTCACGCTCGACGGCGAACAGCATCGACAGCGCGACGCCGGCCAGGAAGAACGGCAAGAGCGACACGGCGAAGTAGAAGACCAGGCGGTCGGGGTGAAACGGAAAGCGGACGATCAGCCACAGGGCGAGCGGGATCGAGAGGCCGTACAGGAACGTGAAGACGGCCGCCCGCTCGCGGGTGAAGGCGAACCGCCCCCGCAGCAGGTGCAGCGCGAAGCCGCCGAGCCCCCACCCGAGCAGCGCCACCGAGATCGCGACGAACGCGTAGTGGTACCAGATCGTCGCGGAGAAGATGCGCGTGAGCCCGATCTCGAACATCAGGCCCGACAGCGTGACCAGGAAGATTCCGAGGTAGAGACCCATGCCGAAGCCGTCTCCTTGAGGGGGGCGCGCGAAGTTATGTCGGGCGACCGCGGGCGTCAAGTTTTCGCCCGGGCGACCGGACGCTTCAGCGCCGGCGGGAGAACGCCACCTCGTACCGGGCGCCCTGCGCGGCCTGGTAGTAGATGCCCCTGAGCTGGTCGGTCGCGGCGTCGTGGGCGAGGGTGTAGGTGCTGCCCGGGTAGTTCACGTCCTGCAGCTCCACGAAGAGGCCGACGAGCATGCCCTCGAGCTTGGCTTCCGCCCGCGCCACGTGGATCGGCCGCGGGTTGAAGTAGCTGGCCGTGGCTTTGCCGTCGGGTGCCACGCCGGAGATGGCGAGCACGTAGCCGCCGTCCGGTCGCACCCATTCGCCGACGAGCACGGCGTACACCTGCGGGGCGGGCCTGGTGGCGCCCGAAGCGCCGGCGTTCGCCGGGGTCGCGGCCGGCTCCGGCGCTCCTCGCCACGTCGCCCAGGCCAAGACCACGGCCGCGCCGACGACAACGATAGCGGCCACGACTCGGGAGCGCACCTACTTTTGCCTCGCCGCCTCCCGGGCCGCGTCGCGTGCGTTGTCCCCCACGACCATGAGCTGATACGCCAGGTAGTACTTGTAGATGTTGCTGACGTACGTGACGGTCTCGCGGCCGATGCGCTTGGCCGCCATCAGCTCGACGTTGTTGAACCACCTGTTGGGGTCGAGACCCTGTGCCTTTGCCTCCTTCCGAAGGCCCGCCACGCGGCCCGGCCCCGCGTTGTAGGAGGCAAAGGCGAACAGACCCCGGTCCAGCTTGGAGATGGCGGGGTCCTGGTAGAAGTTGTCGATCACCCAGCGGTTGTACTTGATGCCGGCGTGGATGTTGCTCTCGAGCCTGTCGATGTCGGGGATGTTCACGGCCTTGTCGCGGGCGGTCGCCGGCATCACCTGCATCACGCCGATCGCCCCGACGTGGCTGCGCTTCGACTGGTCGAGGCCGGATTCCTGGTAGCCCTGGGCGGCCATCAGCAGGTGGTCGAGGCTGTACTTGTCGCCGTACTGCTTGAAGAGCTGGATCATCGAGGTGAAGCGCTTGCGGTCCTCGTCGCTGCGGGCGTTCTTCACCCACTTCGTGGTTTTCAGGTACTTGCCGACCAGGACGTTGCCGCCCAACGAGCCCACCCGGTGGGTCTTCACGAACGCGTTCACGGCGGCGGCCAGCTTGGGGCTGTGCTTGCGGAAGGCCCAGCCGATCGCTCCCGGCTGGCTCTTTACGTCCGCGTGCTTCTTGAGGTTCGGGAAGACCTGGAGGTAGAGGTCGGCCATGAAGCTGTCCGTGACCGTGGCCGGCACCAGGCCTGCGCTCACCATCTCGAGGATGTCCCCGTCCTCGAGGACCTCGGGCGCGGCGGTGAGCTTCACCTCCGGCTTGCCCTCCTTCGCGAAGTGGGCGTTCAGCCGCTTCAGGTGCTCCGCGTAGCTGCTCGAGGCGCGGACGTAGAGCTCCTTGCCGGACAGGTCTTCGAGGCTCGACACGGCGGGGCTCGCCGGGCCGGTGACGAGGACCTCGGTGATGCCGGCGGCGAGCGGATCCGAGAAGTCCACGAGCCTGCTGCGCTCCGGGGTGATCGTCAGCTGCGCGGCGGCTATGTCGCCCTCGCCTTTCAGCAGCCGCGGAAGCAGCTCGTCACGCGGCACGGGCAGCGGGACGACGTACAGCATCACCAGCTTGTTGCCGAGCTTCTCGTTGAGCTGCTTCTCGAACGCCTTCAGCATCTCGTAGGTGATCCCGACCTCGCGGCCCTTGTCCACGAAATACAGAACGGGGTTCTGCACCGTCAGCACGCGGATCACGCGGCGCTCGATCATCCCGTCGAGGTCGCCCTTCCACGGCTTCACGAAGGGCGCGAGGCCCTGGGGCATCGGCGTGGCCTCGGGCGCGGGCTCGAGGCTTTCCGCCCTCTGGGCGACGTCGGGTGTGCCCGTGGCAGGCGAGGGAGCCTGCGACGCGGCCGGCGGCGGGGCTTGCCGGCACGCCCCGCCCAGAAGGACGCCGAGAACGACGAGCAGCTGAGCGTTGCGGAGTGGCATCGAATCCCTCACGTGTGGATGGAAGGCGTCCACGTTACCACCGCTCAGGCCGACCCGGGCGCGCCGGCGCTACATGGACAGCGAGCCCTTGCGGAAGTCGCTGCGGCCGATGAGCGCGTTGACGTACGCGGGGCGTCCCGAGCGCGCGACCGCGAGCGCCTCGCGCAGCACGGACTCGGCCCCAGTCGTCGCTTCCAGGCGGAAGCCGCGTGCGCCCAGGCCCTCGGCCGCGCGCTCGTACGCGGCGGGCGCGAGTACCGTGCCGACGTCGTCCCCCAGGACGTCGACCTGCTCGCGCGCGATCTGCGTCCAGCAGGCGTCGTTGCCCACGAGCGCGACGATGCCGAGGCCGTGGCGCGCGAAGGTGTCGGCCTCCGCGAGGCTGAATCCGACCGAGCCGTCGCCGTAGACGATCCAGACGTCGGCCTGCGGGCGGACCAGCTTCGCGGCGAGCGCGAAGCCGGCGCCCACGCCGAGCGTGCCGAAAGCGCCCGGGTCGAGCCAGGACAGGGGTCGTCGCGGGCGCAGCACGTAGGACGCCGTCGACACGAAGTCACCACCGTCGGCGACGACGACGCTGTCGTCGGCGAGCGTCGCCTCGAGCGCCCGGCACAGCCCGAGCGGGTTGACACCGCCGGGGGCCCGGGCTTGCGCCTGCGCCACGATCTCCGCGTCGCGCGCCGCGTCGCGCGCGCGGAGCGTGTCGCGCCACGCCCCCCAAGCGGACCGCGGCCCGCCTGCGGCACCCGCGAGAGAGCGCAGGAACAGCTCGGGAGCGCCGAGCGCGGCGAGCGTGGGCCGGCGGTTCTTCCGGATCTCGTCCCGGCTCCGGTTGGCCGAGACGAGGCGGGCGCCCTTGCCGATGTGCGCGCCGTAGTCGAGCCGGAAGTCGCATGGGACGCCCGCCAGGATCACCAGGTCGGCCTCGCGCAGCGCTTCCTTTCGCTTGTGCCGCAGCTGCAACGGGTCGTCCCTGCCTAGGAGCCCTCGGGCCATGCCGGAGAGGAAGACGGGCACACCCAACGACCGGACGGCTGTGGCCAGCCTGTCGGCTTCGGTCGCGCTCGCGAGCGCCTGGGAGCCCACCAGCAGCACGGGCCGCTCGGCCTGCGCGAGGAGCCGCGCCGCGTGACGGACCTGGGCCGCGTCGGGCGCGGGCGCAGCCACCGCCTCCGGGGTCCCCGCAGGCACCACGCCCCCGCCGCCGAAGAGCCGCGCCAGGTGCCTCTCCACGTAGAGGAGTCGCGCGCGCGCGGCCAGCCCACGCGCGGTCGTCCCGGTCTTGGCCCCGTACCACTCGCGCACGAGCGTTTCGGGATAGAGCAGATCCACCGGACACTCGACGAACACGGGCCCCGGCACGCCCTCGCGGCAGATTTGGAACGCCGTCTCGAGCACGGGGGTGAGGTCCCGGACCCGCGTGACGCGCGAGGCGCGCTTGACGTGCGGCCGGACCAGCGCCATCTGGTCGATGTCCTGAAGCGCGCCACGTCCGCGCAGCAGCGTAGCCGTGGCCCCTCCCAGCAGCACGAGCGGCGACTGCGCCAGCTGGGCGTTCTTGAGGGCGGTGATGCTGTTGGTGACGCCCGGTCCGGCGGTGACCGCGGCGACACCGGGCACTCCGGTCAGGCGCGCGACCGCGTCGGCCGCGAACACGGCCGTCGCCTCGTGGCGCGTGTCCACGACGCGGATGCCGCGGTCTTTCGCGGAAACGAGGATCGGGGAGATGTGTCCGCCGCACAGGGTGAACAGGAACGGCACGCGGTGGCGAACGAGAATGTCGGCAACGACGTCGCCGCCGGTCATGGCGGCGTCATCTTATCCTTCAACGAGGCGCGTAGAATCCTGCATAGTCGGGCCATGCAGACCCTCGCGCTCCTCGGCACCGGACTGATCGGGCAGTTCTACGCGGAGTCGCTCCTCGGCGGGCGCCGCCGCGACCGGATCGGCCTCGTCT
>Ga0209751_10002969_pt1 | contig 16645 bp, 14 predicted proteins | sample RifCSP13_1_FD_184019 | JGI IMG/M metagenome (GOLD analysis project Ga0209751, IMG submission 184019) | Soil microbial communities from Rifle, Colorado - Rifle CSP2_sed 13_1 (SPAdes) (version 2) | ecosystem: Environmental > Terrestrial > Deep subsurface > Rock core/Sediment | place: Rifle... | reverse complement strand
TAAAACAAAATGAAACGCAAGTTCATCTTGATCCAATGCGTGCCGTAAGTAAAGGCATCTCATTTGTTTCTCATGCTCATATGGATCACTTGCATAACCAAAATGGAGGTCTTCTTTTGACTACCAAACTGACAAGTGAGATAGCTAAAATTCGTGGATATTCTATAGATAATTTTGTCGAAGAATTTGAGAATTTTTCAATGATCGACGCAGGCCACATCTTAGGTGCACGCGGTCTATTGTTCGGTGATGATATATTTTATACAGGAGACATTTGCACACGCGAAAGAGGGTTTCTAAAAGGAGCAAAAGTACCAAAATGCAAGACTCTCATCACAGAATGTACATTTGGCAGACCAGAGTTCATTTTTCCAAGAATAGACGAGACTGTAAAAAAAGTAAATGGTATCATATCTGAGATGTACTCAAAGGGAATCCCAGTAATTTTGCACGGATATGAACTTGGAAAGGCGCAAACACTTTCTTACCTGTTTGGTCAATGGGATCCGCTCTACTATCATGATTCTGTTAAAAAAATAAACGATTTACATAGAATTTTTGGCATTGATCTAAAAGACGTAATAGGGCACACAGAAGCAGAAAAAAATGGATTACTTGACAAAAAACCATGGGTGATGATTGCTCCAAGTATGGGTGGTAAAAGTCACTTTGTAAATTATATGAAATCAAAATATGGTGCAATAACAATAGGATTTAGTGGTTGGGCTCAATCTACTCGGTACTCATTTGCAAGACAACATGATTATTCCATTGTTCTCAGTGATCATTGTGATTATAATGAACTTATTGATCTTGTGAAAAAAGCGAAACCAGAAAAAGTTTACACGGTGCATGGATTTGTAGACGAGTTTGCAAACGATCTAGCTAAAATAGGATTTGATGCGCAGCCATTACGTGAAGCGTCACTTGACGATTATTTCTAATTTGTATAAATTTTAGATCTTACGCAATGTTCTGTTATATGATACGCCAAATCTATGTGCTTCATCTCTGGCATACTGTAAAATTTTTAATGCACTATTGTCTTTTGGAATTATGACTGGTTCTTTTATTTTTGGTAAATAAATCTCTTCATTTTCCTTAGCTAGTGAAATACATGGAACATTAACTCCTATACTTTTTAATGCATCTAAAGTCACTTTCAGATGTCCTTTCCCACCATCTATGAGTATGAGGTTTGGCATCTCTGCTTTTTCTATTCTTAACCTTAGATAGTGTCGTTTAATCACTTCATGAATCATCGCATAATCATTTCTTCCATCAACAGTTTTAATCCTAAATTTCCTATATCCTGATTTAGACGGCCTCCCATCAACAAATCGTGACATTGCACCAACCGCATAAGATTCACCATGATTTGAAATGTCAAAACATTCTATGATCTGTGGAATCTCAGGAAGATCAAGCTTCTCTTGCAGTTCAACAAGTGCCGGTTCAGCACCTTTTGAATGGTACATTGCAATATTTCGCATAATGAGATCTATCATCTCACTCCTTTTGCCGCTTGCAGGAACAATGATGCTGACTTTGAACCCGGCTGTTCTAGAAAATATGTCTTCTAGGATGTCCTTTTTGTCAGGAATTTTATTTGTTACAATGAATCTTGGAATGGGATTTGTACTATAATATTGCGATAGAAAATTTGAAAACGAATTATCGCCAACAAGGTCAAACGAAAATCTATTTCTGTCTTTAATTACTCCATTTACCTGTCTTAAACTCATTACAATAGCTATTTGTCCTTTTATTTTTATTCCAAAATATTCTTCATCGTAATTTCTTGCTACTTCCATTTTCTGTTTTACTTGTAGATTTTGTAATCTTTGTAGCGTCTCATGAATCTCATTTGCTTTTTCATATTGTAGTGCACCTGATGCATCTTTCATTTCATTTTCAAGTTTTTTTTGGAAATCTGTTAGTTTCTTCTTGTCTTTAAGAACTGACTCAAGTTCTTCGACATGTTGTCCGTACCTTTGTCGCGCATCAACAAATTGACATGGAGCTTCACAATTTCCTAAATGATATTCTAAACATGCCTCTTTTGGAAGTTTTTTACAAATTCTTATTTTGAATGTTTTACGTAATAACCCTATGGAAAGCATCTTTGAGCTCCCGTGAGTAAATGGACCATAGATTCTGCCTCCGCCGATAAATTCGCCTGTTCTGGTTCGTCTTGCTACAGCAAGACGTGGGTATTCATCATTTGTTATTCTTAGGTAAGTGTATCGTTGTTGGTCCTTGAGTTCGATATTAAAAACTGGTCTATATCTCTTGATCATGTTTGCTTCTAGTAAAAACGCCTCGCTTTCATTATCTGTCAAAATGAATTCTATATCGTGAATTTTTTGAACAAGCTTTTGTGTTTTATAGTTCTGGTTTTTAGTAAAATATGTTCTTACTCGGTCTCTAAGATTTTTTGCTTTGCCAATGTAGATAATTTTATCGTCTCTATCTTTCATCATATAGATCCCAGAACGTGTTGGAATTGTTATCTTTGAAAGATCAATCGCATTTGATGTGTTTAGAGATGATTTTGTAATCATGATTTCTTATAACCATGATGTCAAAATAAGTGTTATAAAAAAATCTATTCAATTAAAGAAGTTTTTGCTTAGTGTTTTTAGCAATTTCTAAATCACATGTTTTTTAAGATTAGAAGGTTAGTTACTAAAAATTACTGAACGTGGTATGACAGAAAGACTTAGGATCCTTTTGAGATACTGCCCAGTGTAACTTTTTAGATTTTGAGCTACTTGTTCTGGTGTGCCATACGCAATGATCTGTCCTCCCTTATCTCCGCCTTCAGGTCCCAAATCTATTATCCAATCAGAATTTTTTATTACATCCATATTGTGCTCTATTATGATTACGGTATTTCCAAGATTGACTAACCTGTTCAAAACATCCAGTAATTTTTGAACATCTGCAAAGTGCAATCCCGTCGTAGGTTCATCTAAAGTGTAGACTGTTTTTCCGGTATCTCTTTTTGAAAGCTCAGCTGCAAGTTTTACCCTTTGAGCTTCACCTCCTGACAAAGTAGTTGCAGCTTGTCCCAGTTTGATATATCCTAAACCTACATCTGCAATTGTTTGTAGTTTTCTTTGAATTGCAGGTATTTTTGCAAAGAACTCAAGTGCTTCATCTACTGTCAAAGAAAGAACATCAGAGATGTTTTTTCCTTTGTAAAGAACTGAAAGTGTTTCTGAATTGTAACGCTTACCTTTACATTCGTCACACATCACGTATACATCGGACAAAAACTGCATCTCTATCTTCTTTACGCCGTCTCCTTCACATGCAAAACACCTTCCATCTGCTACATTAAAGGAGAATTGACCAGGTGGGTATCCTCGTTCTTTAGATGCTTCAGTATTTGCATAAAGTTCACGAATTGGAGTAAATGCACCAATGTATGTAGCAGGATTTGATCTAGGTGTTCTACCAATTGGTGATTGATCTATGCCAATTATTTTATCAATGTGTTCTTTTCCAAGTATTACTTTATGTTTTCCTGGTCTTTCTGTTGAAGCATAAAAATGTGCAGCAAGTGCATTGTATAAAATGTCATTTACAAGTGTAGATTTTCCAGACCCTGATACTCCTGTAACTGTAATCATCAATCCTAAGGGAAACTCGACATCAATGTGTTTTAGATTATTCTCAGATGCTTCCTTTACGACCAATTTTCCTTTTTGTTGATGTGATTTTTTTACAAGTCTTATCGCATCATGATTTTTTAGATATTTTCCAGTAATTGATTTATGATCATTTAAAATATCATTTACCTTTCCTTCGAAAACTACACTTCCTCCATGAATCCCCGCCCCTGGTCCAAGATCTACTATCCAATCAGAATTTCGTATGACTTCTTCATCATGCTCTACTACAAGTATGGTGTTTCCAAGATCACGGAGTTTGGTTAGTGTTTTTATGAGCTTGGCATTGTCTCTTTGATGTAAACCAATTGTGGGCTCATCAAGAACATATAGCACGCCAGTAAGGTTGGAACCTATCTGTGTGGCAAGTCTAATTCTTTGTGATTCTCCTCCTGACAGTGTGGCACTGACTCTGTTTAGTGTAAGATAATTCAGACCGACGTTTTTCAAAAATTCTAATCTAGAGATGATTTCTTTTAGAATTGATTTTGCAATATATTTTTCAGTTTCTGTTAATTTCAGATTTTGGAAAAAGTCATAACATATATCAATTGAAAGATTACATGTGTCCATTATTGACATAGAATCAATTTTGACAGCTAATGCTTCGTCTTTAAGCTTTTTTCCTTTACATGAACCACATGGTGTTTCACGCATGAATTTACTAATTTCCTCTCTTTTAGATTCAGAATCAGTTTCAACAAAATTTCGGTGTAGATTAGGTATGACTCCACTGAAAGTATTGGCATATTGCCACTTTGAATCAGTTGTTTGCGATTCGTAAGAAAACTGTACTACTTCATCAGTACCATACAAAATGACTTGCATTTGTCTTGGAGTCATCTTGCTCATTGGTGTCATAAGATTAAAGCCAAATTTCTTACCAACATCCCTAAGTGTTTGTCTTCTAAATGAGGAAAATCTACCTGACCATGGAACAATCGCACCATCAAGTATTGATTTTGATTTGTCTGGGAATTAGTAATCTGGATCAAACTCCATCTTGACACCAAGACCATGACACGTCTTACATGCACCAAAAGGTGAGTTGAATGAAAACGTCCTAGGCTCTAGTTCTCCTATTGAAATTCCACAATGTGGACAGGCATTATTTTGTGAAAATATCTGTTCTTCATTTCCTGAAATCAACACAGTTCCTTTTGTTGCCTTTAGCGCATTTTGGACAGATTCAAATAATCTGCTTTTTTCTTCCTTTGACGCCTTTATTCTGTCTACAACTATCTCTATGTTGTGCCATTTCTGTTTGTCAAGAATTGGAATCTCACCATTTAATTCGACAATCTCATTATCTACTCTAATTCTAGAATATCCTGATTTTTTTACTTGCTCGAAGAGCTTCTCATATGTTCCTTTTTTTCTCCTTACTAGAGGTGCAAGTACCATTATGTTTTTGCCATCTGATTCCTTTAAGATTGACTCACAAATTGATTCTGCTGACTGATTGGATATGCGTCTGCCACATTTTGTACAGTGAGGAATTCCTATTCTGGCATAAAGCAGCCTTAGATAATCATAGATTTCTGTTATCGTTCCTACAGTAGAGCGTGGATTTTTACTTGTAGTTTTTTGTTGTATTGAAATTGCTGGCGATAGACCATCAATTGAATCAAGATCTGGTTTATTCATCATTTCCAAAAATTGGCGTGCATATGCGGACAATGATTCTACATATCTTCTTTGACCTTCAGCATAGATTGTATCAAACGCAAGTGTGGACTTGCCAGACCCAGAAAGTCCAGTAATTACAACTAGTCTATTCTTTGGGATATCCAAGTTGATATTTTTTAAGTTGTGTTCTCTTGCTCCTCGAATTATCAGTCTGTCATTCATTTCTTTATCACCTTTTGAATTTGAGCGAGTTTCTCGCGATATTCTATGGCACGTTCAAAATCAAGATCTTCTGCAAATCTTTTCATCATTGCTTCTGTTTCAATTGCATATTTGATTAAATCATGTCTTGACATGTGTCTTATCTCCTCTAGTTTTACAGTCATTTGTGGTATTGCTTTTACAATTGTGCTTGGCGTGATTCCCATCTTTTTGTTATAAGAAACTTGTTTTTTTCTTCTCCTTTCAGTTTCTGCTATTGCAAGCTTCATTGATTTTGTTGGTGAATCTGCATACATTATTACCGTTCCATCTATGTTTCTTGCAGCTCTTCCAAAACTCTGAATAAGGCTAGTTGTGTTTCTAAGAAAACCCTCCTTGTCTGCGTCTAGTATGGCAACAAGGGAGACTTCAGGTATGTCCAGTCCCTCTCTTAGCAGATTTATGCCTACAAGGACATCAAACTCACCAAGGCGTAACTGTCGAATTAGTTCAGTCCTTTGTAGATTTTCAATTTCAGAATGCAAGTATCTTACTTTTACCTGTTTTTTGGATAGATATTCTGCAAGGTCTTCTGCCATGCGTTTTGTAAGGGTGGTAACAAGAACCCGTTGATCTTTTTCTTCTCTTTTTTTAATTTCTGATACCAAGTCGTCCATCTGGTTTTTGGTACTTCTTGTCTCGACTTGTGGATCAACAAGTCCTGTAGGACGAATTAATTGCTCGACTATTTGAAAACTTTTTTTACCCTCATAATCGTTTGGAGTAGCCGATACAAAGATCGCATTTTTTATGTATCTTTCAAACTCTTCAAACTTTAATGGTCTGTTATCAAAAGCACTTGGCAGCCTAAACCCGTAATCTATCAATGCCTTTTTGCGTGAATAATCTCCTTTGTACATTCCATGAAGCTGTGGTAATGTAACATGTGATTCGTCTATTATAAGTAAGAAATCATCTCCAAAAAAGTCAAGTAGGCAAAATGCTGGTTCCCCTGGGTTTCTCCCATCAAAATGTCTTGAGTAATTTTCAATACCAGAACAATATCCTAATTCTTCTATCATTTCTAGATCAAAGTTTGTTCGCATTTCAAGGCGCTGTCTTTCTAATTCTTTTAGCTCAGGCAGTCTCTGTCCAAGTTCATCTTTAATTGAATTTACTGCAATCTGTCTTGCATCATCTGCAACAAGATAATGTTTTGCAGGAAATATTTTAATCTTTGATATTGATTTTTTTTCTTTTAATGAAACGGGGTCGTGAATTGAAATTTTTTCTATTCCATCACCAAACATGGATATTCGTACAACGTCATCTGAATACGCAGGAATGATATCTATGGTGTCTCCTTTTATTCTGAATCTTCCTGATACAAGGTCGGTATCGTTTCTCTCATATCTGGCATTGACAAGTTTTTTAATTAGACCAGAACGGTTTGAAACCAAACCCTTTTCAATATTAATTGACATTGATTCCCAATCACGTGGAGAACCAAGTGAATAGATGCACGAGACGGTTGCAACAATGACAGTTGGTTCACCGGAAAGGAGCATCGCAGTTGCCTCAAGACGCATTTTTTCTATTTTTTCATTGATTTGTGTATTTTTTTCTATGTAGGTATCTGTTTGCGGAATGTAACTTTCTGGTTGGTAATAATCATAATAACTAACAAAATATCCTACATTGTTTTTTGGGAAAAATTGTTTTAATTCAGAATAAAGTTGTGCAGCCAGAGTCTTATTGTGAGATATGACTAGGGTATTTTTTCCAGTTCTTTGTATGACATTTGCAACAGTGAATGTCTTTCCACTTCCTGTTACGCCAAGCAATGTCTGAATTTTTTTCTTTCTGACTCCTTCAACTAGTAGATCTATTGCCTGAGGCTGGTCCCCTGTAGGCTGAAAATCTGACGATATTTCAAAACTTTGACTTTGTAGCACATCAAAAATTATTAAAAACGAAATTTAAAGCAATGGTAATTTTACTATTCTACCAAAGGGGATCTTCTGACACTTCCAGTCCATTTTTTGTTTGTTTTATTCCCATAATCTCAAGTGTGTTTTTAGCAGTGGGCGTGTTTCGTTCTAAAATTTTTTGAGCAAGTTCAAGACGGGTCCTTCTGTCCAAATGCTGGCCTATTTTGTATTTTCCACGCATCGTGGTAGGAATGACTTTAATTATTGCAACTTCGTCTACTACCTTCATATCGGGTCTTATGTTCTCATATCTTCCCTCTGGCTGGTATTTTTTCATGAGTGCGTTGAGAGCAAGTGATTTTTCATTTCTATCTGAAACTAAACCAGCAACTCCCTTTATCACGATGCTAATGTATAGAGTATCTGCTTGTGAAGCATCAAGAGGATCAGTAAAATATGAGGGAAGAAATTCTAAGCTTTTATCGACTTCAAAACCAACCTTGTTATTTCTTTTTATGTTTTCAATTTTTTCACCTTTAGTGTGAGAATGCATGTAAATTACATCATTTCCATAGACAAAATTCATAGGAATTATCTGCGGGTAACCATCTTTGTCAATGCTGCAAATTCTACCAGTTTCTTGCTCATTTAGGAATTTGATGATTTTCTCTTTTGATTTGATCTCAAGTCTGCCAAGAAGCTGCATATAATTTGATTAACTATGTTTTGATATTTCTGTATATGGTTTTAATAGATAAATTAGGGTGACTTCTACAATATAGTATGAAAATCATGGATCAACTTATTGATTTTAAGGGGTTTTTACTTGCAGGCAGTGCCGTTATATCGTTTTCACATTTTGTCTATACTTTGTTTGGTTATACCATTCCTGAAATCGTTATACAGTTCTTCAAGGAATTTGGGGCAGTAATAGTAATGATGGCTGTATTTGCTTTTGCAGTGACATGGCTTCTAAGGGCAAAACCGCACAAAAGGCCACAAAACTATTCAATAATTGTATATGATGTATATGGAAATGAATCTAAAATAGATGGATTAAGAGCTAATTTTAAAACACATGATGTAGCATGGAGTTTTATGAAACAATACAAAAAATTCTATCCGCTATACAATTTTGCCATGGTATCAGATCTTCCAAATTCCGAAAAAATGACCATATTCAAATATCTCTAAACTAGTTTTTTAACTACAACCTGCTTTTACTAGTGTTCATAGGACAGAGTATATCGATAAAACAATGATTTGAATAATTTCTGATTTTCTAAAACGTGGATTTATCTTCTTTTTTGTTTTTTCTTGTTTTTTAAGTGCCAGGCAAATATCAAAAATCCGATAACAGAAGATACAATTGTTCCTACTCCTACCACTGGAGCTATGAAAAAGTTTCCTACCCAAATCCCTTCTGAGCCTCCTATCTCTAAGATTCCTCTCTGTCTTGTAAACACTTTCAGCGAGTCTTCTATGGTGTATTCTTTGCCGCTCTCATCAAAAAATGAAGTTGATACATTTATTGTAACATCAGTTGGGATTGTAAGATCCTTTGGTGTCTGTAAAATAAATTCAAAATTTTCTGTCTTGCCAGCATCTAGATTCGTCAGTGAATAGATCTTTTTACCATCTAATGCTACCTGATCTGAATCTGTAGTTATCTTGATGTTTTGTGCATTATATCCTTGATTCCTGACAGTTCCTTTGACAGAGAACATTTCTCCGGCAAATACAGAATCTGGTGCGTTAAGATCAAGTAAAAGTATGGGCTTTGATTGGACATTAAGCTCGATTGCTTTTGTGAGGATATTTTTTACTGGCTTTTCATCAAAAAAACCCTTGATAAAATACTCTACTGAAACATTTGTAAGAAATTTTCCGTCTGGTGATTCTGGTTTTATTTTCATGTTAAAATTGTTACCTAGTGTAGAATCTCTTGGAAGACTTTGTATATTGAATTGATTTTGTGAAATTTCTATTTCTGGCGATGATATGCTAATAGTAATGTTAGACATCTGATCTGCTTTTGTTTTGACTACTGATGAAAGGACAAATTCGTTTCCATGTGTAACTACATCGGGGTAATTTATGGTGACATCTATGTTAGCATCAGATATGACACTCTCCATACCATAAATAGGAAAAATGAAAATAGATGCAATAAAAACTAGAATTATTTTATTCACAGTCTTAGGTTCAAATCCTAACTTATAATATTGTTTGAACTATTTTTTGGGATTGTATTTGTCTTTAAAGTATGGCAAGACAGTTGAACCAAACTTGTCTATTGCGCCAAAGTAACCAGACCCCCAGAATCTGATAATAAAGTGGTTTACGCCAGCTTTTAGGAATTTCTCAAACACTGGTATGATATCATCTGGTGTTCCAAGTGCAATTGATGAGCGAGCTACTTTGTCAGGTATTGTCTGAGCTGCTTCTCGCATCTTGACTATCCATTCCTGATTTGACATCGAATACTCTGTGAAATATTTCTTAAAATCAAAACCAGCTACGTCTTGTATGCCGTGTACTTTGAGAATCTCTGGTTTGAAAAGACTGACCTTCACTGCGTTTTTCATTTTTGCCCATGCTTCTTCAGCATCATCTGCAAAATAGACATCGATATCAACTGCATACTGAAAATCTTTTCCATCTCTACCGTTTTCTTTCATTGAATCTTTTATCACATTGGCATGAACTTCATAAAGCTCAGGAGTATATCCGATTGGAATCCAACCGTCGCCAAACTTTCCACAAAGCCCTAATGTTCTTGGTGCGCCAGCTGCCATGTAAATTGGTGGGTGTGGTTTTCTAACACTTTTTGCTTGAAGACAAGCTTCTTCTAATTGATAAAACTCTCCTTTGAAATTAACTCTATGTTCAGGTGATGATTCGAAAAGTAATTTTATGACTTGAAGTTGTTCTTCAAATCTCCCAACAGGTTTGTCCCATTGTATCTTAAACTCCTTGATGTTTTGTGCTTCGCCTGCACCTATTCCAAGCGCGCCTCTTCCATGTGAGACTCTGTCTAATGTAACTGCAGACAAGGCAATATTTGATGGGTGTCGTCGGACCGCATCAGTTACACAAGTTCCAAGTTCTACATTATTTGTAATGGATGCAATAGCAGAAAGCATTACCCATGGGTCATTTACAATTGCATGATTCCATTGTGGAACGTTTGTGTGGTCCATATACCAAATTGAGTTATATCCCATTCTGTCAGCCAACACACAGGCTGTAAGAATCTGATCCTCAGTTAATCCCAGTCTTGCAACATTCAACCCTTGTTGAATTCCAAACTTGATCATTTTTCCATAACCCTATAATATCATGATGATTTGTTTGCGGTATTTAAGTTTAGTAAATTACACAAAAATCAGAATTTATTATTTAATAAAAATCAATGAAATCTGGATGTGTGACTACAGGTTGCCTTCTTGAATGTCCTTTAGTAACTGTATGATATCGTCTTTAGTGACTGGAATTGGATTAGGATCAAGATGTCCATTGTCTGTCATCACAACATCCGCAGCTATATCAAATGGTGCCTTTAGAGCAAGTCTGTCAAACTTTAGTTTTTCAATTACTTCCTTGAATTTCTCATAAAATATTGATTTGTTGAATCTGTGAGCAACTGTAGTACAGGAAGAAAGTGAATATCCGTGAGGTACTCCTTCATTAGAATACACATAGGAAAGAGCATGACCCAATGTGGTTGACGCATTTCCAAATCCAATTCCAGAAAGCATTGAACCATATGGATAGTTCTCTGGTTTGTTATTCATTATTGCATCATACAATACATCAAAGGCAGCTTTACACATCGTCTTTGTAAATTCGTTTCCTCTTTTACTATCATATCCTTCTGTTGCTTGTGCACATGCATCACATACTGAATTTTTGATAATTGCTTCAGGTGTGCCATCTAAAAAATATGAATCTACGACAGCCATGTCTGCAAGGAATTTCTCATCTTGCAACAGCTTCTTTTTTCCATCAAATTTGAGTACACAGTAAGTAGTCATTTCACTACCAGTTCCAAATGTTGTAGGTATGAGGATCTTTGGAATCTTTAGTTCTGTTGCAGCATATTTTGCTACATCTTGTGAGCTACCACCGCCAAGACCGATTATGGCGGATAAATTCTTTGATTTATAATCTGAAATCACTTTTTGTACTGTTTCTATGGAAGGTTCTGGCTCAACCTTATCAAAGAGAATGTAATCTTTGATGCCCATTTTTGCAAGCCATTTTGATGATACTTCTGGTGGCGCAGTTGTTACAACGAGGGCATTTTTTGGATATTCAGTTTCAGAAAGTGCATTTTTTCCAAATTTGATTATCTTTGGTATTCTTATTGTATTCATGCTAGCAAGTAGATTTGTGATTATTATTATACCTTACAGAATATCAGAAACTACTTGCAGTGTTTGATAGATGATAATTAAGAATTTTAGTGATCTTGCTACTGATAAGGACAAACATGTAACACTTAAAATATTGGAATCTGGTCTGGTGGCTGGACTGCCTAACAATGTAATGCAAAAATTTGTGCGTAAAAACCAGATTTCTGTAGATAAATACACGAAATCTCTATCAAAATATGACCGAATTTTTGTTATTGCATTCGGAAAGGCTGCAGATTCTATGACTAATGAAGCAAAATCACTAACTCACATTAGTGGCGGAATTGTTGTAATGCCAGAAGGATATAATTCCATATTGAAAACAAAAAAATTCGAAATCATCTATGCGGGTCATCCTATTCCAAATAAAAAAAGTGTCAAGGCAGCAAATAAAATTATAAAATTTCTAAAAGAAAGAAAAGAAAACGAACTTGTAATCTTTCTAGTTTCTGGTGGCGGTTCATCTCTTGTATCATTACCTAATGGAATAACGCTTGATGAAAAACGAGTCGTCACAGATCTGCTTATCAAGTGTGGTGCTAGTATTGAGGAAATCAATTGTGTAAGAAAACATCTTTCTAAAATAAAAGGGGGTAGAATCCTGGAGTATCTTAGATGTGACGCTATTTCACTTGTAATGTCTGATGTAATAGGTGATGATATCACATCTATTGCATCAGGAACAACATATTATGATAAAACTACATTTTCTGACGCAGAAAAAATACTAAAAAAATACAATTTATTAAAATCTATGCCTGGCAATGTTTTGAAAAGAATACATCTTGGTATTGAAAAGAAAATCCCAGAAACGCCAAAACAACAGAAAATAAAAAATCAAATTATTGCTACAAACAAAAATTGTTTAAATGCAATGGAAAAAACATCAAAAAGTTTTGAATTGACTTACAAAACGATTTATCCCGTTTCTGGTGATGTTAAACAAATTGCAAAAACCCTGGCAAAGCTTATTGTGAAAGCAAAACACAATTCATGTATTATTTTTGGGGGGGAATCTACAGTCAAGGTGAAAGGTAAAGGAAAAGGAGGCAGAAATCAAGAATTAGTATTATACATATTAGAAGAAATTCAAAATGTAGAACAAAATGTTACAGTTGCTTCAATAGGAACCGATGGTAAAGATGGAAATACTGACGCATGTGGAGCGATATTAAATAACAAAGTGAATCTTACTGATGTAAAAAAATTCTTGGCAAGAAACGATTCTTATAACTTTATAAAAAAATACAAAGGTATAGTATTTACAGGCCCCACTCATACAAATCTGATGGATATTGGCGTATTGCTAAAGCGATAATGCTTTTGTGGCAATATTTTGTTCAGGTTTAATTAATTCATATTTTATAACTAACTTTCTTTGTTCCATTAGTTGTCTTATGAAACTAGTTCTTGTTTCTATGAAAGAATCCGCACTTATCGTATTGTTAGATAGATGATCGTATATTGATTTTGAATCAAGCATGATTTTTACGATGTCGCCATTTTTTATTATGAATCTTCCAATGCACCAAAATATTCCTACATGAAGTGCAATATACTTTGATTGTTCAACTGATACTCTATCTAAATAGTTCTCTGCATGATCTCTATGTTGTTCAACAGCGGTTTTCTCATTTTGAATAACCCATGAGATCCGTTTTTGATCTCCATCAGAAAAATAGACATGCTCCATATGTCAACCAAAAACGTGTTGATAGTCTATATATTTTGAATACAGAGCTGAATAACCAAAATAGAAATCTGGTACTGATGCTAGAACCTCACTCTTTCTTCACAAACATGGTGGATGAATTGGTTGAGTTTTCTGAATATGACTCAGAGCTTGCAGACGGTTTAAGATGGATTGACAGTGAAGCACAAAAGCGTGGAATTACATTCTACGAGATGGTATTTTTTGTACTTCACAAATATGATGTAAATGTCAAAGCCAGAGAATGGCTAGAGACAAGAAACTAGTGTAATCTTTTTTCAAGTGGAATGTATTCACAACCTGATGGGCCGCAATATTTTCCAACATAGACTGCTTTTGGTCTGTAAAGCATAGGCTTTGGTGCAGCTTCTGCAAATTTTTCTTCAATGATGTGCGATGTCCATCCTGCGACTCTGGATATTGCAAAAATTGGTGTATTCAGATCTGGTGGAATATTTAGCATATAGTATGTAGAGGCACTATACAGATCAACGTTTGGAAAGATATCTGAACCCTTTATCTTCTTCATCTCTTCTGCAGTGATGTCTTCAATTTTTTTTGTGATCTTAAACCATGGCTCACCTGTTTTTTCAGATAATCGCCTCGATAACTCTCTTAAGACTTCGGCACGAGGATCAAATGTTTTGTATACTGCATGACCCATTCCCATTATTTTTTTCCCTTGGGCAAGTTTTTCCTTAATCCGTGATTCGACTCTGTCTTCTGTTTTTATATCTAGAAGCATCTGCATTACTTGGTAATTTGCCCCGCCGTGTAATTCGCCACTTAGAGCTCCAATGGCAGCACTTACTGCTGCATACATATGTGCCCTTGTAGAAACAACTTCTCTTGCAGCAAAAGTTGAAGCATTAAAGCTATGCTCTGCATGCAAAATTAAACAAATATCAAAAATCCTCGCCAGTTCATCATCTGGCTCATTTCCAGTTAGCATATACAGGAAATTTCCTGCATGTTTAAGTTTTTTTGAAGGTCTCACTAACTCTTTTCCATTTCGAATTCTATCCCAATATGCGACAATTATGGGAATTTTTGCGATGAGTTGAATTGCTCTGTTATAATTAGTATCGCGATCATCTGTTTTTTTAGTATCATATGATGCAAGTGCTGAAACTGTGGACTGGAGAACATCCATGGGGTTTGAGTTTTTAGGTAGATTTTTGAGGATTTTTTCAATTCCCTCAGGAATCTCACGTGATGCTACAAGATTATTGAAAAAGTCTTTTAGCATATCCTGTGTTGGTAGATCATCATTGAGTAACATGCATGCAGTTTCTTCAAAGGTGGATTTTTTGACCAAATCTAAAATGTCGTATCCTCGATAGATCAGTTTGCCATTTATCCCGTCAATTGCAGAAATCTTAGTATCAGCTACTTCTATGTTACGAAGACCTATGTTTTTTGTCTCCACTAGATTAACTTCAAAAACTGCATATTAAAGTCATACGAAAAAATTGTCTAGACTCAAGTCAACAATTAATTTAAAAATTAAGCAATTTGTCTAATCTAACAACTCTGATCCATATAGGAGAATTTTTAGATTACCTAAAAATGACAGAATTAGAACGAGATTTTATCAAACTCGTTGATGAGTTTGTAATTAATTCTACTGACACAGACATTCTAGAAGAAATTGGGAAACTTGACATGGAAGCACGATTGTTGGGAATTTCATTTTATGATATGTATTGTGTCGTATTGCAAGATGTAGCTGGCCACCAAAATCTTGTTTCTCAATTCAAAATTTACATGCAGTCAAGAAAAATCACTAAATCGTTTTTAGTTTAAATGAGGGTGGTTATGCCATTGATTATTCCATGGCACGAACAAAAATCATATGTGTATCTCATAAAGAAGATGCAGACGGTATAGGGGCTGCATCATTAATCAGGCAAGCCTTTGGTGGAGAAACAAGACTTGTAGATTATCCTGGGTTAATGAATGAGCTTGAATTGTTAAAAAATAATGAATCATTGAAGACTCTCTATATTTGCGATCTAGGTCTTAGTAAGACAAATCAGGATCAATTTATTGAACTTCTCACATCTCTTAGGAAAAAACGAGTCTCAGTAACATACATTGATCATCATGACTTGGATGAAAAAATAAAAAAGAAAATTCAAGCACTAAAAGTTAAACTAATTCATAATATCAACGAGTGCACTACTGTTCAGGTGTATGACGCATTTGAATCTAAACTAACCGATCATAGTGCATTCCTAGCTGCATGCTCAGCCGTTACAGATTACATGGAAGACAGACCTCTGGGGTCTAAACTTTTACAGAAATTTGATAGGCAGTTTGTCTTACTTGAAGCAACAGTTCTTACTTTTACAATAGTTAGTCATCAAAAAGACAATGAATATCTGTTATATCTTGTTGATGAGCTAAGTGAATCAAAATATCCTCATAACATTCCAAATTCTTTTGAATACGCTAGAATACAAGCAGAAAAAATTTCTGGTGTGATTCAGAAAGTAAAGGACAACATGAAGATGATGAAAAACCTATCATACATGGAAGTGACTGATTCTGGAGCAAGCATGGTAGTAAATTTTGTTTTGGGTATGTCAGGTAAAAATGTTGGGGTATCATACAAATTGAGAGAAGATCATGGCATATACGCTGTTTCAATTCGCGGTTCTAGAAATTGCAAAATACATCTTGGGAAAATTGTTAATGCTCTTGCTACTGAACTTGGAGGTTCAGGGGGAGGACACGACAAAGCATGTGGGGCAGTAATTCCAAAAGACGAAATTTCAGTATTTCTTAAAAAATTTAATTCAAAACTAAATTAACAATTTGTATTACCTAGCCAAGAGAATTAAACCAAATTAATCCTTCATAATTTGAAAACAACCTTGGGTTTCAATAATGTTTCCCAAGGACCAAAATACAAATGATTCGCAGAACAGACCTGACTGTCTTTTTAGAGAAAAAAGTAACTGAATTCCTCAATTATCTGATCTTTCAGGAAAACAATAGAAATTTAAACCATGTATAAACAAATTATCGTCTATGCAAGTTGGTATGCACGTTTCTATTGCAAATGGTCTTGAT